>ERZ1066121.657-NODE-657-length-29943-cov-6.689775_pt1 | contig 29943 bp, 31 predicted proteins | sample MGYA00382768_ERZ1066121 | MGnify/ENA primary metagenome ERZ1066121 (study PRJEB33369, sample SAMEA5778351) | biofilm metagenome | biome: Industrial cooling water; feature: Water cooling tower basin; material: Biofilm | place: United Arab Emirates | collected...
CGCGCCGAGGCTGCCGTCGGGTGTGCGAGGGGTCCCGCCGTCCGCCGCTTCGACGACCTCTCGTGCACGCAGCGTCAGAAAAGGTTCGATGGTCAGCACCAAGCCCTCCCAGAGAGGCATCTTCTGGCGACGGTCGAAGACGTTCGCGACGTGCGGCTCTTCGTGGATATGACGCCCCACGCCGTGCCCTCCCAGGTTGCGCACTACCCGAAAGCCCTGCCTTTTGGCGCGACGCTCGACGGCACGTGCGATGCCGTTCAGGGGGCGTCCGGCGCGGGCTTGCTGCATGGCTTCCGCTTGCGCGAGCCGGGTGGCTTCGAGAAGCTGGCGAAGGCGTGGCCCGACCTCGCCGAGGGCCTGACTCGCGCCCGTATCCGCCCAATACCCCTCGAGCTCGGCCGATACGTCGACGTTGACCAGGTCGCCTCGCCGCAGGATTCGATCGCGCGAGGGGATGCCGTGCGCGAGCTCGTCGTTGACGCTGATGCAGGTCCAGCCGGGAAAGCCATAAGCCAACATGGGCGCGGAGCGGGCGCCATGCCTTTCGAGCACCTCGCGCGCGATCGCATCGAGATCGGCGGTCGACATTCCGGCACACATGCTCCGCAACATCGCGTCGCGCGCCTCGGCCACCACGGCACCGACGCGGCGCATGCCGGCGAGGTCTTCGTCGTCTTCGATGGTCATAGACTCAGAGAATTACCACCGGCCTCCGCGCTTGTCATCTCTCGCTTGCCGAGCGCGCGCATTTGACTCATGACGAACCCGCTCTTGGGCAGCGAGGGGACCCGCGAGAGCGAATAACGCAAATCTTGGCGCGGCAGGTCGTATCGCATCGACTGCGTCATGAAACGCACCAGGGTTTTCATCACCTCGACGGTAATGCCCTCGCCGGGACAGCGGTGCGTCACCCGCACATCGCCGCCGCCTTGGGGGATGAAGTCGAAAAGGTTGCTCTGCCACTGGCCGAAACGTTCGGGGCGAAAGATCTCTGGGCTCTGCCAATCCCGCGCGTCGTGGTTCGTACCGTAGAGGTCGAGCAAGACGCGACGCCCTTTGGGGAACTTCTGCCCCTGCCACTCGAAACTCTTGCGTACCTTGGCCGCAACGAAGGGGAAGAAAGGATAATAACGCCGAACTTCCTGGACGAAGAGCTCCAGATACGCGTCGCCGCCTCGACGTAGCTTGTCGCGGCATTGAGGATGTTCGTGCAAAGCCAAGGCCGCGAAGACGGCAAAGCGCGCGACCGCGACGGTGGGACGCAGCACATTGAGCACCTCGACGGCGGCGATCTTGGGGCGCAGAAGCTTGCCTTTGGCATCGCGGTAGGTGGCGATGGCGTGGAGCGCGCTGCCTTCCGGGCAGGGGAGCCGCTGCGCGCGCACTTTCGCGACGATCTTGCTCATCCAGGCGTCGGCGCGCGCTCGAGCCTTCCGTGCCCGCCAGTGCCGCGGACCGATGCCCCCCGCGCCGTCGATCATGTGGTGGAAATCGGCGGTGCGTAGGGCGACCTCCGATTCTTGCAAAGGCGCACCTGCCCAAGCGCATACGGCGCGGCAGAGCACCTCCTCGAGTGCGTCGAAGAGGACAACGCGGCGCTTTTTCTCCCAGCCGTTCAGGGCGGCATGGCACTCCGCTTCGACGATTCGACTCAGCTCCTGCACGCGCTCCGGGGCGACGATCGACAAGAACAAGGCTTTGCGCTGCTTGTGCTCCGCTCCGTCTTGACTCTGGATGCCCCCGCGACCAAAGAGCGTCTTTTGCAAACGCAGAGGTGCCGCGCCTTTACGACGGAATTTTTCGTCGTCGTAGAAGAGCTCAGCCGCTTCTTTGCCGCGCACGCAGAGGGTTTTTTGCATCAGCAAGCGCGTCGAAAAAACGTCGCGGCGATGCCGCCTGCAGCGTTCGGAGATGAAATCGTAGCCCTCGATCAGAAGGGCGACCGTATGGTCCAGTGGTTCTGCAGCGATCGACGATGCCATGGGTCTTCCCTCCTAAGCGCGAAGCACAAGCGACGGTCCTCTGGCTAGTTGGCAAGCACTGGGCCAAACGAGGAAGGCTCACGAGTCTCGCCCTCCCGCCGCGAAAGTGCGTAGGAGTTGGGCCAAAGGGATCGCCTCGCGCAGAGAGGCCAAAGCCGCGAGCGTTGATGCGCGTCGAGCAAGGCCGCCACGTCTGTAGCGTTTCTCTACAGGCCTCTCGCTGAGGCCCCGCTTGAGCGAATGCGGCCCTGGACGTACATCTGCGGCTGCATGTCTTCGCGCGAAACTCACATCTCGAACTCAAGTCCGCGGGGAAGGCAGATCCAGGTTGGAACACCGAGCGAAGGCACTCCAGATACGCGCTTTCTCGTCTGGGCGGTGATCGCCACGCAGTTCGCTCCGCCCTTCATGTTTTCGGGAGTCGCGGTGGCGCTTCCCTCGATGGGACATTCGCTCGGGGCCGGTGCACGCGCCCTCGGCCTCGTCGAGACGCTTTTCCTCGCCGGCAGCGTCGCTTTCCTATTGCCGGTCGGTCGCTATGCCGATGCGCGCGACAAACGTGCTCTCTACAAGCTGGGTTTGCTCAGCTTTGCGCTCTCGTCGCTGCTCATCGCGCTCTCGTCTTCCGTGCCTTTCGTGCTCTGCATCCGCTTTCTGCAAGGACTGACCTCGGCCGTCTTCGCCGTCACCGGGCCGGCCATCCTCGCCGAGCTGGTTCCGCCCGATCGCCGTGGACGCGCCTATGGCGGATCGCTGGGCGCGATTTATGGCGGGCTCACCTTGGGGCCGATCATCGCCGGCTTCCTCATCGACCATTGGGGTTGGCGTTCGGTCTTCCTCGCGAGCGCCGGGCTCATCCTCGTCGGCTACATCGCCGTGCGCCTGCTCATGCCGCCTCGCGCGCAGGCGCCGCAGGCCAGCAAGGTGCACCTGCCGAGCACCCTCTTGGTCGTCGCCTCGATCCTCGCGCTCGTTGCCGGCAGCGCCAGCATCGGCCAGGGCTTCTGGGGTTATGTCGGCCTGCTCGCCGGCGTCGCCTTCGCCGCCGCTTTCGTGATCCTGCAGCGGAGGATCGCGCAGCCTCTGGTCGACCTCGGCATGCTCCAGCGCAACGCGACGATGCGCAACGCGCTCTTCATCCAGATGTTGCTCTACATGAATGCCTTCAGCTCGATCTTTCTGCTGAGCATCTATATGCAGGTCGTGCTCGGCCACGCCGCCAAGACTTCCGGTCAGGTGATCGCCTTGGGCTCGGTGCTCATGGCCCTCGTCGCTCCTCTCGCGGGGAGGCTTGCCGACCGCTATCCACCGCGCATCTTGACCAGCGTCGGCGTGGCGGGCGTCGGCATCAGCGCGTGGCTGGCCATCGCCTTCGATGCGCACTCCGTCTTGCGCTCGATCGCCGCCATGTTGGCGATCCAAGGCGTGGGTTTTGCGCTCTTCTCCTCGCCGAACATGACCGTGATCATGAACAGCGTCGCGCTCGAGGCGAGCAGCATGGCCTCAGCTCTTAGCGCCAAAGCGCGTTCGCTCGGCATGGTCTTCGGCATGCTCTTTACGACCATCCTGCTCTCGCTCCACCTAGGGGATGCCCCGGTCGCCGAGCACCCCCTGGCCTTTCTGCCGCTGATGCACCTCGCCTTCGTCTGCTTGGCGCTGCTGACGAGCTTCGCCCTCGCCTGCAGCCTCCTCGACGGCGTGATGCGGCGAGGTAGGGCTAGAAGCTCAAGGCCATAGCCCGCTGCACGGCCGGCCGTGCGCCGACGCGTTCGATGTAGGCCGCGACCTGAGGAAAGTCCTTCTCCGCATCAATGCCGAAGCGCTGCGTTTGCGAGATCCAGGGATAGGTCGCCATATCGGCGATGGAGTAGTTTTCACCGGCCAGATAAGGCGCTTGCGCCAGGCGGCTCTCGAGGACGCCGAAGAGCCTGCGACTTTCGCTCGCGTAGCGCTCGATGGCGTAGGGAATCTTCTCGGAGAGCGAAGCGAAGTGGCCGTATTGCCCGAACATCGGGCCGATGCCGCCCATCTGAAACATCAGCCACGAAAAGGTGCGCGAGCGCTCGGGCTCCTCGCGGGCCAGAAAGCGGCCGCTTTTCTCGGCCATATAGACAAGAATCGCACCGGATTCGAAGAGCACACGCGCTTCGCCTTCGACGTCTTCGTCGACTAAGGCCGGAATGCGGCCGTTGGGATTGATGGCCAAAAACTCCGGCTGGCGTTGCTCGCCCTGCGGCAGGCGCACGGGAACGTATTCAAAAGGCAGACCGAGCTCTTCGGCCATGATCATGACCTTGCGGCCGTTGGGCGTCGTCCAGACGTAAAGGCGTAGCGACATTCTCTTCCTCCTGCGCCCAGCCTAATACGCGATGGAGAAGAAGAAAACGCCGCGCTCTCCTTCCTCCGAGCGTTCTGCGGCGCTCAGGGTTCGGGCGTGGAAAGGAAAGGAGCCTGCAGGGGCGCACCCGATGTCGACGAAGCATTCAAGGAGGGGCAGGAAGGAGGTAAGGCCGCAAAGCCCTCGACCGGTGCCTGCATCAACGCGGCCTCCGTGGCCGGGCCGTAGAGGCCATCTTCCTCGAGCGTCGTTCCGCCGCTGCTCTGGTTGGCGTTGTGCAATCGCTGGAAGGCTTTGACCGAGGCCTGGCGCAAATCCCTCGTTTCGTCCGTGCGCATTTCGAAATGGTTTGGATCGCGCCTGCGGATCTCGGGGTCGCTCAGCGGCTGCAGGCCTGCACGCGTGAGCACGCAAGACCATTCTTCGGGCTCCCAGGCGTCGATGGCGACGCCTGCAAGGTGCCAGCTGCTGGCCGGAGCGGCCACCAGAGCATCCGGGTCGGACTCCAAGACGCGCCCCCAAAACTGCTGTTGCGCGATCGTGCGTAGGTCGAAATAGAGGCGGAGGTTTTTCGCAGGATGAGGGCAGTCCGAGTCCGACGTCGCCTGCAGTGCCGCCTGGAGCGCGCTGCGAATCGGAGGCTGCACATAGCCGAGATTGCCAGGCCCCAGCTCGAGGCCCGCATTCCTGAGGTCGTGGATTCCAACTACGCTGCCTGGAAGGTCGCATAAAAGCGTGGCCAGGATCTGCTCGTCGAGGGGGCGGAACTTCGTCGCGTCGGCTCTTTGGTCTGGCTGACTCGCCACTCGGGCGTGCTCTTGCGCCATCCAGCTGCCGAAGGTGAGGGTACCGCTTTTGCTCGCGCTCGGAGTCTCCTCGGCCCCGCCCGCATCACACGCACTCAGACAGGAGAGCAGAAGAAAAAGCCCTGCCTTCGCAAACGATGCATTTGTCGAGAGTCGCCAATGCCAGGTCATCGATGACGTTCAGTAACGCAAGAGCTATACCAAAAGCTCATGTGTGCTCAGGGCTGCGCGCCAAGGCTCCCCTCGGCGGGTACCAAGAGCCGTAGCGCCCGGGGCAGGCATTCGATCGTCACTTCCCCGCGTACGCCCGCCTCTTCCCCGTCGATCATCCAGGCCTGCTGCGGCTCGACGCTCACCTTCATACGCCGGCAACGAAAAGAGAGCACATGGGGATCGTCGACGTGACGCTCCTCTTGGACGCCGCGCCAGAGCTGGTAAGCGGTCACCAACGCCTCCGAAAAACGCTCGGCGCTCACCAGGGTGACATCGAGTTTGCCGTCGTCGGCGATGTTGCGCGGGGTGCCTTGCGCGAGGAGCGATGTCGGCGGTGCGGCGTTCGAAACGGTGAGGGCATTGGCGCAGCACGAGAGCTCGTTGCCGTCGTAGTCGATGCGTAGCGTGAAAGGGTCCTGCGAGAAGAAGACCTCCATGCCCTTGAGCACGTAGGCGAGTGGACCGAGCCAGGATTTGATGCGCGGATTGGCCTGGGTGACGGCGCGCGCGTGGACTCCGGCGCTGGCCATCAGCAGCATGGTTCGCTCGTCGAAGCGCGCCAGGTCGATGGCATGGCGATGCCCTGCGAGGAGAGTGGCGCAGGCCGCGTCGATGTCGGCGTCGATGCCGAAGTAGGCCGCGAGGGAGTTGGCCGTGCCCCGCGGCACGATGCCGAGCGCGGCCTTCGAGCCCAGCAGAGCGCTCGCCACTGCCGAGACCGTCCCATCGCCGCCGGCTGCGACGACGACCTCAGCGCCTTCGGCGATGGCGCGACGAGCCAGGAGCGCAGGATCGCTTCCCTCTTCGATGGCCAAAAGTTGAGTTTCGTAACGCTCGGCGAGGCGATGCTCGAACTCATGCATCTCATCCTCGCGGCTAGAGCCGCCCAAAGGGTTGTAGAGGAGCGAGAGGCGTGTTTTGGTCATCAAGGTGAGCTCTAAGCGATGAAGCGCCTTCTGTCACGGTGCCGCGTCGACCACCCGAGCGCTTGGGAGGGATGAGAGAAGGAGCTCTTCTGCGAAAAGCTCGGCCAATTGATGGGGCAATTTGTCGCGATTGAACTTCTTCGTGTTGACACGAATGCGTTTGCCCCTAGCCTGATGGATAAGGGATGGACGTCGCCACATCCCGCGACTCGCGGCGGCTTCTACGCTGCAGTCTGGCCCTAAGCGCGCCCTAGTTTGGCGTTAGGCAAAACGGCGACCTCGCGAAAGCGTTGAGCCCCTCGCCCAGAAGGCGATTCGAAGGGGAAACGCGCGTTTCTCGCGAGCCATCGAGCTTGGTGATCGCGCTCGGGAGGGAGGAGAGGAAAGCTCATCCGGACCCGCGGCGAGTGCGGTTTCCCAATTGGCAATGAACAGCGGAGGAGAATCATGACGACGGCACACGACACTCTCAAAACCTATGTAGGCGATATGCACGCTTTGGTGAGCCATGGCCTTCAAGCCATCGACCGCCAGTCCAGCAATCTCAAAGACGAAGGGCATCAGGAAGCGCTGCAGACCGTGCAGGAGCTGCGCGCGGTGCTCAAGACCCACCTCGACTTGCTCGACGCCCGGGTGAAGTCCCTGGGCGGCAGCGCCACCAAGCCGATTAAGGACGCGATCTCGGCGGTCGCCGGTGTGGCGGCGGGACTGATCAACGCCGTGCGCCCCGAAGAGGCGGCCAAGTCGCTGCGCGACGACTACACCTTCTTCAGCCACTGCGCCGTGGGCTACCTGATGCTCTACACCACGGCTTGCTCGCTCAGCGACAACGAGACCGCGATGCTCGCCGAGCGCGGTTACCGCGATTGCGCCCGCATGGCCATGACCATCGATCGCATCATGCCCACCCTCGTGGTGCAGGAGCTTCGCCAGGACGGCCTGCCGGTCAGCGAAGTACGTCAGAAGGTGCAGAGCATGGTCAAGAACGCATGGATGCGTGAGAGCGCTCCGGCGGGGATGACCGTCTAACGCGAAGCGAATCGTGAGCGGCTCCGACCGCGTTGAGGGCCTGGCCAGGCGGAGGTTTTCCGACTGGCCAGGCCTTTTCGCGTTAACGCACCTCGGCCACCACCCATTCCTCGTAGCGCGCGAGGAGATCGGCCGGGTCGAGGAAGATCCGCAGCGCACCGGCATCGCGCAGCTCTTCTTCGGCGAAGCCGCCCGAGAGCAAGCCGATGCTGCGCAAATGGGCTTTGCGCGCCGCCTCGGCATCGTAGGGCGTGTCGCCGATGACGATGACCTCCTTGGGCTTGGGATGGCCCAAGCGATCGAGGGCCGCTTCGAAGATGTCGGGGTGGGGCTTGGAGCGTTCGACATCGTCTTTGGAGGTCTCTTCATCGACCAAGTCGTCGATCTGCGTCAGCTCTTTGTAAGAACGCAGCTCCTCCCCTTTCGCAGAGGAGGCGAGCGCCAGGCGGATGCCGTCGCCGCGCAAACGCTGAAAGAGCTCCCGCACCTGCGGGAAGGGGCGCACCTGCGGGAGGAACTCCGCTTTGTAGAGATCCGAGCGGAAGTTTTCCATCGCTTCTCCAAACTCGCGCAGCTCGTCGTCGCTGAAGAAGACGGGCAGGAGCTGGTCGCCGCCCTTGCCGATCTGCTGCCGGATGGAGGTATAAGGCACCGTTTTGCCGAAACGCAGAAAGCTTCGGCGCCAGGCCTCGGCGTGCAGATCGACGGAATCGACCAAGGTCCCGTCCACATCGAAAATCACCGCGTCGAACATCGTGCCTCCTCGAGGGTCGCGCGAAGCGTAGCTGCGTCGGCCGCATCCCTCGATTTCAGGCTTACTCCTACGGCGCGCAGAGCAAGCTCGGCACGAGTCGTTTTTCCTGCTTCACATCAAGATATCGTCGACGGCGCTCAGCGGTTTGGGGATCTCTTCTTCGCCGAGCATCTCCCGCAAATCGATCTCGATGGTGCGGCATATCGCCGTCATCGGCACATCGTTGACGTAGTTCTCGAAAGGGTCCTCGCTGTTGTCGCCGACGATCTCGATGGTGCTGAAGACCCAAGAGATGAGCACGGAGAAGGGGATGGTCAGCCAAACCGAAGCGTCGTGCCCCAGGCGACCAAACTCGTCGACCAAGCCGAGGGGCAAAAGGAAGATGAAGATCCAGACGAAGACCGTGCTGAAGTAGGCGAACTGCCGGGGGAAGGGCGTGTTTTTGATGCGCTCGCAGCCGCCTTGCAGAGTGTAGAGCTCCTTTAAGGTATCCATCAGCTGCAGATGGCGAAAGTGATCGAGGTAGCCCTCTTTCTCGCGCAGACGCGAGAGCGCCTCTCCTTGGATGCGCAGCAGGTGAGTCGCCGCGTTCGCGCGTGCGAGCACGAAGCGGTACTCCTCGGCGTCGAGCAGGGGCGGGAGCGTCGCATCGCAGTCGCGATCGGCGCGCAGCTTGAGATCGGGCACATAGGAGAGATTGTCGCGGTCGAAGATGGTCGTACGGCGAAGCTGCAGTCGCAAGGCGTTGGTCCAGGCGAGATGGCGGTAGATCAAGCGCTTCCGCTCTTGGTGGACGCGCTCCAGATCCTCTTCGGCTGCCGGCAGCACGTAGCTCATCACCTGATTGGCGAAGGTGCGGCTGGCGTTGACGATGCCGCCCCAGATCTTGCGTGCTTCCCAGAAGCGGTCGTAGGACTGGCTGTTTTTGAAGCCGACGTAGAAGGCGACGGCGACACCGATGGTGCTGATGGGCAAAAAAGGCAGGCTCAGGTCGAGACCGGCGCGTTTGGCTTTGATGTAGGCCAGGGTCACGAGGGTGGACCAGAGCGAGAAGCGGATCAGGTTGCGCCAAGCGAACTTCCAGATCAACGGCCAGCGGATGTTGCGTCGAACGTACATGCTCTCCCTTTCGCTACGCTGGTCTAAGATCGAATGCACAAGTGCGCTACACTGGAGTTCTCTCCCTGCGGGGAGGGCAGCGCAGGAGGTCTCGAGGTGAACCTGTATTGGCGGCTTCTTTGGTTGATGTTGACGCGCTCTTTGCGCCCGCCTTGCGGAGTGCTCGGCCCCTGCCTGACACCCTTTCGCGTCTTGCCGACCGATCTCGACCTGCTGCGTCACGTCAACAACGGCGTGTACTTTTCGCTGCTGGATGTGGCGCGCATCGATATGATGCAGCGTTCGGGGCTCGCGGCGTACGTACGCGCCCAAGGCTGGTACCCGGTCGTCACCGCCGAGACCATCCAGTTCCGCCGCTCGCTGCATCTGCTGCAACGTTTCGCCATCGAGTCGCGCGTGGTGGGCTGGGACGAACGCGCCTTCCTCATCCACCATCGCTTCCTGCGAAAGAAATCGGTGCTGGCCGAGGCGGCCGTGCAAGCGCGCTTCCTGCGCAAAGGCGGGCGAACCGTGAGTCCCCACGAGGTGATCGCCACACACGGCGTGGGCGTTACCATGCCCGAGACGCCGGAGTGGATCGCGCGCTGGAGCCGCGATCAAGAGGCCCTGCGCCGTCCCCGCCTCAGGCGCTGTGGCTAAGACATGAGGTGGTCGCGCGCAGCGGACACTTCTAGCGGACTGGAAATCCAAGAACGCGCTTCACCAACGCCCTCAATGATATTCGTTGCGCTCGCGAACGTCGTCGTGTGTTTCGAAGGGCAGGTATGCGCATGAACACACCTTATCGACTAGGGCGTATTTTGGTGTGATTTTAGCCGCTTGCATTCGGTGCATGCACTGCCTATAGTAGATGCATGCAGTACACCATTCGGGGCATTCCCCCCAATGTCGATCGTGCGCTTCGCGAGCGCGCGGCGCGCGAGCGCAAGAGCTTGAACGAAGTAGCCGTCGAGATGCTGCTTCGCGCGCTCGGTCTCGACGCCGTGTCGACACCGCTTCGTTCGCTCGACGATGTGGAAGGCAGTTGGGTCAGCGAGCCCGAGGTAGACGCGGCTCTCGATGCCCAGCGAGTCGTAGATTCTGAAATGTGGAAGTAAGAAACATGCGCGTGGCGCTCGACACGAATAAGTACACGGACCTTTGCCGAGGCGAGAGCGCGCTGAAACACCTCCTTGAACACGCCGAGACCATCGCGCTGCCGCTACCGGTGGTGGCGGAGCTGCGGGCCGGTTTTGCGATGGCAATACGTGGCGCCGAGAACGAAGCCGTGCTGCAGCGTTTTCTACTCAAGCGCGGCGTGTATATGCTCCTTCCCGACGAGCAGACGACACGTGTTTACGCGGAACTTTATCGGCAGCTGCGCATGCAAGGCACGCCCATCCCCACCAACGATCTCTGGATCGCATCCCTCTGCGTACAGCACGAACTCAGTCTCGTCTCGCGCGACGAGCATTTCGGCCGCTTGCCGCAACTGCGCCGCGCCGGTGCATAGACACTTACAAGACATGTTCTGAGCCAGGTTGCCCGCCTCAGGCGCTGTGACGGAGGGCGGGCGCTCGTCTCGCCCTCCGCACCGACCCGCGGCGCGCATCGCAGAGGTCGATCCACCTTGCTGCATAGTTTGAAGAGTGCCTAGCGAGAAAGCCGTCGAGCTGCGCCAGCGTCAGCGAGGGAGGCAAAGGCAGGCGGGGGCGGCAGCGCTTGGCGAGGTCGTGGGCGTAACGCACGAAGTTGCCGAAGTCCTTGGGCCAGGTCTTCGGGTCGATGCCGACGATGTCGCCCCCCGAGCGCGCGCGGTCGATGAGGCGGCGCCACTCTTCCAGAGGCGTGAGCCCGATCGACTGGACGCCGTGTGAAAAGAGGCTGAGGAAGATCTTCTCGAAAGGCGGCGCGTCATCCAAATAGCGGCGCAGCGCTTGGGCCGAAGGATCGGTGTTGAACAAGGTCCAGAAAGGGACGGAGCCGGTGCGCAGCGTCCAAAAAGGCTCGAGCAGGATGAAACAAGAGACGAAGAGGCGTTGCGCGTCGATGCCGCGCTGGGCGTACCACCACCGATAGAGGTCGGCGACCAAAGGGCTCATCGCTTCCGGCTGCTCGAAGACGACGCGGCGGACGCGATAGCCGTGGCGCCGGGCAAAACCTTCGACGTCGTCGAGCAATGCGCTCTCGAAGCCCCATTCTGCCTCTGGGCGCCTTTCCTGCCGACGAGGCGGGTTCCAGTTCGCATAGGGCGAGCCCTGATCGCGCAAGAAGCGCCGCACCCGATCGCTGCCCAGGTGGTATTCGTCTTCGCTGACGCCGCCCATTCCCCCTTGTTGAAAATAGAAGTGGCTGGCGACCCGGTGCACGCCCCAATCCAAGGTGCACTCCGAGACGAAAAGCGTGCCGCCGGGCTGCAGGTGCTCCTGAATAAAGCGCTCGTAGGCCAGACCCAACACGCGCCGTTTGATGCGGTAATAGGCCATATGGCCGACCATGAGGCGGTCTTGATTGGGGTCGTGCATTTGGTGGATCTGCACATCGGCGTTGCGCTGCAAGAGCGCCTCGCCGCACTGGATGCCCCATTCGAGATCGCCACCGGCATCGTCGGGGTGGATGCCTGAGCGGCGCACCGGCACGAGGAAAGTCTGCGGCAGCCAGGGGATGCCGAGCGCGCTCCACAGGTAGTTCAACGCCCCGTTCGGCGCTCCGAGCGCGAGAGCCGGATAGCGGCGCTTGGGATAGGCCTCCGTCATCCAGCGCGAGGCGGCCTCCATATCGACCTCGGCGATCTTCTCGGCCGGGACGCCTTCTCGCCATCCTCCCCAGGAGTAGAGCGCTTCGCGCAGGCGCTCCGGGCTCTTCTCGATGAGCGTCGCGAAAACGCGCAAGAGAGGGAGAAAAGGTGCCGTGCGGGTACTCAAGCCGCCCATGGCTTTGCCCTGCAGGTAGCGGGCTAAGGCGCGCTGCATGCCCGAGGCGGAATCGAAGCTGGCAATGTAGTTCTGCGGCTGCATCACGCTCCTGCGCTTCGCCAGGCTCAGGCCTTGAGGTGGAGCATCCGTTTGGCTTTGTCGCGCAGTTTGCCCAGCGAGCCGAGGCTGGCGCTGGCGTTCTCGCGCCATCCGCCGCTGACGGTGGTCCAGGTCAACATGGGTTTGAAGAGATTGCCCGCGTGGGGCGGCTCGGCGCGATCTTGGAAGTGATCGCGTTCGACTTTATGCGCCACCATCTTTTCGCTGAGCGAGGGCGCCAAGCGCCGCATCCAGATCATGCCCAGGCCCGAGGCGCCGACCGTCACCTCGCGTTTGGGCTGCTCGGCGCAACCGACGATGGCGAGGGCGACCCGGCGCGGATCGACGATGGGTTCGAGGGGCTTGGTGGCGCGGCCGGTGAAGTTGGCCGCATGCTGAAAAAGCGGCGTGTCGATCGAGGCCGGCAGCACGGTGCAGACGTGGATTTGTTTGGCGTCCAGCGTCTCTTGCCGCAGCGCTTCGCTGAAGCCGACGATGGCAAACTTGCTCGCGACATAGGCGCTGACGAAGGGGCTTCCCACTTTGCCCACCATCGAGGCGACGTGGATGAGCACGCCGCGGCCTTGCTCGCGGAAGCGACGCAACGCCGCGCGCGCGCCGTGCACATAGCCGAAGAAGTTGGTCTCCACGACCTGACGAAAGGCATCGGGCGGCGACTCTTCGAAGCGGGCGAAGAGCGAGACTCCGGCATTGTTGACCCATACGTCGATGCCGCCGAAACGATCCACGGCCTGCTGCGCCAGCGCGTAGACGGCCGATTCTTTAGTGACGTCGGTCGGCACGGCGATGGCTTGTCCGCCGCGCTGCTCACAGGCAAAGACCACTTCGCGCAGCGGCCCCTCGCGCCGTGCCGCGAGCACCAGTTTGGCACCTCGGCTGGCAAACTCGAGCGCAGCCGCTCTGCCGATGCCGCTCGACGCGCCGGTAATGACGACGACGGAGTCCCGGAGTTTCTTTGTCATGGCGTCCTTTCGTGATTTTCGACTGGCATGCCTGCCCGGCCGCTCAGAGGACGAGGTCCTGCAAACTCACCATGCCCACCAGCTTCTTTTCGTGATCGACGACGGGTAGTTGACTCAAGCGTCGCTCCTCCATTTCGCGAGCGATGAGCTCCGAGTCGGCGTCTTCGAGACAGCACACCATGTCGGTGTCCATGATCTCGCCGACCTTGACCTCTTTGGGTGAACGTTCGAGCAAGGTGGCGCGGATCGCGATATCCCGATCGCTCAACATGCCCACCAGCTCGAAAGGTGTGCATATGGGCAAGACACGGACCCCGAGTGAGTCCATCGTATAGACGGCTTCCTGCACACTCGTCGCCGGAGACAGAGCACGTACATGGCGACGCATGAGCTCTTTGATCTGCATCTAAGTACCTCCTTAGGTTAAGCGGGAAGCGAAGTGCGACGATGCAGGAGGGATTCGAAAAGCGTGCCATCCTCTCTCGTCGAGAGATTCAAAGGGAGCGAAAGAAAGAGAGCGCGACGAAGCTTTCAAAGTGCGGAAAGCAGAGGTTGAGAAATTCTTGAGGCCGGCCTGGCTCTGCGTTCCGCGCTTTCGACGGTCCTCAATCCCAAAGGTCTGGGTCGAAGGCCCTGGCTGTCGAGGGCCTTCGGAACGAAGGCTTCAGCGCCCGGCACCTCCCGCTGCGCCGCCTGAGCCGCCAACGCCGCCCGTACCACCTCCCGTACTGCCGGTGCTGCCCGTGCCCGGCGTGCGGATCGTGCCGCCTGCACCGCCCGTTGCACTTCCACCGCTGCCGCCCGTCGGGTCCCCACCCGAGCCGCCGGTGCCCATACTGCCCGCCCCGCCGCCGGTCGCTCCGCCGCCAGTGTTCCCGCCGCCAGTGTTCCCGGTGCCGCCGGCGCCGCTGCCACGTCGTCCGCTCGAGCCGCGCCCAGATCGCGTACCGCTGCCGCTCTCTTCCTGCGTACGGTTGCTGTTGGTTCCGGCGCTTCCGCCGCTGCCTACGCCCGCGCCGCCGACACTGCCGCTGCCGCCCGTGGTGCCCGCTCCTGTGCCGCCGGTGCCCGTCGCGCTCCCCCCGGTGCTGCCGGTGCCGCCGCCCGTGCCGCCCGTGGTGCCGCTGCCGTGGTAGGCATCGCTGCCCGTGCCGCCCTGCGTGCCGCCTTGGGCGCCGCCCTGCGTGCCGCCTTGGGCGCCGCCCTGCGGGTACGAGTCGCCGCTGGGCGCAGCTTGATCGCTACCGGTACCCTCTGCATTCGTGCTGGGCTCTGCCGAATTGTTGTTCTTGCCGCAGGCCATGAGCGCGAGCGCCGAGAACGCCGAAAAGACGACCGTCATTAGATACGATTGGATTTTCATAATCCCTCCTTGGTCATCCCATCGTGCAATCGCAGGGCCAAAGCATTGGAAATGTTTAGTCAATCCCATCCGTGAACGGCCTCGGAATCCGAGCCCTCATCGCGCACTGCGTCTCTGCGGCGCGGCTCGTAGCAGCTTGCATCGCGCGCCGATGCTGCCCGGGCTCGCGCGCGGCTCGCGACCTGTCTCGCAGGTCCCGAGCTGCGCGGCCTCGCCTCAGTGAGGCGATCGTCCGTGTGGCATTTCGTCGTCGCGCCGAGCTCATCCTCGAGACGCGCCACGGAGCTTCAGCTCAGGCGCTCTCCTCGAGCAGACGGATGCGCTCCTCGATCCAGTCGCGGTGACGCCTTTCGTCGGCCAAGTTGTTCTGCACCAAGGTGGCGATGGGCGCCGGAAGCTCGCGCTGTGAGGCACGCTCGTAGGCGGTGTTCGTATCTTGTTCGTTGCTGCGCATCGCCATCAGGATGGCGCGGTCGCCCGCGAGCCCCATGAGCACCACTTTGCCCTTGGTAAGCAGCTTTTTGGCGTCGCCCCGGCGGGGCGGCTCTTCGCCCAGCGCTTTCAGCGACTGACTCAGTTCTTGGACGTGACGCTGATGGTCCGCCCGGAAGAGCGTGAGCTGCGCTTTGGCATGCGTGTCGTTGATGCGCTCGATCGCGGCATCGTAGGCCTCGATGGCGTCGTAATCGAGTTCGATCAGATCGTAGAGAAGTTCGAGGACGTCGCGTTCTTTGCCTACCATCGTTACCATGGCTGTCTCCCTCCAGGACGCGAGGCGCCCTTCGGCTGTGCTCCTACTGCAGAGCGGTTGAGTTCACACCGATCAGGATGTGAAGCGTTTCGCCTTGGGAGGAGCAAGGGCCATTCCAGAAGGCACCTCGACCTTTGGGCTCAGGCCGTGGTCGGCAGCGATTCTTCGGCATGCACTTCCAGGTCTTCTTCTTTCAGTGCTTGCACTGCAGGACCGTTGAGCACCTCTCCGTCGACGCCGAAGCGGCTGCCGTGGCAGGGGCAATCCCAGCTTCGTTCGGCGCTGTTCCAGCGAACGTAACAGCCCATATGTGGGCATACCGCCGAGCGCGCGTGCACCACGCCTTTGTCATCGCGATAGACGGCCAGCATCTTGCGCCCCTGACGGATGCGCGCCCCTTGGCCCGGCAACAAGGCTTCGACGCGTTCGACATCGCTATGCGCCACCCGGTCATGCGCCAGGGTCATGGGAAAGTCGACGTTTTCGCTGACGTAACGCTGCGCCTGCGCCAAAGGCTTGATGCGCGTAGCGCGGTAGAGCTCGGCCCAGCGATTGGGCAAGCCGAGGACGGCATCGCTCACGATCATCGCCGCGAGAGTGCCGAAGGTCATCCCGGTGCCCGAGTAGCCCGTGCCGATGTACACATGCTCCGAGTGCGGATTGCGGCCGATGTAGGGCAAACCGTCCGAAGGTTCGATCACCTGGCCCGACCAGCGGTATTGGATCTGCGCGTCGGGGAAACGCCTGCGGGTGTACTCCTCGAGGCGGCGCACGCGGTCTTCGCTCTGCTCCTCTTTGCCCGTCTTGTGGTCTTCGCCGCCGACGATGAGGAAGGTGCCCTCGCTGGTATCCTGCAGGCGGATGTAGTGGTAGGGATCGTCCATATCCTCGAAGAGGGCGTCCAGGTCGCGCAGCTCCGACTGGGGTAGACGGGCGGCCAGCGCGTAGGTGCGGTACGCGGCGATCTTGGTGTGGATGACGAAGCGGTTGGAGACGGGGACGTTGGTCAATACCAACACGTCGCGGGCGCGAAGGGTGCCGCTCTCGGTGATGACGCGGCAGGGTTCGCCTTCCTCCACATCGAGCATGCGGGTCGACTCGAAGAGCAGGGCGCCGGCGGCTCGGGCGCGTTGGCTGAGCACGCGCAGATATTCGAGGGGATGAACGCGCGCCTGATTTTCGATGCGCAGCGCGCTGAGGATGGGGAAAGGCAAAGGCGAGGAGGTGCTGTGGCTCACCCTGGCGCCGACGCGTTCCAAGCTAGGGAACTCGCGATCGAGATCCTCTTTCTGTTTGCGCGTCTCGGCGTAGAGGTAGCCGGGCACACGCCGGAAGCCGCAGCTCTCCTCCGACTCCATGACAAAGGCTTCGATGCGTGCGATCGAGGCACGCGCCGAATCGGCGGCGAGCAACGCTCCCTCTTTGCCAAACTTCGACTCGAGCACGTGGTAGCGGGCGTCGAGCAACTCGGTGAGGTGTGCCGTCGTATGGCCGGTCTCTCCGGCGCCGATGCGGTGTGCTTCGATGAGCGCCACCTTCTTCCCGGCCCGCTGCAGCAGCAGGGCTGCCGTCAGGCCCGAGATGCCGCCGCCGATGACCGCGACGTCGACCTCGAGATCGCCTTGCAAGCGGGGGCAAGGGGGGATGGAAGCCGTACTCTGCCATAGCGAAGGCAAACGATTCATGCGTCGAACTCCTGCGGGATCGGATAGGGGTCAGCGGGTCGAACTCTTGGTGCCGGTGGGCGCCATGATTTCGCCCGTGTAGTAACGAGAGTCGGCGGAAGCGAGGAATACGAAGCTCGGGGCGAGCTCGGCCGGCTGCGCCGGTCGCTTCCAGAAGGTGTCGGAGCCGAAGTTCTCGATGCGCTTTTCTTCACGCGTCGAGGCGATGAGGGGCGTCCATACCGGGCCGGGGGCGACGCAGTTGATACGGATACCGCGCTCGGCGAGCACTGGGGCCAGCGACTTCGTCAGATTGTGCAACGAGGCTTTGGTCGCGGCGTAGTCGGGGAGCACCGGGTTGCCTTCGAGGCCCGTCACCGAACCGGTATTGATGATCGAGGCGCCTTCCGAAAGATGCGGCAGCGCCGTCTGGATGAGCACAAAAGGCGCGAAGAAGTTCGTGCGGAAAGTTTGCTCGAGTTGCGTATAGGGGATGTCACCGAACTCGCTGTCGACGTGCACCGCAGCATTGTTGACCAAGATGTCGAGCGCTCCGAGCGTGCTGCGGGTCTCTTCGATGACGCGACGGCAATGCTCGGGATCCGAGAGGTCTCCGGCGATCGCCTTGGCGCGCCTTCCTGCCTTTTCGATCCAGCGCACCGTCTCCTGCGCATCGTCGTGCTCCGAATAATACGCGATGGCGACGTCGGCTCCCTCGCGCGCGAAGGCGATAGCGATGGCCCTGCCGATGCCGCTGTCGCCGCCGGTGATCAGCGCGACGCGACCGACGAGCTTCTCTGAGCCGCGATAACTCTCTTCTCCATGATCGGCGTGTGGCCTGAGCTCATCCTCCCTGCCCGGCCATTCTTGCGACTGGCGAGGAGGACCTCCTTTGGCGCGCTCCTCGGCCAAGGGATTGGGGTTCATCGTCTCTTGAGGCTCGTCCATGGGTTTCCTTTGCTCCGGCCTGCGAGTTCTTTGCACTCGACCTAGACAGGGAGGTGAACGTTTCGGAAATCACCTCCCCGAATCGAGTCCTATGCTCAGCTGCGGATGCGGCGTCCCATGAGGAGCGAAACCGCGGCGAGGATCAAGAAGACGAAAAAGAGCACTTTGGCGATCCCGGCGGCGCTCGAAGCGATGCCCGCAAAGCCAAAGACGGCCGCGACGACGGCGATGACGAAAAAAACGGCTGCCCAGTAAAGCATGGTTCCTCCTGTAGTGGTTGTCTCACTCGAACACGACCGAGCGCACGCGGGTTGCGTACGTCGTCCGAACTGTTTTGCGCCCATCGCTCAAGGCTAAGAAGGTCGTTTCTGACGATGACTCCGCGATGAACTTTCGGGTCCAAGGACCTGAGGAGAGCTTCAGGGATGGCCCGAAGGCGCATCCACGAGGGCGATGAGCGCGGATGCGTTCTGCGCAGGCGTGGCGCTGCAGCCATCCAGGTATCCCAAGGCGACGCCGATGAGAAGCATCGCAGAGAAGCCTAGACCGGGAAGTTGTTTGCGTACCTTCTCGCGCATGATCCGCTCTCTCTCCACGAGCCGACAGGCTGCATCGAACATGCCAGTGCTCTCGCGGCTTTTGCACCGGAAAAAGATTGGCGATTTCTCGGGGCATATCGCCTCATCGAGGCGCGCCGCCTCGTGTCAATCTGGAGAATAAGGGCGAGGTCTTCGAAGAGAGAATGTCCGAGGCTCGTGAGGATGCCGGGCAAGGCGCGCGATAACGATCGCGTTTCTTCGTCGGCACGGTCTCTGCTGGTTTTCGATGTTCATCTTTTGGGAATCACAACGAGAACGAGCGACGCAACCCGCGATAAGGATGCGCGCGAAGTCGACCGAGAGGAAGGGTGCCGACGATGTGGACGCAAATCGAGAATCGATGGGAAAAACTCAAGGATGGCCTGCTCGCACGCCTGGGACGCTTACGGGGTGACGACACCTGGAGAGAAGTGGAAGACAACGACGCCGAAGAGCCGCAACATGGCCAGAGCGGACTCGATGCGTCGACGCATCTCAGTGCAGAGCGCGAAGATGCGGCGCTGCATGGCTCGCGTGGACTCGAGAGCCGGAGAGCGCAGCCGGTCGATGCCAGCGATGCGCGCGATGACGAGGGAGAGCTTCAGGGCGCACGCGGTCTGATCGCCGGCGAGAGTGCGTTTTCTCTCGAAAGCGACGATGAAGAGCCCCTCCCTGGAGAGAGGGCAGTGATCATCGGTTTCGACGATCTCGAGGCGAGCGAAGGCTACGCGGACGACCCGAAGCTCGATCGCTATCGCGACGGACAGGCGAGGGCGATGTCGGGTCTGCCCTCGGAGAACTCGCGAGGCGCATTGGCGGGCCTTCACAATATCCAGGCGGTGATCGAAGACGAAGGTGCGCGAGGCACCGAGGAAGGAGTGGAGGAGCCTCGCTTCGAAGACATCGAACCCATGCGTATCCGCCCGCGTTGAAGGTCTTTGCGCTTGGTCGGGCGTGAAGCATTGCGGCAGGGCGCCACACTGAGGCAAGAACGTGCGCATCAACAAAGCTGGTTACGGTCGAGCTCCAATCGGTGAAATCAGTGATGAAAAGCACTGGCTGATCTGTGGAGTATCTCGAGAAACCCGGTGAATTCTCTCGTGGCACGTCCAGTGCAGTGTGAAGCTGCGCTGACAGAACCGCAGGAGGTTTCATGGGTAAACGTGTTCTGATTACGGGCGGTGCAGGTTTCATTGGATCGCATCTCGCCGATCATCTGCTCTCTCGTGGTCATCAAGTGCGCGCGCTCGACAATTTGTCGCCTCAAGTGCACGACTCGAGCTTTCAAAGGCCGAGCTACCTGAACGACGAAGTCGAGCTCGTCATCGGCGACGTTCGTGATCCCGACGTCCTGCGGCGCGCCCTGCGCGGAGTCGACGTGGTCTACCACTTCGCGGCCCTCGTCGGCGTAGGGCAGAGCATGTACGAGATGGCTCGCTATACCGACGTCAACAATCTCGGCACTGCGATGCTGCTCGAATGCATTCTCGAGCGACCGGTCGAGCGGCTCATCGTCGCTTCCAGCATGAGCGTTTACGGCGAAGGTCTCTACCGCCGCAGGGATGGAAGCGTCCTGGCGGGGCATGAACGCAGCCTAGAGCAGCTGCGCGCCAGCGATTGGGAGCTGCGCGACGAGGCAGGCGAAGCGCTCGAGCCTCTGCCGACGCCGGAGAGCAAGGCGACCTCGCTCTCTTCGGTTTACGCGCTCTCCAAATACGATCAGGAGCGCATGTGCATGCTCGTGGGTCGAGCCTACAACATCCCGACCGTTGCGATGCGCTTCTTCAACACCTACGGCCCTCGCCAAGCGCTCTCCAACCCCTATACGGGTGTGCTCGCGATCTTTGCCTCGCGTGTGCTCAACAACAAGCGGCCGCTGGTCAACGAGGACGGCTTCCAAAAGCGCGACCTCGTCTGCGTCCACGACGTCGCCGAGGCCTGCGCCCTGGCGCTCGAGGTGCCCGAGGCTGCTGGGAAGATCTTCAACGTCGGCAGCGGCCAAGCCTACACCATCCGCGAAGTCGCCGCCCGCGTCGCCAAGGCCATCGACAAGCCGCAGCTGCAGCCCGAGATCACGCAGAAATACCGCGTCGGCGACATTCGCCATTGCTTCCCCGATATCTCGCTCGCGCGCGAAGTCTTGGGTTACGAGCCGAGTTACTCTCTCGATCGCGGCTTGCTCGATCTGGCCATCTGGCTCGACGGCAAGATCGCCGTCGACCGGGTGGAGAGCGCCCGCGCAGAGCTCGACCGGAGGGGGCTATCGCTATGATGCGGCGAGGCTACCATCTCATCACCGGCGGCGCTGGCTTCATCGGCTCCAACCTCGCAGACCGTCTGCTGAGCGCGGGCGAGCGCGTTTTGGTCTACGACAACCTCTCGCGTCAGGGCGTGGGGCGAAACCTGAGCTGGCTGCGCGAGAAGCACGGCGACTCGCTCGAGGTTCGCATCGCCGACATCCGCGACAGCTCCGCGTTGGCCTCGGCTTTGGCAGGCGCCAAGAAGGTCTATCACTTCGCCGCGCAGGTGGCGGTGACATCGAGCCTGGAGTCGCCGCTCGAAGATTTCGACATCAACGCGCGGGCCACCCTTCACTTGCTCGAGTTGATGCGGCATCACGACCGTCCACCCTCGCTCCTCTTCACCTCGACCAACAAGGTCTATGGCAACCTCTCCGACCTGCACCTCGAGCTGCGGCAGGGGCGCTACGAACCCGAAGACGAGATGCTGCGGCGTCACGGCGTCGGGGAGAAGCGGCCTCTCGACCTCTACAGCCCCTACGGATGTTCCAAAGGTGCCGCCGACCAATACGTCTTGGACTACGCCCGGAGCTACGGCCTGCAGGCGGTCGTCTTTCGCATGAGCTGCATCTACGGGCCGCGGCAGTTCGGCACCGAGGACCAGGGTTGGCTGGCGCATTTCCTCATCCGGGCGCTAGAAGGGAAGTCGATCACGCTTTACGGCGATGGGCGGCAGGTGCGCGATGTGCTCTACGTCGGCGACCTCATCGATGCGATGCGGATCGCCCAGGAGGAGATGCCGCGGCTCTCGGGGCAGGCCTTCAACATCGGCGGCGGAGCCGAACACGTCGTTTCGCTCCTCGAAGTGGTCGAGCGCATCGGCGCCAGCGGCAACTTGCGCTTCGGTGACTGGCGAACGGGCGATCAGCGCTACTACGTCTCGGACATCCGCAAGTTCGCGCGGGCCACCGGCTGGCGGCCGCGCGTCGGGGTGGAAGAGGGCATCCGCCGGCTGCAGGCCTGGCTTCGGGATCAGCGTCTCTCCCTCGTTACTGCGCAGAGAGAAGGTCGTGAAGGAATGGGGGCTCTATGAAGATCGCACTCGTCAACCCGCCCTGGTCTTTCGAGGGCAGCATCTACTTCGGCTGTCGCGAGCCTCATCTCCCTCTCGAGTTTGCGTACGCCAAGGCGCTTCTGGAGCGAGAAGGGCATGAGGTGATGCTCGCCGACGCACAGCTCGAAGGCCTCAATACCGAGAGCCTCTGCGCAAGGGTGCGAGACTTCGCTCCCGACGCCAGCGTGGTGACCACCACCCCGAGCTACCTCTTTTGGCGTTGCCCGCCTCCCGAGCTCCGCGTGCCCAAGCGCCTGATCGCGCAGCTGGGCAAAGAGGCCGGAAAGATCATCGCCGTCGGCCCGCACGGATCGACCTCGCCCTTGACCACCTTGGGCAAGCTCGGCGCCGATATGGTGGTGATGGGCGAATGTGAAGAGGTGCTGCGGAGCTACGCCGCCGAGGGCGATCCGGCCAAAGTCGCCTCGATGGCTTGGAGAGACGAATCGGGCGAAGTGCATCTCCAAGGCGGCCCTGCCGCTTGCGATATGAAGGCGCTGCCAGCCCTGCACTGGCCGCAGGCCTTCATCGCTCGGCACCATCACCATCATCATCGCTTCGATCGCGAAGTCGAGGGCCTCGGGGCGGAGATGGAGGCCTCGCGCGGCTGCCCCTACCGATGCACCTTCTGCGCGAAAGACAACTACCGCGACAAATACCGCAAGCGTCCGCTCGCGACCGTGCTCGAGGAGCTCGACGGCTTAATCGCGCAGGGCGTGCGTTACGTTTACTTCATCGACGAGATCTTCTTGCCCGACCGGGCGCTGCTCGACGCGCTCGGCGAACGAGATTTGAAGTTCGGCGTGCAGACACGCATCGACAATTGGTCCGAAGAGATGCTCGACATTCTCGGCGCCGCGGGTTGCGTATCGATCGAAGCCGGCGTCGAGAGCATCAGCGTCGAAGGGCGCGCCCATCTCGACAAACGCTGCAAGCTCACGACGGACGAGCTCGCCTCGCGTCTGATCCGCGCCAAGCGCAGCGTGCCCTTCGTGCAAGCTACCCTGATGGAGGGCGCCAGCGACGATCCGACCGAGGTCGAGCGCTGGCGGCAGGAGCTGCTCGATCACGGCGTCTGGGCCAACAAACCGGTGCCGCTCTTCTCCTATCCGGGCTCGCCCGACTATACGCGACGTTGGGGCAAACCGGACGGGCGCGCCTGGGAGCGTGCCCACGACGATTACCTCGTGCGCTTCTCCGAGTTCAGCGACATCCAAGAGGAGCGCCCGATTCGCCTTCCCTTGCTCGAGGGGAGCATGGAAGGATGAGCCTCGCACCGCGTCACGTCCTGATGACGAGCGATGCGATCGGGGGCGTCTGGAACTACGCGCTCGAACTAGCGCGTGGGCTCGCGAGCCAAGGTGTGGCCATCACCTTGGCGACCATGGGGCCCGTGCCAAACGCCGCGCAGCGCGCCGAGTGCCGGCGCATTCCAGGGCTCGAGCTCTACAGCCGCCCCTATCGTCTCGAATGGATGGAGGAGCCCTGGGCCGAGGTGGAGAAGGCGGGCCACTGGCTCCTCGAACTCGAAGAGCGCGGGCGACCCGACCTCGTTCACCTCAACGGCTACGCCCACGCGGCGTTGCCCTTTCGCGCGCCGGTGCTGGTGGTCGCGCACTCATGTGTGCTCTCCTGGTGGAAGAGCGTGCACGGCGTGCCGGCGCCGGATTCTTGGCAGCGTTACCGTCGCGAGGTGGCCAGGGGGTTGATGAGCGCCGATATGCTCGTCGCGCCCACGTCGGCCATGCTCTCCGCCATCGAAGAGCACTACGGCATCTTCGGTCCGGCGAAGGTGATCGCCAACGGCAGCGATCCGAAGCGCTTTCGACCGGGCTTCAAGAAGGACTTCGTGCTCAGCGTCGGCAGGATTTGGGACGAGGGCAAAAATATCGCGGCCCTCGACCGGATCGCAGACCAAGTAGACTGGCCTCTCTACGTCGCCGGCGACGCTCGGCATCCCGAGGGAGGTCTGCGGCCCTTGCGCCATCTGCGCGCTTTGGGAAGCGTGCAAAGCGAGGCCTTGCCCCGCTGGTATGCGCGCGCGGCCATCTATGCCCTGCCGGCGCGTTACGAGCCTTTCGGTCTCTCGGTGCTCGAGGCCGCGCTTTCGGGCTGCGCCCTGGTGCTGGGCGATATCCCCAGTCTGCGCGAACTCTGGGAGGGTGCAGCGCTCTTCGTCCACCCTGACGACCCTGAAGCGCTCACCGCGGCCCTGCGCTCGCTGATCGGTGATCGCGCGCTGCGCCAAGGCTTGGCCGATGCCGCGCGGCGCCGCGGCGCGCAGTGGACGAACGAAGGTTGCGCTCGTGCCTACTCTCGCCTCTATCAGCGGATGCTCGAGAGAGCACCGCGGCGCGAACCTGGAGAGTCGCTATGCGTATCGTGATGTTCTATCACTCCTTGCTCTCGGACTGGAACCACGGCAACGCGCATTTCCTGCGTGGCGTCGTCCGCGAACTCATCGCCCGCGGGCACCAGGTGGTGGTCTACGAAGAGCGGGACAACTGGAGCCTGCGCCATCTCCTCGAGACCCAAGGGCAGGGCGCGGTCGAGGCCTTTCATACGCTCTACCCCGAGCTCGAGAGCCGCTTTTACGAGAGCGCTTCCCTCGACCTCGACCTGGCGCTGGATGGTGCCGATCTGGTCCTCGTACACGAGTGGAACGATCACGACCTGGTGGCCCGCATCGGTGCACACCGCGCCAAGAAGCCCGGCTACCGTCTACTCTTCCACGACACCCATCACCGTTCGATCAGCGACCCCGAGAGCATGGGGCGCTACGATCTGCGGCACTACGACGCGGTGCTCGCCTTCGGCGAAGTGATCCGCTCCATCTATCTCGAGCGCGGCTGGGCCGAACACGTCTGGACCTGGCACGAAGCCGCCGACACCAGCGTCTTTCATCCCCTCGCGCCGCCCGACGAAGCCAAGGAAGCGGACCTCGTCTGGGTGGGCAATTGGGGCGACGACGAGCGCTCGGCGGAGATCATGCACTTCCTCGTCGAACCGGTGCGCCGCCTCGGCCTGCGCGCCAGGGTGCAAGGTGTGCGTTACCCCGAAGAGGCGGTTGCGACGCTGCGCTCGGCGGGCATTCACTACGGCGGCTGGGTAGCCAACTTCCAAGTCCCGCAGCTCTTCGCCAAACATAAGGTGACGGTGCACATCCCGCGTTCGCCCTATGCGCGCACGCTCAAAGGCATCCCCACCATCCGCCCCTTCGAGGCCTTGGCCTGCAGCATCCCCCTCATTAGCGCCCCCTGGGAGGACGCCGAGGGGCTCTTCCGGCCAGGCGAAGATTACCTCGTCGCTCGAGACGGCGAAGAGATGACGCGTCACCTCCGCAGGCTGGTGAACGAAGCGGAGTTCGCGCGTGAGCTCGCCGACCGCGGCCGGCGTACCTTGCTTTCGCGCCATACCTGCAGCCATCGCGTCGACGAGCTCCTGAGCATCGTCTCGAGCCTGCAGGGCGAGTCATGGGAAGAGAGGAGAAAAGCAGGATGAATCAGGGCATGAACATCGCCTTTTTTGGCTCAAGCCTCCTCTCCGCCTACTGGAATGGCGCGGCGACCTACTACCGCGGCATGTTGCGCGCCTTGGCCGCCCGCGGTCACCGCATCGTCTTCTACGAACCCGATGCCTACGGCCGGCAGCAACACCGCGACATCGAGCCGCCCCCTTGGGCGAAAGTCGTGGTTTATGCAGGCGAAGGCGAAGAAGGCGTGATGCAAGCGCTCGAGAGCGCGCGCGGCGCCGATATCGTGGTCAAGGCGAGCGGCGTCGGTGTCTTCGATGAGCTCCTCGAGGCCGAGGTGCTGACGCTGCGGAGCGAGCGCACGCAGGTCGTCTTCTGGGATGTCGATGCGCCCGCGACTCTCGACCGCATGCGAGAGAATCCCAGTGATCCCTTCCGCGCGTTGGTGCCGCGCTACGACTTGGTGTTGACCTACGGTGGCGGCGACACCGTAATCGGGGCCTACGAGGCTCTCGATGCGCGGCGCTGCGTGCCCGTCTACAATGCGCTCGATCCCGAGACGCACCATCCCGTCAGCCCCTCGCCGGACTTTGCCGGGGATCTTTGCTTCCTCGGTAACCGCCTCCCCGACCGCGAGGCCCGCGTCGAAGAGTTCTTCCTCAAGCCGGCGGCAGCCCTGCCCGATAAACGCTTCGTGCTCGGCGGCTCAGGCTGGGGCGACAAAGCCTTGCCTGCGAACATCGCCTACCTCGGCCACGTCTACACAGCAGACCACAACGCCTTCAACGTGTCGGCGCTCGCCGTTCTCAATATCCATCGCGAGAGCATGGCCCGTTACGGTCACTCGCCGGCGACCCGCGTCTTTGAAGCGGCCGGAGCGGGCGCTTGCCTGATCACGGATGCCTTCGTCGGCGTCGAAGCCTTCCTCGAACCGGACGCGGAGGTTTTGGTCGCCGCCTCGGGCGGGGAGGTCGCCTCGCATCTAGAGCGTTTGGACCGCGATCGCGCCAGGTCCATCGGGCAAGCCGCGCGCCGGCGGGTCCTCGCGGCCCATACCTACGCGCACCGGGCGGCCGAGGTCGAAGCGCTCTTTGCAGGAAGGAAGTAGAGCGGAAGATGAAGGGAAGGGCTCCAATGCAAATCGTCGTCGCCGGCCTGTCGATCACTTCTTCCTGGGGAAACGGACACGCCACCACGTACCGGAGCCTGCTCCGCGCGCTCGCGGCCCGTGGCCACCGCATCCTCTTTCTCGAACGCGATATGCCCTGGTACGCCGACAACCGCGATCTTCCGCGACCTTCCTTTTGCAGCCTCGGCCTCTACAGCAGCCTCGACGATCTCATGCAGCGCTATGCGGCGGAGGTGGCGCGCGCCGACTTGGCGATCGTCGGCTCCTACGTGCCCGAAGGGATCGCCGTGGGCGACTGGGTGCTAGCGCAGGGCCGAGGCGTACGCGCCTTCTACGACATCGACACTCCGGTGACCTTGGCCGCCCTGGCCGAGGGCCGTTGCGAATACCTGAGCCGCGCGCAACTGCCGCGTTACGACCTCTACCTCTCGTTCACCGGCGGTCCGACGCTCACGCATCTCGAAGAAGAGTATGGCTCGCCGGCTGCGCGACCTCTCTACTGCTCCTTCGACCCCAGCGCCTACTTTCCGGAGAAGACGAGCCACCATTGGGATCTCGGCTACATGGGCACCTACAGCCCCGACCGACAGCCCACCCTCGATCGCCTCCTGGTCGAGGTCGCCAAACGCCAGCGCGATCAACGTTTCGTCGTCGCCGGTCCGCTCTATCCCGAGTCGCTGAGCTGGCCCGAAAACGTCCTGCGCATCGACCATATCGCGCCGCAGCAGCACCGCAGCTTCTATTCGGCTCAGCGCTTCACCCTCAACGTCACGCGCGCCGACATGATCGAGCGCGGCTACTCGCCGAGCGTGCGTCTCTTCGAAGCGGCAGCCTGCGGCGTACCCATCCTCTCGGACGTCTGGCCGGGTCTCGAGCACTTCTTCGAGCCTGGGCGCGAGATCGTCTTCGCCGAGCAGGGCGCCGAGGTCGAAGATGCGCTGCAGCGCTATTCGCCCGCGGAGGCTCGACGCATTGGAGCTCGCGCCAGGCGCCGCGTCTTGCAGGCGCATAGCGCGATGCACCGTGCCATCGAACTCGAATCCTATATGGAGGGCCTGTCGAGCGGCGCCTCGAAACCTTCCCGCAACGCTTCTGCGGCGCTCCGCGTCGCGCCTTGAGCGCCACCCGAGGAAAAAATGAAAGCCTTGACCCTGCGCTGGACCATCGGCGACGTCAGCCCCTTGGGCTTCGACAGCCTCAACCTCTCCATCTGGGGCGCGTGGCGAATTTTCGGCGAGCGGGCACGTTATAGCGTCTGCTACAACCGGATCGCGCTCGACGAACTCCGTGAGCGCGTCGGGCTCCTCCCCACGGCGATCGAATGGCACGCCGTGCAGAAGAGCGACCTGCCCGAGGCCCTGGCGCGCAAGCTCGACGAAAGCATGGCCGAGGGCACCGCGTGGAAGCTCGCGCCTCTGCGTCTTCACCCCGAGGACTGGGAGCTCTCGCTCGACAACGACTGCATTCTATGGCGCATGCCGGAGGCACTTCGCGCCTGGCTCGAGGACGATGTGCCCAGCGTGCTCATGGCCGAAGACGTGCTTCCTTGCTTCGGCATCTTCGCGCCTTTCTGTGCGCCGCAGGCGCGCAACTCGGGGATCCGCGGCTTGCCTCCTTCGGTGGACCTCGCCGCCGAGATCCTCGCTCTCCTCGAGGAGGTCGACCAACCTCTGCGCGCCGAACTCGACGAGCAAGGCTTGCAAGTTGCCGCATTGCAGCGGCGAGGCAAACATCACGTCGTCTCCCTGAGCGACGTCAGCATCTGCTCCCCTTTCCCGCCGCATCTTCCGGATCTCGGCCGTGCGGGCGCACACTTTGGCGGGCTCAACGCCAAACATTTGCCCTGGGAGGTGGAGGGCAAACCCGCGTCCGAGTTTCGCGCCGATCACTATCTTCGCCTCCGCCCCGAGATCGAAACACGTCTGCAAATCCACCGCGCCGCAGCCTCCGGATCGCAGGGCTGAACTTGATCTTCCCGAGGGCGAAGCTCAATTCAAAGGAAAGGAGGTTTGCCATGGCATCGGCAGAGCATACGCAAGATCACGAGGCGATTCGCAAGTGGGTCGAGTCCCGCGGCGGCGTGCCGACCATCGTCAAAGGGACGGGGGGTCTGCTGCGCATCGACTTCGTGGAAGGCGCCGGAAGCGGCGGGCATGAAGACAAACTCGAGGAAGTCGAATGGGAAAAGTGGTTCGAAATCTTCGACGAAAACGAGCTGGCTTTCCTCTACTCGCCCGAGAAGGGGAGCAAGTTCTTCAAGCTGGTCAAGGCCGAGAGCGCCGGAAAATCAGGCGGTAAGTAAGCTGGTCGCGGGCGCCCCATAAATATTTGTAGCGCTCTCGACCGCGCAGGAGGTCGTAGGTGCGCGCGCCGCCCTCGATGGCTTTGCGCATCGCATATTCGAGCACCAGTGCCCCGGGGCTGTAGGCTGAGAGCGAAGGGTCGAAGCCGCCGAGATAGGAGTAGGCCCGCTCGCCCGCCTGCAGCAGGTAAACGATGGCGACGAGGCGGCCCTCAAAGCGGATCCCATGCAGACCCAGGAGACCTTCCTGCAGAAGCGCGGGCGCCGAGAGGCGATGAAAGGCCTGAATCTCTTCGCCCTGCAGCACACCGGATTCGCCCCGCTCCTGCCAGCGAATGCGATGCAGCGCAAAGAAGGCTTCGAGGAACTCGTCCAAGCTGCCGGTCTCGGCCGACTCGAAACGCACCTCGCCCGCTTCGCTCATGCGCCGCAGCGAACGGCGGAGGTTGGCGCGTAGGCTGCGCGGCAGGCTGGGAAGCAGCGCCTCGCTCTCCGCGGGCAGCTCCACGCAAGGACAGGCGTCTTGCTCGGCGCGCTGCAGCTCGAAACCTGCCGCCTCAGCCAACGAATGAAGCGAGGTTTTCAGCAGCGGGTCTTCGGCCCGCACCGCCTCGAGGTCAATGCGCTCACGTCGCTCGCTGAGCAGTGGCGAGAGCAGGGGAGCAAAACCCTCTTCGCCGCAGACCGGATCGATCAGAGGCCCTGCATAATCGCTGATGCCCTGGCCCATGAATACCGAACGTAGGCTGCCTTCCTCTGAGAGGTAGTCCATGATGGGAAGCACAGCCAAAAGCTTCCCCTCGCGGCGCAGTGCCACAGCCCAACACGAGCCGCTGGCCAAGGCCTGGCTCCAGGGCAGCAGCCAATCGGGATGTTGAAAAGGTGTCGCCCCGCTGCAGCGCCTCCAGAGTGAGCGCCATTCCTTGCGACGCCTTTGCATTTCCTCGGGAGACCAGACCTCTGCGACCTCGGGCTTGGTTGTGGAGGAGGTGTGTAGTTCTAAAGTCTCTCGAGCGAGTTCCATCGGCTTGCGTTCCTTTCGGCTGAAGCGGCGCGCCCGCCTTCGACGATGCTGGCGTAGGTGCGGAGGTAATCCTGCACCATGCGCTCGCGCGAGAAACGTCGCTGGGCTTCCTGCCGGCAGGTTTCGCCAGAGAGGGTGTCGAGGCGAGCGAGCGCCGCGCTCATCTCGAAGCGATCCTTCACCAGAAAGCCGGTGCGACCCGAGTCGACGATCTC
>ERZ1066121.658-NODE-658-length-29898-cov-7.149750_pt1 | contig 29898 bp, 20 predicted proteins | sample MGYA00382768_ERZ1066121 | MGnify/ENA primary metagenome ERZ1066121 (study PRJEB33369, sample SAMEA5778351) | biofilm metagenome | biome: Industrial cooling water; feature: Water cooling tower basin; material: Biofilm | place: United Arab Emirates | collected...
AGCTTGGCCCGCGCGAGCACTGCACGGCTATGCCCGCACCGAAGCCTACCGCATCGGCGCCTCGCGTGTGCACACGCGCGTACGCACACACGAGACAATTTTGTGGGCATTCCAATTATTTTAGCAAAAACATTTTTCATTGACACAATAAACGTCTGATAATCAAGCACAAAACTTTTGCTCAAAATCTGAGAAAAACGCACTAAACCACCTGCCATCGGGTTAAGCACACGTATCAACCCACCACCCCCATTGGTTATGGCAGCTCAAGTAGAACAACTGACGAAAGAGGCGAAGGCCGTGAAGGCGCCGAAAGTGGCGTCGTACGACATCGCCCGCGCCGATGAAACGCTCTCGCTGGCGACGGATCTGGCGAAGTTCATCCGCGAGAACAAGCTCACGCACAATGTGCAGGGCAAGGAATACGTGAACGTCGAAGGCTGGCAATACGCCGGTTCGCGGCTGGGCATTGTGCCCATCGTCGAGCAGGTGATTGATATGAGCCACGACGCTGAAATCAAATACACGGCGCGCGTGTCGCTCTTCGACCTGCGCTCGCAGCAGACCGTTGGCGCCGGCTTCGCGGTGTGCTCCAACAAGGAGAACGGCAAGAAATTCTACGCCGAATACGCGATTGCTTCGATGGCGCAGACCCGCGCCATCGGCAAGGCGTACCGCAACATCCTGGCGTGGATCATTCGCGCCGCCGGTTACGAGCCGACCCCGGCCGAGGAAATGGACTACCAAACCATTCCCGCCCCGGCCGCCCAGCCCGTGGCAGCCGCCGACGCCCGCCCGGCCCAGCCGATGATGCAGGTGACGAGCACCGCCCCGGTCGCCGCCGCCGCCGACGACGCGACCGACGTGCGCTACGCCACCGCCAAGCAGAAGGAGGAAATCATCCGTCTGCTCAACAACCCGGTCATCACGCGCGCCGAGAAGACCAAAATGCTGCTCAACATCAACAAGCTGGACGAGACGCGCGCCCAGCAGAGCATCGACAAGCTGCGCCAGGCCATCGCCGAGCGCGAAGGCGAGCAGCGCGTGGCAGCGTAGATTTTTCCCTGATTCTGTTCTTGCAACGCCCGGCGGCCCCACGGCCGTCGGGCGTTTTGCTGTAACGGCAGTTTCCTCAGAGCTTGGTTGCGGTCCATTCTCAGCCGCCGTCGGCTACCGCAATCAGCCTCTGAGCAAGCTTCGCTCGACCGGCATCCGAGACAGACGCCGCCACAGCCCAACCGCCACATCATCGGCCGCCGCCCGTACTTCGTGGCCGCTATGAGTTCTGCCGCGCCCACCGCCCTCGATCTGCTTCAACGACACTGGCACCACGCCGCTTTCCGCCCGCTACAGGCTGAAATCGTGGATGCCGTGGCCACCGGCAACGACGTGCTGGCGCTGCTGCCCACGGGCGGCGGCAAGTCGGTGTGCTTTCAGGTGCCGGCGCTGTTGCGCGGCGGATTGTGCATCGTGGTGTCGCCGCTTATCGCGCTTCTTCAGGACCAGGTTGACGGCCTGCGGCGGCGCGGCATCAGCGCCGTGGCGCTACACGCGGGCCTGACGCCCGAGCAGATCGATACCACGCTCAACAACCTGGCGCTGCGGCCCGGCGAAATCAGCTTTCTGTACTGCTCGCCGGAGCGCCTGCTCACCGACCTGTTCCGGGCGCGGGTGCGGGCAATGGACGTGCGCCTGATTGCCGTCGATGAGGCGCATTGCATCTCGCAATGGGGGCACGACTTTCGGCCCGCCTACCGCCGCATCGCCGAGCTGCGCGACCTGCTGCCCGGGGTGCCCGTGGTGGCACTAACGGCCACCGCCACCGAGCAGGTGCGGCAGGACATCCGCGAGCAGCTCCGGTTTCGGCCCGACGCGCGCACGTTTCGGCGCTCGTTTGCGCGGCCCAATCTTTCGTATTCGGTGCTGCCCACCGACGACAAAGCCGCCGCACTCGCCCGCGCGCTGGCCGGGGTGCCGGGCACGGCCATCGTGTACGTGCCCACCCGCCGCCTCACCGACGACGTGGCCGCCCTCGTGCGGCGCCTCGGCCACTCGGCCGCCGCCTACCACGCGGGCCTGACGCACCAGCAACGCGCCGCCGCACAGGCCGACTGGCTCGTCGGCACCACCCGCGTGATGGTGGCCACCAACGCCTTCGGGATGGGCATCGACAAGCCCAACGTGCGGCTGGTGGTGCATTGGCAGATGAGCGAGTCGCCGGAGGCGTACTACCAGGAGGCCGGCCGCGCCGGGCGCGACGAGTTGTACGCCTACGCCACCGTGCTGGTCGGCCCGGCCGACGCCGCTGACCGCGCGCGCGCCGCCGCGCGCGCCTTCCCCGACGCGGCCACGCTCCGGCGCGTGTACCAGGCCGTGGCCGATTTCTTCCAGATTCCGGTCGGCAGCGGGCACTTGCAGAGCTTCTCCTTCGATTTGCCCGCCTTCGCGCACAAGCGCAAGCTCGATGTGCTCGACACGCACCACGCCCTGCGCCTGCTGATGCAGCAAGGGCTGCTCGATCTGACGGAGTCCGTTTTTACGCCGTCGCGGCTACAGATTCTGATTCAGGGTGCCGCGCTGCACGACTATCAGGCGCGCCACGAGCGGGCGGCCCGGCTACTGCGGGCGGTGCTGCGCGTTCACGGCTCAGAGGTATTTGCAGCCCCTACGCGCCTACAGGAAGCCACGGTGGCCAACACATTCGGCGAGGAGCTTACCGAGACGCGCAAGCTGCTGCTGCACCTGCATCAGACCGGCGTCGTGCTCTACGAACCTGCCCGCGACGCCGCCTGCCTCACGCTGCTCGCGCCGCGCCACGATGCCGCCCGCCTGCCGCTCGATACGGCCGTGCTGCGCGCCCGCCGCACCACCGCCGCCCGGCAGGCCGAAGCGGTGATTGGATATCTGGCCCACCCGCCCACGCGCTGCCGCACGGCCGAGCTGCTCGACTACTTCGGCGAGGAATACGACCAGGAATGCCGCATCTGCGACTGGTGCCTCGCCCGCAAGCAGGAACGCGCCCACGCCGAACGCACGGCCGCCCTACGCGCCACCCTGCGCGAGAAGCTGCGCGCCGCACCCCAGCACCCCCGGCTGCTGCTGCTCCACTTCGAGCCGCGCGACCACGCCCACGCCACCGAGCTGCTGCGCGATTTGGTGGAAGAAGGCGAAGCCACCTACGACGCGCGCGGCAACGTGGCGGCTACGAGCAAGCTCCGCCTCGGGAAGTAGGGTGCGGGGGTGGTATCGTGGCCCCGGAGGGACTACCTACTGGTAACTCATTCCAATTCGCCGTGAGTTACCGATAGGTAGCCGCCCCTCCGGGGCCACCGGGTTTCGGGGCTGACGCGTGACTACCGATAGATAGCCCCTCCGGGGCCACGAATAAAGATTGTCCGTTTAGTGCCGGAAACAACGCGGAGCCGACTTCCAACGAACCATCCTTACTTCCTCACGAACCGCACTTGCCGCGTATGCCCACCATCCGTCGTGAGGCGCAGCACGTACGTGCCGGGCGCCAGCGCAGCCGTGCTCAACTCGGTCGAGCCGTTTGCAATCGGTTGCCGACTGATGACGCGCCCGCTCAAATCGAGCACGTCGGCGGCGCGGGCTTCGGCGATGGCTGATAGGTGCAGGCGGTCGGTGCAGGGGTTCGGGAAGACATTCAGGCGCTCGGTTGCGGCGTCGGCGGCGAGGCCGGTGGGTTGCAGGGCGTTGTTGCGGCGGGTCCGCAGGATTTGCAGCAGATTCCACTGATTCGGGTCCAGCTCCAGGCGCGCCACCGTGGCCCCGGCGGGCAGCGGCAGCGTCCAGCGTTGCGACGCCTGCGTTTGCTCTACCCGAAACAGGTGCGGCGCCGGGCCTCCGGCCGCGTACGTGACGAGCACTTCCAGCGGCATCCGAAAGAAGGGCGTCGCGGCGGGTGCCGTAGCGGTTTGGTTGCTCTCGACAATCAGCTGAGTGCCGACCTGATTCCAGCCGGCATCGGTGCGCGCGTAGCCTTCACCGGCAATCCACTGCTCGAAAAACCACCCCAGCGACCCCAGCGGGCGGCCGAGCGATTGCTCCGCCACCCGCTGTAAATCAGCGGTAACGGCGGTCGAATACGCAAACTCGGTTTGATAAGCGCGGAGCAAGGCGAAAAACGCCGAATCCGACCCGGCAACGTGGCGCAACATATGCACCACGGTGGCGGCCTTCTGGTAAGTAAGGCCGTACTCGAAGATGCGATTGGCGTCGAGCGTATCGGGCACGGCAATCGAGCCGGTGGCTTGCGCGAACGCATCGCTGCGGGTGGCGTCCAGCCACGTGGGCGCGTCGGGCGGGCTGAGGGCCTGAAGCGCCAGGTACTCGCCGTACGTGGCGAAGCCCTCGTTGAGCCAGATGTCGCGCCACGAGCGGCACGTTACGTGGTCGCCGAACCACTGGTGCATCAGTTCGTGGGCGGTCAGGTCGAACTCGAAGGTGCCCTGCGTGGTCATCGTCTGGTGCTCCATTCCGCCGCCGAGGGGCGCCATCGAGTGGCCGTATTTTTCCTGCCAGAACGGGTAGAGGCCGAGCTTGTCGGAAAACTCTTCGATCATCGGCACCGTGGCATCGATGTCGGCTTGCCAGAACGGCAGCGTCTGCGGGTTGTCGTACACGTAGTTGACGACCGGAATCGAGTCGCCGTTGAGGGCGGCGGGCCGGGCGTAAATGGTGTACTCGACGTACTCGGCCACCGCCACCGACACAAGGTAATAGGCAATCGGGTAGCGCGATTTCCACTCGTAGCGCAGCTTGTTGCCGGGGCGCGGCGTCACGGCTTCGAGCACCCCGTTGGCGCCGGCGCGGTTGGCGGCGCTGGTCGTCACCCATACGGCCACCGAGTCGAGCTTGTCGCTGAGGGTCTGTTTGCAGGGCCACCACTCGTAGGCCGAGTTGGGCTGCGAGAGCGTCCAGGTGACGCGGTTGCCCCACGACGGCGAGCTGCGCGACGTGATGCCGCCGTCGATGGCCGCCGAGCCGGTGGGCGTCGGCGTTCCCCGGTACCACACTTGGTAGCTGAACGCCGCGCCGGACGCGACGGGCACCACCGGCCGCACGACCACGTTGCCGGTCAGGGCGCGCGCCACGCGCGTGGTCGGCACCCGCTGCCCGTTGACCTGCACCGAGTCGAGCGTCAGGCTCGGGTGCAGCTCGAAGCCGATGGAATCGAGCGGTGCGGCGGCCGAGCGGTTGCGCGCCGTCGTGAGTACGTTGGAGCCGGTGCCCAGCGTGGTGGCGGTGCGTTCGAGGGCGAGGTCGAGCCGCGCGAACGTCACGTCGTAGCGGTTCATCAGGCGTTCGTGGCGCCGCGAGGCCGACGACACCCGCGCCGCCGCGTACGCGGCCACCGCTGCGCGACTCGCCAAATGGCTCTTCTGACACGCCCGGCTGCCGGGCGTGGGGCCATCGGCCCGAAATGCAAGGGGCGCCGGACGCGGCGCGGCCAGCGGCGGCGCAATGGTTTGGGCGGGGGCCACCAGGGCCGAAGCCGACGCTGCGGCGCCGACCAGCAGGAAACGGTTGAGGTGCATCAGACGGAGAAGACCAACCCAGCGGCGGGAGGTTCCGCGAATCTACGCCGACGAGCGCGGCGCGGGCGCCGACGAAGCGCACCGCCCGCCGCGCACTAACTTTCCGCAACCCAACGTTGGTGACGGGATGCGCCGGTCCGCCGTCTTGGCGTGTGGGGGTCGGCGCCGGTTACTTGCCGTTTCTACTCTATATGTTCGAGCGAATACCTTTTCTGTGTCGCCTGGCGCTGCCGGTGGTTTTTCTGTGGGCGCTGAGCGCGTTGCCCTCGGCAGCTACCCACATCGTGGGCGGTCAGCTCCGAATGAAACACCAGACCGGCAACACCTACGAGTTCGGTCTGATGCTCTACTTCGATGCCGTCAACGGCAGTATGGGCGCGCTGGACCCGTCGGCCACGCTGGCCATCTACCAGAAAGGCACCCGCGGGCGCTGGGTCGATACCGTGCGGCTCGACCTGGCCTCGCTGCAGCCGGTGGCCTACACCGATCCCGCCTGCCAGAACCCGTCGCTGCGGACCGACCAGCTCGCGTACGTCGGCGACATCACCCTGAACCCCGCCCGGTACACCTCGCCTACTGGCTACTACGTCGTGTGGGAGCGCTGTTGCCGCAACCACATCATCAGCAACATCGTGCAGCCCGAAGCGGCCGGGCAGACCTTCTACCTGGAGTTTCCGCCGCTGCTGCGCGCCGGGCAGCGGTTCATCAACTCCTCGCCCGAGGCGTTTGCCCCGGTGCGCGATTTCGCGTGCCGGAATGTGCCGTTTCGGACGGCATTCGGTGGCACCGATCCCGACGGCGACTCGCTCGTGTACGATATGGTGACGCCGCTACGGGGCAATTCCGATCCGCTCAACAACCGGCCCGTGCCGCCGCTGCCGGCGCCCTATCCGCGTGTCGTCTGGATGCCGGGCTTCGATTCGACGCAACAAATCGCGGGGCCGGCGCCGTTGACGATCAACCCGCGCACCGGCGAAATCGCGTTCACCTCGAATCAAATCGGGCTGTTCGTATTCGCCGTGCGCTGCACCGAGTACCGCGCCGGCGTTCGCATCGGCGAGGTGCGCCGCGAGTTTCAGGAGCTGGTGCTCGATTGCCCGGCCAATGCGGCGCCCGAGTTGGCGCTCACGCAGCCTGGCCCGGCGGGCGCGCCCGTGCCGTACGTGCCCGGCACCGTCTATCAGCTCCCCGACGCGCCCGCCGACCGCTGCCTGACGCTGTATGCTGTGGACCGCGAAAACAATTCGCGGCTGACCTTTCAGTTGGTGGCGCCCGACGCCGCGCCCGGCACGGTGCTGCCCTCGCTGAGCGTGGGCGGCGGCACCGTGAACCCCGGTGGGCGCCGCGATACGCTCACGGCCCGGCTGTGCTTCGACGACTGTTTCGGCCGCGACGGCGCCGAGCTGCGCCTGGCGCTCATCGTCGCCGACCGCGCGTGTCCCGTGCCCCAGCGCGATACGGTGTGGCTCACGGTGCAGGCGCGCGCCATCCCCGACACGCCGCCCGTGCTCACCTTCGCCGACGCCGCCACGGCCGGGGGCTACACCGTGCGGCCGGGCCAGCAGGTGGCGTTTGATTTCGTCGGCACCGACCTCGACCCCGGTACGCGCGTGACCGTGCGCGGCATCGACCTGGCGACCGGGCCGCTGGCCGGTGCCCGTATCGACTGCCCCCGCCGCACCGCCGACCGCACCGCCACCACCCGCCTGACGTGGGACGTGGACTGCGCGATGCCGCCCGGCGACTACGACCTTCACCTCCAGACCCAGGGCGAAGCCTGTGGCCGCGCGATGGTCGTCGATACGCTGGTGCGCGTGACGGTGCTGCCGCTCGACACGAGCCGGGTGCTGCCGCCCAACGTCGTGACGCCCAACGCCGACGGCCGCAACGACGATTTCAGTCCCGCCGCCGGCCTCAAGCCCGCCTGCGGGGCCGAGTTCCGGCGCCTGCGGATTTTCAGCCGGTGGGGCCGCGAGGTGTTCAGCTCACCCGACCGCCTGGCTACGTGGTCTGCCGACAACGTGGCGGCGGGGCTGTACTACTATTTCCTCGAATACTCCGACCGCACCTACAAAGGCTGGGTGCAGGTGGTGCGCTGAGGCAGCGGCGCGGCGCTACTGGGCGTCGCACCCAAGCACCCGGCGCAATAGCTCATCGAACGGCGGCGCTTTGCTGAAGCCGCACGTCTCGGGCAGCGGCGCGGCGAGCAGCCGGAGCAGCAGGGGCTGGCGGTCGCGTCGCACGAGGTCCACCGTTACTTGCCCGAAGCGTTGGTCGAGCGGGTGGGCGCCGTGCGTGGGGTCGGGGAGGGGGTGGAGCACCACTTTCTCGACCACATCGGCCGGGTGCAGCGCGGCGGGGCACGGGTGCTGGTCGGCGTGGGCCACGCGGTAGCCGAGCGCGATGACCCGCTCGCGCAACAGCGTGAACAGGTAGCCGAAATTGCGCGGCCCGATGCGGGCGTCGTAGAGCAGCGCCACGCCGCGCGGCGGCCCCCCCTCGGGCGGTGCGAGCGGCTCGACGGGCCACGGCGCCGGCAGCCCGGCGCGGCGGTAGTGATACGCCTCGAACCACGGTCCGGTCCAGTTGAGGTAAATGCGCGCGGCCCGCCACCGCACGAACTGCCGCCAATGGCCCGGCGCCTCGCGCAACGGGCGCCAGGTTGGCCGGGCCGTTGGGCCGCGCCGCCACCACCGGTTCAGAATCTGGCGCACGAGCGATGGGCAGAGAGGATGAGAAGAAGCGGGCACTCGGCGGCGAGTGTCGCGCGAAGCAGGCGTATCGGACAACCAGCACCGCCCGCAATGGTTTACGTATGCGAGAAGAGAACTGTCGATGGCTGCCCAATTTTGGTGGTCGCATCGATGCACTCGTCCGCTCAGCTCAATGATTTCTCCTTCCGCCACCGCTTCTTCCTCGCCCAAGCTCACGTTGTTGGCCGAGTGCCGTCGCCTCCAACAGGAAAAGGCCGACGCCGCGCGCCGCGCGATGGACGACGCCCAGGCCAGCGCCAACGACGCTTCCGGCGCGATGGAAGATAAATTTGAGTCGTTCCGCGAAGCCTGTCAGATTCAGCGCGACCTTTTCGCGCGCCGCCTCGACGAGGCGCTGACCGGCCTCGCCACCCTACGCCGACTGGAGGAGCACCCTACCCGCGCGACCGTAGCCGGCCTGGGCGCGCTGGTGGAAACCGACCGGGGCGGGCGGTTTTTTCTCGCCGTCTCGCTCGGCCCCGTGCCCAACCCGGCCGGCGGTGCGCCGTGGCTGGTGGTATCCACCGGCTCGCCCATCGGGCAGGCGCTCGTGGGGCGGCGCGTCGGCGAAACGTTCAGCTTCCGGGGTGAGACGCACCGCCTGACCGCTGTGGAGTAAGAGGCAGACGGACGAGCTATAAATGTCAAGCAAAGACAGCGATCGAAATCGTTGCACCGGCAGCCCCGTAGAAGCTACTTTCCGGTAAAAAACGGAACATCGGCGAATGCATGGTCCCGTAGGGACCCACCATCCGCTGCGGCTTGGCATATGCGGGATGGTGGGTCCCTACGGGACCAGCTTGTTGCCGAGTCCGTCGTGTGCTACCGGATAGTGGTCCCTACGGGACCTGCGTGTACAATGGATGAATGCACACCACTAAGAAGCTGGTTGAGATAGCGCACGGCGGCTGAGAATGGACCGCGAACCTCCGGTTCGCCCACGGCAGATAGGCCGCAAATACTTGGCATTCCCTAACCGCCTTGCCCGACCGCCTTGCCCAACCGCGAGCGAACCGGAGGTTCGCGGTCCATTGCCGCTACCGCAACCAGCTTAAAAACTGGCCTTACTTTATCCGCGTCCAGATCTGCGAGCGGCCGATTAGCGAGAAACCGATGTAGCCTTTGACTTCCATCTGGTTGGCGCTCTCCATCTTCATATAGCACGAGTAGGTCTTGCCCGACTCAGGGTCGTAGATTTTGCCGTTGTCCCATTTATTGTCGTCGTCGTAGGCGAAATCGGTCATAAAGACCATTCCGAGGCGCGGGCGCGAGCGGAGCTTCGGGTCGGGGTTTTCGGAGTCGGTTTTGGGCTTGCCGTTGGCATCGTTCGGCTCGCGAAGCGTCACTATTTTACCGCATAGCTTCGAGCCGCACTGATAGATTTCGAAGGTGGCTTGCTTATCGGCATTGGTCCAGACGCCGAGCGGCGAGAGTTTTTGGGCAGCAGCCGACAGCGACGTCAAGGCCGCAAAAATCAACGATAGCAGCAGAGGAAGGCGCATTGATGTGAGTGCAGGATTCAATGGAATGAAAATGAAGCGATTGGCGCATCGGCGGTGCCCGGTGCGGCGCCGGCGCCGCACCGGGCAAGGAACGGGCCAGCGGGTGGGGCGGCCGAAAGCGAAAAAAATTTCGTGAAACTTTCTCCGATTGCGTGAAACCTAAGCGGCGCGTTTTACTTTTACAGCCAGGCAGCAAGGTGCTGCGGCGCGTATGCCGGGAGGCACCGCGGATGTTTCACTAAATAGAAAGGAGGTACTAAATGTCTAGTTCGAGTCGAATGTTGCCGGGCCTGCGGGCCGTTGCGAAACCCATCACCCAGGTGATGGCGGCCTAAGACCGACATTGCGTTCGGTCTTAGCGAACGCGACCGCCCGATTTAGCTGCCTCAGAGCGGCGAATGCGGCCTGACGGGAGTCGGCCGCCTTCGGCCCGGCAACTACTCGGATTTGTTTTACCTGACCGCCTCCGTGCCCGACGTGTGCACGGCCTGGGCGGTCAGGTTTTTTTTGCTCTACTGGGGAGGGGGATGCGAGTCGTTGAGTGGGGTGGCTGTGGTCCGGCAGGCGTTGGCGTAGCAACCTGCGTGTAGCCCAGGGTAGCAACGCAGTTGGCGTAGCAACCCTGGGCTGTGGAGCACAACCCCTTCGGGGTAGCCGAACATACGCAATCAACGCGGTTGGGTGAACCCTGAAAGGGTTCTGTCCCACAGCCCAGGCTTGCTATCCCGAAGGGATTGCTACACTGGGCCACGGCGGCTGGGCCACGTGGCGAGCGCCGTCTCGGCGCCGCGTGTTAGTCCAAGCGTGGGTTAATTGGACACACTCACAATGCCGGTACGCGGCGCCGAGACGGCGCTCGCCACGTGGCTCAGCCGCCACCGAGCATCACCCGGCCACGCCACGCAGGCCACGCCGCCACACCCGACCTATCTTTGAGCGTGATGCCACTGCTGACCCGTCCGGCGCGCGCGCGCCGCATCTTCCTGGCCATTGGGCTGGCGCTACCACTCGCGGCCACTGCCCAAAACCCCACACCCGCGCCCGCCCCGGCGCCCGACCGCCGCGTAGTGGTGCGCGGCGGCACCGTCCACGTCGGCGACGGCCGCACCGTCATCGAGAACGGCGCCATGAGCTTCCGGGGGTCGTGGATCGAGTACGTCGGCCCCGCCGCCGCCCTGCCGCCCGACCAAACAGCCGGCGCCGAAGTCATCGACGTGACGGGCCAGCACGTCTATCCGGGCCTGATTCTGGCCAACTCAACGCTGGGCCTGACCGAGATCGACGCCGTGCGCGCCAGCGTGGACGAGCGCGAAGTCGGCACGTTCAACCCCAACGTGCGGGCGCTGATTGCCTACAACACCGATTCCGACATTCCGCCCACCGTCCGTACCAACGGAGTGCTGACGGTGCAGGTCACGCCGCGCGGCGGCACCATCAGCGGGCAAAGCAGCGTCGTGCAGCTCGACGCCTGGAACTGGGAAGACGCCGCCGTGCGCGCCGACGACGGCCTGCACCTCAACTGGCCCGGCCATCTGGCGCGCACCGGCCTCGTGCCCGATTCCATCATCGACAAACGCCAGAAAGCGCGGGAGGCGGCGCTACGCGACCTGGATCAGCTTTTTGCCGATGCCAGGACCTACCGCGAAGCACTCAATGCATCGCGGACGAACAGTTCGCGGTACGCCACCAATCCGCCCGCGCCCGCCGTCAACCTGCGCCTGGCCGCCCTCGACGCCGTGCTCAGCGGCAAGCAGAATCTCTACCTCCACGCCGACGGCGCCAAAGAAATCGTGGAGGCCGTGCGCTGGGCCAAGCGAATCGGCATCGGCGCGCCGGTGGTGGTGGGCGCGGCCGAAGCGGCCCACGTGCTGGAGTTTCTGAAAACCAACAAGGTAGCCGTGGTACTGGGGCGCGTTCACCGGCTGCCCCACCGCCTCGACGACGACGTGGACGCGCCCTTCCGCTTGCCCAAGCAGCTCCTCGACGCGGGCATTCCGTTTTGCCTGAGCTACGAGGGCGATATGGAAAACCCCGGCGCCCGCAATCTGGCCTTCACGGCGGGCACAGCCGCCGCCTACGGCCTGACCCCCGAGCAGGCGCTGCACACCGTAACCCGGGGGGCGGCCCTCATTCTGGGGCTGCCGCAGTTGGGCCTGCTGACCAGCAACGCGCGGCCTGAGTCGATGGAGGCTACGTTCGTAGTGAGTCGCGGCGATTTGCTCGATATGCGGACCAATGCCGTCACGACGGTCTTCATTCAGGGGCGGCGGATCGATCTGCGGAACAAGCAGCAGGGGCTGGCCGAAAAATTCGGCGCTCGGTACCGGAAATAGGCCGTTGGCAGCGCGTAGGAGCCTGATGCTGCCCGGCGGTGGTACAATGCTACCGCTATGTCGCCATCTTGCCGTTTGCCAATGAGTTGTTTCGCTGGGTGTTATACGCGCTGCCTGCTGCCGACGCGGGCGCTTCTCGTTGTAGTGGCGACGAGCCTGCTGCTCCGTGCCGCGCCGGCGGCGAGCGCGGCGCCCGAAGTGCCGCCTGCCAAGCAACACTACTTCGACTCGTTCCGCCGCGATGCCGCGCGCCCCGACCAGCCCGATTCGGCGCGGATGCACACGCTGTATAAGCTGGCGCTGGGGTGGCGGCGTATCTCGCGCGACTCGGCCCGCGCCTGGACCGAGCGCACCATCGGGCTGGCGCGGAAGGTCGGCTCGCGGCGCAAGGAGGCATTGTGCTGGGGCTACATCGGGGCGCTCATCAAAGACGAAGGCGATTTCGCCACCGCGCTCCGCTACCAGCTTCGGGCGCTGCGGATTCACGAGAAGGTGGGCAACCGGCACGGCCAGATCAGCGCCCACAACGACATCGGGCCGCTCCACAAAAACCTGCACCAGTGGGAGCAGTCGCTGGCGAGTTACCACCGGGCGCGCGCCATCGCCGAAGACCTCATCGCGCACGGCCCCAACCCCGCCGACATCACCGACCGCCTCGCCTACGTCCTCAACAACATCGGCACGGTGTATTTCGACCAGGGCAAGTATGCCGAGGCGCAACCCTGGTACGAGCAGGCGCTGGCGCAAGCCCGCCGCTCGGGCAGCCCCGACGCCATCGCGACGGTGCCCACCAACCTCGGCGGCCTCGAAGCGGAGCTGAAGCACTATGCGGCGGCCTACGGCTACTTCCGCGAGGCGCTCGCCCTCGACGAGCGCGAAGGCAACCTCTACGGCCAGGCCGCCGACCTGCTGGTGGTGGGCGAAATACAAACCTTTCTGGGCCAGTACGCCAACGCCGAGCGCGACCTGACCCGCGCCCGCGCCGCCGCCCGGCAGCTCGGCGACGCCATTTTGTTGAAAGACATTCAGTTGCGTTTCTCGCGCCTCCACGCCCGAATGGGCGAAGGCGCGCGCGCCGGGCAGGCATACGAGCGGTTCATCCGCCTCAGCGACTCGCTGTTTACGTCGGAGTCAACCCACCAAATGGCCGAGATGCGCGCCCGCTACGACACCGAGCGCGCCGAGCAGACTGCCCGCCTCAATGCCCTGCACCTCGTCGAAGAACAACTCACCGTGCGGAAACGCACCATTCAACTGGTGATGGCACTCGGCGCCGTGCTGGGCGCCTATCTGATTGGGTGGCTCCTCGTGAACCGCACACGGCTGCGCGCGCGGGTGGCGCTGGCGCAGGCCCGCGCCGAGCAGGAGCGCGCCGCCACGGCGGCCGTCATCGAGGCCGAAGAGCGCGAGCGCCGCCGCATCGGCGCCGATCTGCACGAATCGGTGGGCCAACTGCTCACGGCCGCCAAGCTCAATCTCAGCGGCCTCGAGCACGAACTGGCGAGTGTGCCCACCGCGCCCGCAGACACCCGGCAGCTACTCGGAACGGCCATCACGTCGCTCGACGACTCGCTGCGCGAGGTGCGCTCCATCTCGCACCAACTGCTGCCCAACGCGCTCATCCGGCTGGGGCTGGCGGGGGCCGTGCGCGAACTGGTGCAGCAGCTCAGCGCGCCGGCGGCGGGCCTCCGCATCACGCTCGACGCCATCGGGCTGGAGCGCCGCCTGCCGCCGCTGGTCGAGGGTGTGTTGTATCGGGTGGTGCAGGAGCTGATTGCCAACGTCGTGAAGCACGCCCACGCCGACGACATCACGCTCCAGATCGTCCACCACGGCCGCGAACTGACGGTGTTGCTCGAAGACAACGGCGTCGGGTTCGATCTGGCCGACGCCCTGGCCCGGCCCGACGGCGGCATCGGCCTCCGCAATCTCTACTCCCGCATCGGCTACCTCGGCGGGCGCCTCGACATCGATTCGCGCGTTGGGCGTGGCACCATCGTCACCATCGAAGTGCCGATTTCGGCTGAATCGGAAGCTGATACCGCAGCCCCGGCGGCAGCGGTCGGCGCGGCGGTCGGCGCGGCGGTCTCCACCTCCTGACATTCACTACCATCGTGACTTGCTGCCTATTTCACATCGTCGGCGTCGGGGCATTGCTTGCGGCGGGCCTGCTCGGGGGCCGCGCGGCGGCGCAAGCGCCCGACCCCGCCCAGCGCCGCACCGATTCGCTGGAAACGGTGCTCCGGCGCGCGCCCGCCGACACCACGGCCGTGCATCAGCACAACGAGCTGGCGTGGCGGTTTCAGCAAACCGACCAGCCGCGCGCCACCACCCACGCCCGCGCCGCCCTGCGCCTGAGCCGCAAGCTGGCGTTTGCGCGGGGCGAGGGCAAGGCCCTCACGCTGCTCGGCATCATTCACACCATCGGCGGGCGGTTCGATTCGGCGCGCGTCTATCACGGCCAGGCGCTGGCGCTCCGCCGCCGCCTGCGCGACCGCGCCGGCGAGGCGGCCGTGCTCAACAACCTCGGCCTGACGTATCTGTATCAGGGAAACTACCCGAAGGCTACGGCGCTGATGCTGCACTCGCTGCGGATTGAAGAACGGCTCGGCGATTCGGTGCGGCTGGCCGAAGGTTACGCCAATCTGGGCAACGTATTTCTACAGCTCGAACAGTACAAGGAGGCGCAGCGGCTCTATGCGCGCTACCTGCCGCTGGCGCGCGGCCCGGTGGCGCGGGCGGCGGCACTCAACAATCTCAGCATTGCCACCAATCGCCTCGGCGACCCGCGCCGGGCACTCGCCTACGCCCGCGAGGCCGAGGCGCTGGCCCGTGCCGCGCCCGACCGCCACGCCCTCGCCATCGCGCTCGGCAATCAGGGCGCCGCCCACAACTCGCTCCACGACGACCGCGCCGCCGCCGCCGCGCATCGGCAGTCGCTGGCGCTGGCCGAAGCCCTCGGCGAGCAGGAATCGATAGCCAACTCGCTCGTCAGCCTCGGCACCAACCTCGCCAACCTGCGCGACCCCGCCGCCGCCGGCTACCTGACGCGCGGCCTGGCGCTGGCCGAAAAAATCGGCGCCCGGCCCCTCGAAAAAGCCGCGCACGACGCGCTGAGCCAGGAGATGGCCGCCGCCGGCGACTACCGCGCCGCCTACGGCCACCACGTCAAACTGCAAGCCCTCAGCGACTCGCTCCTGACCGAAGAAACCAGCGAGCAGATTCAGGAGCTGCGCGCCCGCTTCGACGCCGAAAAGCAGGAGCAACAGAATCGCATCAAGACTCTGCAACTCGCCGAGCGCGACCTCGTCATCCGGCGGCGCAACGCGCAACTGCTGGCGCTGCTGGTGGGGCTGGCCGCCGCCGCCGTGGTGGGCTGGCTGCTCTGGAACCGCGCCCGCCTGCGCCGCCGCGTCGCCGACGAGCAGGAGGCCCGCCGCCGCCAGCACGAGCGCGCGGCGGCCGTGCTCGAAGCCGAAGAGCGCGAGCGCCGCCGCATCGGCGCCGACCTGCACGACTCGGTGGGCCAGCTCCTGTCGGCTGCCAAGCTCAACCTCAGCGGCTTGCAGCACGAGTTGCAGCTCCGCGAGGCGGCCCACGAGCTACTCCTGACCAACGCCCTCGACACGCTCGACGAAGGGCTGCGCGAGGTACGCGCCCTCTCGCACCAACTCGTGCCCAACGCCCTGCTGCGGCGCGGCCTGGTGGCGGCCGTGCGCGAGTTCGTCGAAAAGCTCAGCAGCACCGGCCCGCTACGAATCGAGCTGGAAACGCTCGGCCTCGACCACCGCCTGCCGCTCACGGTCGAAAATGTGGTGTACCGCTCGATTCAGGAAGTGGTGGCCAACATCGTCAGGCACGCGCGCGCCACCCAGGTGCAGGTGCAGCTCCTCGGCCAACCCACCGAGCTGACGGTGCTCATCGAAGACAACGGCATCGGCTTCGATCTGGCCGAAGCCCTGGCCCGCCCCGACGCCGGCATCGGTCTCCGCAATCTGTATTCGCGCATCGAGTACCTCGGCGGGCGCCTCGACATCGACGCCCGCCCCGGCCGCGGCACCATCGTGACGATGGAAGTGCCCTTGGGGGCGGGTAAAAGGGTAGAAGGGTAAAAGGGGTAAAAAGTGTTGAAGGAAAAGCGGATGTATGACGATGATCAGGAGAGCTGTTGTCGTCATTCATCTGTTTTCTGTATAACTTTCCCCCATTTCGTTCAATCTAGCACCCTTTTACCCTTTTACCCTCCCCCAATGCTCCGCCTTCTTCTCGTTGACGACCATCAGATGCTCATCGAGGGCATTAAAACGCTGCTGCGCGGCGAGCCGGACGTGCGCGTAGTGGCCGAAGCCAACTCGGGCGCGGCGGCGCTGGCGGCGCTCGAAAAAACGCCCGCCGATCTGGCGCTGCTCGACATCAATATGCCCCAGATGTCGGGCATCGAGCTGTGCGCCGAGCTGCGGCGCCGCTACCCCAACCTGCGGATGCTGGCGCTCTCGATGTTCGAGGACCATTCGTCCATTCAGGGAATGCTGCAGGCGGGCGCGTCGGGCTACATCCTCAAAAACACCTCGAAAACCGAGTTGCTGGCGGCCGTTCGGCGCATCGCGGCGGGGCATACGTACTTCACGCCGTCGGTGGCGACCACCATCCTCGACCACGCCGGCGCACCTGCCCCCGACCCGCACCGGCCCGACGGCACGGCCGTCAGCCTCTCGACCCGCGAGCGGGAAATTTTGCAACTCATCGCGCAGGAGTTGTCCAATCAGCAGATTGCCGACAAGCTCTTCATCTCGGAGCGCACCGTCGAGACGCATCGCAAAAACATCTTTTTCAAGACGCAATCGAAATCGGTGGTGGGGCTGATTCAGTACGCCATTCGGCACGAGCTGATAAAGTAGAGGCGGGCCTTGTGCCCGCCCCTACGTTGGGCGCCGATACTGCGCGTTTGCGGCTGACTCTGAGCGGCGCTCCGTGCCAGCCCGTAGCCGAAAAATGCCCACCAGCCCGGATTGCGGCCGGGGTGGGGCAGAAGAGACCTTTGTCGCGTCGGATGCTTCCTCCCTCCGGCCCCACCGCAATGCTCCGTTTCACTGGTTTGCCCGCCGTGTTTTTCGTTCGTTGTGGCCTGCTGCTGACGCTGCTCGTCGGGTCGGCGGCGGTTGGCCCGACGAGGCCCGCCTTCAGCGTAGCCACCACCGTGGCGCGCGCCTCTGCGGAGCTGGCGCTGGCGTGGAAGCACCTGCTGGCGCTCGCCACCGGCGCCGAGTACGCCTGAGAAGCTGGTTGCGTTACTGAAATTGGCGGCGTGGCGGGCTGGCGCCCCGCGCTCCGGCCGCTGCCGGGCGCTAACCCAACCAGCTTCTTAGAAGCTGGTTGCGGTAGCAGGAATGGACCGCGAACCTCCGGTTCGCTCGCGGTTAGGCACGGCGGTTAGGCACGGCGGCTATGGAGCGCCGGGCACTCGTTGCCGATGCCGTGGAAGCGAACCGGAGGTTCGCGGTCCATTCTCAGCCGCCGTCAGCTAACGCAAACAGCTTCTGCGGCGCGGGCGCCAACTTGGCGGCCCCCGCCGCCGTAGCAGCCTGCACCCGCCGCGCACGTTCGCGCGGCGGGTGCTCTTTTTTTTGACGCATTCCGATGATGACTGATCCAACTTCGTCGCGCCGCTGGCTGCTGGGCGCGTTGGCGGGCGTAGGCGCGCTGGCGCTCACGCGCTGGGCCGTGCGCGCCGCCGCCGATGATTTTTCGTTCGAGGGGCGCACCGTGCTGCTCACGGGCGGCTCGCGCGGGCTGGGGCTGGCGCTGGCGCGCCGGTTGGCCGCCGAGGGCGCGCGGCTGGCGCTCGTCGCCCGCGACCCCGCCGAGCTGGCCCGCGCCGCCCAGGAGCTGACCGCCGCCGGCGCCACCGTGCGCCACTACCCCGCCGACCTCACCGACCCCACCGCCCGCGAAACGCTGGTGCGGCAAGTGGCGCAAGACCTCGGCCCCGTGGACGTGCTGCTCCACAACGCGGGCGTCATTCAGGTGTCGCCGCTCGACAACCTCTCGGCCGACGACTACGCCCGCGCGATGCAGATTCACTTCGAGGCCCCCTTGCACCTGATGCGGCTGCTCGTGCCCACGATGCGGCAGCGGGGTGCGGGGCGCGTCGTCAACATTGCCTCACTGGGCGGCAAGGTGGCCGTGCCGCATATGGCAGCCTATTCGGCCTCCAAATTCGCGTTGGTGGGCCTGGGTGAGGCGTGGGCCACCGAGCTGGCGGGCACGGGGGTGCGCGTGACGACCATCTGCCCCGGCCTGCTGCGGACCGGCAGCGTCCGCCAGGCGCAAATGAAAGGCCACCACGCCGCCGAATATCGCTGGTTCAAGCTCGCCGCCGGCCTGCCGCTGCTCACGATGAGCGCCGAAGACGCCGCCGCCGACATCCTGGCCGCCGCCCGCCGGGGTACGCCGGTAGCGGTGCTGGGGTGGCCGGCGCAGTTGCTGAGTGCGCTGCACGGCCTGGCCCCTGCCGCCACCGTGCGGCTGCTCGGCGGCGTCAATCGCCTGCTGCCGCCGCCTGCCCCCGACGGCGAGGCCAACCCCGTGCGGCGCGGTGCCGACGTGGAATCGCCCGCCACCACCAATGTGTTCACCACCCTTACCGAGCGCGCCGCCGCCCGCCTCAACGAGCGGGGGTAGCCGTCGGATGGTGCCGAAGAGCCGAGAAACGGCGTAGGGTTGATTGTGTCTCATTTTCAGATAGATATTCGTGCGATTGCCGCCCGGCGAGCGCACGGGAAAAAATATTTTTTCGGAAAAGCTTGTGTAATGTTTTGGCAATGCCTTACCTTAGCAGCAGTTATTGACGGGGTGCCCCGGGAAACCGGGGTATTTCGGTGGTAGCTAAGTTTGTTTTCATAGCTCAGAAAGGCACTGCGTACTGCGCGGTGCTTTTTTTTGTGGTAGTTTGGGAGAATGGAGGTGAGGTGGGTGGAGGCTTTCGTGCGGGTGATGATGTGTGAGTGTGTTGGATTCCGTCGTTGGACGTATTGCGGTGGCCAGCCGATTGGCAACGCGGTGTTGGGTCGCGTAGGCTGATGGATAACGGAGCTTTGGATTGGCATCCGCGTGTCGCTTGGGGTAGCAGTGCCGGTGGCGTAGCAGCCGGGGCATAACCGCCCGCCGCGTGTGGCCCAGGGTAGCACTCCCTTCGGGATAGCAACCCTGAGCTGTGGAGCACAACCAGCTCCTGCAGGACATCAACGAGGCCGAGCGCGTGAGATAGCAACCCTGAGCTGTGGAACAGAACCCTTTCAGGGTTCTCTCAACCACATTATCACAATGTATTCGGCTACCCCGAAGGGGTTGTGCTCTACAGCCCAGGGTGGCTATCCCGAAGGGAGTGCTACCCTGGGCCACACGCGGGGTGCTGCGCCACCGGCTGGGCTACACACGCCGGCGCCGCCCGCCCGCCACGGGATTCGTGGCCGACGGGCGGCGCCGCACTGTTGTCAGGAGGCTGGTTTAGCCAATCGCGGCTACGCCGGGCAGCGTCTTGCCTTCCATATGCTCGAGCAGGGCACCGCCGCCGGTGCTGATATAGCTCACGCGGTTGGCGTAGCCGAGCTGGTTGACGGCCGCCGCCGAGTCGCCGCCGCCGATGAGCGAGTAGGCGCCGCGGTCGGTGGCGCGGGCCACGGCATCGGCCACGGCTTTGGTACCCACCGAGAACGTGGGCATCTCGAACACGCCCATCGGGCCGTTCCAGAGGATGGTTTGCGCCGTTTCGATGGCCTGCGCGAACTGCGTACGGGCGTCGGGGCCGAGGTCGAGGCCCATCCAGCCGGCGGGGATGCGGTGATTGCTTGCCACGTCGGTATCGGCGTCGTTGGCGAAGCGGTCAGCGATAACCGAATCGGCCGGCAGCAGCAGGCGGACACCCTTTTCCTTCGCCTTCTGGATGAGCTGCCGCGCCAGCTCGATCTTGTCTTCCTCGACGAGCGAGTTACCGGTGGTGCCGTTTTCGGCGCGCGCGAAGGTGTACGCCATTCCGCCGCCGATGACTAGCGTATCAACCTTATCGAGCAGGCGCTCAATGAGCAGAATCTTGTCCGACACTTTCGCGCCGCCCATCACGGCCACGTAGGGGCGGGCGGGGTTTTCGAGTACGCGGCGGGCGGCGTCGATTTCGGCCTGCATCACGTAGCCGCTGAGGCGGTTTTCGGGGGTGAAGGTGTGCGCCATTACCGACGTGGAAGCGTGGGCGCGGTGCGCCGTGCCGAAGGCGTCGTTGACGTACACGTCGCCCAAAGCAGCCAGACGGCGGGCGAAGGCGTCGTCGCCGGCCTCTTCCTCCGGGTGGAAGCGCAGGTTTTCGACCAGCAGAATCTGGCCCGGCTGGAGCTGCGCGGCCTGCTGGGCAGCGGCGTCGAGGTCGGTGGCGAACTGCACGGGGCGGCCGAAGGTCTGGCTCAGGCTTGCCACGAGGTGGCGGAGCGAATATTTGTCGGCCGGGCCGCTTTTGGGGCGCCCCAGGTGGCTGAGCAGCACCACCGAGCCGCCATCGTTGAGAATCTTGTTGATGGTGGGCACGGCGGCGCGGATGCGCGTGTCGTCGGTGATGCGATAGGTATCCTTTTCGAGCGGCACGTTGAAATCGACGCGCACCACGGCGCGGCGGCCGGCGAAGGGAAACTGGTCGAAGCGGGTCATTGGGGTGAAGCGGTTGGGGTGGCGGTTTGGGGGCGAAGATAGGAGCCGACGCGGCGTGATATTCAGGCCGCCTCCGGGCCGCCGCCGCATTTACCGTTCGATGAGCAGCCGCCGTACGGCCGTGCCGCAGCGCACGAGGTACACCCCGGCGGGCACGTCGGCCACCTCGCCGACCGTTTGGCCCACCGGCCACACCCGCACCACGCGGCCGGCCGCATCGAGCAGCTCGGTAACGGCAGCCGGAGCATTCAGCAACCGCACGTGGGTGGCGGCCGGGTTCGGCGCGAGCGTGAAGGCGGCGGGGGCAGCGGGCGCCGTCGTGCCCGTCACGAAACCGGGCAGGCGCCAGAAATCGGACAGCAGGTCGTCGGTGAGCGGATTGATGCCGCCGCCGAGATACAGCGAGCCGGCCACCGCGAAGAAAACCGGCACCCCCCGCCCCACGCCGGCCGGCCCCTGGCCGGGCGGCACGGCCGTCCAGGTGTTGGCCGCAGCATCGTAGCGCAGCAGGTCGCGGGTGGGGGTGGGCGGCAGAAAGCTGCTTATCCCTTCGGCCACGTAGCCATACCCACCCGTAGCGAGGGCGCCGCAGTAGGCGCGGTCAGTGGGCAAATCGGCACGGCGCTGCCACTGATTGGCGGCGGGCGAGTAGCTCCAGTGCTGGTTGGTGATGTCGGGAAACCCCGCCGACGAGAAGCGCAACCCACCGGCCAGGTGCCCGGCGCCGTTCAGGGTGAACGCCCCGCCGAGGGTGCTGAGCGGCGCCGGCAGCGAGGCGCGGGCCGTCCAGTGATTCAGCACCGGGTCGTAGGAGTAGAAATCGGAGTAGCTCGTGCCGTTGTCGAAATCAGACCCGCCGCCCACGTAGCCGATGCCGCCGATGGCAAACCCCATCGCGCCCGCCCCCGCGTTGCCCGGATAGGGCGCGCGGGCGGTCCAGGTGTTGGCGGCCGGGTCATATATCCACGTTTCGGTCAGGATTGGCGCCGGGATGCCATCGAAGGTGAAGCCGCCCACCACGTAGGCCTTGCCGTTGACCACGAAGCTCGCCGCCGCCGAACGCCCCACGCCCGGCAGCGACGCGCGCGGAGTCCAAGTGTCGGTGGCCGGGTCGTAGGCGCGCAAATCGGCGTAGGCAACCGTATCGTCTTCACCGCCACCCACGTAGGCCACGCCGTTGATGACGAATTGGTACACGCCCGCGCGGTTCTGCACGGGGTTGCGCGCCAGCCAGGTTTGGGCCAACACGGCGGGCGAGCCGACCAGAAAAAGAAGAATGGCCAGGAGAAAGATGCGCTGCATTTGCGGAGGGAAAAGGGGAAACGGCGACGGTAAGCCGCCTGAGCATTCGAAGGCCGAAAGTAATCTCCCTACGCCACTCGCCGTAGCTGATGTGGAACGCACTTTGTGATGCCGGCCACCACTCAGTTCAGCTTCGCCAGTTGCTGAAACAGCCTGGCCCACGGTGTGCGCCCCGCGCGCCGCCCGAGGCGCACGATGATGATGTCCTTTGCCGGATACACGTACACGAACTGCCCAAGAATCCCCTCGGCAAAGAAATCAGGAATCGGCACGGGCATTCCGCGCTTATCCGATGGTGTTTCGCCCGCGAGCGGCGGACGGTAGTCCACGCGGTGGCGCCAGTGGTAGCTGTCGCGGTAGGCGTTGCGGGCGCGTTCGGCTGAGTCAACCGTCGATTCCTCCACCCACTCGCGCGGCACGATCTGCCGCCCCTGCCACTCGCCCCGCCGCCGGTACAAACGGCCGATTTTGGCAAAATCGCGGGCGCGGGCGTTGAGGCAGCAAAACGCTTTTTCGGTGCCGTCGGGGCGGTCGAGGCTCCACGACGCATCGTATTCCATCCCGAGCGGCCGCCAGAGCTTCTCCTGCGCGTAGTGCGCCAGCGGCCGGCCCGTAGCCCGCGCCACCAGCATTCCGAGCAGTTGCGTGTTGGCGCTTTGGTAGGCCAACCGCTGGTCGGGCGCTTCGGCGGCGCGCAGGCGGCGCACGTACCGCGTCAGGCGCCGGCCGTAGTAATAGCGCGCCACATCGCCCAGCGGGTTCCAGTAATCTTCCCGAAACGCGACGCCGGAGCGCATATTCAGCAGATGCTCAATGCTGACCGCGCCCAGCCGCGCCGAATCCAGTTCCGGCACATAGCGCGCGATGGGGTCGTGGACGCTGCGGATGTACCCCTCGGCGACGGCAATGCCCACGAGCGCCGCCACAACCCCCTTCGCTACCGAAAATGAAGGCACTACCGACGAGTCGGCGTACCCGTGGTAGTAGCGCTCGATGAACAGCGTATCGTGCCGAATCACCAGAAATGCCACCGTGCCGGTTCGGCGCAGAAACCTGTCCAGGCCGGGCCGCCGCAGGTGGGGCGGCAGGCGTAGGTGGCGCCGCCCAACGGCGTCGTTGAACCGAAACGGCGCCGCGTTGCCCCGCGCGATAGGGCGCGCGGCGAACTTGCGGTAGTCGCGCAGGTCGGGGACGTTGTAGAGAAAGTAGCGCCCGCCGTGGCAGGCGCTCAGCATCAGCAGCAGCGCCACTGCCGTCAGGCACCGCGTGGGGCGGAGCGGCATTACGCCCGAAGGTACTCGCCCTGCGCCGCCCGCCCGCCGGTACCTTTGCCGCACCGTATGATCAGAGTAGGCATCTTCTTCGGCGGCCCGAGCCGCGAGCGCGAAATTTCGTTTGCCGGTGGCCGCACCGTGTTCGACAACCTCGACAAGGCGCTATTCGCGGCCGTGCCGGTGTTCGTCGATTCGCTCGGCAACTTCATCCGGCTCGAGTGGCAGTATCTGTACAAAGGCACCATCCGCGATTTTTACCCGCCGCCCGCCGCCGTGCCGCACCTGGCGCCGCCCGAAGCGGCCGACGAGCCGTGGCAGGTCTATATCGAGTCGCTCGGCGAGCTGACCCACCACCAGCAGGACGAGTTGGCGCGCGCCGTGGGCGAGCCGATTCAGCCGCGCGATTTCCGCGCGCTCTTCAATTTTGCGTTCCTGACCCTGCACGGCCCCTACGGCGAAGACGGCGCCATCCAGGGGGTGCTCGATTGGGCGGGCATTCCGTACTCGGGCGCGGGGCTGCTGCCGTCGGCCATCGGCATCGATAAAGTGGCGCAGAAGCAACTGATGCAGAAAATGGGCTTCCCGACGCCGGATTTCCGCGTGATTGAAGAGACCGAGTGGAATCGTTTTTTTGAGGAGATTATCGATGAGCCTCGGTTCCTCGCGTGTCATCGAATCAGCGAGGAGCTGGACTTGCCGGTCGTGGTGAAGGCGCCGCATCAAGGCTCGTCCATCGGCGTTACGGTCGCCAAGAGCGAGGGTGAATTATCCGGGGCCATTGACCGGGCGCTGTTTCAGCAACAGGTGTGGGTCAGGGAGTGGACGGGGCTGTCGATGGCGCAGAAAAGCCAGTTCGTGCGGCAGATTGCCGATATACGTTCCGGTATCGGGCTGCCGGTGCAGCTCGGGTTTGCCGACGAAGACGGCCCCATCGCACACCACCCCGCGCAGCTGCTCGCGTTGCTCGACCGGGAGGTTGCCCGGTTGGCGGAAGGCGAGCGGCCGGGCCTACACCGCGCCGTGATGTTGCGGGCACTGACCAGCGCCGAATCCCAGGTCCTCATCGAGCAGTTCATTCACGGCCGCGAGTTTTCGTGCATCGTGGTGGAAACGCCCGACGGCGAGCCGCTGGCACTACCGCCGACCGAAATCGTGAAGGGCCAGGAGGTCTTCGACTACCGCGCCAAGTACCTGCCCGGAATGGCGCGCAAAGTGACGCCGATGAACCTGCCCGCCGCCGACATCCAGCGCATCCGCGAGCGGTGCGAGGAGCTGTTTCGGGCGTTTCAGTTTTCGGTCTATGCGCGCCTCGACGGCTTTTACACCGCCAGCGGCGAGATCTTCCTCAACGACCCCAACACCACGTCGGGGATGCTGCCGGCGTCGTTTTTCTTCCATCAGGCCGCCGAAATCGGGTTGAACCCGAGTCAGCTCATCACCACCATCATCCGCACGTCGCTGGCGGCGCGGGCGCGCGAGGGCAAGCGCGTACACCAAGTGCGCGGGCTGCTCGGGCGCCTCGACGCGGCGCTCGAAGCGCGGCAGGCGCAGGGCGACACCCGTACGCCCGTGGCGGTGGTGCTCGGCGGCTACTCGTCGGAGCGCCACATCTCGGTGGAAAGCGGGCGCAACATTTACGAGAAGCTGGCGAGTAGCGCCAAATACCGCCCGGTGCCGGTGTTTCTGAGCGGCAGCTCGGCAAGCTGGCGGCTGCACGTGCTGCCCATCAACCTGCTGCTCAAAGACAACGCCGACGACATCCGCGACCAGATTCGGCATTTCGAGGCGGGCCACGGCCATCATCCCGTCCTCGACGACATCGCCCGCGAGGCCGCGCCGCTCACGGCCCGCTTCGCGGGGGAAAGCCTGCGCGCGCCGCGCCCGATTTCGCTCGAAGAGTTGGCGCAGGAGGTGAAAGCCGTCTTCATCGCCCTGCACGGCCGACCCGGTGAAGACGGCGCCCTCCAGCGCGAGTTGGAAAAAGTGGGCCTGCCCTACAACGGTTCCGGCGCCGACGCCTCGGCCGTGACCATCAACAAGTTTGTCACGAACCAGACGCTCCGCCGGCACGGCATCCGCGTGGCCGACCACCAGCTCGTGACGCGCGCCGACTGGCAAACCGACGCCGAGGCGTTCTACGCGGCGATAGAGCGCAATTTCGGCTTCCCGCTCATCGCCAAACCCGCCGACGATGGTTGTTCGTCGGCCGTAAAAAAGATTGTCAATCAGGCAGAATTGACCGCCTTCACGCGCCTGATGTTCCGCGACCAGGAGGCGCTGGACGCGGCCGACTGTGCCGTGCTGAAGCTCTCGCGCGGCGAGGAATTTCCGCGCAAAACCGAGTTCGTGGTCGAAACTCTGATCGGGCCGGACGGCGCGCGGCATTTCCTCGAAATCACGGGCGGCCTGCTCACGCACCGCCTGCCCGACGGCGACATCGCCTACGAAGTCTTCGAGGCCAGCGAGGCCCTCGCCACGGGCGCGGTGCTGAGCCTGGAAGAGAAATTTCTGGCGGGCGAGGGCCAAAACATCACGCCCGCCCGCTACGCGCCCGATTCGGCCGAGCGGCAGCGTATCTCCGAAGAGGTCAAAAAAGAGCTGCGGCGCGTGGCCGAAATCCTCCACGTCGAGGGCTACGCGCGCATCGATGCGTTCGTGCGGGTGCGGCCAACGGGCGCGGTCGAAGTCATTATCATCGAAGTCAATTCGCTGCCCGGAATGACGCCCGCCACGTGCATCTTCCACCAGACTGCGCTGGCCGGCTATTCGCCGTACGAGTTCATCGACAGGATTCTGGAATTTGGCCGGACGCGGCGCGCGGTCGAAATCTCATCGTCGTCATCGTCGTCGTCATCGTCGTCATCGTCGTCATCGTAGGGGCGGGCCTTGTGCCCGCCCGCACGTCGCGCGCCGCGCCCCGTGCGCGGGCGGGCACAAGGCCCGCCCCTACGCTTCGTATAATTTCAACAATCGAATCACCACCGGTAGTGAAAGCCCACTCCGCTCTCGACGTATTCAAGCATCTGGTGCTCGTGCTGCTTGCGGCTACGGCGCTGCTGCTGTTCTTCTTCTTCGGCTACCTGCCCTGGACGACGCACCACGGCGAAACCATCGCCGTGCCGAAAATCACGGGGATGACGATGGATAAAGTTGAAGACTTCCTCGACGAGCGCTCGCTCCGGTTCGTGGTGCAGGACTCGATCTACGACCCCGACCAACCGCCCCTGACCGTGCTCGCGCAAGACCCCGCGCCCGGCGCCCGCGTGAAGGAAAACCGCAAGATTTACCTTACCGTCTCGATGCGGACGGCGCCGCTCGTACCGATGCCGAGGCTGCTCGACCTTTCGCTCAAAACCGCCACCATCACGTTGCAAAACCTCGGGATGACGCTCGGCGAAGTGAGCACGGTGCCTGATTTGCAGCAAAATGCCGTGCTGAAGCAACTCGTCAACGGCAACGAAGTGAAGCCCGGCGAGCGCATCCCGAAAAACTCGCGCATCGACCTGGTGGTCGGCGACGGGCAGGGCAACAACGAATTCACGCTCGACAACATCGTCGGGCAGCCGTTCGACGAGGTGAAGATTCTGTTGCAAGGGCAGGGACTGCAGATCGGCTCCGTGATTTACGACGAAAACGGCGGCGGCGAGGCCGGCACCGTGTTGCGGCAACGCCCGTCGGCGGGTACGCAGGTCCGCACCGGCCAGCTTGTGGACGTGTGGGTAACGGGCGCCGACCCCGGCGACGGCAACTCGCAGGAGAGCACCCCGGCCGAGGGATAACCGTCTGGTAGAAGTCAGGCAGTCGCCGCTGGTCCGACTTCGGAAAAAGCCGCGCTCCACACGAAATATTTTGCGGCTGCCCAGCGTTGCGCTTCGTTCGCTGGTTGTTCGGTGGCGCCCGTCGCTCTCTTTTCGCCTTCCGCTGATGCACTTTTTCGCTTTTTCGATTCGGCGCCGCGCGCTGCTGGTTTCTCTGACGGCGGCGCTCCCGACGCTCAGCCTGTTGCCGACCGCCGCGCAGCAGATCGTGCCGCTCACCGCCGACCCGGCCCGCGCCGTGCGCCCGGCCGCCGTGCGCGCGGCAGTTGCCGCGCGCCGGACGGCGGCGCTGTCGTTGCCGGTGTTCGATGATTTTGCCGACCCCCGTTTCGGGCCGCTGCCCAACCCGGCCATCTGGGACACCACCGGCGGCGCCTTCCGCAACGAAACCCTCGCGCGCAAGCCGCTCACGCGCGGCGTCGTCACGTTCGACGGGCTGGACCGCTTCGGGCGCGCGCGCGGCTCCGTCATCGGCGGCACCGACACGCTCACTTCGCTCCCCATCGACCTGGTTGGGCGCACCGGCGTGGTGCTCAGCTTCTGGGTGCAGGCGGGGAGCATCCTCCGCAATCTGGATGCCCCCGGCAGCAACAGCGCGCTGGCGCTCGATTTCGACGACGGCGTGTCGGGCACCTGGGACCTCAACAAGTGGCGCCAGACGGGCACCGGCGCCAACACCGACTTCACGCAGGTGTTCGTCCCGATTCCGGCGGTGTACCTGACCAGCACGTTCCGGTTCCGGTTTCGGGCCACCGGCAGCCAGCGCGGCTTCCTCGACCCGTGGAGCATCGATTACGTGGTGCTCGACGCCAACCGGGTGCCCCAGCCTACGCCCCTCAACGACGTGGCGCTGAGCCGCTCGCTCGGGCTGCCGCTCGGCCGCTATTCGGCGATGCCGGTGTGGCAGTTCAACGCCGCGCCCGTGCCCACCGACCTGCTGCCCGACACGCTCGGCACGTCCATCAACAACCTCGAACCCGACCCGCTCGCCAACCCCACGCCCCTCGGCGCCGATGGAGTGCTCACGGCGCGCGCTACCGGCGGCGTGGTGGCCACGGTGCCGTTCGCCACGGGCGTACCCTACATCGTGCCGGCCAACGTACGGCAACTCCCGCTCACGCTGCCCTTCCGGCCGGGCGTACCGGCCGGCGCCATCCCGCTCACCGCCGACTACAAGACCCTGACCGCCGCCGTGTGGCTGCAAAGCGGCGAGCCGAATCCCGCTACCCGCTACAACGACACGCTCCGCCGCACCGCCACGCTGGCCGATTTCTACGCCCAGGACGACGGCACCGCCGAGGCCGCCCTGAATTTCGGCAATGCCTCCGGCCCCGCCGCGTATTGCGTAGGCTTCTCGCTCAGCGAGCCTGACCAGGTGGATGCCATCCAGCTCTACATCGCCGGGGGTGCCGTGCCGGGCACACCGATGGCGGTAAACGTATGGGACGACAGCTTGGGGGTGCCGAGGCGGCGCGCGCTCACGACGGTGGGGTTTCAGTTTCCGACGGAAGACACCCTGCGCGCCACCGGGCGCTGGTGGACGGTTCGTACTCCCCGAAATCCGACCGTGAGCGGGCGGTTCTACGTTGGCGTGTCGGTGCAGGTGGCGAGTTCGCCGCCTGCGGCTACCAATCTGGGCATCGATTTCAACGATACCGTCAGCGTGACGGGCCAAACGTTTCGGCGCAGCTTCACCGACCCGTGGCGCCTCGTGCGCGGCAACGGGCGGCTGATGATTCGGGCACGGATGAACCACAACGGCATTCTGGGCACCGCCGAGGGCACCGCTTCGGCCGTTTCGTTCAGCGTATGGCCCAACCCGCTGAGCCGCTCCGGCGCTGCCGCGCTGCGCCTGAGCGGCCCGGCCCGCACACCGCTCGCCCTGCTCGACGCGCTGGGCCGCACGGTGGGCACCGTGCCGCCCGGCGCCGATGCCGTGTCGGTGCGCGAGCTGACGCCGGGCGTGTATTGGCTCCGCCCACTGGGCGGCGGCCGGGGCGTACGGGTGGTCGTGACCGACTGATTCCGCACACCGCTCGCCGCTTCCGGTGCCGCCCGTGCCGTAGCTTCGGGGCGCTCAAGGCGAGCACTATCCCACACTATCAATCGCCCCTTTTTCCTCTAAATGAACACCCCTGCCCCCGACATCACCGTTGAAGAGCTGAAAGCGCGTCTCGCCGCCGGCGAGCAGCCGTTTATCGTGGACGTGCGCGAACCCTGGGAGCACGAGCAGCAGGCGCTGCCCACGCCCACGGTCAACATTCCGCTCAACTCGCTCCCCGGCCGCCTCGACGAGCTGGCCGATTGGCAAGACGGCGAAATCATCGTGCATTGCCGCTCCGGCGCCCGCTCGGCCACGGCCAAAGCATTTTTGCAGCAGCAGGGCTACGCCAACGTCCGCAACCTGCTGGGCGGCATTCTGGCCTACGACTGAAAGAAAAGTGAGGTACAGCCGCTAGCACGGGGCTGCGCCCCGTCGCGGTACCAACTCCAGGGGCTCCAGACCCCCTCTCCGAGTTGGATGTACTTGTGGCGCGACTCGCCATCCAGTCTAAGTTGCGGGTTATTCGGGGCTATCCCCGTTAGGGGATACCGAATGGTAGCCGAGTGAATTTAACCGATGTAACTGTGTCTCCGTCAGGGGATACCGACCCACGTCTGGTC
>ERZ1066121.662-NODE-662-length-29825-cov-11.688277_pt1 | contig 29825 bp, 27 predicted proteins | sample MGYA00382768_ERZ1066121 | MGnify/ENA primary metagenome ERZ1066121 (study PRJEB33369, sample SAMEA5778351) | biofilm metagenome | biome: Industrial cooling water; feature: Water cooling tower basin; material: Biofilm | place: United Arab Emirates | collected...
CCTGGGGAGTCTGCGCGCGCCAAAGGCCCGCGCGAGGCTCGGCGGCGACCACCGTGTCGTGCCCGCGCCACAGCGCGTCCGTGACGGGCAGCGCGGGCGCGGCGGCCTCGTGGTCCTCCAGCGCGGCCACCACGCGGCCGATCAGGGCGGCCGACACGCAGGGCCGCGCGGCGTCGTGGATGAGCACGGCCTCGGGCGGATCGGCCGCGAGCGCCTCCAGCCCCGCCCTGACGCTGTCGCCCCGCGTGACCCCGCCGGCGATCAGCTCCACCCCAGGGCGGCGCAGGAGCTCGGCCTCGGCTGCGTCGTCGGGGTGATGCACGACGATCGTGCTCTCCAGCCCCGGGGTGCCGCGCAGGGCGGCGAGCGCGTGGCCCACGAGGCTGTTCCCGGCGAGGCGCCGCCACTGCTTGGGCAGGTCGCCGCCAAAGCGCGTCCCGCGCCCGCTCGCCACGACAACGGCCCCGAGTCTCATGCGATCTCCCCCGCCCTCGGGCGGGTCTATCGGTCAGGCGGTCGCGGCGCAAACCCTGGGCCGACGTTGATCGCGAGTGCCCAAGAAATACGCACTTGATGAACCGACAGGCGGCGGCGGCGCTGGGGCGCATTGCGCCTAGCCGGCGGACTGCCTAGGACGAGGGGCGACCGGGAGGACGGACGGCGGGGAGGTGCGCGTGGCGGCGTTGGACCTGGGGGGAGTGCGGCTGGACCCGCCCGTGGCGCTCGCGCCCATGGCCGGCATCACCGATCGCCCCTTCCGTGACCTGGCGCTCTCGCTCGGCGCGGGCTGGGTGGTCTCCGAGATGGTCGCCAGCCAGGAGATGGTGCAGCGCAAGCCCGGCGTGCGCGAGAAGGCGGCTCTGGGGCTCGGGGGCGCGCGGACGGCGGTGCAGATCGCCGGGCGCGAGGCGCGCTGGATGGCCGAGGCCGCGCGGATCGTCGAGGCCGAGGGCGCAGCCCTCATCGACATCAACATGGGCTGCCCGGCCAAGAAGGTGACGACCGGTTGGAGCGGGGCGGCGCTGATGCGCGAGCCCGACCACGCGCTCCGGCTGATCGAGGCGGTGGTGGGCGCGGTCCGCGTGCCCGTCACGCTCAAGATGCGCCTGGGCTGGGACGAGGGCTGCCTCAACGCGCCCGACCTGGCGCGCCGGGCCGAGGGCGCGGGCGTGCGCATGGTGACGATCCACGGCCGCACGCGGGCTCAGTTCTACAAGGGCCGCGCCGACTGGTCAGCCATCCGCCGGGTGCGCGAGGCCGTCTCCGTCCCGGTCGTCGCCAACGGGGACATCATGGACGAGGCGTCGGCGCGGGAGGCGTTGCGCCTGTCGGGGGCCGATGGGGTGATGATGGGGCGGGGCGCCCAGGGCCGCCCTTGGGTCGTGGGGCAGGTCGCGGCCGCGCTGGCGGGCCGCGCCGTGCCGAGGGCCCCGGAGGGTGCCGCGCTTTTCATCTTGGCGTCGGGACATTACGAGGCGATGCTCGGATTCTATGGGACGGAGCTGGGCCTGCGCGTCGCGCGCAAGCACCTGGGCTGGTGGATGGATGGCGCGGCCACGCCGCCCGGCCTGCGCGCTCGGGTGCTGACCGCGCCCGACGCAGCGACGGTCCTGCGCCTCCTGCCCGACGCGTTGGCCGGCCCGCTCGCGGCGGCCGCATGACAGGCGACCTCTGGGCCTCGCTGCCGGTCCCCGCGCTCGTCTTGGCGCCCGACGACACCATCCGCGAGGCCAACCCAGCGGCCGAGCTGTTCCTGAACCTCTCGGCCAGGGCGCTGGCGGGCGTGCCGGTCTGGGATCGCGTGGCGGTGGACGCGCCGCTCGAAGAGGCGTTCCGGCGGGCGCGGGCGCAAGGGTCGAGCCTCGCCGTCAACGACGTGGACGTGGGCGGCGGCGACCGGCCGCCGGTGGTCTGCTCGCTGCACGTGGCCCCGCTCCAGGGCGCGCCGGGCCACATGCTGGTCCTGATGGCCCCCCGCGAGATGGCCTCGCGCATGCGCGAGAACCAGGCGACGGCCAAGGTGGCCCGCAGCGCCATCGGCATGGCCGAGATGCTCGCCCACGAGATCAAGAACCCTTTGGCGGGCATCACGGGCGCCGCGCAGCTGCTGGGCGCCGGGCTCCGGGGCGACGACCGGGAGCTGACCGACCTCATCGTGGAGGAGGGGCGCCGCATCGTGGCGCTTCTCGACCAGGTGGAGCAGTTCGGCCACGTGCGCCCGCCCCAGGCCCGGGCCGTCAACATCCACGACGTGCTCGACCGCGCGCGCCGCTCGGCCGGGCTGGGCTTCGGGGCGCACATGACGTTCGTGGAGGACTACGACCCGTCCCTGCCTCTGGCTTGGGCCGACGCCGACCAGCTGCTCCAGGTCTTCCTGAACCTCCTGCGCAACGCCTGCGAGGCCGGGGCGGCGGGCGGGACCATCCGGCTGCGCACCTTCTACGAGCCCTCGCTGCGCCTGCGCCGGGGCGACGGCACCGCGGCGCGCCTGCCGCTCCAGGTGGAGATCATGGACGACGGGCCGGGCCTGCCGCCCGCCATCGCCGCCGACGTCTTCGAGCCCTTCGTGTCGGGCCGCGAGAACGGCACGGGCCTGGGTCTGGCGCTGGTCGCCAGGCTCATCGGCGACAACGGCGGCTGGATCTCGGTGGACAGCGTGCCGGGCCGGACGGTGTTCCGCGCCTCCCTGCCGCTGGCCGCCAGGGACGCCGCGCAACCGTCTGACGAGGTGGGCTGATGGACGGGACCGTCCTGGTCGCAGACGACGACCGCACGATCCGCACGGTGCTGACCCAGGCGCTCACGCGGGCGGGCTGCAAGGTGCATGCGACCTCGTCGCTCTTGACCCTCCTGCGCTGGGTCGAGGAGGGCAAGGGCGACCTGGTGGTCACGGACGTGGTCATGCCGGACGGCAACGGCATCGAGGCCATCCCGCGCATCGCGGCCGCACGCCCGGGGCTGCCGGTGATCGTGATCTCCGCGCAGAACACCATCGTGACCGCCATCCGCGCGGCCGAGGCCGAGGCCTACGACTACCTGCCCAAGCCCTTCGACCTGCCTGACCTCATGAAGCGGGCCGCGCGCGCTCTTGACCGCCGCCGCAGGCCCGCCCCGAGCGCGCGGCCCGAGCCCGAGGCCGCCGCCCCCGACCTGCCCCTCGTGGGGCGAACGGCGGCCATGCAGGCGCTCTACCGGCTGCTCGCGCGTGTCATCAACGCCCCTCTCCCGATCCTCGTGACGGGCGAGTCCGGGACCGGCAAGTCGCTGGTGGCGCGAGCCATCCACGACCTCTCGGACCGCCGGGGGCTGCCCTTCGCCACGGCCTCGGCGGCGGACTTGGCCGGGCTTGACGGCGCGGGAGCGGCGCTCGCTCGGGCCAAGGGGGGCACGCTGCTCCTCGACGAGGTGAGCGACCTGCCCGAGGACGCGCAGGGACGGCTCGCCCGGCTCCTGGACGCGCCCGGGCCGCATCCGCCGCGCGTCCTGGCCACCTCGCGCGCCGACCTCTCCGCGCGCATCGAGGCGGGGCGGTTCCGCGAGGACCTGTTCTACCGGCTCGCGGGCGTCGTGGTGGCGCTGCCGCCCTTGCGCGAGCGCGTGGAGGATGTCCCGCTCCTCGTGGAGCACGTCCTGCGCCGGGCCGAGCGGGAGGGCGCGACCCCCCGCCGGATGTCCCAGGGGGCGCTCGACCTGTTGCGGGCCTACACATGGCCCGGGAACGTCCGCCAGCTCGAGAACACGGTGCGCCGCCTCGTCGCCACGGCGGCCGGCGACGAGGTCTCGCGCGCGGAGGTCGAGCAGGCCCTGGGCCAGCAGCCCGCCTTGGAGGCCCGCGCCGCGCCCGAGGGCGAGCGGCTCTCGGCCAGCATCATCCGGCACTTGCGGCGCTACTTCGATCTGCACGGGGCGGCCTTGCCGCCGCCCGGGCTCTACGACCGGATGCTGCGCGAGCTGGAGGCGCCGCTCATCGAGGTGGCCCTGGACGCGACGGGCGGCAACCAGGCGCGCTGCGCGGACCTCCTGGGCATCAACCGGAACACGCTGCGCAAGAAGATCACGGACCTCGATATTCGCGTGACACGCCGGCGCAAGCTGATGTAGGCTTGCCACAGAACCGTGGCCCCGCCGAACCTGGGGACCATGGCGGGGCGGTCGGGGCCGTGAGGCCCCCGAGTGAGGCGAGACAGGCGTGCAGCGGGTGCTGGCAGGCAGGGGGTTGACGCGGCTCGGCCGTCTGACGCGCATGCGCCGGCTGCGGAGCGCGGCGACGCTCGGGCTCGTGCTCCTCGGTCCCGCGCTGGCGGCGCTCACCTACGTCGTGCTTGGCCCCTTCGACCAGGGCGCGGCCTCCGCCCCCCTCCGGCTCGTGCTGCTCGCGGACCTCGTCTACGTGCTCGCCGTGGCCGCGCTGGTGTTCCGGGCGGTCGCCCGCATGGTCGCGGCGCGGCGGGCGAAGTCGGCGGGCTCGCGGCTGCACCTTCGGCTGGTGGGCACCTTCGCGCTCCTGGCGCTCCTGCCCACCGTCACCGTGGCCGTCTTCTCGGTCCTGACGATCAACGTGGGGCTCGAAGGCTGGTTCTCGGACCGCGTGAGGAACACGCTGGCCTCCTCGCTCGCGGCCGCACAGGCCTACGAGCAGGAGCACCGGGAGGATCTCGCGCGCGATGGGCAGGCGCTCGCGGCCTACCTCCGCGCCGAGAAGGCCGCCAACTTCGCGCTCTCGGACGGGGACGTCCGCCAAGCCCTTGGCCGCGTTCAGGGACAGATCGAGCGGGGCCTCACGGAGGCCTTCGTCATCGATGGGGGCGGCGTGATCCGGGCGCGCGGCGCGCGCTCCTACGAGTTCGGCTACGAGAGGCCCGACGAGGCCGCCTTCGAGGAGGCCGACCGCGCCGGCATCGCCATCATCGAGGACTGGGGCAACGACGAGTTCCGCGCGCTCCTGCCGCTCGACGGCTTCCTCAACCGCTACCTCTTCGTCACGCGCGCCGTGGACGGCAAGATCCTGTCGCTGCTCGATGAGACCCAGGCGACGGGCGAGCTCTACCGGCAGCTGGAAGCGGACCGGGGGCGCCTCCTCTTCGAGTTCGGCCTCCTCTACCTGGGCTTCGCCGTCATCCTGATCCTCGCCGCCGTGTGGCTCGGCCTGTGGTTCGCGGAGGGCCTCTCGAAGCCCGTGGGGCGGCTCCTCGTCGCGTCCGAGCGCGTGGGCCGGGGCGACCTGGACGTGCGCGTCATCGAGGAAGAGGGCGACGACGAGATCGCCGCCTTGGGCCGCCACTTCAACGAGATGACCACCCGCCTCAAGGCCCAGCGCGAGAGGCTTCTGGAGAGCAACGAGCAGGTGGAGCGGCGCCGGCGGCTCTTCGACTCCGTGCTGTCCTCCGTGACCTCGGGCGTCGTGGGGCTCGACGCCGATGGGCGCATCGCCTTCGCCAACCCGTCCGCCATGCGGCTCCTGGGCGTGGGGGAGGCGCAAGCCGACCGGCCCCTCGCGGTGGCCGTCCCCGAGTTCGCGTCCCTCTTCGAGGCCTTGCGCGCCGAGAACCAGGAGGTGGCGCAGGAGCAGGTCGCGGTGGTGCGGGGCGGGGCGCAGGAGCAACTCCTCGTGCGCATGGCCCCGCGCCGCTCCGGCGACGGCTCGCCCGAGGGCTACGTGGTGGCCTTCGACGACGTGACCGACCTCGTCAGCGCCCAGCGCATGGCCGCCTGGGGCGACGTGGCCCGCCGCATCGCCCACGAGATCAAGAACCCGCTCACGCCCATCCGCCTGTCGGCCGAGCGCATCAAGCGCAAGTTCGGCCGCAACCTGGAGGAGGCGGCCGCCCGCGACCTGGAGCAGATGACGGACGTCATCGTCCGCCAGACCGAGGACCTGCGGCGCATCGTGGACGAGTTCTCCCGCTTCGCCCGCATGCCCGAGCCCGAGCGGCGCGACGTGGACCTCGGCACGCTCGTGCGCGACGCGGTGACACTCCAGGAGGCGGGCCAGCCCGGCGTGCGCTTCCTGTCCGTGCTGCCCGCGCTGCCGGTGCCCGCCGACCTCGACCCCGGGATGATCTCGCAGGCGCTCACGAACCTCATCAAGAACGCCGGCGAGGCCATCGAGAGCCGGCAGGAGGAGAGGGGCGAGCCCTTCGAGCCCACGATCCAGGTGCGCCTGGAGGTCGCGGGGGCCGAGGCGCGGGTCGTGGTGGAGGACAACGGCGTGGGGCTGCCCGAGGACCGCGCGCGGCTCTTCGAGCCCTACGTCACCACGCGGGCGAAGGGGACGGGCCTGGGCCTGCCCATCGTCAAGAAGATCATCGAGGAGCACGGCGGCACGCTCGTGCTCGAGGACGCCGAGACACGGGGGGCGAGGGCCGTCGCGCGCCTCCCGATCAAGACCAACGCGACGATCGAAGCAGAACCAAAACAGGCCAAGAAAAGGGCGGTATAATGGGCGACATCCTCATCACCGACGACGAGCGCGACATCCGCGAGCTCATCTCGGACATCCTCAAGGACGAAGGCTACACGACGCGCCTCGCGGGCACCTCCGACCAGTGCATGGCCGAGATCGGCCGCGAGGTGCCCTCGCTGATGATCCTCGACATCTGGCTCAAGGACAGCCGGATGGACGGCATCGACATCCTCAAGCAGGTCAAGCGCGAGCACCCGGAGGTGCCCATCGTCATCATCTCCGGCCACGGCAACATCGAGATCGCGGTGGCCGCCATCAAGCAGGGCGCCTACGACTTCATCGAGAAGCCCTTCAACATCGAGCAGCTCCTGGTGGTCATCCGCCGCGCCATGGAGGCCTCGCGGCTGCGCCGCGAGAACGTCCAGCTCAAGCGCGGCGACGCCACCCGCGCCGAGATGCTCGGCGAGTCGGCGGCCTTCAAGGGGTTGCGGAGCCAGCTCGACAAGGTGACCAAGTCGAACGGGCGCGTCATGCTGACCGGCGAGCCCGGGTCCGGCAAGGAAACGGCGGCGCGCTACATCCACGCCAACTCCAACCGCGCCAACGGCCCCTTCGTGGTGGTGTCCTCGGCCAGCATCGCGCCCGAGCGCTTCGAGGAGGTGCTGTTCGGCCGCGAATCGGCCGGCAAGGGCGTCGAGAAGGGCCTGCTGGAGCAGGCGCACGGCGGCATCATCTACTTCGACGAGGTGGCCGACATGCCCCTCGGCACCCAGTCCAAGATCCTGCGCGTGCTGGTGGACCAGCAGTTCGCGCGCGTGGGCGGCGCCGAGAAGGTGCAGGTGGACCTGCGCGTCATCTCCTCGACCAACCGCGACCTGAAGACCGCCATCGCCGCCGGCGCCTTCCGGCAGGAGCTGTTCCACCGCCTCAACGTGGTGCCCATCGCCGTGCCCTCGCTCGCCGAGCGGCGCGAGGACATCGGCCTCCTGGCCGAGCACTTCATCGGCGTCCTCAATCGCGGCCAGGGCCTGCCGCTCCGCCGGCTCAGCGACGACGCCCGCGCGCTGCTTCCCACGATGCAGTGGCCGGGCAACGTGCGGCAGCTCAGGAACGTCATCGAGCGCGTCCTCATCCTCGGCGAGGGCGCCGGCGACATCACCGCCAAGGAGCTGCCGAGCCTGGAGGAGGGCCCGGCCGAGGAGGGGCGCGTGGTGCTCTCGGGCGGGCTCGCCACCCTCCCGTTGCGCGAGGCGAGGGAGCTCTTCGAGAAGGAGTACCTGCTCACGCAGATCAACCGCTTCGGGGGCAACATCTCGCGCACGGCCGCGTTCGTCGGCATGGAGAGGTCGGCGCTGCATCGCAAGCTCAAGTCGCTGGGCGTGGTGTCGGGGCTCAAGGCCACGCCGAGGCTCGTCTACGCGGAGGAGGGCTGATGGCCGAGGAGAGCAAGGGGGCGCGCCCGCGCCTGGGGCTGGCCGGCCGGCAAGCCCCCAAGCCCGAAGTCCCAGCCGCGCCCGCGGGGGCGCCCGCAGTAGGTGCCGCGCCGCAGATGCGCGAATCTCCGCTGGAATCTCCAGCCCCCCCGCGTCATGGTGACGAGGGCGACCCGGTCCGCGAGGGCCGCAAGAACAAGACCGGAGACCGCATGGCCGACAGCCGGCAGAGCCTTCAGGACGCCTTCCTGAACCACGTCCGCAAGACCAAGGTGGCCGTGACCATCTTCCTCATCAACGGCGTCAAGCTGCAGGGCGTCATCACGTGGTTCGACTCGTTCTGCGTGCTCCTGCGCCGCGACGGGCAGAGCCAGCTCGTCTACAAGAGCGCCATCTCGACCATCATGCCGGCGCAGCCGATCAACCTCTACGACGGGGACGAGTAGGGCGTGCGGGAGACCGCCAAGGAGGCCACCCGCGCCTGGGTGCTGCACCCCGACCTGAAGTCCGACCGCGACCGCCGCGACGCCGAGCCCGCGCTGGCCGAAGCCGTGGCGCTGGCTGCGGCGCTGCCCGACCTCGACGTGCGGGGGGCCGAGGTCGTGCCCCTGCCCAAGGTCCATGCCGGGACGCTGTTCGGATCGGGAAAGATCGCCGACCTCAAGGCGCGCTTCCAAGCGGAGGAGGTGGGGCTCGTGCTCGTGGACGGCCCCGTGAGCCCGGTCCAGCAGCGCAACCTGGAGAAGGAGTGGGGCGTCAAGCTCCTCGACCGCACGGGCCTCATCCTCGAGATCTTCGGCGACCGAGCGAGGACGCGCGAGGGCGTGCTCCAGGTCGAGATCGCGGCGCTGAGCTACCAGAGGACGCGGCTGGTGCGCTCCTGGACCCACCTGGAGCGCCAGAGGGGGGGCGGGCGCACCGTGGGCGGCCCCGGCGAGACCCAGGCCGAGGCCGACCGCCGCGCCATTGACGAGCAGCTCCTCAAGCTCAAGAAGCAGGTGGACGACGTGGCGCGCACGCGCACGCTCCATCGCGCCGCCCGCGCCAAGGTGCCGTTCCCGGTCGTGGCGCTGGTGGGCTACACCAACGCCGGCAAGAGCACGCTCTTCAACCGCCTGACGGGGGCGGAGGTGCTGGCCAAGGACATGCTCTTCGCGACGCTGGACCCCACCATGCGGCGCCTGCGGCTTCCCGAGGGGCCGGAGGTGATCCTGTCGGACACGGTGGGCTTCATTAGCGAACTGCCCACCGAGCTGGTCGCGGCCTTCCGCGCCACCTTGGAGGAGGTGCTCGACGCCGACCTCGTGCTGCACGTGCGCGACGTGAGCCACCCCGAGGCGGCGCTCCAGGCCCGCGCCGTCGAGGAGACCCTGCGCGCGATCGGCATGCCGGAGGCCACGCCGCTCATCGAGCTGTGGAACAAGATAGACCTTCTGTCGGAGGACGATCGCGCCGCCGCCCTGGTGCAAGGGGACCGCGTGCCCCAGGTCTTCGCGGTGTCGGCCCTGACCGGTCAGGGGCTCGACGCGCTGCTCGGCGCCATCGCCCGGCAGGTCGGCGAGGAGACCGTCGAGGAGGACGTGGTGGTGCCCCACGTGGCGGGCCGCCAGCGCGCCTGGCTCCACGAGCACCGCCTGGTGCTGGGGGAGACGGAAGGGGAGCGGGGGACCACCGTGCGGGTGCGCTGGACGCCCCGCCAGCGGGACCGCTACCAGACCCTCTAGCCGCCCGGCGCGGGCAGCAGGCGCGTGATGCCCACCGCCGCGGCGCGCGCCAGCGCCGGGTCGAGCGACATGGGGATGTACTCGCCCCGCCGCCACAGCTCGCCCTGGTCGTCGTAGTAGGGCGACAGCGGGTGACCGGACTGGCCGGTGGAGATGATGAACACGGAGGAGTCGGGGTCGGCGAGGTCGTAGACGCCTCGGTAGGCGGCGGCGTGGACGTTGAGGAACGGGTCCGGCCCGGTCCCGATGGTCCGGCCCCGCATCAGGGTGTCGCCGTCGCCCGAGGTGCTCTGGCGGATGTTGACCAGCGCCGACAGGATGGGCACGTCGCCCAGGACGGGATGCTTGTGCACCGCCTCGTGCGCGTCGCCCCAGCGCAGCGATTCGAGCTGGGTGCCGTAGCGCTCTGCGATCCAGACCAGCGCGTCGTCGAGCGCCGCGCGCGCCATGTCGGTGCAGGTCTCCACGGGCGCCGACTGGCGCACGTCGCACCACGCGGCGGCGCCGCCCTGGTCGCGGAAGGCGCGCTCGATCAGCAGCGGCTCGACCTGGGTGAAGTTGTCCGCGAAGGGGCCGAGCTCGTCGCGGATCAGCCGATCCTGGAGCGCGCGCATCCAGGCCGCGTAGATGAGCGGCTCGGGCAGGTGCTCGCTCATGTCGCCGTTCCATTCGGCCAGCAGGGCCAGGGCGCGCTGCCGCTGTCTCTCGGGCGTGCCCTCCGGGGCGGCCTGGCCGGTGAACCACAGATCGGCGCCGACCAGCGGCAGGAGCGTGCGGGCGGCCTGGCTCACGGTGTCGAGCTGCGCCTCCACGAAGCTCTCGCGCGTGTGGATCTCGCGCCCCTGCATGAGGAAGGCCCAGCGGCTCACCCGCTGGCTGTCGCCCCAGGTGAAGGACAGATTGTTCGGGAAGGGGCCGGCTGGCAGGCGGTTGTTGGTGTTGCCGACGATGCCGCCGGCCGGCTCCTCCCACACCGGGTTGGCCGAGGCCGGCTGCATGCCGCTCCAGCGGTTCTCGGGCCGGTAGCCGAAGGTAGGCAGGCGGCCCTGGCTCTGGTGGGCGGGGTCGCGGTTGGGGATGGCGCCCAGCAGGGTCATGGCGATGCGGTTGCGGTCGGCCACCACGAGGTTCTGCGAGGGCGCCACGAAGAGCGGCGCGGCCTCCAGCGCGTCCTCCACGTCGCGCGCGCGCATCAGCCGCAGGCCGGCCGAAAAGGTCGTGTCGGCGTCCGAGAGGGCGGTCCAGGACACCGACATGACGTGGCCGGGCGGCCGGATCGTGCCCAGGTCGAAGTCGTCGGGGCCGAGAACCGGCCCGTTGGCCGTCCACTGCAAGCGCACGGTGACGGGCTCGCGCCCGGCGACCTCGATGATGGAGTCCCGGGTCTCGAAGGGCGCCCAGCCCTCGGGGGTCCGGTACTGGCCCGCGTCCTCGGGGTTGACCTCCTCCACGTAGACGTCGGTGTCGTCGAGGTAGCTCGACGCGATGCCCCAGCCGAGGTCGGCCGAGCGGCCCGAGAGCACCAGGGGCAGGCCCGGGATGGTGGCGCCGATGACGCCGCCCGAGGACAGCTCCAGCCGCGCGAGGTAGAACATGGAGGGGGCGGTGAGGGGCAGGTGCGGATCGTTGGCGAGCAGGGTGGACCCCGTGGCCGAGCGGCTGACGCCCGCCGCCCAGACGTTGGAGGCCCCCGCGAAGGCCCCGCCCCTGACGGGGTCCAGGGGGTCGCGCGGCGCCGGCCCGGCGTAATCCACCCCCATGGGGCCGACCAGCGCGGCGTAGCGCGGCAGCTCCGCGAGGCCCGGCCCGGGCGCCTCGGGCAGCAGGTCGTCCGCGCGCCCCTCCGGCAGCCCGGCCTCGGCCAGCACCAGCGAGAGGCGCGCGCGCGTCACCTCGGCCTCCAGGTGGACGTTGAGCTGCAGCGCCATGAGCTTGAGGATGGCGAGCGAGTCAGCCGGCTGCCAGGGCGCGACCGCCTGGGGAAAGATCCACATCTCCGGGGCGCCGCGCCCCCTGGCGCCGGCGTTGACCTCGGCGAGCCAGGCGTTGACCCCGGCCGCGTAGGCCTCGAGGGCGACCCGCGCGTCCGCGTCCTGGCTCGCGACCGACCTGGTGGCCAGGCCGTAGAGGTCGAGCCGGCGCATGAGCGTGTCAATGGCCAGCGTGCGCTCCCCGAAGATCTCCGACAGGCGCCCCTGGGCGGTCCGGCGCAGCATGACCATCTGCCAGAGTCGGTCCTGCGCGGTCGCGTAGCCCAGGCCGAAGAAGACGTCCGCGTCCGAGGCGCCGAAGACGTGCGGGACGTCGGCGTTGTCGCGCACGATCTCCACCGGCGAGGCGATCCCCGCGACCTCCGTGGTCGCGTCGTAGTCGGGAAGGGACCGCGAGGCGAACCACCAGGCGAGGAGGAGGGCACCGACCGCCAGGGCCAGGACACCGACCGTAAGGCGGAACAGCCAGCGGAAGAGGGTGGCCACGGTCGCTCCCTGGTGTCGCCTCGCGTTGACGGCCGCGCGGCGGCGGCCCATCGTCTAGGCGGCTTCGGGGCGGGGGACAAGATCGTGGCGAAGGTGGCCTTCCTGGGGCTCGGCGTGATGGGCGGTCCGATGGCGGGGCACCTCGCGGCCGCCGGCCACGCGGTGACCGTCTACAACCGGACGGCCGCCAAGGCGGGGTCATGGGCCGCGCGCCACGGCGGGGCCACCGCGCCCACCGCGCGCGAGGCGGCGCTAGGGGCCTCGGCCGTCCTGGCCTGCGTGGGCGACGACGACGACCTGCGAGGCGTCTGCCTCGGCGTCGACGGCGCCTTCGCGGGGATGGACCCCGGCGCGCTGTTCGTGGACCACACCACCGTCAGCGCCCGCGTCACGCGCGAGCTGGCCGAGGAGGCCGCCGCGCGCGGGCTCGGCTACGTGGACGCCCCCGTCTCGGGCGGCCAACGGGGCGCGGAGACCGGGCAGCTCTCCATCATGTGCGGGGGCGCGCCCGAGGACTACGCGCGCGCCGAGCCGGTGCTCGCCGCCTATGCCAAGGTCTGCCGCCGCCTGGGCGAGGTGGGCGCGGGCCAGCTCGCCAAGATGGCCAACCAGATCGCCATCGCGGGGCTCGTGCAGGCCCTGTCGGAGGCCCTGGCCTTCGCCGAGCGCGCCGGGCTCGACGGGCGGGCTCTCGTCGAGGTCATCGGCCAGGGCGCCGCCGGCTCCTGGCAGATGGCCAACCGCCACGCGACCATGCTCGACGGCCACTTCGATCACGGCTTCGCCGTGGACTGGATGCGCAAGGACCTCCGCATCTGCCTGGAGGAGGGCCGCAGCCTGGGCGCGCGGCTGCCCGTCACGGCGCTCGTGGACCAGTTCTACGCCGACGTGCAGGCCATGGGCGGCGGGCGCTGGGACACGTCGAGCCTCGTCGCGCGGCTGCGCTAGCGCTCGGGGATCAGCCCGCGCGGCGAGAAGCGCAGGACCATGAGCAGGATCACCCCCATGGTGAGGAGCCGCATGTGCGCGGCGGCGTCCGCGAGCCGCCGCGACAGCCACGCGTCGGGCCCCATGGCTGTGGTCAGCACGCCGAAGAGCCAGTTGCCGAGCGGCTCCACGACCACCCAGAGCCACCAGATCAGCATCCCGCCCAGGATCGCGCCCCAGTTGTTGCCCGATCCCCCCACGATGACCATGACCCAGACCAGGAAGGTGAACCGAAGGGGCTGGTAGCTGCCCGGCGTGAGCTGGCCGTCCAGCGTCACCATCATGGCGCCGGCGACGCCGATGACCGCCGAGCCCAGGACGAAGACCTGGAGGTGGCGGCGCGTGACGTCCTTGCCCATGGCCTCGGCCGCGACCTCGTTGTCGCGGATGGCGCGCATCATGCGGCCCCAGGGGGAGTTGAGCGCCATCTGCGCGAGCCACAGGAGGAGCAGCAGCACCACGAGGAAGAGCGCGCCGTAGAGGAGCTTGACCCACAGCGTGGAGGCCATGACGGGGTCGAGCCCGAGCGAGGCCGCGCGCTCCACGAAGGCGGGGTCGCGCTGGAGCGCGATCTCCTGGGGCACGGGCGAGGGGATGCCGATCACGTTCTTGACCCCGCGCGCCAGCCAGTCCTCGTTCTTGAGGACCGCGAGGATGATCTCGGCGATGCCGAGCGTGGCGATGGCGAGGTAGTCCGAGCGCAGGCCCAGCGCCGTCTTGCCGATCACCCAGGCGGCGGCGGCGGCCAGCAGGCCGCCCACCGGCCAGGACAGGATGACGGGGAGGCCCGCGCCGCCGAGGTAGCCCGTGGAGGCGGGGGACACGGCTTCGACCGCCACGGTGCCGGGGTCGAGCACGGCGCGGAAGAGGAGCCACCCGGCGACGCCCGCCGCCACCAGCGCGAGGCCGCGCCAGCGCGCCGCCGGCAGCCGCCGGTGGAGCAGCACCAGCGCCACCACGGTGGCCGCGCCGAGCAGGAGCCCCAGGAGGACGCGCAGGCCCCCGGCCGCCCAGGCCGCCGAGACGGGGGGCATGGCGACCAGGACGGCGGCCAGGCCGCCCAGCGCCACGAAGCCCATGACGCCGATGTTGAAGAGCCCGGCGTAGCCCCATTGCAGGTTCACGCCCAGCGCCATGATGGCCGAAATGAGGCCCATGTTGATGATGGTCAGCGCGTAGTTGGCGCCCATGAGACGCCCCGTGAGCGCGAGCAGCAGGGCCATGGCGGCGTAGAGGGCGACGGCGCGGGTGTTCACAGCGACTGCCCCTTGAAGAGCCCCGTGGGCTTGAACAGCAGGACGATGATGAGGATCGCGAAGCTCACGGCGAACTTGTAGTCGGTGCCCATGAGCTGGAGCAGCGAGGCGGGCTCCCAGGCGCCGCCCGTGGCGTAGGCCGCGACCTGGCGCCAGGCGTAGGTGACCATGACCTCGGAGAAGGCGATCACGAAGCCCCCGGCGATGGCGCCCAGCGGGTTGCCGAGGCCCCCCACGATGGCGGAGGCGAAGATGGGCAGGAGGAGCTGGAAGTAGGTGAAGGCCTTGAAGCTCTTGTCCAGGCCGTAGAGCACGCCCGCCGTGGTGGCCAGCGCCGCCACGATGGCCCAGGTGACGGCCACGACGCGCTCGGGGTTGATGCCCGACAGAAGCGCCAGGTCCTCGTTGTCGGAGAAGGCGCGCATGGACTTGCCGGTCCGCGTCCGGTTGAGGAACCAGAAGAGGAGCGCCACGGCCGCGGCCGCCACCAGCAGGGTGATGACCTGCGTGGTGCGGATGGCCAGGCCCTCCTCCAGCCCCGTCGCCTCGCGGAAGCCGCGGGCCGAGACCACGAAGCGCTCGCCGTCGGTGAAGGTGATGTCCTCCACCCCGACGATGAAGCGGACGATGGCGTTCATGACGAACATCACGCCCATCGAGACGATGACGAGGATCACCGGCGCCGCCCGCCGCGCCCGGTAGAAGCGGTAGACGGCGCGGTCGGTGCCGAGGACGAGGAGCGTGGTCGCCAGGATGCCCACGGGCAGGGCGATGAGCGCCGTGGGCAGGAATCCGGCCGTGATCTCAGCGCCTTGCAGGGCGAAGGTGAGGAGGATGGTGATGGCCGTGCCGAAGGCCATGGTGTCGCCGTGCGCGAAGTTCGAGAAGCGCAGGATGCCGTAGACGAGCGTGACGCCGAGCGCGCCCAGCGCGAGCTGCGCGCCGTAGGCGACGGCCGGCACGAAGACGAAGTTGGCGAAGACCACCAGGGCGTTGAGGATGTCGGTCACGGCGGCCTCCCCCTATCCGCCGCGCCGGCAGGTGCCGGAGAGCCTGTAGGTGAGCAGCTGCCCGTCGCCGACCATGTGGCCGGAGTAGGACACGTCGCCCGCGTCGGTGATGCTGACGACCTCGGCGCCGGCGGCGTTGAAGAAGAACCAGTGGGAGATGCCGTCCTCGGAGCGCGCGGCTGTGCCCTCGTAGGCCTGGCCGTCCGCGATCATCCGGCCGACGCCCCGGTCGGTGTCGAGCTGGAAGCGGTAGGACAGGTCGGTCGGCCCGCAGCTCTCCTCCGAGCAGGAGCGCGTGAAGGCGCACTCCCAGGCCACCTTTTCGGCGAGCGCGGGGAGGGGGAGGAGGGCGGCGACGAGGAGGAGGCGCATGGGCTGTCTCCGGCGGGGGCGGGTCACGATTCGATTCGGGTCTGCGTCAACACTGCCGGACGAAGCTTAACCGCTTCCTGCGGCAACGCGCGTTGCTCCCTGAAATCGTTAACCTTCGCGGCGGGGGCGGCGGGCCGGGCCGCGCGGCGGGGGCGCGCCAAGGCGTCAGCCCCCCAAGAAGCTCTTGCGGACCTGCGGGTCCGCGAGCAGCTCCTGGCCGGTGCCCGCGAAGGCGTTGGCGCCCTGCACCAGCACGTAGCCCTTGTCCGCGATCTCGAGGGCCTGGCGCGCGTTCTGCTCGACCATGAGGATGGTGATGCCGGCGCGCGCGATCTCGATGATGCGGTCGAAGAGCTCGTCCATGACGATGGGGGACACGCCGGCCGTGGGCTCGTCCAGCATGAGCACCTTGGGCTGGGTCATCAGGGCGCGGCCCACGGCCACCTGCTGACGCTGGCCGCCCGACAGCTCGCCCGCCGCCTGGCGCCTCTTGGCCGCCAGGACCGGGAAGAGGGCGTAGACCTGCTCCAGCGTTCCCGAGATGTCGTCGCGGCGCAGGAAGGCGCCCATCTCCAGGTTCTCCTCCACGGTCATGGAGGTGAAGATGTTGCGCGTCTGGGGCACGAAGGCCATGCCGCGGGCCACGCGGGCCTGGGGGGTGAGGCGGGTGATGTCCTCGCCGTCGAGCCGCACGGAGCCTTCGCGCAGGTCGAGCATGCCGAAGACGGCCTTCATGGCGGTGCTCTTGCCGGCGCCGTTGGGGCCGACGATGACGGCGATCTCGCCCTTCTCGGCGGCGACCGTGCAGGCGTGGAGGATGGCCGGCCCGCGCCCGTAGCCGCCGGTCATGGATTCGCCCACGAGGAAGGCGGCGGAGGAGGCGGGGACGGGGCGGGTGGCGGCGTTGTCGGCCACGTGGAGGGTGGCGGGGGCGGCCTGCCTGGCGATGCTGGCGTCCCTGTTGCCGCGCGCGTCCTGGAGGGGGTCGGTCACGCCGCCCCCTTGTTCTTGAGGCCGCGCCCCAGGTAGGCCTCGATGACGGCCTCGTCGGACATGATCTCGGACGCCTTGCCTTCGGCCAGCACCTTGCCCTCGGCCATGACGATGACGGGGTCGCAGAGGCGGCCGATGAAGTCCATGTCGTGCTCGATGACGCAGAAGGTGTAGCCGCGCTCCCGGTTCAGCCGGACGATGGCGTCGCCGATGGTGTTCAGGAGCGTGCGGTTCACGCCCGCGCCCACCTCGTCGAGGAAGACGATGCGGGCGTCCACCATCATGGTGCGGCCCAGCTCCAGGAGCTTCTTCTGGCCGCCCGAGAGGTTGCCGGCCTTCTCGGAGGCGAGGTGGGAGATCGTGAGGAAGTCGAGCACCTCGTCGGCCTTGCGGGCCAGCCGCCCCTCCTCCTCGCGGATGCGGGCGCGCGCGGTCCAGGCGGCCCAGATGCTCTCGCCGCGCTGGCCGGCGGGGACCATCATCAGGTTCTCGCGCACGGTCATGGAGGCGAACTCGTGGGCGATCTGGAAGGTGCGCAGGAGGCCCTTGTGGAAGAGGGCGTGGGGCGGAAGGCCGGTGATGTCCTCGCCGGCCATGGTGACGCGGCCGGAGGTGGGGGAGAGGCGGCCCGCCACCACGTTGAAGAGCGTGGTCTTGCCGGCGCCGTTGGGGCCGATGAGGCCGGTGATCGAGCCCTGGCGGATCGTCAGCGACGCGCCGTCCACGGCGCGGAAGCCGCCGAAGTGCTTGTGGAGGTCATGGACCTCGATCATGGGCACCCATCCGTCCTGCTGCGCGACGGCCCGGGGGGTGGTCCCCCCGGGCCGCGCCTGGGCCGGTCCGAGTCAGCGGAAGCCGACCGTCTCGATGACGCCGTCCACGAACTCGACCTCGCGGTAGTTGCCGGCCGATTCGCCCGGGCCGATCAGCTCCACGCCGGAGGCGCCGACGTAGTCTATGTCGGTGCCGGCCGCGATCAGCTCGAGCGCGCGGGCGAGGTCGCCGGGGATGATCTGCTCGCCCGGAGCGTTGGCGATGTCCATGACCTCGGCCGTCCAGGCGGCCGAGTCGGTGGAGCCCGCCGCCGCCATGGAGAGCATGATGAGCGCGGCCGCGTCGTAGGATTCGGGGGCGAAGGAGGAGGAGCCCTCGAAGGGGGTGGCCTGGGCGGCCGTCAGCTCGGCGAAGCGGCGCGAGCCGTCGTTGTCCACGCCGGGGATGGCGCCGAAGGACGTGTTGAGCCCCTCGCCGATGTCGTCCACGAGCACCGCGCCGACCATGCCGTCGGGCAGGTAGAAGGTGTCGAAGGCGCCGGTGTCGAGCGAGTTCTGGATGATGCCCTTGCCGCCCTGGTCGGAGTAGCCCGCGACCACCAAGACGTCCGCGCCGGAGGCGGCCAGCGAGGCCACCTCGGCCGAGTAGTCGGCCTTGCCGTCCTCGTGGGGTACGGTGATCGCCACGGTGCCGCCGGCGGCGGTGAAGGCCTGGGTGAAGCTGTCGGCCAGGCCCTTGCCGTAGTCGTTGTTGGTGTAGGTGAGGGCGACGTTGGTGATGCCGCGCTCGCCCAGGATGTCGGACATGATGACGCCCTGACGCGCGTCCGAGGGGGCGGTGCGGAAGAAGAGGCCGTTGTCCTCGGCCGTCGAGAGGCCCGGCGAGGTGGCCGAGGGGGAGATCATGCCGAGGCCGTTGGGCACGGCTACGTTGGTGAGGATGGCGCCGGTCACGCCCGAGCAGTCGGCGCCCATGATGGCGTTGATGCCGCCCGCGACCAGCCCCTCGGCCGCGGCGGTGGCGGCGGCGGCGTCTATGCAGGTGCTGTCGGCGCGCTCGGAGGCGACCTGCTGGCCGCCGACGCCGCCGGCGGCGTTGACCTCGGCGATGGCCATCTCGGCGGCCGCGGCCATGTTGGGCGTGATGGACTCCAGGGGGCCGGTGAAGCCCAGGATGATGCCGATCTTGGGGGCGGCGGCGTCCTGGGCCGCGGCCGCGCCGGCAAGCAGCGCCGTGGCCGAGGCGGCCATGAGCAGTCGAGTCATTACCTTCTCCCTGTCGAGGATCGTTGTCCCTGGCGCGCATCTAGACAGAGCGGGCGCATAAGGGAAGCGCGACGTGGCAGGCCCGTCACACCGAGAGCCGCGCCCCCTGCGAGCCGCGCTCGCGGTAGGGCGTGGTGCCGTAATGCGCCCGGTAGCACTTGGAGAAGTGCGAGGGAGAGGTGAAGCCGCAGGCCAGCGCCACGTTGATGACGCTCATGTCGGTCTGCATGAGGAGGTTGCGCGCCTTGCCCAGCCTGAGCTCCATGTAGTAGCGCTTGGGGCTCCGGTCGAGGTAGCGGCGGAAGAGCCGTTCGAGCTGGCGCGTGGAGAGCCCCGCGTCGCGGGCCAGCGTGGCCGGGCTGATGGGATCCTCGATGGCGCCCTCCATGACCTGGATGACGCGGGAGAGCTTGGGGTGGCGCACGCCGATGCGGGTGGGGATGCTCAGGCGCTGCGTGTCCTGGTCGGTGCGGATGCTGCTGTAGATGAGCTGGTCGGCGACCGCGTTGGCCAGCTCCTCGCCGTGGTCGTCGGCGATCAGCTTGAGCATCAGGTCTATGGAGGCCGTGCCCCCGGCCGTGGTGATCCGGTTGCCGTCCACCACGAAGACGGACTTGGTCAGCTCGACCTCGGGGAAGGCCTCGGCGAAGCTGTCGGCGTTCTCCCAATGGATGGTGGCGCGCCGGCCGTCCAGGAGGCCCGCCTTGGCGAGCGTGTGCGCGGCCGTGCACAGGCCCGCGACGGTGACGCCCCGCCGCGCCTCGCGCCGCAGCCAGGCCACCACCGTGCGCGTGGTCGCCGCCTGCACGTCCAGGCCGCCGCAGACCATGAGCGTGTCGTCGCGCGACAGCTCGGCCAGGTCCATGTCCACCTTGAAGACGGTGCCGTTGGAGCAGGCCACCGCCTCGCCCCCCTCGCCCGCGAGCGCCCAGGTGTAGAGCCTGCGCCCCGCCATGCGGTTGGCGATGCGCAGGGATTCGAGCGCGCAAGCGAAGCAGAGCATGGTGAAGTCGGAGAGGAGCACGAACACGAAGCGGCGCAGGCGCGCCTCCGGGTCGGCGACGGGCACGATCTGGGGCTGGACGTTCACGGCAGCGGCCTCGGGGTCGGTTCGCGACATCTCCCACGAGGCCCGCGTCGCCGCAAGGCCGCCCGATCGCGGCACGGCCCGTCGCAAGCGGTCACTTGGCCCCGCCCGGCGCCTCCGCTAGAGAGCGCCGCGTCAACGGAGGATCGGCCATGGGCGAGTGGGGCAGGACGGACTGGCGCAAGCTGCCGCGCGTGCAGATGCCCGACTACCCGGACGCGGCACGGCTGCACGCGGTGGAGCGGCGCCTGTCGAGCTACCCGCCGCTGGTCTTCGCGGGCGAGGCGCGCCGGCTCAAGGCGCTGCTCGCCAAGGTCGGGCGCGGGGAGGCGTTCCTCTTGCAAGGGGGCGACTGCGCCGAGAGCTTCGCCGAGTTCTCGGCCGACAACATCCGCGACACCTTCAAGGTGCTCCTCCAGATGGCCATGGTGCTCACCTACGGCGCCAAGGTGCCCGTGGTGAAGGTGGGCCGCATGGCCGGGCAGTTCGCCAAGCCGCGATCGGCCGCCACGGAGAGCCTCGGGGGCGTCGAGCTGCCGTCCTACAAGGGCGACATCATCAACGGCTTCGACTTCACGCCCGAGGCCCGCATCCCCGACCCCGACCGGATGCTCCAGGCCTACACGCAGGCGGCGGCCACGCTGAACCTCCTGCGCGCCTTCTCCACGGGGGGCTACGCGGACGTGCACAAGGTCCATGCCTGGACCTTGGGCTTCACCGCCTCCCCCGAGGCCGAGCGCTACCGCGAGATGGCCAACAGGATCAGCGACACGCTGGACTTCCTGCGCGCGGCCGGCATCCAGGACGAGGCCAGCCACGCGCTCCAGACGGTGGAGTTCTTCACCTCGCACGAGGCGCTGCTGCTGGAATACGAGGAGGCGCTGTGCCGGGTGGATTCGACCACCGGCCAGTGGCTCGCGGGGTCGGGGCACATGATCTGGATCGGGGACCGCACGCGGGCCCCCGACGGGGCGCACGTGGAGTTCGCGCGCGGCGTGCAGAACCCGGTCGGGCTCAAGTGCGGGCCCTCCATGACGACGGGCCACCTCAAGGCGCTGCTCGCCCGGCTCAACCCGCGCAACGAGGCGGGGCGGCTCACGCTCATCGCCCGCTTCGGGGCGGGGGCCGTGGCCGAGCACCTGCCGCGCCTCATCCGCGCCGCGCGCGAGGAGGGGGCGGAGGTCGCCTGGGTCTGCGACCCCATGCACGGCAACACCATCAAGTCGCAGTCCGGCTACAAGACGCGCCCCTTCGAGAGCGTGCTGCGCGAGGTGCGCGAGTTCTTCGCCGTGCACAACGGCGAGGGGACCATCCCGGGCGGCGTCCACTTCGAGATGACGGGCAAGGACGTGACGGAGTGCACGGGGGGCGTGCGCGCGGTGACGGACGAGGACCTGCGCGACCGCTACCACACGGCCTGCGACCCGCGCCTCAACGCCTCGCAGGCCCTGGAGCTGGCGTTCCTCGTGGCCGAGGAGCTGTCGGCGCGCCGGGCGGCGCAGGGGCGGGCGGAGGCGGTCTAGGGGTTGGACACCACGAGCCGCAGGTAGGGGCGGGGGGCCTCGGCGGCCGCGAGCGCTTGAGTGCCGGTGACGGCGAAGGTGACGGGCTCGGCGGGCTCCACGCGCAGGGGTCGGTCCTCGCGCAGCTCCAGCGGGCGCGGCGCGCGCGGGGCCGGGCCTTCGAGGAGCAGGGCGCCCAGGGCGCGCGTGGGGCGGCCGTCGCGGTCGAGCATGGGCAGGAGCAGGAGCCGCCCGTCGAGCCGCGCCTTGAAGGCGGAGCGTGGGGCCGTCACGGCGGCCTCCACCACGGCGGGGCCGTCGAAGGCGCGGTCGAGCATCGCCATGGCGCGGGCGCGCGCGGCGGGCGCGAAGAAGGACGTGAGCGGCATCCCCCTGGGCTCGGCGCCGAGCAGCGCGGCGAGCGCCCGGCCCGCGAAGCGCAGACGCGCCACGCCCGGCGCCATGCGTTCGAGCACCAGCGCGTGGGGCAGGGCGCTCGCCAGGCGCTGGGGGTCGAGGTCGGCGTGGGCGGGCAGCCGGCCGCCCCGCCGCATGGCGCGCCACGTCGCCTCCACCTCCTCCAGCACGCTGCGCCCCACGGGCGCGCGATGGGGCAGGGGGATCGCCTCGCCGTCCCCTTCGGACATCTCCGCCTCCCTGGCAGTCGTCGCCCCATGTAGCGCGCTTCTGGGAGAGGTCCGTTACGAAAGTCTTAACTGGTGAACGGCGGCCCTTGCCGGGGCTCTCGGCCCTCCTGTAGCGATGCGGCCACGCCACGGGAGGGCCCCTTGATCCGCTCCATGACCGCCTTCGCCAGCCGCCGCACCCCCCGCGAGGGGGGCGAGTGGGAGTGGGAGATCAGGGGCGTCAACGGGCGGGGCCTCGACCTGCGGCTGCGCCTGCCCGAGGGGGTGGAGGGGCTGGAGGCGGGCGCGCGCGCGGCGCTCTCGGCCCGGCTCCAGCGGGGCAGCGTGTCGCTGTCGCTGCGCGCGGCCAAGGGGGCGCGCGAGCCCTTCGGGCTCGACGAGGGGCAGCTCGACCGGGTGCTGCGCGCGCTCAACCACGTGCAGGAGCGCGCCTACCTCCTGGGCGTGACGCTGGCGCAGGCCACGGCCGCCGACGTGCTGGCCCAGCGCGGCGTGGTGGCGCAGGCCGAGGCGGCCGCCGACGAGGGGCTGGCCGGGGCGCTCTTGGCCGACCTCGACCTGCTGCTCGCCGACTTCGTGGCGGCGCGCGAGGCGGAGGGGCGGGCGCTGCACGCCGTCCTCCATGGCCAGGTTGACGCCGTGGCCGCGCTGGTCGCGGAGGCCGCCGCGGCCGCCGAGAGGCGCGCGCCCGAGGCCCGCGCGGGGCTCCGGGCCTCGCTCGCGCGGCTGGGCGCGGAGGTGGACGAGGCGCGGCTCCTCCAGGAGCTGGCGCTGCTCGCCGTGCGCGCGGACGTCACCGAGGAGCTCGACCGCCTCGGCGCCCACGTGGCCTCGGCGCGCGCCCTGCTGGACGAGGGGGGCGCGGTGGGGCGCAGGCTCGACTTCCTCACGCAGGAGCTGAACCGCGAGGCCAACACGCTCTGCGCCAAGTCGGGCCACGCGGAGCTCACCCGCATCGGGCTCGCGCTCAAGGCGCTCATTGACCAGATGCGCGAGCAGGCGGCCAACGTCGAATGAGGGAGGGGCGCCGCCGGGGGCTCCTGCTGATCCTGTCCTCGCCCTCGGGGGCGGGCAAGACGACCTTGGCGCGCCGCCTCCTGGCCGCCCATCCCGACATGCGCTTCTCGGTCTCGGCCACCACGCGGCCCCCCCGGCCGGGCGAGCGGGACGGGCGCGAGTACCACTTCGTGTCTGCCGACGCGTTCCGCGCGATGGCCGCGCGGGGCGAGCTGCTGGAGCACGCGGAGGTCTTCGGGCACCTCTACGGCAGCCCCCGCGCGCCCGTGGAGGCGGCGCTCGGGGAGGGGCTCGACACCATCTTCGACATCGACTGGCAGGGCGGCCAGCAGGTCCGCAACTCGGCGCTCGGGCGCGACGTGGTCAGCGTCTTCGTCCTGCCCCCCTCCATGGCCGAGCTGGAGCGGCGCCTTCGCGCGCGGGGCCAGGACTCGGAGGAGGTCGTCCGGGGCCGCATGGCCCGCGCCATGGCCGAGGTGAGCCATTGGGCCGAGTACGACTACGTGCTCGTCAACCGCGACCTGGACGAAACGGACGCGGAGGTGCGGGGCATCCTGCTCTCCGAGAGGCGGCGGCGCGAGCGCCAGCCCTGGCTGAGCGGCTTCGTGCGGGCCCTGGGCGACGAGTTCGCGGGGGGGTGGGCGTGATCCACGCGCTCGACGGCCAGTGGCCCGAGGTGGACCCCAGCGCCTGGGTCGCCCCGGGCGCGCAGGTGGTCGGCAAGGTGCGGCTCGGCCCCGGCGCCTCCGTGTGGTTCGGCGCGGTGCTGCGCGGGGACAACGAGTGGATCGAGGTGGGCCAGGGCAGCAACGTCCAGGAGCTGTGCTGCCTGCACACGGACTGGGGCTATCCGCTGTCCGTGGGCGCGCACTGCACGATCGGGCACAAGGCCATGCTGCACGGCTGCACGGTGGGCGAGGGCAGCCTCGTGGGGATGGGGGCCACGGTGCTCAACGGCGCGCGCATCGGCGCGGAGAGCCTCGTGGGCGCGGCCGCCCTCGTGACCGAAGGCAAGGCCTTCCCGCCCCGCACCCTCCTCATGGGGGCGCCCGCGCGGGCCGCGCGCACGCTCGACGACGCGGCCGCCGCGCGCCTGCGGCAGTCGGCCGAGGGCTACCGCGCCAACGCCGCGCGCTTCCGCGCGGGGCTCGTCAGTGCGCCAGGCTCCTGAGCACGTAGAGGTCGAAGTCGAGGTCGGGGGCCGCCTCGCGCACCTCCGCGCGCACGGCGTCGAGGTCTGGGAGCGGGGTGGTGAGCGCCCGGTAGCGCCCCGCGAAGCCCAGCTGCCACAGGCGCCGCGCCAGCTCCACCGCGTCGAAGCCCTCGCCCATGAGGGGCGACAGGACCATCTCGGGCGCGAGGTCGTCGAGCAGGTCGGGCGTGAGGGAGTGGAAGGCGACGAAGGCGAAGCCGACCAGGTCGGGGAGCCCGCGGCCCCGAGCCGCCCATCGCTCCAGGTTCCCCACCACCAAGATCATGCGGCCGTCGCGGTCCCTCCCCCCGGGCGTCGAACGGACAGACTCGGGACGCTGGGGCGCCGCCGCCCGATCCCGGGCGGCCCCCACGGGAGGATCATACGACGCGACGCGCCCGCCGCAAGCGAGCCGGTCCCTTAAGCCGTTGATTTGCGACAGGAGGGGCACCCATGCCGACGCCCGAGGCCCTGCGGCTCATCGTCGCCCTGCCCATGCCGGCGCTGCTCATCGGCCCGGGCGAGCGCGTCGAGGCCGCCAACCCGGCCGCGGGCCAGCTCTTCGGGCACGACGGCACGGGGCGCCACTACGTGACGGTCCTGCGCCAGCCCGCCGCGCTGGACGCGGTGGAGGCCACGCTGCGCGACGGGGAGGGCCGCGAGGCGCGCTGGCTGGGCCAGGAGGGCGGGCGCGACGCCACCTGGCGCGCCACCGTGCGCGCCGTGCCCTTCGGCTCGGGCCGGCGCGCGCTGGTCGTCTTCGAGGACGTGACGGCCGTGGAGGAGGCGGGCCAGATCCGGCGCGACTTCGTGGCCAACGTGTCCCACGAGCTGCGCACGCCCCTCACGGCGCTGATCGGCTTCGTGGACACCCTGAGCGGCCCCGCGCGCGACGATGCCGAGGCGCGCGCGCGCTTCCTGCCCATCATCGCGCGCGAGGCCGCGCGCATGGCGCGCCTGGTGGACGACCTGCTGTCGCTGAGCCGCGTGGAGGCCGACGAGAGGCGCCGCCCGACCGAGCGCGTGGACCTCGCGGCGCTGGCGCGGTCGGTGGCGGCGGCGCTGGCGCCGGTGGCCGAGAGGGCGGGGGCGCGGATCGAGCTGCGGCTGCCCGAGGCGGCGGAGGTGGCGGGCGACGCCAACCAACTGCGGCAGGTGCTGACCAACCTCCTGGACAACGCCATCAAGTACGGGGGCGCGAACCCCGTCACGCTGGAGCTGTCCGGCCCCGCCGAGGAGCCGGCGCTGCGCCGCCCGGGCCTGCGCCTGTCGGTGGCCGACCGGGGCGAGGGCATCGCCGCCCACCACATCCCGCGCCTGACCGAGCGGTTCTACCGCGTGGACGCCCACCGGTCGCGGGAGGTGGGGGGCACGGGGCTGGGCCTGGCCATCGTCAAGCACATCGTCAACCGGCACAGGGGCCGGCTGCGCATCGAGAGCGAGCCGGGCCGGGGCAGCCGCTTCACGGTGATCCTGCCGGCTGACTGAGGGGGCGCGCCGGGGCCCTGGCGCGGCCCCGGCCGCTGGGCGATAAGCGCCGGGCCAGCGGCCGAGGAGAGGGCAGGGTGATGGACGCCGTCGCGACACGAGTGCCTTGGGAACGCGTGACGGCCTGCGATGCCTGCGGCGGCACGGCCTTCGAGCCGTACATGGAGAGCCACGTGCCCAGGTGGTACGACGGCGAGCCCCTGCGGCTGAGCCGGTGCCGGGCCTGCCGCCTGGTATTCGCCGACCCCAGGCCCGAGCGCTACGCCAACAACCGGGGCTACCTGGAGGGCGCGGGCAACGCCGCGGCCGCCGTGGAGCGCAAGCTCGCCCGGCCGGGGGTCCACGCGATCCACCGCAAGGTGATCGAGTCGGCCGTGGCGCTGGTGGGGGGCGAGGCGCGGAGCCTCTTCGACATGGGCTTCGGGGCCGGGTCGCTGCTGGAGGCGGCGCAGGAGATGGGCCTGGAGGCCTGGGGCAACGACATCAACAAGGCCGGGGTGGACCGGCTCAACGCCATGGGCGCCCACGCGCTCCTGGGCTTCACCCGCGACCTCGACATCCCCGAGGGCCGCTTCGACGTGGTCACCAACCTCGACTACCTTGAGCATTCCTACGAGCCCATGGGCGACCTGCGGACCTGCTTCCGGGCGCTGCGGCCCGGCGGCGCGCTCTATCTCAAGACGCTCTACCTCGACTGCCCGGACCATCTGCTCAAGGGCGAGGGCTGGCAGCTCTTCGGGCAGGGGCACTTCCACTTCTTCGAGCCGCGCGTGCTCGTGACCATGATCCGCGACGCGGGCTTCGAGGTGCTGGAGGTCAGGATGGGTCCGCTCATCCACGTGGGCGCGCGTCGGCCCGAAGGCGCACCGGCGGCGGGGGGCCGCGCGTGACGCAGGGGCGAGCCCGCGTCGCGCGGCGGCGGGTCACGGCCCGCGACCGCTGAGGCGGCGGCTTCGAGCGCTCCCTCGAAAGCCGCAGGCCCCCGTGGCATGGGGGCGAACCGCTTCGCCTGGATCGCTGCCTGGCCTGCGGGCTCGTCCGCGCGAGCCACCGACGCGCGCGTGGCGCGCGGGCTCACGCGGCCCGAGGCCCGCGAGCGGCACCGCGCCATGGTGGGGGCGGCGGTGGCGCCCTGCGAGGGCGAGGCGCGCCGCATCCTCGATCTGGGGTTCGGGCGGGGTCGCTGCCGGAGGCAGCGCAGGCGATGGGCCTGGAGCCCCGGGGCAACGACGCTGACAAGGCTGGGGCGAAGCGCCTCGGGGGCCTGGGGATGCGGGCGCTCCTGGGCGTCCTGCGCGTCGTCGCGGTCCCGATGCCCACTTCGACGTGTTCACGGGCCTGGGCCGCCGGGAGCATCCCCACGGGACCATGGGCGACCTTCGGCGCGCCCTCCGGATGCTGCGGCCGGGCGGCGCGCTCTGCGTCGGGACGCTTCTCCTCGACCGCGCCGGGCACCTGCTCCCGGAGGATGGCTGGAAGCTCCCGGGGCGGGGGCACGTCCGCTCCTTCGAGGCGCGCGTCCCGCGCGGCATGCTGCGCTAGGCCGGCTTCGGGGTCGCGGGGATCCGCCGGGGCAAGCTCGTCCACCCGGGCGCCCGCAGGCACGGGGGCGTGGGCGTCACCGGCGCCACTTCACCCCGCGGACGATGCGCTCGGGCACGATGCCGTCGCGGTGGCGCAGCGTCAGGCGCAGCATCTCGTCCATCACCTCGTCCGAGAGCGGCGTGGGCTTCAGCCCCAGCTCCAGCAGGCCCGTGTGGACGGGGTTGTAGTAGTGCTCCTCCATCTCCTTGCGGGGGTTGGGCAGGTTGTTGACCGTCACGTCCAGCCCCAGCCGGGCGCCGGACTCCCGGACCCGTGCGGCGAGGTCGTTGACGCTGAAGGTCTCCACGAACTGGTTGAGGACGCGCAGCGCGCCCGGCTCGACCGGGTTCTCGACGGCGAGGCGGACGCATTGCAGCGCGTCCTTGAGGTGCAGGTAGCCCCGCGTCTGCCCGCCCTTACCGTAGACCGTGAGGGGGTGGCCGGCGACGGCCTGCACCATGAAGCGGTTGAGGACGGTGCCGAAGACCTCGTCGTAGTTGAGGAAGGACATCAGCCGCGCGTCGTCGCCCGTCTCGTCGGTGGCGAGCCCGTAGACCGGCCCCTGCATGAGGTCCGTCACGCGCAGGTCCCAGGTGCGCACGTAGAACCACAGCAGGTCCGTGTCGAGCACCTTGGTCGTGTGGTAGAGCGAGCCCGCCGCGCGCGGGAAGAGGAACCTGCCCTTCCGCCCCTTGTGCTCGATCTCGATCCAGCCCTCCTCGATGTCGATGTTCGGCGTGCCGTATTCCCCCATGGTGCCGAGCTTCACGAGGTGCGCGTCCGGGGCGAACTGGCTGATGGCGTGGATGACGTTGAAGGTCACGCCCAGGTTGTTGCGCAGGGTGAGGTCGGCCGCGCGGCGGTCCAGCATGGAGTAGGGCGCCGAGGGCTGCTCGGCGTAGTGGATGACGCTCTCGGGGCGGAACTCCTCGAAGACCTCGGCCATGAAGCCCCAGTCGTCGAGGTCGCCCACGCGGACCCGCACGTCCCGCCCCGACCGCTCCCGCCAGAGCCCCGCCCTCTCGTGGAGGTTGGGGACCGGGAAGAGCGCGTCGCAGTCGATCTCGCGCATGAGGCGGCGGCGCAGGTAGTTGTCTGCGGCCAGGACCTCGTGGCCGTGGGCCGACAGGTGCATGGCGGTGGGCCAGCCGATGTAGCCGTCGCCGCCGAGGATCAGGACGCGCATGGGAGGGCCTCCGGCTGGGGATTGGCCGCGAGCAGCGCGGCGAGGTGGGGGGGCAGGACGCCGGGCTCGGCCAGCATGGCGGCGATCTCGGCCGGCGTCATCAGGGGCAGGCGGTCGCTGTGGTAGACGACCCGGGAGGGGCGGGCCTCGATCGCCTCGTAGCGGTAGCGCCGCTCGCGCTGCTCGCGCGTCTGGCCGGCGGGCAGGACCACCAGGAAGCGGTCGGACTCGAGGAGGCGCCCCGCCTCCTCGTCCGTGCCCAGCTCCTCCCAGAGCTTCTCGCCGGGCCGGGGTCCCGTGACTTGCACGGCGATGGAGGCGGGGTCCCGCCCGAGCCGCGGCGCCAGGCCCTCGATCATGGTGCGCGCCAGGTCCTCGATGCGCAGGACGGGCATCTTGGTGATGAAGACCTCGCCGCCCACGGCGAGCGCCATGCTCTCGACGACCAGGTCGGCGGCCTCGGTCAGCGTCATGACGAAGCGCGTCATGCGCGGGTCGGTGAGCGTGACGGGGCCGCCCTGGGCGATCTGGCGGGCGAAGGTGGGCACGACCGAGCCGTTCGAGCCCAGCACGTTGCCGAAGCGCGTGCAGGAGAACAACGTGCGCGAGCCCTCGTCGCGCAGGAAGTTCATGGCCGTGAAGAGCCGCTCGCCCATGAGCTTGCTGGTGCCCATGACGTTGGTGGGGTTCACGGCCTTGTCGGAGGAGGTGAAGATGACCTTGTGCAGCCCGCACTCCACGGCCGTGCGCGCCACCACCTCGGCGCCCTGGATGTTGACGCGCACGGCCGAGAAGGGGGAGCGCTCGCAGGAGGGCACGTGCTTGAGCGCGGCGGCGTGGAAGCACAGGTCCATGTTGGCGAAGGTCCGCCGCATTTCGCGCTCGTCGGTGATGGCGCAGTGGAAGAAGTCGAGGTTGGGCGTGCCCGCGTAGTCCGACTCCATGTCGAAGAGGCCGCTCTCGTTGTTGTCCACCACGCGCACATGAGCGGGGCCGAGCGGCAGGAGGCGGCGCACGATCTCGCGGCCCACCGAGCCCACGCCGCCGGTGACGACGATGCGCTGGCCTCGGAAGAAGCTGGGGGGAGGGGTCATGGGGCTGTCCTTCATCTTGGGGGGGCGCCAGGCCGTGGCGGCGGCGTGGGGCGGCTCACGCCAGGGCGGCCGCGCCGCGCGCCAGCGCGCCGGGCGACAGGAGCCCGGCGGGCAGGTGGCGGTGGAAATGGCGGTCGGGCCGGCGCCCCTCGGCCAGGGGCCTGACCCAGGCCAGCAGGCCCGCGCGCAGCGCCGCCAGCGCCAGCGCGGCTTCGGGGCGGGGCAGGGCCAGCGCGTCGAGCGCGCCCTCGTCGAGCGCGAGCCGCCGGCGCAGGGCATCCAGGGCCGCCACGTCCGCGCCCGCGCGCAGCGCGGCCTCGAGCCCGGCCCAGGG
>ERZ1066121.671-NODE-671-length-29589-cov-13.485339_pt1 | contig 29589 bp, 26 predicted proteins | sample MGYA00382768_ERZ1066121 | MGnify/ENA primary metagenome ERZ1066121 (study PRJEB33369, sample SAMEA5778351) | biofilm metagenome | biome: Industrial cooling water; feature: Water cooling tower basin; material: Biofilm | place: United Arab Emirates | collected...
AGTGAGTGCTGGTTCTATCATTCTCATTCTGGGCGGGGAACATGCTTTAGCTGCGATATGATACTCGTACAAACCTTGTGCGGCATTACCGCTCTCATCATCAGTGACACAAACTTGGCAGACTTGCAGACTACCACGATAGAAGTCGAGGTTTCCACTAGAGCGCCGGTCGAGTAGAAGGTGTTGGATTTATCGAATTTTCTTAACCGACCAGTATTGGCACGGCTACTTATTATTCCCAAGGCGCCAATAATTTACCATACAGATGTATTAAACTGTTAATTAAAGTTGTTGAGGAGTAGTTAATGCAGTTACATTTCTTAAAGCAAGATGTTCAGAAGCTATTAGAGCATACTAAAGATTCTAAAAGTCATGTTCCTATATATGGTGATGAAAGCACAAGGCAACCAGGACTATTATTAGTTGCAAATGAAGGTATTTATCTTGTCTCCAATGGAATCCCAGGATTATTTAAGGACAATGCCCTTGCATTAACAACTTTAGATAATCCAGCCTTTGTAGCATATGCTACTGAGTGCAATCCTAATACACAACATGAAGAAGAATGGCGCCGTGTAAAAAATGAAGCGTTTGATTCAGATGATGTTAAGTTTTTAGAAACATATTTTATTGAGGCAGCTTTGTTACGGCCAGGAAAATATATCCAACTAGAAGTAAATGAAGAAGGAATAAAAGCATTATATTAAAATATGAATTTATGTAGTTAATATAAAAGAATTTATTATCCTTTTGTACACAATATAAACTAAACTAGCTAAATAAAGCTTTTACTTTTCAAAAGTGTAAAATCAGTGTATTGATAAATACATAAATAATTGATGCAATCTCATTCGTAAGTTATAAAAATAATTATGAAATTTAGCAATAAATTATGGTAATGCTTTCACCTAGGGACTTCCAAAAGAATTGTGGAGATTTTTTTATATGGAAGTCCGTTAGTGTTTCGTACAGAATATATTATCGCTTAAAAATAAATGTATTCATATTAAATTATTTTGTGACTATAGATACAGAATAAACTATTGCTATTTTGAATAATATGCTAAAAATTTAATTTAATTTAATTAATATAATTTAAATTTATAAATTAATTTACAGTTGATTGAATTACTACTAAAGATATAGATTGCAAAAAAAATTCAAAACTTTGGGCAGACGATAAATAAGTTTATATAAAGTAATTTTATGATGATTGCGTTACGAATAAAACTTCAAATAAGGACACACGAATTTCCAAAGGTAATTAAGTCAAATCAAAAACTACTAAACTTCACTTCATGTCTAACAGGGTTCTGTCTGTCCTTATTTTGTGAACTTTTGCAACTTATATCATTTGTAAAATACTCTGATTCAATATTCATCAAAAATAGAGAAAATTTATGGTAGCCCAAAAGCCTCAAACCAGTAACGGAAAAACACATATAGTCCAAACCGAACAAAGTATATCGAAAAGTATATCGAATAAAGACTTTCGAGCAATTGCTTCGTATACACCAGATATAGTGTGTCTATCACATTTGCGTTGGAACTTTGTTTATCAAAGACCGCAGCATATTCTTAGTCGTTGTGCTGCTGGTAGCAGGGTGTTTTTTATTGAGGAGCCAATTTTTACACCTGAAGAAGTCTGGCGCCTTGAAGTGACTCAAGATAAAAATGGAGTTTGGGTTGTAGTACCTCACCTTCCTCAAAATTTAAGCTCTGATGCTGTAAACCAAGATTTAAAAGTACTGATTGATCAACTGTTTGCTGAACATAAGATTAACAAATACATCTGTTGGTACTATACACCAATGGCTATAGCTTTTACACGTCACTTACAACCAGAAGCTATAGTATATGATTGTATGGATGAGTTAGCTGCATTCAAAGGCGCCTCTACTACTTTGAAAGATTACGAAGCAGAACTATTCCAGCGCGCGGACTTAGTATTTACTGGAGGACAAAGCCTTTACGAAAGTAAGGTTAATCAACATTCAAACGTTTATGCATTTCCTAGCAGTGTTGATGTTCCACACTTTGCACAAGCACGAACTATTAAAGACGAACCAGCTGACCAAGCAAATATTCCTCATCCTCGTTTAGGCTTTTTTGGCGTTATAGATGAACGTATGGATATTGAGTTGCTCGCTGGTATTGCACAAGAGCGTCCCGACTGGCATTTAGTCATGATTGGGCCAGTTGTAAAAATAGACCCAGCAACTTTACCCAAACACGAAAATATTCATTATCTGGGTGGGAAAAATTATCAAGATTTACCTGCTTATCTTAGTGGGTGGGACTTAGCGATGTTGCCATTTGCGCGTAATGAGTCAACACGCTTTATTAGTCCAACAAAAACTCCAGAATATCTTGCCGCAGCTAAACCTGTAGTATCAACTTCAATTCGAGATGTGGTACGTCCTTATGGAGACTTAAATTTAGTACGAATAGCTGATACGAAGAGTGAATTTGTCTTTGAAGCCGAAAAGGCAATGCAAGAAGATACCCCAACATCCAATTGGTTAACTCGGGTAGATGCTTTCTTAGAACAAATATCTTGGGATAGAACTTGGAACTCGATGATGCAATTAATAAATGAAACCTTAGACACCGAACTTCAGCGCAACAGCAGAGCCTCAACACAGAGTGTCTCAACTGCACCAAACGTTATTACCAGAGAATTTTTATTTGATTACTTAGTTGTCGGCGCCGGATTTTCTGGAAGTGTGATTGCAGAAAGACTTGCTAGTCAGTCTGGCAAAAAGGTTCTAGTAGTAGATAAACGTACCCATATTGGTGGTAATGCTTACGACCATTACGACGACCACGGTGTTCTTGTCCATAAATATGGTCCCCACATCTTTCACACTAACTCGCGTGAAGTTTTTGAACATCTTTCACAATTTACGCAATGGCGCTCTTATGAACATCGCGTTCTTGCTAGTGTAGATGGACAATTGGTTCCCATGCCAATTAACCTTGATACAATCAATCAACTATATGGAATGAATTTAACTTCGTTTCAGGTCGAGGAGTTTTTCAAATCTGTCGCAGAACCATGTGAACACATCCGTACTAGCGAAGATGTAGTGGTGAGCAAAGTTGGTAGAGAACTGTACGAAAAATTCTTCCGTAACTACACCCGCAAACAATGGGGACTTGACCCATCTGAACTAGATAAATCAGTCACAGCGCGCGTACCAACTCGCACTAACCGCGATAACCGATATTTTACAGATAGTTATCAAGCAATGCCGTTACACGGCTTCACCCGGATGTTCGAGAATATGTTGAATCATCCAAATATCAAGGTGATGCTAAATACTGATTATCGTGAAATTCAAAAAGCAATACCTTGCCGGGAAATTGTTTACACAGGCCCTGTAGATGAGTATTTTGATTATCGCTACGGTAAACTACCATATCGTTCGTTAGATTTCAAACATGAAACTCACAATACTCCGAAGTTTCAGCAGGCGCCTGTAATTAACTATCCAAACGACCAGTTGTATACGCGCGTTACTGAGTTTAAGTATTTAACTGGTCAAGAACACGCTAAAACTAGCATTGTTTACGAATTCCCCAAAGCCGAGGGAGACCCATATTATCCTGTACCGCGTCTTGAAAATCAAGAAATTTACAAGCAATATAAAGCTTTGGCTGATGAAACATCTGGAGTGTATTTTGTAGGCAGGTTGGCTACATACAAGTATCTGAATATGGATCATTGTGTGGCTCAAGCTTTGGCTATGTACAAGCAAATTGCCGTTAAGGTGTTTTAAGACTGGATGATCCCCCAACTGGGGGATCAATATTAATTTAAGAATAATAAATATGACTTCTATATCTAATTCAAATAAAGATAATACTTCAAAACAGCCGTTAGAAATGTGGGCTGGTTTAGAGTGTACGGTTAATCGTGTAGGTGAAGAATATTTTGACCAGTTAGAACGCAACGGTCATGATGTGCGTTTATCTGACCTAGATTTATTTGCCGAACTTGGTATACAAGCTATTCGTTACCCAGTATTATGGGAACGGGTGGCGCCCCAAGGAGTTGAAAATGCAGACTGGTCATGGACGGATGAACGGTTAGAGAAACTACACTCACTTGGTATTCGCCCAATTGTAGGGTTAGTACATCATGGTAGTGGCGCCCGTTACACAAGTTTGGTAGACCCAGAATTTCCTGTGAAACTGGCGACTTTTGCTCGTGCGGTTGCAGAACGCTATCCTTGGGTAACACATTACACACCAATTAATGAACCATTAACAACAGCGCGCTTTAGTGGATTATACGGGCACTGGTATCCTCATGGACGAGATGAAGTTACTTTTGCACGTGCTTTTTTTGGGCAATGCCAAGGTGTAGCTAAGTCGATGCAAGCTATTCGTGAAGTAAACCCAAATGCCAAACTTGTACAAACAGATGATTTAGGAAAGATTTACAGTACACCAACATTGGCTTATCAAGCAGAATTTGAAAACGAACGTCGCTGGGTAAGCTTTGATTTGCTATGTGGTCGAATCAATGAAAATCATCCAATGTGGGGTTATTTACTTCATTGTGGAATAACTCAAGCTGAACTTGAATGGTTTTTAGAAAATCCTTGTCCACCAGACATTATAGGTATTAATCATTACCTAACAAGTGACCGCTTTTTAGATGAGCGTAAAGAACTTTATCCTGCTTCATTGCGTGGAGGTAATAATCAGCACGAGTATGCCGATGTGGAAGCAGTACGAGTTTGTGCAGAAGGTACAACGGGTCATAAAGCATTGTTGTTAGAAGCATGGGAACGCTACAAGCTACCACTTGCAATTACAGAAGTTCATCTTGGTTGTACTCGTGAGGAACAACTGCGCTGGTTTCATGAAGCTTGGAATGCAGTACAAGAATTACGAGCAGAAAATGTAGATGTGCGTGCTATTACTGCCTGGTCGTTACTAGGTAGTTATGATTGGAATAGCTTATTAACTCGTTTTAGTGGTCATTACGAACCAGGGGTATTTGACTTAAGGTCGGAATTTCCTAGACCTACAGCAATAGCTAAAATGGTGCAAGATTTAGCTAAAGGGGAAAAATCTAATCATCCAGTGCTTGAGATGGCTGGATGGTGGCGCCGAGAAGAACGTTTGTTGTATCCAGCAGTGAGTCGTAGTAATTTTGAATTCCCCCCTGCCCCCCTTGATAAGGGGGGAGATAGAATGTTAAATTCCCTCGTATCTTCTGTTGTAATTGTTGGCGCCACAGGAACTCTTGGAAAAGCTTTTGCGCGGTTGTGTGAAAGACGCGGTATTACATATCGTTTATTATCGCGTCGAGAAATGGACATTACTAACCCAACTTCAATAGATGCTGTTTTAGCTGAATTGAAACCTTGGGCTGTTATAAATGCTGCTGGGTATGTTCGAGTGGATGATGCAGAAACGGAGCCTGATGTTTGCCTACAAGTAAATACTGAAGGCGCAAAAAACTTAGCTGTTTCGTGCGCGCGACATAATGTTGCTTTTGTAACTTTCTCATCAGACTTGGTTTTTGATGGTACTGTTGTTAATCCGTATGTCGAAAATAATCCTGTGGCGCCTTTAAATGTATATGGGCGTAGTAAAGCTTTGGCTGAGAAACGAGTATTAGAAGTTAATCCTGCATCGTTAGTGATTCGTACCAGTGCCTTTTTTGGTCCGTGGGATGATTATAATTTTGTCACAATTGCCTTGCGTCAGTTGAGTGCAGGAAAGACGTTTACAGCAGCGTTTGATTCTACCGTGTCGCCTACGTATGTTCCTGACTTGGTTAATACTAGTCTTGACTTACTAATAGATGGTGAGTCTGGACTATGGCATTTAGCTAATGTTGGCGCCATATCTTGGGCGGACTTAGCACGAATAACAGCGAAACGCGCGGGTGTAAGTATTAGTAGTTTAATTGCTCTGCCAACTAAAGAACTCGGTTTCGCGGCGCCTCGTCCTAGCTACAGTGTTCTTGGTAGCAATAGAGGTGAATTACTACCAACCCTTGATTTTGCAATTGAGCGTTACTTCCAAGAAGTTAATTGTTAATCGTCGTAGAGACGTTACATGTAACGTCTCTACTGTCACCATAAAAACGATAACCATTAAAAATTATTAATATATGTCTACAATTTTGGTTACAGGTGGCGCCGGATATATTGGCGCCCATGCAGTATTAGCTCTCTTAAATGCAGGTTATGAAGTTATAGTTCTTGATAATTTGTCTTATGGGCATCGAGAATTAGTAGAAGAAGTTTTGCAAGTTAAGTTAATAGTTGGTGATACAAATGACCGTGCGCTTTTAGATAATATATTTTCAAATCATAATATAGAAGCAGTGATGCATTTTGCTGCCTTTATTGCTGTAGGTGAGTCGGTGACTGACCCAGCCAAATATTACCGTAATAACGTTACAGGTACTTTAACGCTGTTAGAAGCAATGGTTGATGCTTCTATTAAGAAATTTATCTTTTCTTCTACTTGTGCGCTTTATGGTGTACCAAAGTTTATTCCCCTTACCGAAGACCATCCTATTGACCCTATTAGTCCTTATGCAACAAGCAAGTGGATGGTAGAGCGAATTTTGTCTGATTTTGATACGGCGTATAATTTAAAATCTGTTCGTTTTCGTTATTTCAACGCTGCTGGCGCCGACCCTGATGGTAAGTTGGGTGAAGACCATGAACCGGAAACTCACCTTATACCACTGGTGTTATTAGCTGCTTTAGGTAAGCGTGAATCTATTTATATATTTGGTACTGATTACCCTACAGAAGACGGTACATGTATTCGCGATTATATTCACGTAGCTGATTTAGCACAAGCTCATGTCCAGGGTTTAGAGTATTTACTTAAAGAGGGAGAAAGCGAAGTCTTTAATTTAGGTAACGGCAACGGTTTTTCTGTCAGAGAAGTAATAGAAACTGCAAAGCAAGTGACAGGAAAAGACATTAAAATAGTCGAACGTGAAAGAAGACCTGGCGACCCACCAATTTTAGTTGGTAGTACTGAAAAAGCACGTCAAGTTTTAGGTTGGCGCCCTCAGTATGCAGACCTAAAACAAATTATCAGTCATGCTTGGCAGTGGCACAATAAGCAACATAGAAGTGATGATTAATGAGTGCTGAGTGCTGAGTGTTGAGTGCTAACTCAATAACAGACGTGAACTCCTATTCTTAATCCTACTCAGAACTCAGCACTCAGAACTTTTCACTATTATTTAGCAAGCGGTCATATTCAGTCTTAATAATTCCATAACACTCGCACGCGATGTTTTGCATTTGCGGACTGTCGGTTATTGTCATTTTGCCGCGACTGTATTGAATAATTCCGGCTTTTTGAAGAACAGCAGCAGTCACGCTTACCGAAGCGCGACGCACACCTAGCATTTGTCCCAAAAACTCGTGAGTCATAGTAAACTCGTTTGAACCAACTCGGTCTTGAGTCATCAGCATCCAGCGACAAAAGCGTTCTTCAATCGAGTGTAAACGGTTGCAGGCAGTAGATTGAGAAATCTGATTGAATAGTGCTTGAGTGTAACGTTGTAACAAACCATAAATTACACTACCTGGAATGACTTCGCGTCTAAATACTTCTGCCTTCATTCGCATTGCACTGCCAGGAACTTGCGAAAAAGCCTCACCTGGAATAGTAGTTGCTCCTAGGAATATTGGAAGACCTACCATTCCTTCATTACCCACTGTTCCGACTTCAATTGATTCACCATTTTCCATGATAGTAATCAAAGAGACAACACCGTTTTCGGGGAAGTAGATATACTCAATGGGTTCATTGGGTACGTAAAGCATTTGCTTGAACTCTAAAGAAATTAGCTCAAAATTAGGCAGTAAGCGCTCGTATTCTTCTTTCGGTAATGCAGCAAGAAGTCGATTTTTGGAATTATACGGGTCTTGGGATGACATAAAAAGCCTTGGGTAAGGGCGCCAGTTTTATCTATATAGATAGCTGATGACGCTGATACTTAGCTTCTGGCTAAAGACAAGCTATTTTGTAAAGAATTTGTGTATGCCCCCATACATTGGCTATAATAATCCTTGTGTACGCTCGCGTACATAAGCTTATATATCAAGGTTTTAGTATTTGGTTCGCGCGATTGCTCGCAGTCGTGCAAACCCGATTTTGAAAAAGTGAAATACCCATATTGTATGAGTAGCCGCTAGTTCGGTCGTCTCTAATTTGGGTGTATCAGGAAGGACGATTAAGCGAGTTGTCCGGTTTATACCGAATTTCTCATACCATCAATTGGTAAACTTGGTTATGAAATCATACGCTGCCTAAGCATTTATTTATTTTTCAATGTCGCGGTTCTAGTTATAATATCTTGAGATAGAGCTTTTAGTTCAGCAACTCTATTTCTTACGCTTACAGATTCACTCTTCAACGCAGTACTTTCTTGTTTTAATGCCTTATGCATAGATTTTAATCTATCAATTTGAATGTTCAAGCTGTCTTCTCTATTATTATAATTATTTATTGGCGCCAGTTCTGAAGCTTCAATCTTTGTATTATAAATACCACTAAGGAGTTTAGCTAAAGATTCATGGATTGAGCCTTTGCTTGCCAAGACATTTTGAGCCAATTCTTTAGCCTCAGCTTGGGTCAGTATATCTGGTTTTAGTGCTGCAATTAAATCCTCATTTGTAGACTTCAGTTCTTCCTGTGTTGCTTGTAGTTCATATTTCTTCAGAACTAGCTGTTGTTCAAGACTTTCTACCCGTGCGGTTAAAAGCTTTACTTTATCCTCTGTTGTGATGTCCATGTTATCATCGTGCTTTATAAAATTATTTAAAGTATTTTCATTATGTTCATAATCTGAAAATAGCGCATTTTCAATTGTCTTAAGAGCTTGATTTATTTTACTTAAGCAACAATCTATATTGGTTGGCAATGTATTATCATGACCTTCTTCTGTCGTTTTTGGCTGTAAGCTTACTTTAATATCACTACTCAATAAATCCATAGCTTATATTGTCAACTAGTATAGTTTATTTAAGGTCTTGGTTTGTGGCAATAATGATGCTCTCATACACTTGCCGTATTAGTACTACTCTATTGAGTCATGGTTTGTTTGTCTGTCCGCTACCGTACCTTGCAATAATATTTTTTACTTTGCACTCCTGAGATACTGGTGCCTGTGATATATATACTAGAACAAAGATACGTTTAGGTTGGATGTGGAGATCCCCCCTGCCCCCCTTAATAAGGGGGGGAAGAAAGTTGTGGTTGAGTGAGTAATAGATATTAAATTTTTATGTAATTACAAATACAAAAACGTAGAGAACTTTAATTTATTTTTCAGGTAGTACAATAAATAAGATAGTCTTTGAAGTTGAATGATTAATAGCATTTCTATATGAAGATGCGCTTTATTACTCTAACTCCCCCCTTATTAAGGGGGGCTGGGGGGGATTTAATTATTTGCAGCTTGATATTAAATTAGTATAAGTTCAAAATAGGTTGTATTGGCATAACTATTTCTCTTGGTAGATGAGAGCTAGTACTGAAAAAGACAACTATAGATAAGTAAAAATTTAATAAGTTCAGAAAGAAACATTTTTAATTATAAGTATTATGCAAAATATTTACGGAAATACTCAGGGCATCAAATCTAGTAATCTGAAACAATTACAAAAGCTTTACGAGCAACGTCTACCAGGAGATAGATTTATTACGCCAGAATTTTCTGACGCTTTAGCAGCAATTAGCGCAGAAATTCATCACCCACTTTGCTGCTATATAAATCGACGTGGGCAAGTAACTAGAATTGCTGTAGGAACTCCATTTCAAACTCGAATTCCATTTGAAGAGTTATCTCGTCATAGTGTAGAACACTTGAGTGGTATTCGTTGTGTTGCTACTCAATTGAAATCAGGGGCGCCTGACGAAGCGGCATTAGTGGCAATGGCTGGGCAACGCTTGGATGCTCTCGTGCTACTAAATGTTGAGTCGGGCAAAGTAAACCAAGCTTTTGTCGCGCATCTTTTCCCTGATATGGAAACTCCCTGGAGAGTTTCACCTGCTCTAAGTTTAGATGAACTAATAGAAGAAGATTCTGACGAGTTAATTTATGAATGGGAAAGAGAAATTATTGATGCTGGGGATACGGTATTTCCGAACCAAGATACCGCTACTGAGCAAGATAGAGTTTTGCTGGTGGGGTTAGAAACCGATGATATTTCTCCTCAAAGGTTTGATTCGGGACTTCAAGAACTTGTAGGGTTGGTAGAAAGCGCTGGAGGTATAATAGTAGACACAGTGCGCCAAAAACGCAGTCGTCCTCATCCACAAACTGTTGTTGGACAGGGTAAAGTCGAAGAAATTGCCCTTCATGCTCAAAAAGTCAGAGCTAATTTGATTGTTTTTGACCGTGATATTTCTGCATCTCAAACGCGCAATTTAGAAGACCAAATTGGTATTCGAGTTGTAGACCGGACGGGAGTAATTTTAGATATTTTCGCTCAACGTGCAAGAAGTCAAGCTGGTAAATTGCAAGTTGAACTCGCGCAATTAGAGTATATGCTGCCACGGTTACGCGGTCGTGGTCAAGAAATGTCTAGATTAGGTGCCGGTATTGGTACACGAGGACCAGGTGAAACAAAATTAGAAACCGAAAGACGTGTAATTCAAAGAAAAATTGCTCAGTTACAGCACCAAGTAAACGACTTGCAAGCACATCGTGACCGAATTCGGCAACAACGACAAAAACAAGATATTCCAGTTGTAGCCTTAGTGGGGTACACCAATGCTGGTAAATCTACTTTATTGAATGTATTAACTAATGCAGATGTATATACAGCAAACCAACTTTTTGCGACTCTTGACCCAACAACACGTAAGCTAGTAATTACACAACCCGACCAAGAACGTAAGTCAATTTTACTAACCGATACTGTAGGATTTATACATGAGTTACCACCAGCCTTAATGGATGCTTTCCGCGCGACATTAGAGGAAGTTGTAGAAGCAGACGCTTTGCTGCATGTGGTAGATTTATCTCACCCAGCGTGGGAAAGTCATATGAAGAGCGTAGAAAAAATACTCGAAGAAATGCCGACAATTCCTGAAAAAAGCTTTATTGCTTTTAATAAAATTGATAAGGCTAGTAACGAAAGCTTGGAAACAGCAAAGCGAGATTATCCTGAAGCTGTGTTTATTTCGGCAACTGGGCGCCTCGGTTTGGAAAATCTGAAGTCTTCGTTGTTACAAGTGTTTAATGATACTAGTATTTCACAATATGAGGCATTGTATCAACTTTAAGTAGGTGCGGCAAAAGCCACCGTACAGAGAACTATATATAAAGCTGGGTTACAAAAAGGCTCCTTGTTCGTTGGTTTTGTCTACAATCAAAAGTATGATTACCAACCTGCATAACTCTCAAAAAATAGAGTCGTTTACCGAATCGGTACTTAAAGACGGCTTTTGTGTGTTGCCCAATCATTTTTCCAAAGCAACACTTGAGACATGGCACTCTGCTTTTATCCCTAAGCTTAGTGAACATATCGCGCGTGAAGGACACTTACTTAATCGAGGCGCCGCCCGCTATTATGTAACTTTACCTTTCCAACCTCCATTCGCTGATACCAGTATTTATGAAGATGAAGATATCCTAGCCATCGTCGAACGTTTGGTAGGTAAGGATTTTGTGATGTGCCAATTGGCAACAGATACACCTCTACTAGGTTCAGAGTTTCAAGATATACATCGGGATACTCCACCGCTCTTCCCCGAATCTGGTATGGAGACGTAATACTAGATTAAGCATTATTGGTATAAATTAGACAAGATTTGGATAATTCAGACATACTTATTCGCTGCGACTGGATATGCTTAAACCTTTATAAAACAGCTTGAAACCCTTGCCAAGTGAGAATAACTCAACAGTCAAGTTTGGCTTATTGCCGGGAGGACTCGAATGGCACTTAAAGGAGTGTGGATGGGCTGCGAGTGTTGCTTTGGCATGAGTTGGGGACAGATTACATGTGTAAAAATTGGACTGTTGCTTTTATTCAAATCTTGGGTAAAGCGCGGTTTGTCGCGTTGGCTTGAGAACAATCTCCGATCAAACTGTCGTCAACTTCGATTTAACAGGCACGCAGTCAGCATATGAAAAATTAGAATATTTTCACGAATTGGGATTAAAAATATTAACAAATGTTTCTTGAACTCCAATTAAACTTGATTATTCGATTTGGAGAAGATATAGTATTTGTATGTGGCGAGTAATGGTGTTAAAAGATGGCATTAAAGAAACAAAAAGGTCACTTTCAAGTTAACGAGTCAATTCGATCTACTGCTCAAACTAAGAATCCTGAGTATGTGCAACTAACGCAGCAACTCTTTAACTCAACTGTGATGTTTTATGTCTCGAAAATGTCTGAGAATATTTCATTGTTTCTCGGTACTGCAAATGATAGTCTTTACAAAGTTTACGAAATATTAATTAATTCTAACTCGGAATTGAAGGCGGCTCGTATTCCTCAAGACCTCAGACGTGCTGCAATAAAAAAAGCAGCAGGTGTCGTTAAATCCTGGCACACGAATTATGAACGTTGGAAAAAACGTATTGAGAATTCTCAACGATGTAAAACTCTTAAAAAACGTACAAGATTAAAGAAAAAAGCAGGTAAACCACCAGTTCTACCAGAATCTACTAATTTTCCCATACAAGTATATTCCAAGATGTTCAAATGCGATACTGGAAAAAGCTTGGTTGTCAAATTATGGACTGGAAAGGCTTGGATTTTTGAGAAGATTGAATATGCCTGTAGAGAACTCCCCGACGGTTACGTCAAAGGAACATTTTCTTTAATTTACTCGGAATCTCAACTCAAACTTGTTTGGGTAATTCAAAAAAATACACCGTCTCTTGGGACAATAATAGACCAGATTAAAGCGAATGGTTCTCTTAGAGTTCTCAGTATTGACCTAAACTTAGATGACCCGATAGTTTTAGGTAAAGTTTTAGAAGGTAGCGAAGATACGAGCGTTGTTGTAGAGTTAGCCACTTTACGGATAAAAGGAAACAATCGACTCAATCATCGAAGGCGCGCGCTACCTTGGATTGATTGCTCAAGCTAAGGGTTTAACTAATACGCATACAGAACTTGGTAGTGTTGTCAACAGCGATATGTGTCGTAATTGGTGGAAGAAGATCAAAAATTTAGAGAAGGAACTTGTTGAACAAATTTCTAATCAAATTGCCGAATTTTCACATCAATATGGCTGTCAGATTATCGTTTTTGAAAATTTAAAATCTTTAAAACCCAATCAGAAAAAGTACTCGGTTCGCAGTAACATAAAACGTTCAAGTTGGGTAGCTAAAAAGATTCAGAAACGCACCCAAGAGAAAGCTTTAAATCGATATTCGATTTATACTATCCGTATTAACCCGCGATACACTAGTGTTACCGATGCAGTCAATGGCGATAAGTGTTTGCGCGGTCAACAAGTGGGTTCTCTTAATCTTTATCTCTGGCGTGAAACCGGACTTGGCAAATTGGTTAAGTCAAAAAACGGTTTTATTTATGATGCCTCAGATAACGCGGCACTAAATATAGGTTTGAAATACCTAGCCGCAAAGTTTGAAAAGCCTATGATGTATAAACCTCAAGGTTTAGATGCTGTGGCAATAAGTTGGCTACCTTACACAACATCTAAGGGAAACGTGGTGGCGATGCCCAGTTGGTATGTTCTTAGTATGAGTCTCGGCTCATGAGTTTACCTTGTCAATCAAGTAGCTGCTAGTTCAGTCGTCTTGGATGTAGGTGTATGGGACAAGCCACGAAAAAAAGCACCGAATGTAGGAGAAGTCTGATTTGTTCCTATTTTCGATTACCACTCCCCCTTATCAATTGGCTATAAATTTTCCTTTGGTAGATGTCACCTTAGATAATGGGCCAATTGAGATTGCACGGGGTACACACATGATGTCCAAAGAAGAAGGGTTGCGGCGTATTAATTCGGGCGAAATTGAACTCGAACCAATTACGATGCAACTAGGAGACGTAATGATTCGCGATGTCCGTGGTCTACACCGTGGCACACCTAACCGAACAGAAATACCTCGTCCAATGGTGGTAATTGGTTATAGTCGTCGTTGGCTGTATCGTCCTGAAGTGTCGATTCAAATTCCGCGCGCTGCTATCAACACATTAACCGAACGAGGGCGCCACTTATTACGCTTTAACCCAATTGTTGAATCACTTGATTCTGTAGGTGAAGCAGAGGTTTATCAGTCGTTCGCGTATTGATTCTCTTCTTATTTGTAGAGGCGCCATTCGTTTTATATGCCTCTAAGAAGATGTTTTAAAAGCATCAATTCTGTCACACTGAACATGTTTGTCATGCTCAACGTAGTGAAGCATCTTAGAGGATATTTGAAAAGTCAGATAAGGTGTAAATTGTCCCAAGCGAGTGGAGTCTTACGGAACGTAATGCTCCGCACTACGCTGCGCTCAGAATGACATGCTTCGCTGCACGACTAATAACAATGTTCCGATTAAAAGTGACAATGATCAAATTAAAAGGCCAAAATATTTTATGAACTCAAATAACTTTGATTACTTCCAAAGGAGTTTTCTATATTGGCACATTAAAATCTACTCTTAAAACTCTTAAAGCAGGACATGCAACACATCAAGTAAAACCTCAAAGATAAGGGTTTAATCAGTGTAGGATAGGCACTCCCGCCTGTCCTACACAGTTTGTAAGGTGGGCTTCGGCCCACCCTACGTTTACACACAATAGGAGAAATTTATGACAATAAGTATCATTGTACATGGCGGCGCCAAAACAGATAAAAATCTACACCAAAACATTAGTTCGAGTGTAGATTTGCACCTTTAAGCGGCTAATTCCTCTGAATTTTCTTCTCCTGAAATTGCTACCAATTTAATGTGCTTTCGTCCTAAATTGATAGAAAATTCATCACCTGGTTTTAAGCCTAACTGTTTTGTATAAGCTGAACCAACCAGTAGGTTGCCGTTGGACTGTACTGTAATTCGGTAGCTAGCGCTACGTCCCACATGACCATGCTCGTCTCGGCCATCTAACGAAATTTCTTCTGCATCAAGCAATGCATTGAGAAATTTCATCATATTGACTCGAAAAATACCATTTTTGGTGACGCTATAGTAACCGCAGGCTTTAGCTTTCTCTTCTTTGCTACTATTCGGCATTTCTTTAATTTTGTTAATTAATGCCTCACCTTCTAAGGGCTGTATTTCTTTAACTTCCTCTTTTGGAGCCTTACTCTCTTTTGGTTTTGTTTCTTTAACTTCCTCTTTTGGAGCCTTGCTCTCTTTTGGTTTTGTTTCTTTGACTTTCGATTTTGATGCCTTGCTCTCTACAGGGTCTACTACTTTCTTTCTTGCCATATTGATTGGATGCGCGTTATGCAATTAAATTGAAACTACTGATGGTCATTATTTTTAATATATAATAGTAATTCCAAAAAATCTTACTTTAAACCCAACCTTTTTGGAGGGTTATCCGAATCAAAGGCGGTCGGCGCCTGTTTAATACGGAAAGACTTATTAGTACAAAAGATAATGACAAATGTAAAAAGCGCTACACAGATTCTTAATATAATTTATTTCTTCGGTCAGATAAATAAACTAGGTATACTAATAACGGTTTAGAAATGTCATTAGTCGCGTAGCGTAATGCGGAGCATTTGCCGCAGGCTAGAATCTCTAAGATGCTTCACTGCACTGCGTTTCGTTCAGCATGACAAAGTTTATATTTAACCCGTTTGCAGTATATTTATATCATAATGAAAATACTTTAGAAATCCTTCACGTAGTGTCGCAGGTGTTTATAATAAGCACCTGTGCATTCTTTAATGCCTAATACATTTAGTATTTGGGCAATTATTCTTATCCATAAATTTAAATTAGTTAAGAATGCTTGTAAATAAATATATTCTTTATTTCAATCAAAGACATTTTACTCGTTTAAAGCAGCTATCTTCACGCGCCCGCCTTTTCCATACTTATGCATCAGGATTAATGTATACCAATCATACTCACCTGAGTGTCGCAGAATACTGGCGGTGGTGGGTCGTACATCTCTGGGTAGAAGGATTCTTTGAAGTGTTTGCAACCGTGGCAATCGCTTATTTGTGTAGTGAACTTGGTTTCCTCAAGCGTTCCTCTGCTCTGCGTGCCACCTATCTCACAAAAATTCTCTACCTAGGCAGCGGTGTCATTGGGACATTACATCATCTTTACTTTGCAGGAACACCAGTATTTGTCACAGCAATGGGTTCTGTAGCTTCGGCATTGGAAGTTGTCCCTTTGACTCTAATTGGATTTGAAGTGGTGAAATCTTTGAAGTTGTCCCAAGAAGCGCAGGGGTTTTATCGGATGCCACTCAAGTTCTTTATGGCAACTTGTTTCTGGAATTTAGTAGGCGCTGGTGTATTTGGTTTCTTAATCAACCCACCCATTTTTCTTTACTATTCTCAGGGTCTTAATACTACACCAATTCATGCTCATTCTGCATTATATGGTGTATATGGTTCCCTAGCGATTGCCTTAATGTTGTTTGCGCTGCGGGAAATTACTCCTGATAGCGCCTGGGATGAAAATTCAAACAACTTCCATCCAATAATCACGAGCATTCTCGTCAACATCTCTAACCTGCTCAAACCAAAGCAGGTTGGGGCTTTAATTCACAAACTTTTACTTCTCGGCGGGAAACAATCCGCAATTCATGGGCATAACGTGGACGCGGACTATTCACTAACCAGATTGGAGGCACCATCATCGCTTCATAGTAATCAATTCGATACAAAACTCCCGGTTCGTTTGTGAGTTCTACAATGGTTCCCGGTAGATACTCAAACATTTCATCCCAATCTATAGATAACTCAGTGTTCATACCAGTCAAAGAATAAATAATTTATATATTGATTTAACTTGTCACAGCGTCCCGTATGAACGCACCCTTTAATTAACAATAAAAATGGCTTCTATCGAGAATAACCTCACCATAGTCTGGTACCCAGGCAACCCAAGTGTCTGAAGACTCTTGACAGAGCAATTTAGCTTCATCAAATGCGTATTCACTAGGCGCCTGCAATAGTTTAACCCAGGTATCGCGAGTGTAGGTGATGTGGCAAACCGGGTTCCAACCTGAAACTATCGCTTTAACGAGGGCAGGTGTTGGTGAGCAAACTGGATGGGTTGTTTTAAGAGACATTACCTTCCTCCATTGAAACTTGTGAAAACACTTTCCCTTAACCGAGGTAGAGAGAAGTAATTAAAATAATTTCTGTATTCATTTTTACAGAATCTTGGGCTAATGCCCCAATTACAGCAGAAAAGTTAACAAATCTTGACAATTTGAGGTATTAAGTATCAAAAAATACCTTCATTAAAAAACAGCGAAAAGTTTGAGTAAATTATTAAATTAATCGGTTTTAAAATATACAATTATATAACACCCTATTTTAGACCTACTTACGATTCTAAAAAGTAGTGGTTTATGTCATTAATTATTATTGTAAATGCTAATACAAACTCTTGTAATATTTTCTAGACTTGCCTAAACGTATCGGTTGATTTTTACCCTGTAATATTGAAAAGCACTCTTTACTTATACAAAAAGCGAATATTGTTTTCCTGTATACATAGTTTCTTAAAGGGAAATCATACTTACGATTGCTAGCGGTTAAAACTATAGACAGGGCATAGTTATATCTAGGGAAATTACTATCGAGATATCAAATAAATGTTGAGATTTGTTTAGGAGTATTGTTAATTGTTTCCTGAGTCATAAAAACACTGAGGAGTTGCAAATTATCTCTGTAACGTATCGTTATAAGCTATGCCGGAACTATTTCGTCCCCTAATTGAGGCTTTCGTTTTACGCCCTGTTACCGCTCCTCTTAGTTTTGCCACTATTTGTGCATTAATTTTTCTAATGTTGCGGTCTATGTGGGTATCTGTACGTATTGGAATGAAGAATGTAAAGCGTTTGCATCAAATTCCTTGCCCAAACTGTCGATTTTTCACAGACGACTTTCGTCTCAAATGTACTATACACCCCACTTATGCTCTCACTGAAGAAGCAATCAATTGTTATGATTTTTGTTCCAAGAATACAACTACCCAAAATCGAAAACTGAATTCTCCAGTTTATTGAAGAGTCGAATTAAGTTAAATCTTAAACATTTGCTGTTTTCTCACACTTTTTAAGGAGTAAATAACCGTGTCTCATTTTTGTAGTTTTCCTACCAAACTAACCGAAATTACTTATTTTAAATCAATATTTTCTAATAAAGATTTACACGTTTATTCAACGTGTTTTGTGAAACACATTTCCTTATTTTGCTAACATTTCTATTAATACTATTGCCTTGGAATTTCACCTTATCGAGTTGATTTCTGTTTCATGTAGTAAAAGCCAAGTTTCAGCTCCTATTCTACCCATCGGTGGTTCTGGTTGCATGGGCATTGCAACAGTGTAAGTCCATATACCTGATTCAAGGTTGACTTTTACAACTACTCCTGTACCCCCAACAAATTCTACAAGTTGATTTGTACTAAATTTATGTGGCGCCATTGCTATTTCTCCGGTTTTAAATATAGCCAACTTACAAAAAAGAATAAAGCTGTAAACAACTGTGTTAAATCTATAGCTGATAAATAACTATCTGAAAACGAAGCGATAGTTCTATCTGTTATACCAAAGACCCAAGAGCCAATTCCTAATAGCCATATATTCTTTTTGAATGCGGCTACAAATTCTAAGGGTAAAGCTTGTTTATTCATAAGTAAGTCGAACAAGATAACTGAAATTCAAAATTACTTTTATGAGCCTTCATACTATTGAAAAAGCATTACATTAATTATATTTGACATTTTAATAATAATCACTCGCCACACTAGTTGTTGCCTGTCTATGGTTTTAAATGATGAGTATCTAAAGTATGACCCGCACGTTGATAAAAAACATTTGAATGTATTTTTCAATACAAAAATAATGAAAATACAAAATAAATAATGCGCCTAATTTTAGAGATTTACAAATGCTATTTTTACTATCAAAGGAATTATTTATTATTAAGTGTTTATGTAAAAGGCTATACAAAAGTAGATTAATCTATCAAAATATAGAAGCGTGCGTATTGTGCGCGTTAGTTAGGTGTTGTTTAATAAAACTAATCCTATTTGAACAAAACACTTACCCATGCGCGTCTTACTGGTAGAGGACGAACCTGGCATTGCTCAATTTATTAGTCAGGGGTTGAACGAAGCGGGTTATGCAGCAGATGTAGCAACTGACGGTGAGGAAGGACTTGATTATGCTTTGGCAGCAGAGTATGACATCATCATACTAGATATAATATTGCCTAAAATTGATGGTCTACAGCTTCTGCGGAAACTGCGAACTCAAGGTCTTAAAACATCTGTACTACTATTAACCGCGCGCGATGCAATAGAAGACCGGGTTCGAGGTCTAGATGCTGGTGCTGATGACTACTTGTCTAAACCTTTTGCTTTGACCGAACTATTAGCGCGTCTGCGTGCTTTACTACGTCGTCCTCCGATGCAACAGGATACAGTACTGCGAGTCGGTGACTTGGAGATGGACGTTGCTACCAGGGAAGTACACCGCGCGGGAAAAAGTATCAATCTTAGTCCCCGTGAATTTACACTGCTAGAGTATTTTATGCGTCATCCTCGCCAAGTACTTACTCGCAGCCAAATAACCGAACATACCTGGAATTTTGACTTTTACGAAAATTCCAATGTCATTGATGTTTACATTGGCTATTTGCGACGCAAGATAGACCACGGTTTCGATAGACCCCTCCTGCACACAGTGCGCGGTGTAGGATACTGCCTCAGCGCACAAACAGCAAATGATTAATTTGAAGTGGCTAAATCATATCCCTGTACGTGTAAAATTAACTGCTTGGTATCTCCTTTTGTTAGCGCTGACTCTAAGCGGGTTCACGGGCTATTTGTATCTTCGACTTGAACGTAAAATAATTAGCAAGGCGGATACTGCTTTGCAAATAGCAAGTTCTCAATCCTTGGTTTATTTAAAGGATAAGGGGAATCAACTTGCCTTTGTGAACAAGCCAAGCCTACAAAATACCACACAAGCTTTGATAGAGGCTGGATTTGCAGTTCGCTTAATTACTCCCCAAGGTAAAATAGTTGATGGCTTTGGTAAATATCAAGAAGTGCCTAATTGGATACCAAGTGCCAGTGGATATACAAAACTGGCAACAAATAAGACTTCATGGCGCCTAATTAGCCAACCGATAATTCGCCAAGGTCAAATTATAGGCTGGTTGCAAATAGCAAAGTCTCTGGAAGCATTGACAGAAATATCCCAAGAATTACCTAGGGAAATGTTACTTTCAGTGCCATTGGTACTTATTCTCGCTGCTTGTGGTGGTTTATTTCTTTCCTTGCGAGCATTACGCCCTATCAGTCAAATTACCCAGACTGCCCAAGCTATTAGTACTATTGACCTTGCCCAACGCCTGAACTACAAAGGGGCAAAAGATGAAGTGGGACAGTTAGCAACCACTTTTGACCAGATGTTAGAACGTTTACAAGCAGGTTTTGAGCGGGAACAGCGGTTTACGGCTGATGCAGCCCATGAATTACGTACTCCCCTGACGGTAATTAAGGGACGTATAGATGTAACTCGCACTTCTGAGCGCACTTCTGATGAATACGAGCAAACCTTGCAGGACTTAGAACAAGAAGTAGACCGACTAATTCGCCTCAGCAACGGTTTACTGTTACTAGCAAGAATTGACCGGGGACAGTTGCCTTTTGAGCCATTACCTGTAGACTTAAACAACTTGTTAGAAGTGATTGTGGAACAATTGCAATATGCCGCAGAATCACAACAAATTAAGTTGCTAAATAACCTGACCCCTGATTTGTGGGTACAAGGTGACCCCGACCAGTTGATTAGTTTGTTTTTAAATTTGGTAGACAATGCAGTTAAATACACACCACAAGGGGGTGTTGTTTGGGTGCGCTCCAATTTGCACTCAAATGTAGTGCAGGTAATGATAATTAATACAGGAGCAGGTATCGCATCAATGCATCTACCTCACCTATTTGAGCGGTTTTATCGTGCAGACTCAGCCCGTTTACAAAAAAAAAGCGGCGCCGGTTTGGGGTTGGCGATTGCTTACGAAATTGCTCGCTTGCATGGTGGTACTATTACTGCTGACAGCATTCCGAACAAAGAAACTACTTTTACGGTAACTCTACCAATTGCACAAGATAGTAGTCTGTGTCATAAGTTTTGATGTCTAGACACCGATAGTAAGGTGGGCACTGCCCACCATACAACACACCAAAAGTTTTGACATGAAGCAGTAGGCGCCGCTCCTCTCATGGTTTTCTTAATCTCGTTATGTAACCTGATATCATAACGAGTTGCAATGGAGTTAAACCATGAGAGTAAGTCAAATCGAACTGGATACACCATCACAGCAGTTACTTGAACATGCAATATGTGAAACTCAAGCTAGCGAATATATGATTGATTGCTATCCATATGCAATGAGAGGATTTTTGTGGGGTCTTGTCTTCTCTGCTGTCTTGTGGATAGGAGTTGTTGGCGTGTTATTGCTAGTGTTTTAATAGTTTGCAGATTGCGCCAACCTACAACTATTATTCTCATCGTATTCTTAACAAATCTTCATAACATGAAGATATAAGCCAATGAACCAAAGGTTGAATTATGACAATTAAGCAAACACTTATAGCTGCTTGTGGAATATTAGCGTTGATGCTTACAGGAAATTTGTTGTTGAGAACTAAACCTGTTCAAGCTTCCCCTTTAAGCACAACACCTACCGTTACAATGGTCGAAGCGGTAGAAACGGTTCTTGCTGCTAACCCAGGTACAGCAGCAATAGATGTCAATTTAGAGCATGAAAATAATAAATTGGCATGGGAAGTTGAACTAAACAATGATTTAGAAGTGTACATTGATGCCGACACAAAAGAAATTGTTAAAACTGAGCAAGGCTGGAACCTGGCAGATGTACCTTTCTTGGCAAACTGGATGCCTAATTAATTTATACCGGGTAAATATAAACTGGTGTTATTGATTCTCTCATCATTTTCTTAGAAAGCTTGTTTAAGATGGAGGTATAAGCAAACCCTGGAATGTAGTTTAATTTACATTCATCAAAGACTAAATAGCTGATTGCCAGCAATGGAAAATGGTCTTGCCAATCATATAGTAGAAATGACCAACCTCTATTTGTGGCATATGCGTTTTGCAGAAAGTTTTTGGGGAATACTTACTGACTACGTTCAAGAAAAACCCACATTTGAACGCTTTGCAGAAAGCACTTTGCTACTGTGGAATGTAGTTACTAACCTCAAGGGTGGCAAAGCAAAACGGCCTGATTTAGGTCAGCGCTGGGTTGAGCTTACCGTAGGTGAAGAAATTTCTGTTACTCAACGTTGGGATGAATATTGTATTAATCGTCGTCAAGCTGTTAATAATTTAACGCAAGACTTACAGAAAGCCTTAGAAGTTATGATATCTCCTACTTACCCAAATTCAGAAAAACTTTCCTTGGTAAGTTAAGAAACCTGGTTTCTATGCACAATTATTGTTTTTATTACATAATATCAACGAAGAAACCAGGTTTCTAATTAATTGTATAGTTTCCTACAGGTGTCAAAATGAAATTTATAAGATGGCAAAAGCCAGCTACCCATTTATCTTTAATATTATTAGGAAGCGGTATTACCCTTTCTGGTGGTTATTTATTAGCACGCAGTCCAGTCTCACCCCTGCAACCTAACTCTACTGAAGTTGCTGTATCAAATAATAATATTGCCCAGGCTAACTTACCAGCCATTACAAATAATAACTTTGTTACTACTGCGGTTAACCAAGTTGGACCTGCTGTGGTCAGGATTGATGCTTCAAGAACTGTAACAAGTAATGTACCACGGGTTTTCAATGACCCATTATTTCGTGAATTCTTTGGATTAGAGCCAATGCAACCGCGCAGACGAACGCAAAGCGGGACTGGTTCTGGTTTTATTGTTAGTTCCGATGGTCGGATTCTTACTAATGCCCATGTAGTTGAAGGCGCCGAGACGGTGAGAGTCAGATTGAAGGATGGACGCTCATTTGAGGGTAGGGTGTTAGGAACAGACCCAGTAACCGATGTGGCAGTTATCCAAATTCAAGCTTCTGGACTACCAACTGTTCGCGTAGGCAACTCAGATCAACTTACACCAGGGGAATGGGCAATAGCTATTGGTAATCCCCTCGGTCTTGATAATTCTGTCACTACTGGTATAATAAGTGCTACGGGACGCTCTAGTAGTGCTGTTGGTGTTGCCGATAAACGTGTCAGATTTATTCAAACAGATGCTGCAATTAACCCTGGTAACTCTGGTGGGCCATTATTAAATCAACAGGGTGAAGTAATAGGCATAAATACAGCTATTATTCAAGGCGCCCAAGGATTAGGGTTTGCTATACCGATTAATACAGCTCAACGCATCGCCAATCAACTTGTAGCAAACGGAAGGGTAGAACATTCTTTCCTGGGAATCCAAATGTTGACTATTACCCCAGAACTTAAACAAGAAATTAATAGCGACCCCAACCGTCTGATGCAGGTAGATACTGAATCTGGCGTTTTAGTCGTTAGAGTTGTGCCTGATTCTCCAGCAGCTAGGGCAGGTTTACGTGCTGGCGATGTTATTCAAAGGCTCAATGGTAACTCAGTTACAGACTCTCAAAAAATACAACAAACTGTAGAAAATAGCTCTGTTGGTGAAAATTTACGCTTGCAATTACGGCGCCAGGGAAGAAATATGGACATATCTGTGCGAACTGGTGCAATTCCTTCAAATCAAGCAAAGAACTAGATTACAAAAACTTTGTAGCTTTACATAGAGGAAACTATGCCAATTCAATACAGAAAAATCGGTAACAGAAAGAAACTTCGCTTTACGAGACGCACTTTTATTCTATCCACAGCAGCAGTTGCTCTCGGTATCGCTTCATGTCAACCACAAGCGCAACAAACTCCAACAGGAGCGACAACCCCCGCTGCCTCTCCCGTTGCAGACGCTGGTGCTAATATCACTCTAACTGGTGCTGGGGCAAGTTTTCCCGCTCCCTTATACCAACTCTGGTTTGCAGAGTACAATAAGAAAAATCCCAATGTGCAGATTAACTATCAATCCATTGGCAGTGGTGCTGGGATACAACAGTTTATTAAGGGTACAGTAGACTTTGCAGCCAGCGATGTGGCAATGACAAAGGAAGAAATTGCCAAGGTCGAACAGGGTGTTATTTTGCTACCGATGACAGCTGGCTCTATAGTAGTTGCTTACAACATCCCTGATATCAAAACAGGTTTAAGGCTACCACGAGATGTTTTTACTGATATATTTCTAGGTAATATCAAAAATTGGAATGATGCCAGAATTGCAAAAGCGAATAAGGATATTAAATTACCAAACTTACCAATTAATGTTGTGCATCGCTCCGATGGTAGCGGTACTACCAGTGTTTTTACTGAACATCTAAGTGCTATTAGTCCCCAATGGAAAAGTAAAGTTGGCGCCGGTAGAAGTGTAAGCTGGCCAGCAGGCAGTGGTGCTAAGGGTAACGAAGGTGTAACTGCTCAAATTCAACAAAACCAAGGAACCATTGGCTATGTAGAGTATAGCTTTGCTAAAAAGAACAATCTTGCAATGGCTGCTTTACAAAATAAAGCTGGTAACTTTATTATGCCAACACCAGAAGCTGCGACTAAAACATTGGCAGCAGTAGAATTACCTGAAAACTTAGTTGCTTTTATTACTGACCCAGAGGGCGCCGAGTCTTACCCTATTGTTACTTACACCTGGCTTTTGGCTTATGACAACTATAAAGACCCAAAGGAAGCTGAAACCCTCAAAAGCGTAATTGAATGGGCATTAACCGATGGGCAGAAATTCAGTGCAGAACTTGGATATATCCCCCTGCCAGAAAAAGTTGTGGAAAAAGCGAAAGCCGCTGCTAATCGTATCGTCTCATAAATAAGATATAAACTACAGGAAAGTGATAATATGACTATGCTTAAACACTCCATCAAAAATAATGTAGTGCGCTTCGGAGCAATTGGTGGAAGTTTACTAATAGGGTTAACATCATTTGTGATGCCTATTTCTTTAGCACAAAGCGCAGTTATTCCACCTATGCCTGAAGAACTACAAACTCCAAGCGCTACAGTTTTACCTGTAAATGGAAAAGTCAACGTGAAGCTAACTAACAAAACTAACGCAGCACTTACATACGAAGTCATTGGACATACCAACCAACGCACTCTTTTAGGGAAATCAACTGTCACACTAAAAAACTTACCAGTTTCTGTAGCTATTAGCTTTAGGCGCCGGGATAAAGGACTGCTTACCGTTAAACCTCAAGGGGAAACAACACCTGGACTACTGGAAGTTAAGTTAGATGAAGAGACTTATTTTGGTAACGATAAAATTGCAATGCGAGTTGAAACAACAGGTGATGTTTTCTTGAACTAGTTCTCATCAAATCACATTAAAAATATCTTCAGGAAAACTGTTAGCAATGAGTGGAATCAAAAACCAGCCTAATCAATTAAATCGACAACTTTGGTTAAAATTTTTAGCGCTTGCCAAACCTTATTGGTTTTCTGAGCAGAAATGGAAAGCAAGAGGATTGTTATTCTTACTGTTATTACTAGCATTAGCCGTTAATGGAATTAACGTTGGTATTAGCTTTATTTTTCGCGATATTAATACATCACTTGCTAACTTTCCTCAAACTAGAGATACAGCCACCTTTTGGCGATTTATTTCGATTTACGCTGGTCTTTTGGTAATTGGGACTCCTATTGTTGTCATGTTCGGCTATCTTCAAGACAAACTAGGTTTGTACTGGCGAGAATGGCTAACAGGTCGCTTTCTTGATAAATATTTGCAAAGTCGCGCTTATTACCAGATTAATTTTAATGAACAGATTGATAACCCAGACCAACGAATTTCTGAAGATATTAGGTCATTTACTAGGACTAGTCTTTCTTTTCTATTATTGATTCTTACATCAGTTGTTACTCTAGTTTCTTTTACGGGTGTATTATTATCTATCTCTGTTACTTTATCTATTACACTAATTTTATATGCGATTATAGGAACAGTTATTACAGTTTATATAGGTCAAAGATTAATTACCATCAACTTCAACCAGCTTAAACAAGAAGCTAATTTTCGTTATGGTCTGATTCATGTTCGAGATAACGCCGAGTCTGTTGCCTTCTATCAAGGTGAAGCCCAAGAGTCAGTTCAACTAAAACAGCGGTTTATAGGCGCCATTCGTAACTTTGATTTGTTGATTAACTGGCAGCGAAACCTTGGCTTCTTTACCGTCAGTTACGATTACTTTGTTTCTGCACTGCCATATATTGTTGTGGCGCCGATTTACTTTGCGGGTGATGCGGAATTTGGGAAATTTACCCAGTCAGCAATTGCATTTCAGCAAATTTTTCGAGCTTTATCTATTATCGTTAGCCAGTTTGAAAGCATCACCGCTTTTGCAGCAGGAGTTGAGCGTCTGGATAGTTTGCATAGTGCTTTAAAAACACCATCTCCTTCCTCAACAGGAATGACAACTATTGATATGACGGAAAACTCCAAATTAGCTTTACGTCAAGTTACTTTACTTACCCCCAATTATCAACGTACTTTAATTACAGAACTCTCCGCCACCATAAACCGAGGAGAAGGAATGGTCATTGTCGGGCACAGTGGGAGCGGTAAAAGTTCTGTTTTACGTGCAATTGCAGGTTTATGGAATGCGGGAACAGGTCATATTATCCACCCTTCCTCGACAGATATGATGTTTTTGCCGCAACGTCCCTATATGGTACTAGGTTCTTTACGAAGCCAGTTGCTATACCCGAACACCGACCCTAACATTAGTGAAAGTAAATTGCGTCAAGTTTTGGAAGAGGTAAATTTAAAAGACTTACCAGAACGAGTTGGAGGGTTTGATGCAGAACTCGACTGGGCAAACGTCCTATCTTTAGGAGAACAACAACGTCTTGCTTTTGCCCGTCTGTTACTAAGTGCTAGGAGCTATGCTATTTTAGATGAAGCAACGAGCGCGCTAGATATTACCAACGAACGGCGCCTGTATCAACAATTGAAAGCTACTGGAACTACTATAATTAGTGTTGGGCACCGAAGAAGCTTATTGCAGTATCATGAATATGTTTTAAAGCTGGATGGTGACTCTAATTGGCAGTTGATGCCAACCAGAGAATATAATTCTGCTGAAGAAGTTTATTAATTATTATAGATTTATTTTGCTACACTATCGCCTGACAAAGAGGGCCATCTAACAGTCAGAATAGTACAATCAGATTCAGCCTCCCAGGTATGGGAAACACCTGGGCGCCACAAAACATAATCGCCTTCATGAGATAGTACAATTTCTCTATCTTCAAATTCCAGCCGAAACCGTCCATTTATTAAAATAGATAGCGTAGTGGCTTCATTGTTTACTGCCCATTGCGTTCTATTTTCGCCTGCTTTGTGAATAGCCCATTTCACCTCAAGTTCTTCAGTGTAACGAGCGTCATCCGGGTTGATAAAGTGACCAATAAACCAACCCCCACGACTTGCACCTTCTTGTTTCGCGTTACCAAAAATAACTTTATTCTGGCTCGATTGCATCACCGTAATCCAATTTTTTATATAAACAATTTTAAAAACAATTTTAAAAACAATTTTAAATTACTTGTTTTCGCCATTTACGTAAAGAAACCAGGTTTCTAGGTAAAATTTTAGTACGCAACGCATCGATTGATTTACAGGCTGTAATTTTCTTTTATATATTGTATAAATAATTACATGTATATTTTAGTTAAGTAATGTTAAGAGCTTCTGTAACTTAACTATAAAGACAGGAATAACTAATTACAATTGTCAATTTTTGATTCATGTGCTAACTTATAACATGCGCGCATTATAGCGTATTCTGTAGTATTTGCTTCTATCGCAAGATAGATAATAAAATGGCAAGCGAGATTTAAGAGGAGCGCAAAAACACTCTGTTTTAATAAGGCGCCTGGTTTAAAGCGCTGAAGTAAGCTCCTTTACCCTCTTGCAATATTGGCTATAAATATGAATTCAGAAGTCAGAGACGAAATTTCATTTTTAACATGTCCTATAACCTTTGAGCAAAGTCATCAAAGGATATTAGCAGAAAGCGTGCTTGTTGCAGAGAAGCTTCAAAAAATTTCTAAACCAGAAATTAGGTCTAGCCTTCGAGCATCAACTATTGAAGGTGTTTTCGCGACCCTGTTTTACAGCATTATTGGCGGCGTATTACTAAGTAATTTCTTGCTAGATTTGGGCGCCAGTCCGGTGTTTATTGGTTTGCTTGCTTCTATTCCTCAACTGCTAAATTTATTTCAACCACTAGGAGCTTATTTTGCAGATAGAAGTACTAGCAGAAGAAGGTGGTCGATAAGCATTTTCTTATCGTCGCGGTTGCTATGGTTGATTGTTGCGCTCGCTATTTTTTGCGGTAACGAGTTCCATATGATTGACCATGTTCTGCTGGTACAGTTGACATTGGCAATTATATTACTGACTAATATCATCGAAGCTTTTGGTCGTGCTTCTAATGTTAGCTGGATGGCTGCGTTAGTGCCAGAACGTTTGCGAGGACGATATTTTGGCTTTCGCAATAGTTCCATTAACCTAATGAATCTTGTGTCTGTACCGTTGTTAGGATTAATGGTGTCAAAGTACCCTGGTGGAAGAGTGCAGGGCTTTGGGGTGGTCTTGATTATAGGAATTGTGTTTGGGCTAATCAGTCTGGGCTATCAATTTTTGATGACTGATGTAAACCCAATAGAAGAATCTTTATCAAGTAAAAATACAGTTCCGTTAGAAAGGTGGGAGACTGTTGCTAGCTTTCTTAAAGACACTAATTTTTTAAAATTTCTACTTTACTCTGGTTTGTGGAGCTTTGCTGTTAATGTCAGCGCTCCTTTCTTTAACCTTTATCTACTGGACAAACTGTCTATAGATGTGAGTGTGGTAACGATTTATAACAGCTTGGGAACAGGCGCCAATTTACTCATGTTAATTTTTTGGGGTAAGCTGGCCGACCGAGTTGGGAATCGTCCGCTTTTGGTAATGGTGGGAATTTTGGTAGCGCTAACACCTTTACTGTGGCTGTTTGGTGGATTTAACCCAGTTTCGCTTTGGATTTGGTTCCCGTTATTACACTTGCTAGGTGGCGCCACTTGGGCGGCAATTGACTTGTGTAGCGGCAATCTTTTAATGGGAGTGGTGCCAAAAGCCAATAGGTCTATTTACTTTGCGCTTGCGGCAGCAGTTCCTGGTGTCACTGGAGCAATGGGAATCATTGTTGGTGGTGTTAGCACAACTCTTGCTAGTACTGACGGTTGGGACGTGCTATTTTCTCTGTCTGCTGGTCTGCGGCTTTTTGCACTGCTACCATTGTTATTTATTTGGGAGCAGCGTTCTATAC
>ERZ1066121.673-NODE-673-length-29576-cov-57.722740_pt1 | contig 29576 bp, 30 predicted proteins | sample MGYA00382768_ERZ1066121 | MGnify/ENA primary metagenome ERZ1066121 (study PRJEB33369, sample SAMEA5778351) | biofilm metagenome | biome: Industrial cooling water; feature: Water cooling tower basin; material: Biofilm | place: United Arab Emirates | collected...
ATGAAACACGCCTCTCGTTTTTATGATGGATTCCAGACCTTTGTGAGTCAATCGGATTGGGCCGACTTGCGCCATCTGGCGGTACTGGTCGGGATGCTGGTGAGATTGATTGAAGAGGGGAAAGTCAATCTGACCTGTTGGATCAGTCGGGTTGAGACGAAAGCGCTTTGCGCCCAAAGCACCCCACGTCGATTTGCCCGCTGGTTACACAATGCTCGCATCAACGTGGCTCGCTTGATACCGTCCCTTGATCCAAAGCGCCTTATCAGAGTGGCAAGACCCGGTGTTGTACTTGTGTTTCGATACCAGTAGGTTGTGGGATCAGTACTGCATCATTCGAGTCAGTGCTGACACGCCAGAACACTGGTACCTCCTCAGCAGTCAACCGACCACGCTGCAAACCTTTGCTCAATATGGGCTGCGCTTTGACATTGAGGAGAAATTTTCGGATGACAAATCCAACGGCTTCGAGTTAGAGCGTTCGCTGATTCGCACTGCTATTGCCCTGTCTCGCCTCTACTTCGTGCTCGCCGTGGCGACCCTGTTTCTCACCCTCCAAGGCACGGCTGTGGTGGCCGTAGGCAAACGTCGTTAACGCCTGGAATTTCGGGTTCGTTCTGCCTGATTTGAGACTTTTGTCAGTCAATCAGTATTTTGATGTGTAAAGTGGAGTGTTAGCCAGGAGGCTGCATCTAGGCTATAGCTATCAGATAGATTGAGACTTAGAGATAGTTCCGTTGTTTGATGCAAGTCTTGAAGGATTGCTTGAACTAAGTCCAAGGGTTTTGTTATTAGAGAGCCTAATGCTTGTTCTCTTTCTGATTGTTGATTTGTGATTATGCTAAGAGTTTGATTGTAAGGGGTTTGACTTATAACTATAAATGTTTCTACTAATCCAGTTTGGTTTTGGATTGGCCATTCGATTTTTGTCATTTTAGATAGTGGAATAAAGGACTTATCGATGGTACTTGTGGATGCTACCGGGTTGGTGTTGTGTTGGGGGGAGATGTTGGGTTCGAAAGTAGGAGGGATCAGCCATATCATGTTGTTGGTATTGTCGAGAGCGATCGCAAGTAGGTAAAGCGGCTGAGTTCCAATATTTTCAAGCTGGTAATGAATCTGACCACCAACTGGAATTAGGAATGGCTCATTCATTTGCTTGAGTGACTTAATTGCTGTAGCAAAAAGTGGTGAGGAATTTTTGGTAACTATGTGTTGCACTAAAGTTTTCTGTTTGGGTGTGGTTTGCCATACGTAAATAGAAACTGCTAACTTTGACGACTGCGGATTGACGGTGAGAAGCAATAATTTTACTGCTAGTAGGGATTGCAACTTTGGTACTAACCGTTTTACTGCGACTTTAATTGCTTCTCCACTCTCTCCAGACGAGTTGGGAATGAGGTCTTTTCCTGAAGAAAATAGTCCATAACTATTGGAAGTAGAAGTGGCGATGCCCGCAAGAGAACTTGGGGTGGATGAAGCTAACTGGGTAGGTGTGGATTGAACTTTGCTTAGGAGGTAATCAGCGGATTGTTCTCCTACGATCGCGGATGAGACGTGAGGCACTGTTGTCAACGCACTAATTGCATCGACTCGTTCGATTCGTTCCAAACTGTTGTCTAATGCTACTGTCAACCCAATGTTGCGAGGTAGCACACGTACTGTTTCGCTTACTAGTTGTCCGATAAATATAGATGAGATTGTTGAGATTTTCTGTGTAGTTGGCAGAGAAGACAACTTTGCTTTTGCTATAAATCCATCTCTAGATGTGATTTGTAATGTCACTGGATCAGAAGTGTTCCCGGAATCGTTGTCCAATACTGTAAATAGCGCATTAATTCCGTAGTGCTCTAGGAGTGATGCGGGTAGCCCGCCTAACCAGAGCTCAACTTGTTGATTTGCCTCGTCTAATGATGTGATCACGCCATCCGCTGTTGGGTTGGTGGGGGGGGAAAAGTACGGAAGTAGTTTACTAGTTTGCGTTTTGAGTGCGGTGACTTGGCCTGTGAGTTGAGGCTGTTGTTGGTTTACGGTTGCTTGAACCTGTTGATTAGCCTGTTGGAGGCAGATGTAAATCGTGGAGGTTGGAGTTGCTTGCCACAGCAGCTGAGTTAAAGCGTTGGTGAATAATCCAGCACTGAAGTGATTCCATCGAACTTCGGTTGCGATTTGATCCATTTTTGCCGCGGTAAGCACTAACCCTGGCCAGAGATCGAAGCTTGAGCCGATAAGATGATCACGGCTGATTCCTAAGTTATGGAGTAATTGCTCCTGGAATGTAATTTCTGCTTCAACAGGTTGGGCCATTGATGGATTGGGACAGGCCCGGATTCGTAAGTTGCCTTGGAGGGATTGCCCAGGATAAACGTAGCTTGTGTCAAGGATTGTCGTGACATTGGTTGTTTTGAGCGATCGCAGCAGTAACCATACTGTTTCAGTTAACAAGTTATTGACAATTGGTGTTTCTTCTGGTGAGGCTACATCAGCGGTGACGAAACTAGTTTGCGAGTCATTGACGGCTTTACTAGACACTGTACTTCCCAAGCCGCTGAAATGTACCACTACAACATCTCCAGTTCTTGCTTGCTGAATGAGATGTTCAACAAAGGCTGTTTCAATTCCTTCTCGCGTCGCTTGCCAATCAGTCAAAGTGAGAATGTTTGTGGGTTGAAAACCAAAGCGGTGGATTAATAATTCGCGTTGTAGTTCAACATCGGTTACACATCCTTCTAAGCCAAGGCCGAACGGGTACTGATTGATTCCGACCAGAAGGGCTAACTTGCGTGAAGTTGAGCCAGCTAATGCTTGTCGGTAGCGATCACTTAACACCCACAAACCAGCTTCACTGCCTCCCCACGCTGCCAGAGCCAGTCCTGCCTGTTGCAAAAATCTTCGCCGTGTTAACTCCATAGTCTTATTCCAGCATCAAATGGAAAGCCTGAATAGAGCCTACTTTCCTGTACCCTATCTGTAGTATTGGTTTTCTGGCCAAGGTGCACGCTGTGTGATTGAGTTGAGGATTTCTAGCCCAGCAATGTGCCTTGACATCAAACCTGTCATACTTGAATCTGCTTAATTTTGCGTGTATGAAATACTGGTTGATGAAATCTGAACCGGATGTTTATAGCATTACGGATTTGCAGCGCGATCGCGAGACTCTTTGGGATGGAGTGCGGAATTATCAAGCACGTAACTTTCTAAAGTCGATGCAGCCAGGAGACTTAGCCTTCTTTTATCACTCCAATACCAGTCCACCAGGGATAGCAGGGCTGATGAAAGTTGTTCAACCCGATGTGGTTGACCCGACTCAATTTGATGCCACGAGCAAATATTACGATGCTAAATCGTCTCAGGATCGGCCTCGCTGGCATACGGTGACGGTGGAGTATGTAGAAACGTTCCCATGGCTAATTCCACTCGATGTTTTACGGCAAACATTCACCCCAGATGAGTTATGGGTTGTGCGGCAGGGAAATCGTTTATCGGTGATGCCGGTTCCAGCGGCGATCGCTCAAAGAATCATTGAGATGATTACGGCATGATGGAGATAACTTCCATTTCTCGGCACGACCAATGGCCACTCTTTTACCTTCAATTCAATTTTTTGACGGCATTCCAGAGGAATTAGATCGTGTGAGCCTCCGACGCAACAAGACTTCCGGTGCTCGGATCGTGGTGATGGTGTTTCGCACGGTCAAATCGATCGCGCAATTCAATAGTTTTCGATACCGGTTTTCGCAAAGCATGAGACTGATTGATGCTGAAGGTGAAATTCAAGTTGAACCATCGTCTGTCAAGTTTTACTTCAGCGGCCCCGAAGGCGACGAACTTGAGCGGATGGAGTGTCGGTTTGAACTTGAGCAAGAGGTGCATTGGGAGCGGTTTGCTCGCTTTATGGAACGTTATGCTACAGCCAACAGCATGGAATATGGTGAGCGTAAGCCTGACCGTTGAGGCTTTGCGAAACTTGGCCTTGGTCGCATTTGAGTTTTTAGAATCAACGCTTCAGGCATGTGTCCTCCTGATTTTCAGGTAGGCTTTAAGATACAGGCTGACATCAAAAAAGTGCGTGGATAAGACGTTATGAAAGTTGCAGTGACCGGAGCAACCGGGTTTGTTGGGCATCGTTTGGTCGAACAGCTACAAGCAGAAGGGCATCAGGTGCTGGTGTTTGTCCGAAATCCCGATCGCGCGGCTCAGTTGTTTCCAACGGCTGCATTCCCTAACGTTGAAATCGTTCGTTATACCCCCTTAGAAGCCGGTGACTGGCAAACCAAGCTCACAGGCTGTGACGGTGTCGTGAATCTTGCTGGAGAACCAATCTCAGAACGATGGACGGCTGAGCGCAAGCAACGCATCGTGGATAGTCGCAAACTGGGCACCCAAGCGCTCGTGCAAGGCATTGTTCAGTCGGAACCAAAACCCCAAGTTTTAGTCAATGCTTCAGCGATCGGCTTTTATGGCTCTAGCGAAACTGCCACATTTGATGAATCTAGCCAAGCAGGAACGGGGTTTTTGTCAGAGGTGTGTCAGGCTTGGGAAACAGAGGCACAGAAGGTGAAGGTGGCAGGAGTCCGCCTTGTAATCTTGCGAATTGGCATTGTGCTAGGGATGGGAGGCGCGATCGCAAAGATGGTGACTCCTTTCAAGCTATTTGCCGGAGGGCCAATTGGTTCTGGTAAACAGTGGTTCTCCTGGATTCATCGCGATGATCTAGTCAATTTAATTGTCTATGCCCTGACGCAGCCGGAGATGGCAGGAACTTTTAATGCCACAGCCCCTCACCCAGTCCGAATGGAAAGTTTTTGCCAAACGATGGGAGAAGTAATGGGTCGTCCATCCTGGTTGCCTGTTCCAGCTTTTGCGATCGAGGTGCTGCTTGGAGATGGCGCTCAGGTTGTTTTAGAAGGGCAGGAGGTTCGTCCTAAGAGAACGCTAGAATCGGGCTTTCAGTATCAATTTCCTACCGTAAAGCCTGCGCTTGAAGAGATCCTAAAAGATGCGTAAGACACCAGCAGCAAAGTTTACTTCACCTGGCTAAAGTGTTTATTGACCCAACTGGTGAGGCCACTCAAAATTGCTCCGGCCATGAGAATCCCAATCGCAGGTTGCATCACAGGTTGCCAGAGGGAGTACCACACATCCAACCCAAGCGCAACACCAGCACTACGCCCAATTACCGCGATCGCAAACCATCCAAAACTCAATAAAACAAAGAAGACATTAATCATTAATGCCCAGTTGAGCCACCGAACAAACTTATCTTTCATAGAGAAAATTTAACGTGAACACAAATGAAATGACCTTTACAAGAAAATGCTGTTCATGAGAAATGGCTGCATCAAATTGATGACAGCCATTTAAAATCTAATAAAACCGTAGATTTAAATCAACCAGTTGTTCCTATGCTTCTGCCACTGAATCGACAGAAGCTTCTAAATTATCTGGATCAACGTAATAACAAATGGCATCATTCATGCAAATCAAGGCCCAACCAGAGGAATCTAAATCAATGAACCGATATGGAACTTCTTTGACGAAAAAACCTCGGTGGTTGCGAGTACCTGGTTTAACCTCAAACATTTCATAAATCATGGGAGCCAACCTCCATTATGTGAATAATAGGGAAGCCTATAAAGAGCTATAAATTGGCTATAGAAATCCTAAATTGGCCAGATGCAGGAATGTTTTTTTAGATTATTCCTGTATAAAATATGTTCTTTAATTCAAATGGGATTACTATAGTTCAATGTTTAGCTAGATCCTATCACTCAATTCTGAGAGGATGGGTTAATTTATTTGAGCAAGTATGAACTAATGTGGCACTCGTCCAAATCTCTTAAGAATAAGTGGAAAGTATTGCCGATAGCTCAAAGTAAAAAGCTTTTAGATTGTTGGTTTAGTGGGTGTTAGAAGGTATTCTTAATAAATCTTCAGGTGACTTCTCAGGTAAGTTGTCTGCTGTTTTGAAGCTTCTACAACCTTCTACAACGTTTTCCAGTCAACTGAGGTAAACCAGCATCCGATGAACAAAGGGCTGTAGTACCCAGGTGTGTAATTGTTCCTCAATATTAAGCACTCAATATTAAGCATTAGATAAGTTGTAAATGATTTCGTATTCCACTCCGAAAGTTTCGAATAAATTGCAAGTGTCGTGATCTACGATGTTGGTATTACTCAACTCAAGATTGTAAAACTCAACTTCGGGTTGTTCAAAATAAGGCCCAGCATGCCAAGTTCCTACGTTTAGCTTAATAAAGCAATTGCCGGGAATTTGGAAAGCTGTAATTTTTTCCCAATCTGGTGCGGGTTCTTGGGAAGAAGGAGCGACCGCAATGAACCATTCATTTCCGGCGAGAGAGCCGAGGCATTGAGTAACTTGATGATGCCGAGTGATGCGATCGAACTTGAGTCCTCGGAATGGCAACCTCATGATGTAAAACCGTGGTGTGCCGTTTTGTAGCTGCAATTGGGCATCATTTGAGTCATAAGCCGTGCCATCTTCAGTGGCAAAAATGACTTGTCCAAACGGTGCAAATGCCTCAGGCGTGATGGGTTGAGGGTGCAGCTTGAGCATCAAGTAGGTTTCCATAAGCGGCATTCGTGCATTTGATATATAGCTTGGGTCAGAAAGCTGAGGACAAAGTCTTTTTTCACAACCCAATCCCAGGGAAACTTCTGACTCGCCGGTGCCACGTTTGGCGTAGCGACGACTATAAACAGATTCACACTGAAACTCAGTTTTCCGCAATAGGCACGATCGCATCTTCTTCTCGAAATTGAACTGTCTCAGAGCAAATGCGATCGCGCCCTCTGGATTTGGCTTTGTAGAGCGCTCGATCAGCAGCAAACAGGAGGGACATCGGGGAAAACTCGATCTCCGGAATGGTAGACGCAATGCCGATGCTCAAGGTTACAAACTGACTAATAGAAGACGCACTATGAACCATTTCTAAGGCCCGCACAGCCGCCTTAATTTCTGTTGCAACATGAATTGCCCCTGGCAAGGGGGTGTTCGGCAGAATGATGACAAATTCTTCTCCGCCATAGCGAGCAATCAAATCGCTAGGGCGCTTTAGCACATTTGAAATTGCATTTGCCACACTGCGTAAGCAATCATCTCCAGCTTGATGACCGTAGGTGTCGTTATATCGTTTGAAGAAATCGACATCACACAAGATGAGTGTAAGGGGAGTCTTTTCACGAGCCAGTCTGCGCCATTCCTGGAGCAAGCGGCTATCAAAACTACGCCGGTTGGCCACTTGTGTTAATCCATCCATATGAGCTAGTCGCTCTAATTCTTTGTTTGCATTTTGTAGGGCTGTTTCAACAGCTAAGCGATCGGAGATTTCTTGCCGTAACCGCTCATTTTGCACCTCTAACTGATGATGTAATCGACGTAAGGTTAAATGATTGTTGACTCTAACAATGACTTCGGCTGCATGAAAAGGCTTAGCAATATAGTCCACACCACCTACTTCAAATGCTTTAACTTTATCTACAACTTCATCCAAGGCGCTGATAAAAATGACTGGAGTATCTTTCATTCTTGCGTCACTTTTTAACGCTTGACAGGTTGTGTATCCGTCCATCTCAGGCATGCAAACATCTAGCAAGATTAATTCTGGTTGCTGATTAAGAGCAACTTCTAATGCTTTTCGCCCATTTTCTGCAATGATGACTTGAAACCCTTTACGAGATAGGATTCGATGGAGTAGATCCAGATTCTCTGGTGCGTCATCTACTACTAGAATGGTGCCTTTGGTGCTTGTTGGGAAATCCTTGATCATGGCTAATTTCTAAAACTTCATTAGGTTATTCCACAGACAAACATTGGGTTATGGTCAGCTTTTAGCATTTGTTTGAAACTACATCCGACAAAGTAGTTTTTGTCAGGTGTAATTCTTCAAAGCCATTTCTTAGATCCATTGCCTACAAAAAATGCCTTGTCGATGAGGGATTTAATTTATTAGCTTGGGTCAAACTATCTGTTTAGCCCTGCCACTTTCTTTTACAACTTGGGATCTTGCTCCTATCACTGTTTTTGCTCAGCTCATTATTCCCGCCTCAGATAGTACCGTCACACAACTTACTCTGGCGAGGTGTCGGATTACGGTGAATGGCTGACACCCATCAGGTAACGGCAGCAACTTGTTCCATCGTTTTGCTGAATTTGGTTGTGTAGTAAGACAGTCCGCCTTGATTGCGAATCGAGTCTTCCCGTGGAGAACCCTTTTTTGAGCAGGTGTTCTGACTCGCCTCGTTCGACTGAGCGCTCACGCCGAAGTCTGCCACGTTACGTATGGCAACGGTTGTGACTCATCCTGCCCTGAACGACCCTTACGATAATTGGTAGTCCACCATGGTAAGGGTTTGAGCATGACAAATCACATTTTTCACAATGCACGATTAATTGGCTACGGCGGCCTGCAGGAAGTCGTTGTAGCGGAGGGAACGATCGCGGCCATCCGACCTCAATCTTCTAGCCCTGCGCCTAACAGCGTTGACCTCAAGGGGGATTGGCTCTCCCCGGGTGGGATCGATCTGCAAATCAATGGGGCTTTGGGACTGGCTTTTCCCGATCTCAACACACACAATATTGATAAGCTCTGTGCTATCAATGATTTTCTCTGGCAGCAAGGTATTGATGCCTACTTGCCTACCCTGGTCACAACGTCAGTCGAAAACATTCACCGATCGCTAAATGTGATTGAGCAGTGGCAAAAGGCAAAAGCGGAGGCAGGCAGCAGGCAGCAGACAGAGGGCCAGACTGCGGCGATCCTCGGCCTTCACCTAGAAGGGCCTTTCCTCAATCCAACTAAACGGGGGGCGCATCCGCAAGCCTATTTGCAGCCCTTGACGCTGGCTAACGTGCAGCAAGTATTGGGAGATTATGCCCATGTGGTTAAAGTCATGACTCTCGCCCCAGAGTTGGATGAGACGGGCGAGGTGATTCCTTACCTACGATCGCTGGGCATTACGGTAAGTCTGGGGCACTCATTGGCAACAGCAACACAGGCCCAACGAGCGTTTGAGCAAGGAGCTTCGATGGTGACGCATGCTTTCAACGCGATGCCGCCCCTGCATCATCGCGAACCGGGCTTGTTGGCTGCGGCGATCGCCCACCCCCAAGTGCAATGTGGCTTGATTGCCGATGGGCAACATGTTTCTCCCTTAATGATGGACATTCTGCTACGAGCCGCTCATTATGATCAGGGCATTTTTCTCGTGAGTGATGCGTTGGCTCCCCTCGGTTTACCCGATGGCATCTACCCCTGGGATACCCGCCAAATTGAGGTTATACAAGGCACTGCTCGCTTACCCGACGGCACCCTTTCCGGCACCACGCTCGGCTTGCTGGTTGGCGTGCAAAGCTTGGTGAAATGGGGGATTTGCGATGTCGAACCGGCGATCGCTTTGGCCACTGTGGCACCTCGACGGGCGATCGGCCTGCCCTCAAATTACGTCGGGCAACCTGCCGATCTGCTGCGTTGGCATCAAACCGGGGCAGGGGAATTAGTTTGGGAACGACTTCCTTTTCCCCCATCTCCCATTGATCTTTAAACTTTGTTAAAGTCGAGTCGTGCCTAAACCGATCGCTGGAGACGACTCATGCTGCGCCTGGAACACGTTAGTAAGATTTATCCCACTGGGGAGGTTTTGAAGGATATCAATTGGGAAGTAAAGCCGGGCGATCGGATTGGATTAGTGGGTGTCAATGGTGCGGGAAAGTCTACGCAACTCAAAATTATTGCAGGCGAGATTGAACCAACTGCGGGTGAAGTCATCCGTCCCGCTAGCCTACAAATTGCATACTTGACGCAAGAATTTGAAGTCGATCCCAGCCGCACGGTGCGAGAAGAGTTTTGGCGAGCCTTTCGAGAAGCCAACGAGGTTCACGAAGCGTTGACGCAAGTGCATCAAGAGATGGAGACCGCAGACCCCGACACCCTGGATAAACTCATTCATGACATGGATCGGCTTCAGCGTCAGTTTGAGGCACTGGATGGGTATGGGTTAGATTCTCGGATTGAGAAAATCTTGCCTGAAATGGGATTCGACTCAGAGGATGGCGATCGACTGGTCAGTGCTTTCAGTGGCGGCTGGCAGATGCGGATGAGCTTAGGCAAAATTCTCTTGCAAAAACCTGACATCCTGCTGCTGGACGAACCCACCAACCATCTTGACCTGGAGACGATCGAATGGTTGGAAACCTACCTGAAGGGAATCGACACGCCGATGGTAATTGTCTCTCACGACCGAGAATTCCTTGATCGCCTTTGTACTCAAATCGTGGAAACGGAGCGTGGCATTTCCACGACCTATCTGGGTAACTACTCTGCTTATTTGCAACAAAAAGAAGAAAGTCGAGACGCTCAACTGTCGGCGTATGAGCGTCAGCAAAAAGAACTGGAAAAACAGCAAGCCTTTGTCGATCGCTTTCGCGCCAGCGCTACCCGCAGCACGCAGGCCAAAAGCCGTGAGAAGCAACTGGAAAAAGTTGAACGCATCGAGGCTCCAGACGATCGGGTGCGCACGCTGCAATTTAAGTTTCCACCGGCTCCTCGCAGTGGGCGAGAAGTCGTCATCATCAAAGACCTGACTCATTCCTATGGCGACAAAATTCTGTTTTTAGGCGCAGATTTGCTAATTGAGCGGGGCGATCGAATTGCAATTTTGGGCCCCAACGGTGCTGGAAAGTCCACCTTGCTACACCTAATTACGGGGATGGAGCAGCCCACAGATGGTAACGTGGCGCTGGGCCAACACAATGTGATCCCTGGCTATTTTGAACAGAATCAGGCTGAGGCTCTAGATCTGCAAAAAACGGTGTTAGATACCATTCACGATGAAGTGCCAGACTGGACTAACGAAGAAGTGCGGACGCTCCTCGGTCGCTTTCTCTTCAGCAGTGATACCGTTTTCAAAAAAGTGGAAGCTTTAAGTGGTGGAGAAAAAGCTCGACTGGCTTTAGCCAAAATGTTGTTGCAACCAGCCAACTTGCTGATTCTGGACGAGCCAACCAACCATTTAGACATCCCAGCCAAAGAAATGCTGGAGGCGGCTCTGCAAAATTACGATGGAACTGCCATTATCGTCTCCCACGATCGCTACTTCATTTCTCAAGTCGCCAACAAAATTGTCGAAATTCGAGAGGGCGAGTTGATCCTTTACCGGGGTGACTACCACTACTATCTAGACAAAATTGCCGAAGCAAAAGACCGGGTACGCCTAGAGGCGATCGAGGCTGAAAAAGCTACCAAAGCTGAAGCCAAACGTGCCAAGCAGAAAGAAAAAGAAAAAGCCAAGAAATCCCAAACCAAGGCCAAACAAGAAGCCTGAATTCATCCTGTTGCCTTGATCCCCACGCTCCAAATGTGCCTTCTCCGTTAAAACCTCATAACAAATTCAGATTTCAAGTCAACTTGTTGACTCAGGGATAACAATCCCAATGCTATGATTTCGTAGAAATTACTTTGGAAGGGCTAGGTTTTCGTATGGCGCAAACGCCCGTCTCTCCTGTAGTACTGATAATTCTGGATGGCTGGGGCTATCGTGAGGCTGCCGATGGCAATGCGATTATGGCGGCCAAAACTCCTGTCGTTGACAGTCTTTGGCAAGCCTATCCCCATACCACCATCCGCACATCTGGCAAAGATGTTGGCCTGCCAGACGGGCAGATGGGTAATTCAGAAGTCGGGCATCTGAATATTGGCGCGGGCCGTGTGGTGCCGCAAGAATTGGTCCGAATTTCGGATGCAGTGGAAGATGGGACGTTACTCAGCAACTCTGCACTGGTCAAGATTTGCCAGGAAGTGAAGCAACGAAACGGCAAACTGCATCTGGTTGGGCTTTGCTCCGATGGTGGAGTTCATTCTCACCTAAGCCATTTGTTCGGCTTACTTGACTTGGCTAAAGACCAGCAATTGACGGATGTGTGCATTCATGTGGTTACTGATGGCCGCGATACCCTACCTGACTCCGGTAAAGCCTATGTTCAAGAATTGCTTAACTATATTGATCAGGTTGGGGTTGGGCGCATTGTGACACTCAGTGGTCGCTATTACAGCATGGATCGCGATCGCCGCTGGGAACGGGTGCAAAAAGCCTACGACGTGATGACTCAGGATGGTGTCGGCAGTGGTTTGTCTGTGCTGGATACGATTCAAGCTTCCTACGAGGCTGGAGTTACCGATGAATTCATCATGCCAACGCGAATTGCCCCAGGTGCGGTTCAGCCCGAGGATGGCGTCATTTTCTTCAACTTTCGCCCCGATCGTGCGCGGCAATTAACGCAAGTCTTTGTTGATCCTGACTTTGATGGGTTTGAACGAGAACCAATTCAACCCCTGGCTTTTGCCACTTTTACTCAGTACGATTCCGCGTTCCCGGTTGCAGTTGCCTTTGAACCCCAAAACCTGAATAACATTTTGGGAGAAGTTATTTCTCGACATGGATTGCGGCAGTTTCGCTGTGCTGAAACTGAGAAGTATGCTCACGTGACTTACTTCTTTAATGGTGGGATTGAGGAACCTTTTCCCGGCGAAGATCGAGAACTTGTGCCTAGTCCTCAGGTGGCGACTTACGATCGCGCTCCCTCCATGTCTGCCGCCGCCGTGACAGATGTCGCCATTTCAGGGATCGAGAAGCGAATTTATTCCTTGGTTGTAATTAATTATGCCAATCCAGATATGGTCGGGCATACTGGCAAAATGGAGGCCACGATCGAAGCGCTGGAAACGGTGGATAAATGTTTGGGGCGTTTGCTGGAATCGGTTGTGCGGGCAGGTGGCTCGGCGATCATCATTGCGGATCATGGCAATGCCGAAACCATGTGGGACGAAAATGGCAACCCCTGGACAGCCCACACGACGAATCCAGTTCCCTTTATTTTGGTGGAAGGTGAAGGGGTCAAAATTCCGGGTCACGGGACCGAAGTTCGCTTAAGAACGGATGGACGGCTTTCGGATATTGCACCCACCATTTTGGAAATGTTGAAGCTGCCTCAACCGCCGGAAATGACGGGACGATCGATGTTCGTTCCGGCTGAGTTTGGAATTAACCCAGCTCGGACTCCAGTGAAGTTGGTGCGCTAGGTAGATCTCTACTCGCATTTACCTTTAGACTAGAAAAGCAGCGATCGCTAAGATTAACTGCAATCAAATTCGTTTCTGCAACCCCATTTCTTTGGGCTATATCTGTTATGACGCTGACGCTGGTTCTTAAAGTAATTTGGACGCTTTCTGCTCTAGGCTTGGTAGTGGTGGTGCTACTCCACAGCCCCAAAGGGGATGGCCTAGGTAGCTTGGGAGGACAGGCTCAACTCTTTACTAGCACCAAAAGTGCTGAGCTGACTTTGAATCGAGTCACTTGGGTGTTAACAGCTTTTTTCATGGGTTTGACCGTGATCTTGAGTGCCAACTGGCTACCCCGGTAACTATTCCTGAGAGGCGCAATCCCAAAGGTTTCACCGGCGTTTGAGGCATGGGTCAGTATCGACTTAGATTAAACCTGCGATCGTTCTTGTGTGGAGCGATCGTTATTTTAGTGATTGTCATGCTGGTGACGCGCGTTGGGAAGACGATGCCCTCGTCAGCATCAAGTAACTTTTCAATTTCGGCGATCGAGCAGGCGATGGAGCAATTACCGCCTCCCCGCGCCCATCCCCTGCCACCAACGTTGACTCACCAGCCCAGTAATCAAGCTGGAGATTATTTTGACCAAGTGCAATCAACGCTGGTGGGTGCTTTAGTGTGGTCAAATTTCCCGATTACTGTTTATATCCAGCCGATGGAAGCGAGCGACCAGGCGCATGCGTTTCAACAGAAACGGGCACGGGATTGGTATATCGCAGTGCAACAAGCTGTCCAAGAATGGCATCCAATTCTGCCGCTCACACGTGTTGAGCAACCGCAAAATGCAGATATTGTGATCTGGCGCTCCACACCGCCCTTACGCCTTGAAAAACCGCGAACTGAGATCGGCGATCGGCGCTTGCCCATTCCGCGTGCCCGTTCTGCTGAAACCCGCTACGAGTTCTACGCTAAACCCGCGACTACGTTGGGACAACCCGCCAAACTCGCCCATCGGATGACAATTTATATTCGGCCTGATCAAGCCGCAATCTATTTACAGGCCGCGGCTCGGCACGAACTTGGACACGCCCTCGGCATTTGGGGCCACAGTCCTAACCAAACAGATGCGCTTTACTTTTCCCAAGTGCGGCATCCCGCCAAAGTTTCTGCGAGAGACATCAACACTTTGAAGCGTGTGTACGAGCAGCCGACCCGATTAGGATGGGCAATGCTGGAGCCGTAAGAGAAACAAAGAAGCGGGGCAGTCACCGATTCAGCGACTGCCCCGCAAAATTAGATAAGAAGCGACAACTAAGCTGGAATTAACACCGTATCAATAATGTGAATCACTCCATTATCAGCCGCAACATCAGGCGTTGTAACTGTTGCATCGTTTACTTTCACGCCATTAGAAGCATCAATCTTCAGTTCTGTACCTTCAACAGTTTTTGCCGAAGTTAGCTTAACAACATCAGCCGCCATCACCTTGCCAGACACAACATGGTAGGTCAAGATTTTTTTAAGCTTGGGAATGTCCTTTAGCAGACTGTCCACCGTTCCAGCGGGTAACTTAGCAAATGCATCATCCGTGGGTGCAAAAACCGTGAAAGGCCCATTGCCTTTAAGCGTATCTACCAAACCAGCAGCTTTAACAGCCGTAACCAATGTGCTGAAAGAGCCAGCACCAGCAGCGACATCAACGATGTCAGACATACGTTTTACCTTGATTTGGGTATACGCTGGATAACCTAACGTACTCCTACCGGAAAAAAATCATTCTTTTGCAGGTTGCTTATTTCGCCCTCCTAAAGGTGTAATAAAGTTGAATCATTAGATACATAATTAGAAGAACTTAGCAAGTACTCAAAACACATAAATAGAAGTAATATTAGGTTGATGCGTCTAACTGTGTTGGATTAGCTTGCTTTTCTATCTTTGTTCCCGTCCAATCGTAAGATAAGGGGGAGACGTAAGTAGGATTCGCTATCGTGAAAGCAATTTCTCTCTTGGGATCAACTGGCTCGATCGGCACGCAAACCCTGGATATTGCAGCCCAAAATCCGGACAAGTTTCGGATTGTGGGGTTAGCCGCTGGGCGCAATGTGGACTTGTTGGCGCAACAGGTGCGGCAATTTCAGCCCAAGATTGTGGCGATTTGCGAGGCGGAGAAATTGGGCGAGTTGCAGCAGGCGATCGCAGATGTCTCCCCCCAACCGATGTTGCTAGCAGGAGAAGCTGGCGTCGTGGAGGTCGCTCAGTTTAGCGAAGCGGATGTTGTTGTGACGGGCATTGTCGGATGTGCCGGATTGCTGCCGACGATCGCTGCCATTAAAGCGGGGAAAGACATTGCCCTGGCAAATAAGGAAACCTTGATTGCGGGCGGTCCCGTTGTGTTGCCGTTGATCCAGCAGTATGGAGTGAAGTTGCTGCCCGCGGATTCGGAACACTCGGCAATTTTTCAATGTTTGCAAGGCGTGCCCGCAAACGGGTTACGGCGAATTTTATTAACGGCTTCGGGGGGCGCATTTCGCGATTTGCCCGTGGAAAAACTGGCACAGGTGACGGTTGCGGATGCCCTGAAACATCCCAACTGGACAATGGGACGCAAGATCACGATCGATTCTGCCACCTTGATGAACAAAGGACTGGAGGTAATCGAAGCGCATTATTTGTTCGGGCTGGACTACGATCACATCGACATCGTGATTCATCCTCAAAGCATTATCCACTCAATGATTGAACTGGAAGATACGTCCGTCCTGGCGCAACTGGGCTGGGCAGATATGCGGCTGCCCTTGCTTTATGCCCTCTCCTATCCAGAACGGATTGCCACCAACTGGGAACCGTTGGATTTAGTGAAAGTCGGGAGTCTCACATTCCGCGAACCCGATCACGATAAATATCCCTGTATGCAACTGGCCTATGCGGCGGGTCGGGCAGGGGGCTGTATGCCTGCGATCTTGAATGCCGCGAATGAACAAGCCGTTGCGCTGTTCCTGGAAGAAAAAATTCGTTTCCTCGACATTCCCCGACTGATTGAGCAGGTGTGCGATCGCTACTATAGCCAAAATCGTAGTACTCCATCCCTGGATGACATCATTGGGGCTGACCAATGGGCACGGCTGGAAGTATTGTCTGTAAGCCAGTCTTTAACCGTAGTGGCCAGATAACATGACGCCGTTGTTCAAGAAACTCAACTTGAAAGACCAAACTAAGATTTTGGTGATAGATGCGCCAGAAAGTTTTGAGTTAGAACTGGAGCAATTGGAGGGCGTAGCCATTCTGCGCAGCCTGGAACAGGCCGAAACCGTTACCTTTTCGCTGGCGTTTGTAACCACGCAGGATGCGGTCAACCAAACGGCGATCGCGATCGCGCCAAAAACTCAAGGGGATGCGGTCATCTGGTTTGCCTATCCAAAGGGCACGTCGAAAAAATACAAGTGCGACTTTAACCGAGATACGGGCTGGGCCGAGTTGGGCAAGTTGGGATTTGAAGGGGTGCGGCAAGTGGCGATCGATGCAGACTGGTCGGCGTTGCGGTTTCGACGAGTTGAGTTTATTAAAACCATGACACGCGATCCAAACCGGGCCATGACTGGGCACGGAAAAGCTAAAGTGTCAGAAACTTAGATTGATTCAACCATGAACATCATTTTGCTGGTTGCAGCGATTGTGGTCACTTTTTTGGTGTTCACTTGGCTGGTGAAAGTGGTGAAAGCCACGATTGGCACGGCAATCGCGATCGCGCTGCTCATTCTGGCGTTACAACTGTTTTTTGGCATTGGCCCCCTGCAAGTCTGGCAGCAGATGAGTCAATTTTTTCAGGCTGTGTGGCAAACGGTTACTGGTAGCAGATAGCATTTAGTCCTTTAAGGCGATTTCCAATCAGAAATATCCTCTTATGGTTGGGGCTGGTTTTACCAAAATTCTGCTATCTGCCGATATAGCCGTTGCCCCGTGAAAGTGGCAGACTTCGGCATGAGCGCGATTCGGCTGAGCTCATCGTCGAAGCCTCAGTCGAACGAGGCGCGTCAGAACACCTAGCCAGAATCGGCAGTTCAGCCATTTGATAGGTCCTAAGTGTTCTGACCATCGCTGTTGAAGAGGCGGTACTCAGTCTGTATCGAATGAGCGTTTGCGTGAGCGCATCAAGTAACCCGATCGCAGTTGAGTCGTTTCAGCCTGTAAAATGCTTGATGCTTCTAATGCCGGAGTTAGTGGACTCTTAATTTTACTCTATTCTCAGATCAACTAAACGCGGCGATCGATGGCCCAAGGCTTAAGATACAGGGGTAGCTGTGTTAAATAACGCTTCAACTTTCGTCATGCCAGCCAAAACCTGGATTCCTCTAGTGCTTCTCGTTTTTGTTCCCGTTTCGATCGCGGCAGACCGTCTAAACTGGGGCGAATTTATTGTCTTCATTACTTCTGCGTTAGCCATTATTCCTTTATCGATCTGGCTCAGCACTGCAACTGAGAAGGTTGCTGTGTTTACTGGCCCTTCTGTCGGTGGGTTAGTGAATGCTTTTTTTGGTAACGCTACAGAACTAATCATCTCTCTGGTGGCGTTAAAAAGTGGACTCATTGATATTGTGAAAGCCAGTATTACCGGGACGTTACTCAGTGACTTGTTGCTCCTGATGGGACTCGCAATGCTGGCTGGGGGAATTCGTTATAAAGAACAAGAGTTTAAACCCATTATGGCAAGAGTCAGTGGTTCGTCGATGACGTTGGCCGTTGCGGCGATCGCGTTACCAACATTGGTTATTAATACTTCAAATGTTGTAGACGAAGTTGCCATTCGAAATTTGTCTATTGTCACAGCTACAGTACTAATTATCGTTTATGGTTTGACACTACTTTTTTCACTAAAAACGCACAGTTATTTGTATGATGTCGGCCTTGCTGATGAAACTAACCTTAATCAGATGAAAGACTTGGCTGAAACTAACCCCAAAAGGAAATTATCTTTTTGGTTGGCTGTGCTACTAGCCTCCACGATCGCAGTTGTCTTTGAATCTGACTTATTTGTTCAAGTCGTCGATAGTGAAACAACACGTCTTGGGTTCACTCCATTATTCACCGGAGTTATACTTCTTCCCTTAATTAGTGATGTGGCTGGCTTTGTGCTAATGGTGCGGATGGCCACCAAAAATCAGATGGATCTAACGGTCGCGACTGCAACCGGAGACAGTTTACTTGTGGCGCTATTTGTTGCACCGGTTCTCGTTTTTGTAGGGCAGTTCATTCATCAACCAATCGATCTGAATTTCAACCCATTTCAGGTCATTACTGTCGCGATCGCAGTTGCAATTACTAATCTCATCACTGCCAGCGGACGCTCCAACTGGTTAGATGGTTCGCTCTTACTGGCAACCTATATCGTCATTAGTGTTGCTTTCTATTACCACCCCGCTTAAAACTGATATCGCCTGATGATCCGGTTCTGAGTTAAAATATGGTTTACGCGTAAAGCTAAGTTGCCTCTGCGGGTATAGTTTAGTGGTAAAACGAAAGCTTCCCAAGCTTTAGTTGCGAGTTCGATTCTCGCTACCCGCTTTCGAAGAAGAGTCCTTGAAACAGGCCAGTTTTAAGGACTGACGAGTTCTTGAGACTTTGGCCAGATGATTGAGTTTACGCTCAGGGCACCAAACCGTAACGCTTGCACAGAGATTGTAGTTCCTGTTTGAGGCGATCGCGCACTGCTTCTGGCGATACAATTTCACAATCTTTGCTATAGCGCAACACTTCTCGAATCAACCAAAACGTATTGGAGGCTTGCCGCACCACTCGCCGCACTTGCGGTAAATCGGTTGCCCATTCATTCACCACATCAAGGGACGTTTTACTTTGATAGGCAAACGCCAGTCCACGAATCAGATGGAGTTCGACAGGAATGGTATCGAGATTTGATCGCCATTGCCCGGAAACAGGAGAAACGGCAGCATCAGTAATACGATCGAGGCGCAGACACCAGTTATGCACCAATTCAGGTAAATCTTGATTCCCGTCAGTCTCTTCACACCAACAGTCGAGGTACTGACGCGCTTCATGAGTGGCAATTTCAGCATAGCGAATCGTGAAATGCCAAACTCGTTCTGCCGCATCTTGATAGGACAACTGAAAGGGTTGTTGCCGCAGGATGTACCGTTGCACTTCGACGCGCCATGGTGCAATAGGTCTGGCAATAAACTGTTCCAGTTCGCTCCGGAGTGGAATCGTTAGTTCACTCCGTTCGAGTAGGAGTTGGGCGATCGCCACTGCCATCTCAATTTCTCCTGCGTCAATCAGCGCAGTCCGGGCACGATTAAGAGCCGCAATCCGCTCTCGGTTCCAATCATGATTGGGTGCAATAACGAGTTCTCGACGGGCGATCGCTTCCACCAGTTTGGAAATATTCGGGCGATCGCCCCAGGTTTTACCCAACTCTAGCGCCAGGTTTTCAAGTTGGGCTTTGTCCTGTTCTTTCAAGGACAGTGTAATGGAATAACCTTTTCGGCTCATGGAAATATACGGACACTTTATCCGTGTTTAGTCTTGTCATCTCTTATTCTCAGTGCCATGATTGCCTCATGCAACTTGTTACGGACACAATTTAAGGTTGTGACGAGAAATAAAGGAACGTTGAGCGTTATCAATTCCTGTGGAGTGATAAGTACTTACTCCTGGTTGTAATAAGGTTTCGGGAACTTTTGATTGGTGAGGAATTTTGCTATGACAACGCTTGAAAGGTTGTTGCAGGTTTTGTCGGATGGTAACTGGCATTCAACGGAGGAATTGGTACAGGAAGTGGGACATCGCTTCTCAGCCACAATTCATGTAGCAAAGCAAAAGGGCGATCGTGTTGAGAAGCGTCGGGTAGATAGAAATCAGTTTGAGTATCGCTTGTTGGTTGCAGGAAAGGTTAAATAAGGAATCTGTGATGAGACTCTTAAATCGTTCTCCCAAAACGCTTGAAGAACGTTATTTCAGTGAAATTCGCCCACTTCTTTATGAACGGCATGGAACGCATCATCAGTGGGGTACGAGAGAGAAGCATACGTTGGCAGAACATCTCGATTCCGCCTGTCAGTTTGTATTAACTGTCAGCAAGATGGCAGGAGTGCCGGATGATAAACGGGCTGTGATATTAGCGGCTACGGCTGTTCACGATTTGAACAAACTGGATGAGTCTGGACGGAATGTGAAGACTTTAGCCAGGAACAAAGACTTTTTGCGAGAGCAGTTAAAAAAAGCTGGAGTAGACAGTTTTGTCCCAGGAGAATCTGAACTAGAACTGGTTCGACGTTTAATTGAGCGGCACTCTGGTCATAATGCTAGTGACGGAGCCTTGTTTTTACCTGAAGACCCGCAAATTAAGCGGTGGACAGCAATTCTGATCGCAGCAGATTTATTTGACTTAGGTTTGCCAGCAGATGATTTAACGAAGAAACTTCAGAAGGAATTGACAGTAGCGTTAAACCGTCCTAGCAATCTGTATCGCATTCGCGTGTCTGAAGATCGAGGGTACATGACAGCTTTGTTGCTTGCTGCCTGTGAGGAAGTTTTAATTGATTACAAGTTGACTCCACTAGCAATTTTCCCAGATGGGGAATTATTTGAAGGCGAAAGTTTTCCAGACGTTGAACTTATTTCTAAAATTGCTGCTCGTTGGCAATCAAAAATTGATGCTGTTTTTGGTAACAACATTGATCAGCTTGTGAAACCTGGAAATAATGGAATTCGGATTATGCCGCAGGCTGTCCAGCAAGACCTACAAGAAGTGGTTAAGGTTGTTCTGTATCACTTGGAGCGAAAAAAGGCTGGATATAAAGCTGAGAAAATACAAGGAGAGATCAATAAGCATCTTACAAGAGTTGATCAAACTGCTTTAACCGTTGCAAGCGAGGTGGGATTATTACCTGTTGACAATGCTGAAGAGTTTGCTTTGTCAGAGGGGCTTAAAGCTGCATTTGTTAGTTATCGAAAGGTCAAACCTGAAATATCGGTTGATCAAGTATGGGACAAAATTGCTAACCATGTTGGTTTAACAGAGCAGCAGCGTCAAGCTTTACAGCCTTTTGATGAGCAATATGGACGATCGCTGCTTGCAGCAAAAGCAGTCACAAACGGAATAGAAGGAATTCAATCTGCTTTGATGGAATCATTAGAAATGAGAAGAGGTTCTACCAGCAGTGAATCGGAAGAAATAGAAGTTTCAGAAGAATTGCTTGCTCTTGTGGCTAAAACTCTTAACTTGCCTCGTGCTAACCGTTTGATAGGATTTGAAGAATTAGATTCCTATACACAGGTGAATCCGAGACAACGATGTTCGTTAGGTCCCACAGTCAGAAAAACTGAAGATCTTGCTTCCATGCCAGTGGGTACAAAGGTTCAGGTATTCTCCAATCGGCTTCCAGGTGGCTTGATCGCCGAACCCAAAAGGCAAGCAGAATCAACGACTTTACTCGCCTATCAATTACTGGCGATCGGGGCTAATTTCCCTGCGGTTAAAAATGAACCACCGTACTATTTGCACCTAGCCTTGCCGGAAGGCTCCTGTCCAGAATTACTACGACTCTGGCGAGAATGCCTGCGAGGTCTTGCTGCAACTAATGCAGAAGGCGGTCCCGTTACGGTTGATGTGGTCAAATTGTATCGAGATAATGCTGTTGAATTTACCGCTAACAAAGTAGTTGGCGTTGCATTGCCAAAACGCCCTGAATTTGTTCACAACATTGTTCCTCTACCAATGGTTTGGGGCGATGCAAATACATCAGTGGCTTTACTCAAGTCTTTGCGGTTAGCATTGGAACTTTCACTCTCTTTTGATTTTGGGTTTCCATTTGTCTTGAGTTCCAGTCTGCAAATTGAACCATCAACCGAGTTTTACGGACGGGTTGAGGGTATTCCAACCTCATTTTCAGTGCTGCTGGAGTCAGGACGATATAGCAGGGAAGATGCAGAAGTTGTGCGCGATCGCCTGCGCTGGTTAGGCAATCTTGTGCAAGCGGTCGTCAGCATTCCTAAATTTGATGACTGTCTCTACGATTTGGCGCGTGCAACATCTACGCCACTCAATCTATATCACGTTCTACTGCGGTGGATTCTCCGAGAGAACGATCAACCTAACCTGATCACATTTTGGAGAAAGATTCGTGAACCTTTGGAAAAACTACTGGAGAGCCTCATGCCTGATGAAAATAATGCCTTAACTCAATATCTTAGGGAAGCAACTCAGATTGCTGCCGAGGGCAGAATTTGGGGCAGTTCTTGGGAGCGCAGCCCATCTTTAGAACCTTTTGCAGGCTTAGTGTCTGCATTGCGGAGTAAGAAAGACCATATGCCGCTTGATGTGGTTTTTGCAGCATTGGTTCAGCAATATCACACTCGCCTCGATCGCATTCGGGAACATGGTGTAGGAGCAACAAAATTAGAGCAAATTAAACGCTACTACGAAGTATTGAGAAAGCTCTTTGAAGACGTGTATCAATCTCGCCCTGAGAAGTTTTTGAATGATCAGAAGACGTTAGAGGCTGCATATTTGTTCTTTTTAGAAGAAGCCCGTGAGCCATTGAGAAAGAAGAAGGATGAAGCTCAGGGTACTGACGAGCAGGGTGAAGCCGCTTAGTTTGCATAACTATTGATTTGGAGGAATTACATTATGTCAATTGAAAAGTTGAATGCTTATCTCGCACCCACCTATGAGAATTTTCCCAAAGGGCGAGTGATCGGATTGGTTGTTTTAAGAACTTCGATGTCCGAACTCATTCTCCGCACTGAAGGCACAGGTGAACCAATGTGTCGGGAATTTGTTCAGGCGGGTCTAACAGGCGATAGTCAGAAAAAATTAGTGCAGCGGCTTGTGATGACCAAACGCAAGCAAATTGCACCAGAGCGCCGTCGTGGACGTGAATTTCTTCGAGCTTACAACTTGCTGTATACAAGCAAAAAAGAAGAATCAACCTGTTCATTGAATACCAACGCTCCTTGTGAGATGTGTGTAGATTGTTTTCTCTATGGCTTTGCAGCTGGCGGTGGCGGTGCCCAAAAAAGTCGAATTTGGACTGAAGATGCCTTCACCCTGTTGCCTGCTAATGATTTGTTAGGCGATCGCACGATCAATGCCATCTTTGAAAATGGAACGATGCGTGATGAAACAGGCAAACCCTCAACGGCTCTGAACACCAGTGAGTACATCAAACCAGGCGTGCATTTTCTAGATGTTGTCACACTCAAAGATGTGACTGCCGACGAATTACGCTATGTGATTGGCAACATTCTGCTGACTAGCCGCTATGGTGCTGTATCTAGCCGAGTCGGACGGATGGAAAATCAAATCTTAGGGGTCTTTGGTGGAACGACTGAATTACCCAGTTCACTTGAGTTAGTGCAATCTGTGCATGATGTCATGAGCATCCGTGAAGAATTACTGGAACATCCATTAGAAGCGAATGCTCTAATTACAAACGTTGAAACTGTAATTGAGAACTGGGGGAATCGACGGGGAATTTCAGTGCAACTTTCTAAGGAGGAGGTACAAGCGTTGGTTGCAGATGTCGATCGCCATTGGTCAGATGATGAACGCGAAACTTTCCTGAAGCGTTTGGATCAGTCCTACGAAACTTTCCGGCAACCTCCTACAACTGAGACTAAAAAGAAGAACAAAAGTAAGAGTACGGCAACCGTTGATGCTGGGAGTTAACGATGGCGAAGACTCAGCAACTTGATCGACTGCCATTCCAGCAGTTACCTCAACCGACATTTCAACAGGTACGATTGGTCGAGCTATGGTGTGCGGAGCCTGTGTTCTTTGCCTCCAGAGAGATCTCTGATTGTTATTACACAGAAGGTGTGATTGGGAACTATGCCCTTGCCTATGCCCTGGATTGGGTCAGTTCTCCTTACCGTTTAGTAGGACAAGCAACAGGCAAACCTACTTATCTGGAGGATTTAGTGCCGATCGCTCAGAACTTCTACATCCTGCCAGCGTGGGCACCCCAGGGGCAAGTTTCCTTTCGATTTGAGCGATTTAATGCCCTTTCAGATGCTTACTGGTACTCCATGACCAATAACCGGGTAGCAATATCCCGTGAGGACTTACCCGAATATCGACGACTACAAAAAGAGAAAGGGCAAGATAAACCCAAGCATCGATCGTTTAGTCCCAGCAACTTCCCGCAGACTGGACGATTACGCATGATTGACCGAGGCAATTGTTTTCACACCTTAGTCTTTGGCGATCGCGAATTGCCCGAGTATTTTCGGATTGGTAAGTTCAGAAGCAAAGTGCGACTCTCTGTGTTGCAGCAATTTCCATTAGTGGTTCTGCCAGAGGGGGAGTATACCAGTCAAGCCTTACTCAATAGTGCCGATCTGCCACCAGGACTCTCACTTCTGACGTTTGATTTGATTTCGATTCCGCCTGTATCACTGGTTAAAAATCTTCGGTTTCGGGGGGCTGCATGGCAGATGGGTGAATTCATCGTTCCGGCAAATCTGCAATTTTGTGGAGGGCGACTTGCTAATGGCACTTGAGAAATTGACGATCGCATTAGAAGCTAAAAACATCGAGGCTTGTAATAACCTGCCCTCAGAATTGGCTTTCATGGGTCAGGCGTTGCAACATCAAGTCGATGTCTTTGAAAAAGCGCGTGAGCACGACATTATTCTCGATCTAGCTCCAACGGGAACCGGGAAAACGAAAGCAGCTTTTACCGTGCTTCTACATAAGTGCAATCGTAACCAGAATGCGGTTTACATTGCGCCAACAAATGCCCTCGTGGAGCAACAAAAACAAGCAGCTGAGGAGTTTGTTCAGAAAGCTGGACTCCCCCATTTTGTGATTGCCGCTTCTGCAAAAGAGGTGAAAAGTTGGTCAGATAAGGTTGGCGCACGTCCAGGGGAGAAGATTTACAACCTGTTGCGAAATCCTGCCACGATTTTCCCAGAAGTAGGGGGCAATCGCCCAGTCTTGCTAGTGACGAACCCGGATATCTTCTACTATGCAACCTTCTTTGCATACCAACGATTAGATCGCGTCAATATCGCCAGTCAGTTTTATAGTTCGTTTGCAACCGTAATCTTTGATGAGTTTCACTTGTATGATGCCAAACAGCTTGTTGGTTTACTCTTCTATTTAGCGTTATCTCATGAGTTTGGTTTCTTCAATCATGGTCGTCGGGCTGTTTTATTAACGGCAACGCCTGAGCCTGCCTGTGATGCTGCACTTGCCAGTTTAAAGAACCGAGGAGTCAAGATCGCATTTGTAGATGGAGAAGCTAGCACAACGCATCTTTTACCCTCTCAAACAGCAGTTAACCTAGAATTACGCCCCCAACCTGATCGTGAACAGTTTCTATCTGAATTAAGAGACGAAGTAGTTCAACGCTTCCAGTCACACCCAGATCACTATGGCGCGGTTATTCTCGATTCATTGGATCAAATTAATCGGCTTTCAGATTTGCTTCAACAAAAAGGCTTAACGAGTCAAGTTGGACGGATCACAGGACCATCGCCGTTAGCTGATCGCCAACGCGCAGCCCAATGTCCAATTATTGTGGCAACCAGTACAGTTGACGTTGGGTTTAATTTTGAACGGAATCCTGCTCCAGATCGCCAAACCTTAGACTGGATCATTTTTTCCGCCCGCGATCGCGCCTCATTCTGGCAGCGTATCGGTCGTGTTGGTCGAGTTTTGGGCAGACAACAAGCGAATATCCCTTCTGAGGCGATCGCCTACCTATTTGAAAAGGCATGGGAACAGGGGTTAGATTCTTTGGATTGTTTAGGTGGACGGGCAGCACTTCAACAGAAACTTTCTGACCTGACTTGTCTTGACCGACCCTTTCTTAGTGTCTACTGGCAATCCGAAGCCTTTCTAGAAATTGCTCGTCCTCTCCTCAAGCTAGAGGAAATGATGCAAGATTTGTCTCAAAGCGAGTTGATTTCTAAACTGTACAGCACATTGAAAGCAGTTTTAGGCGGTAAACGAGACTGGGCTTACTATCGAAGACGAATGCAAGCGTTAAATGCGGCAGAGGCGATCGCAAACGATAAAAAACTTACAGGCGATCCACTCAAATTTGTTAAAGGTCAAGCCAGGTGGGAACTTGTAACAACATTTCTAAAAGCAGAGTGTTCCGAAGAATGGGCAGATTTGGATGCAAAGCGAACGACCTTTCAACAGTACGAGAAAGTCTTTAGAGAGGATTCCGAAGCAGCAGATGCCTTAAAGAAATTTTGCAAATACTTCAATGCGAGTTATGCACCTTTATTTGGATTTCGTTCTAGCTTGTTTGAGAGCTTAAAGATCAAAGACCCAAAAGGTTTCATTCTGGATTTATCAGACGAAACACTGCTTGATCCCATTCACCTTCTGCGTTATTACGAGTTTGCAACTAGCAGCGAGGAAATTGAAATCACTAATCGTGCTGAACTACCTTATCAAATCAGCTTTCGTCTACGCTATCGTGGCGATCGCCTGAACTTTATTGCAACTCAAATGAATAAACTAAAAGCTTTTGAGGACTGCCGAATTGAGCGACGAAGAGACAATGCGATCTCGCCTACACCCCTGTTAACCAAATTAGAAAAAGAATTAATTCCTGGAGTGATCATCTGTCCAATCACGAACGCTCCCGCCTATTACCGACTTCGGCAGGAGAAAATCACATCTTACCTAATCACAGTTAGTGGTAACAATTTTGAGAAGGAGTATGCCTTTCTGCCTGGATTACCTGGAATTCTATCCCTGGCAATGTACGGAGTAAAGCTCAAGTTACCAGATGATGATGATTTTCTAATTTTTTAACTGAAGATTGAACAAATTTGAACCAAACTAGGACTATTGAAAGAACTAGAGGCTAATAATGACGATCGCTGAACTGATTCAAACACTTTCCCAATTTGACTCAACAACATCCGTTGTCGTTCGTGGTTATGAAGGGGGTTACAACGATGTCAGTGTTGTCCAACCACTTTCTATACAACTGAATGTCAATGAAAAGTGGTATTACGGTGCGCATGACTGCGTGAAAGAGGGGATTGTCCCTGATAAGCCTATGCAAGTGGTGTATTTAGGTGGATTTAATCCAATCTGTGATCAACCGGAACTTTCTTATCGATAGGTGTCCGAAATGCCTTACAGTCTAGTTCTCAACTTGTTACCCAAATCGCCGATTCCGAATTCAAATTTGAGTGGTCGGCATCTGCATGCGATGTTTCTGGAGTTAGTTCAATCGGTTGATTCGGAGCTTGCAATTAGATTGCATCAGCAGTCATCGGAGAAGGCATTTACGTTGAGTCCGTTGCAGGTGGCGGAAAGAGGGTGGGAAAGTGAGGGAAGGTGGGGAGGGAGGGGGAACAAGGGAAGGGAAGAGAGCGGCAAAGCTTTATCTTCCTTATCTTCTCCAACTTCAACGCTTCAGTTTAAATACGCTCGCCCCATCGCAGCGGGAACTCCTTGTTGGTGGCGCATTTCATTGCTGGATGAGACGTTGTTTAGTCGGTTGGCGCATTTGTGGCTGAACTTGAATGGTCAGAAATCGTGGCATTTGGGTGCAGCGGATTTGGAGGTGGTGAGTGTGTTGGGCACGCCACGGACGAATCAACCTTGGGTAAATTTTGCGAGTTATGACCAACTGTATGAGCAAGCATCGGACAGCGATCGCCAAATTCATTTCTCGTTCTGTACACCAACGACGTTTCGAGTCAGTGATTATGATTGTGCGTTACCGACGAAGGAATTAGTGTTTAGGAGTTTACTGAAGCGATGGAATTCTTACAGCTCAGTCTCACTTTCAATGGAAATTATTGACTCAATCTATCCCAGTTTTTTTGATATTCGGACTGAGATTGTAATAGATAGTCGCAGTAAGTTGATTGGGTGTGTTGGTGAACTCACGTTTCAAGTTTTAGGCGAGGTTGATCCACTGATAATCAAACAAATTAATACGTTAGCAGACTTCGCGCTTTATGCGGGAGTCGGTCGCAAAACACCGATGGGGATGGGGATGGTTCGGCGTATTCGATCAAGCAATTAGTTCACCAACAGACAGACTGAAACCAATCAACACCTGTTGGGCTGTAGCCACTTCCTGGTCATTCAATAGTTGCTGCGAGTTGGCGGTGATAATCATCAACCAGCGACTTTCAGGAAAGATGAGCCAGATTTCTTTTGCATTCGAGTCTAAGTACTCTCGCACTTTGGTAAACACTTCTTCTGCTTCGTCAGTTGGAGAAATAATTTCAGCAATGAGGGAAAAGCTATGGGGCAAGACTTTGAAATCGCCAAACTGATCCACCAATTCGGGTGGCAAATAAGCCACATCAGGGCAACGCACACGTCCAACAGTACGGCAGGCTGTTTCGGTATAAACTTCGCCTCCCTGCCCACTAGAGTCTTTATAGTTTCCCCAGTAGCGGGCTAGTTTTGCTTGAATTCGTCCGGTTTTTGCTGTCATTTGCGGTTTTTCGACCAGTTTTTCATCAACCCACTCGAAACGCTCTGGTGGATTCTCCAGAAAGGCTTCCAGGGATGACATTTGGGATTCGGATGCAATCACCATTGGCTTACCCGATCGAGTGCTACCCCCTTACGATAACTCGAATTATGAATGAGGACTATTTGCCACTTGCGTATTTGAATGCCTGGGAATATTGCCCGCGTCGATTTTATTTGGAATATGTGTTGGGTGAATGGCAAGACAATGAGCATATTGTGTTGGGCAATCATCTGCATCGCAATATCAATGAGGAAAGTGTGATTCGCGAAGGCGAGAAGACGATCTATCAGCAGCAATGGGTGTGGAGCGATCGCCTGTTAGTCTCTGGCGTAATTGATGCAGTGGAAGAACGCGATGGGTTATTGATTCCAATTGAGTACAAGAAGGGCAAGATGGGAAAGCATTTGAGTGACCATTTTCAACTGTGTGCAGCGGGGTTGTGTTTGGAAGAACGCACTGGGCGGGCGATCGCGCAGGGAGAGATTTTTTATCATGCGAATCGACGGCGAGAGCGGGTGCCGTTTACGTCGGAGTTGCGGCGGATGACTGAGGATGCGATCGCCGAAGCCCGACTGGCAGTTGATCAATCTATGCCTGCGCCGATTGACCATCGCCAGAAGTGTGGTGCGTGTAGTTTGCAGGGAATTTGTTTGCCAGTTGAGGTGAGGGCGTTGGGGAGGATGGGGAAGGATGGGGGGTAGAGAGGGTGGGGAAGGTGGGGAGGATGGGGGAGGATGGGGAAGGATGGGGAAGATGGGGAGGTTAGAGGAGCCAGGGGGTGGGGTTTTGGATGAGTTTGACGAGACCGCTAAGAACCTGATTGTAGGTTTGCAGGAGGTGATGTCCGGTTTGCGCGTCCAGGTAGTTGCATTGAATGGCGAATTCAATCCAGGTTTGGGTTTCGGCGGCTTCGGCTTCACAATCACTGAGTTTGGCGATAAAAGCTGCTCTGTAACGACGTTGGGATTGTAAATTAAATTGTGTCAAAGGTCAGAAGTTGAGATCTAATGAACTA
>ERZ1066121.675-NODE-675-length-29496-cov-47.905098_pt1 | contig 29496 bp, 31 predicted proteins | sample MGYA00382768_ERZ1066121 | MGnify/ENA primary metagenome ERZ1066121 (study PRJEB33369, sample SAMEA5778351) | biofilm metagenome | biome: Industrial cooling water; feature: Water cooling tower basin; material: Biofilm | place: United Arab Emirates | collected...
CGCCCTGCTGTTCCGCGTCGACGTCAGCCGCGGTCGACGCGAGGCGCTGGGGCTCTGAGCACCGCGGGGCAATCACCCGGCTCGAGCCCTTCAGGCCATTCGACGCGCGCGTCGTTCGAGATCGCGACCTCGGCGGCCCAGCAGGCGAAAGTGGGCAGCCCGATCTCTGCCCGTCGCGCGTCGAGCTCGTGCGCAGCGTCGATCGGCAGGAAGCGCAGTACGCCATCGTCCACGCTGAACTGCATGCCGTAGGTCTGCGGGATCGACTGCAGTCGCGCGTGGCGATCGACCAGCAGCGCGACGCGCTCGCCGACCGCTTCGCCTTCGAGCGCTCGGCGATGCATGGCCGCCGCGGCCTCGAGCTGGAAGTCGGGCGTCATGTCGGCGTGCTGGGCGATCAACCAGACGTCACGCGCGGCCTGCTCGCCGATGTCGGACTGCCTCGGCCAGCCGCATGTTGCGACGATCGGACGAAGCCAGCGGGTGTTCTCCTGGTCGACCGCGAGTGCGGCGGCGTGCAGCGGCTTCGACGCTGTGTCGGCCAGAAGGGCGCGCCGCGCGGCTTGATCGTCGCGCGCGCGCTCAAGGATCTGTTCGCGGAAGTCCGGCGGGAAGCAGGTGGCGTCGCCATCGCTGTCGCGCAATGCGCCGTACCGACCTTGTGCTCGGGCCTCTGCTTCGGCCAGCCGCGGCACTTCGAAGGCCGCACGGTCGGCGTCGGTGACGGCGCCCGGCTCGACCGGCTGAAGGGCCACTGCGCCATCTTTGCCCTGCCGGAACTGCGTGCCGTACCACTGCTTTCGGCCCAGTGCCAGCATCAGGCGGTCCCACGTCGCGGCCTGCAGCCAGCGCGCACGGTCGTTGGCTGGATCGAGCGTCGCCGCAACCGTGGCGAGTGCATGCGCGAGCCGGTAGTCCTCGGAGGTGTCGCCGTGCTGCAAAACGAGGGCGGCGCTGTGGTGGTCCCGAGCGGTGCGGACCTCGCCCGCCCGCAGCAGCCGCAGCACTTCGGCGCGTCGTTCGCTGTCGCGTGGACGCACTGCAGCCCAGTCGATTCGCATCGAACCCGGCGCACGATCGGCCTGATCAGCGGCAACGAGGCGCTCAATGTGCGCGCTGTGCGCTTTAACAGGTGGGGGCGTCGTCGCCATCGCTGTCGCCGCTGCCGCGAGGAGGCCCAGCACCAGCGCGAGCGCAGCCAGGTGTCTCGACATGTTGCTCTCCCGGATGGTGGTTCAAGCAAGCTAGCACCGGCTTGGAAGGCCGGCCAAGCCCCGCGCCGCCGCGTAGACTGCGCGCATGTCGCCAACTTCCGCATCCCGCGCCCGCTACGCCTTCGTGCTGGGCGCGCTGGCCATGTTCGGCCCGTTCTCGATCGACACCGTGTTCCCGGCCTTCGGCGCGATGGCGCGCGACCTCGGCAGCACGCCGGTGGCGGTGCAGCAGACCATCAGCGTTTACCTGCTCGGCTATGGCCTGATGTCGCTGTTCCACGGCGCGATTTCCGACGCCGTGGGCCGCCGGCCGGTGATCCTTTGGGGCATCGCCGCCTTCGCACTGGCCTCGGTGGGCTGCGCGCTGGCGACCTCGCTCGAGGTGCTGCTGGCCTTCCGCTTTGTGCAGGGCCTGAGCGCTGGCGTGGGGCTCATCGTCGGCCGCGCGGTGATCCGCGACCTGTTCGACGGCGAGGACGCGCAGCGCCTGATGGCGCAGGTGTCGATGATCTTCAGCATCGCGCCGGCCGTGGCGCCGATCGTCGGCGGGTGGATTCTCGCGTTCGGCGACTGGCACCTGATTTTCTGGTTCCTCGCCGCGTTCAGCGTGGCGCTGGGCGCACTGGTGGCGTGGCGGCTGCCGGAAACGCACGCGCCCGAGCGCCGCCAGCCGCTCGATGCGCGCGTGCTGCTCGGCAACTACGCGGCGATGCTGCGGCATCGGCGCTTCCTGTGGCTGGTGGCGGTGACGACGCTGAACTTCGCCGCGCTGTTCCTCTACATCAGCTCGGCGCCCGCCGTCGTGCTGGGCCACTGGGGCATGGGGGAACAGGATTTCGGCTGGTTCTTCGTGCCGGCGATCGCCGGGATGATGATCGGCGCCTGGGCCACGGGCCGCGCGGCGGGGCGCTTCGACGCGCGCACGATGGTCGCCTCGGGCTTCGCCTGCTGCTTTGTCGCCACGGTCGTCAACGCCGCCTACGCGGGCCTCGCGCCGGCGCCCGTGTATCCGTGGGCAGTGCTGCCGCTCGTGCTGCTGAGCTTCGGCGTGGCGCTGGTGTTCCCGCAGCTGATGCTGCAGATGCTCGACCTGTACCCCACGCAGCGCGGCAGCGCCTCGTCGATGCAGGCCTTCCTGTCGCTGATGTTCCAGGCGGGTGTGGCCGGCCTGCTCTCGCCGCTGCTGTCGGCCGAGCCGTGGCGTCTGGCCGCCGCGGCGCTGCTGCTGTCCAGCGCGGCCCTCGCCCTGTGGCGCTGGGGCGACGCGCAGCTGCTGCGCCGCGTCGCGGAGATTGCGGCGGGGTAGCCGCACCGCGTCGAGGGCGATGCCCCCTCGCACGTCTCAGCCTGCGGACGCGCGGCCCGCAGCCTGCAGCACCACGACCCACAGGGCCAGCACCGCGACGAAATTGACCGTGAACACCACGCCGCGCAGCCGCACGTTGCGCGTCAGGATCTGCACGCCGCTGTGCGCGATGCGGCCGGCGATGAACAGCCAGGCCAGCGCAAGCGCCACAGGGTCGTGCGGGGTTGCCATCAGCACGAGGCAGGCGACGTGGAAGAACAGCGGCCACTCGAACTGGTTCGAGAGGTTCGCGCTGATCCGCGGCTCGTAGGTCGCGAACGGATTGCTGCCGTCGGCGCGCCGCCCGATGCCCCAGATGCTCGGCGCCCGGGCCACGGTCAGCAGCGCATACAGCAGCGCCGTCCAGGCGACATGGGCCGCCATCGGCAGCAGCGCGCCGCTCAACGCGCCTCCGCGGCGCGCGGCCGGTTCGCCATCAGGCTTGCGCCCGCCGATCCGGCCAGCACCAGCGCCGCGCCGATCCAGCCGTACAGGCCGAGTCGCTCGGGCGCGATCAGCGAGGGCATCAGCGCGTGCGTGGCGGCCACCGCGCCTACGCAAAGGATCGGCGTGGTCGCCAGGATGGCCGAGACGCGCGAGGCCTCCCAGTGCGCCAGCGCTTCGGCGAAGGCGCCGTAGGCCACCAGCGTGTTGAGCGCGCAGTAGGTCAGCATCGCCGCGTGCAGCGCGTCCAGTTCGAGCAGCACCGAGGGCTTGGCGAACGGCCACAGCAGCAGCGCCGACAGCGCGTAGATCGCGGCGAGGATGGCCGGCGATGAGAGACGCATCAGCAGCTGCTTCTGCAGCAGGGCATAGATCGCCCAGACGACGGCCGCCAGCACCACCAGCGCCGCGCCGAAGGCGTAACCGTCGCCGCGGCGACCCTGCTGCTCGCCGAAGAACACCAGCAGGCCGGTGACGATCAGCCCGAGCCCCACCCACTGCGCCGCGGCGAAGCGCTCGCGGAACACCACGATGCCGCCCAGCGCCATCAGCAGCGGTGCGAGCTGGATGATCAGCTGCGCGTTCGCCGGCGTCGTGTACTGCACGCCGAGCAGGTAGAAGACGTAGTTGCCAAGCAGCGTCAGGCCCGCGAGGCCCAGCATCGCCCAGTGCTTGCCGGTGAGCGCGCGGTACGGCGCCACGGCGTGGCCGCGCCACGCCAGCCACGCCCCGACGACCAGCGCGGCGACGAGAAAGCGGAACCACGTCAGCGTGATCGCGTCGACCTGCTCCAGGGTCACCTTCAGCGCCACCGGCAGCGTGGCCCAACAGGCGGCGGTGACGAGCGCCAGCACGAGGCCAAGCCGCCACCGCCCGCTGCTCGCGTGCAGGCTCACGCGGCCCTCGGCGGCGCGATGGCCGTGCAGCGCGGCGCGGCGCCCGCGGCCACTGCCGGCAGCAGGCCGCGCAGGTGCGGCAGCGCCGCGAGGTGGGCGAACGCATCGTCGGCATCGTGCTCGAACCACGCGCGCGCCGAACCGAGGCGGAACGTGTAGCCCCACGCGTCCATGTCGGCGAAGGCGCGCTCGCGGCCGAAGCCGGGCAGCTCGTCGGCCAGCAGCAGCTGCAGCGCGCAGACCGCGTCCTCGTCGCGCTGCGTGTCGCCCGCATCGGTGTGCACGCCGGCGCGCCGCGACGGCGCCATCACCATCAGGTGCCCGGCCTCGTGGAGCAGCGAATGCAGCGGGGTATCGGCTCGGGCGTGGACGCGCGAGCCGATGATTCCGGCTTCCGAATCGCCCCAGAAGCTGCCGGGAATCGCCTCGCCGTCGTCGATGGCGACGAGCTCGAGGCCGAAGCGCGCCAGCAGGGCCGTGGGTGCGGCCCAACCGATGTCGGCGATCGTCAGGACCGTCGTTGTCGTGTCCATGCGGCAGGGGGCGCCTTCCCGCGGCGCGCGGCCGCGGAGCGCGATCAGCTGCTCTTGTCGGGCAGCGAGACGGAGATGTCGAGCACGTCGTGCTCGCCGTCCTTCACCAGGTCGACCTTCACCGCATCGACGTCGACGTTGACGTACTTGCGGATCACTTCGAGCAGTTCGCGCTGCAGCAGGGGCAAATAGTCGGGGCCGCCGCGGGTGCTGCGCTCCTGCGCGACGATGATGCGCAGGCGCTCCTTCGCGAGGTTGGCGGTGGCGGGCTTCTTGCCCGTCAGGAAATCGAAGATTCCCATCTCAGCCTCCGAAGATCTTGGCGAAGAAGCCTTTCTTCTCGACCGTCGTGAAGCGCATCGGGCGGTCCTCGCCGAGCAGCCGCGCCACGGCGTCGGTGTAGGCGATGCCGGCGTTGCTCTGCTCGTCGAGGATCACCGGGTTGCCCGAGTTCGAGGCCTGCAGCACGTCCGGCGATTCCGGGATCACGCCGATCACCTTTAGGCCGAGGATCTCCTCGACGTCGGCGATGGAGAGCATCTCGCCCTTCTCGACGCGCTCCGGGTTGTAGCGGGTCAGCAGCAGGTGCTCGCTGATGCGCTCGCCGTTCTCGGCCTTCTTCGTCTTGCTCTGCAGCAGGCCGAGGATGCGGTCGGAGTCGCGCACCGACGACACTTCCGGATTGACCACCACCAGCGCGCGGTCGGCGAAGTACATCGCGAGGAAGGCGCCCTTCTCGATGCCGGCCGGCGAGTCGCAGACGATGACGTCGAAGCCATCCTCGGCCAGGTCCTTCAGCACCTTTTCCACGCCTTCCTTCGTCAGCGCGTCCTTGTCGCGGGTCTGCGAGGCGGCGAGCACGAACAGGTTGTCGAAGCGCTTGTCCTTGATCAGCGCCTGCTTCAGCGAGGCCTCGCCGTGCACGACGTTGACGAAGTCGTACACCACGCGGCGCTCGCAGCCCATGATCAGGTCGAGGTTGCGCAGGCCGACGTCGAAGTCGATGACGGCGGTCTTCTTGCCGGCGCGGGCGAGGCCCATCGCGATGCTGGCCGAGGTGGTCGTCTTGCCGACGCCGCCCTTGCCCGAGGTGACTACGAGGATTTCCGCCAAGGTCGTTTCTCCGTGCTGCTGTACGTGTTCGCGATGCTGATTGCGCGCGCTGCGCGATGGGCGTGTGTGCCGGCCCTCAGGCCAGCGGCTGGATCTGCAGGATGTCGTTGGCGTCGAGCCAGATCTGCACGGGCTTGCCGTGCAGGGCTTTCGGCACGTCGTCGAGCACCTTGTAGTGCCCGGCGATGGCCACGAGCTCGGCGTGGAACTCGCGACAGAAGATGCGCGCGCCGGTGAAGCCGGAGGCGCCCGCCAGCGCGCGGCCTCTGAGCGCGCCGTACACGTGGATCGAGCCGTCGGCCACCACCTCGGCGCCGGCGCCGACCGGGGCGAGCACGGTGAGGTCGCGGTTCGCGGCGAAGACCTGCTGGCCCGAGCGGACGGGCAGGGCGTGCACGAGGCCGGGCTCGGACGCGATGGCGGGCGCGGCGGCCGGCGCGGCTGCTTCCCGCTTCGGCTCCGATGCGCGCGGTGCATTGGCCGCGCGCGATGCCCGGCCTTCCCCGGCCCGCGCCGCAGGCTGACCGGCGGACTCGTCGACGGCCGGCTCGCCGGCACGCTCGTAGGCAACCCGGAACTTCGCCAGCACCGGCAGGCCGAGGCGCTCGGCCAGCGCGTCGTTCTCCGGCGTGCCGTAGGCGAGCGCGATGGGATGCACGCCGGCGCCCTCGAGGGCCGCGACGAGGGCCTTGGCCGTGGCGTCGTCGGGCAGGGCGCTGAGGCCGCCGAAGTCGAGGATGACCGCGGCGCGTGCGAACAGCTTCGGCGCGCGCTCGACGCGCTCGCGCATCTCGGCGGCGAGCTGGGCGACGTCGAGGGTGCGGACGCGGAGGTTCGCGATGCCGACCTGGCCGAATTTCAGTTCGCCGGCCTGCTCGTAGTTCGGGGCGTCAGCGGGATGCGGGGTCGCCATGGTCAGTGTCCGGTGCTGCGGCCGGCGTCGCGCGCCGGGCGTTGGCGCGCCGCGAGCCAGGGGGCGTCGGGGAGCGCGCCGCCGTAGGTGCGCGCGATCCAGTCGTGGCTGCAGAGGTCCTTCATCAGCATGCAGGCGCGCAGGCCCGTTCCCGGCATGGTCTGCTGCCCGACCTCGCGGAAGCCGAAGGCGCCGTGGAACAGCAGGGCCGGGTCGTAGCCGACCCCCAGGAACACCTCGCAGCACAGGCGCGCCCAGCGCGGCTCGGCGAAGCTGGTCACGTCGGCGTAGAACGCGCGGCCGCGGCCGCCGCCGCGCCGGGCGGCGGCGATCACGATGCGGTCGATGTACAGGAAATTGCTGTGGCGCTCGCGGAACCAGCGGAAGTTGGGGCTGTCGTGCGGCGCCCCGTCGCTGAAGCCGACGAGGAAGCCCGTGACCGCCTCGTCCTGCTCGATGACCCGGAAGTAGTCGGCGTTGTCCCAGAAGAATCGCGCCTTGGCCGCGTCCATCGGCAGGATCGAGGGCCCGGCCGAGTTGTTCAGCGCCACGACGAGGTCGAGCTCGTCGTCGCGAACGTCGCGGATGTGGATTGCCATGCGCTGCCCGGTGCCGCCCTTCGGTGAAGGCGCCAGTATCGCACGCGGCGCCGCGTGACTTCCGGGGCACGGTCGCAGGCCGCGGGGCGATTAGGATGTCGGCATGCTGCCCCGCCTCACCCACGCCACGCTGCTGCGCTACGCCGGGCTGTTCACCTGGGTCATGGTGGGCAGCGGTCTGGTCATGAACAGCCTGTTCGTGATGCAGGAGACCGAGGGGCGGCTGCCGCCGCAGGTGCTCGCGGGCCTGGTGGGGGCGTACGCCGCGTTCGGCGCGGCCTTCTGGCTGTCGACCCAGTCGCTTGGGCACCAGCGCGGCCGGCTCTGGCAGGTCGCCCTGCTGCTGGCCATGACCGGATCGGCGATCGGCCTCAGCGCGCTGACGGGGAGCGGTCTCGGTGCGATCCTGATGATGGTCGCGGCCGCCGTGGTGCCCTGGCTGCTGCCGGGCTGGCCCGGCGTGGCGTGGCTCGTGCTGCAGCACCTGCCGCTCGTGGTGGTGTTCCGCGAGATCGGCCTCTCGCCCTTCGAGGCGGCCATGCAGTCGATGCTCTACATCGGCGTTTCCGGGTTCGTCTACGTCGCCGGCCTCGTGGCGAAGCAGCAGGCCGAGGCGCGCGAGGAGCAGCGTCGGCTGAACGCCGAGCTCCGCGCCACCCGATCGCTGCTGGCCGACAGCGCCCGGGTGGGCGAGCGGCTGCGCATCTCGCGCGAGCTGCACGACCTGCTCGGCCACCACCTGACGGCGCTGAGCCTCAATCTCGAGGTCGCCGGCCACCTCAGCGAGGGCCGCGTGCAGGACCACGTGCGCCAGGCCCATACGCTGGCGCGGCTGCTGCTCACCGACGTGCGCGAGGCCGTCAGCGCGATGCGCGGCGACGAGCGCATCGACCTCGAGGCGGCCCTGCGCACGCTGATCGAGGGCGTTCCGGCGCTGCGGGTGGCGCTCGAGGTCGAGGGCCCGCTGTCGGTCGACGACCCGGAGCGCGCGCAGGTTCTGGTGCGCTGCACGCAGGAGATCATCACCAACGCCATCCGCCACGCGCAGGCCGAAAGCCTGTGGCTGCGGGTCGAGCGCGAGGGCCGCGAGCTGCGCCTGCGCGCGCGCGACGACGGCGTGGGCAGCGATGCCTTCGCCCCCGGCAACGGCCTGTCCGGCATGCGCGAGCGGCTCAGGGCCGTCGGCGGCCGCGTCGAGGTCGCCACCAGCCCCGGCAAGGGGTTCGCCATCGACATCCACCTTCCCCTCGAGGCCGCCGCATGATCCGCGTGATGCTCGTCGATGACCAGACCCTGGTTCGCCAGGGCGTCCGTTCCCTGCTGGCGCTCGCCGACGGCATCGCGGTCGTGGCCGAGGCCTCCGACGGGCGCCAAGCCGTGGAGCAGGTGCCCACCGTGCGTCCCGACGTGCTGCTGATGGACATGCGCATGCCGGTCATGTCGGGGCTCGACGCGCTGCGCGCGCTGTCCTCGGCCGGTGCGCTGCCGCCGACCATCATCCTGACCACCTTCGACGACGACCAGCTGGTGTTGGCCGGCATCAAGGCCGGCGCCAAGGGCTACCTCCTCAAGGACGTGTCGCTCGAGCAGCTGGTGTCGGCCATCCAGACGGTGGCCGACGGGGGGTCGCTGGTGCAGCCTGCGGTCACGGCGCGCCTGCTGTCCGGGCTCGAGGGGCTGCAGAACGATTTCCACAGCCTCGAGCAGCCCGATCCGCTGACCGAACGCGAGACCGAGATCCTCCGCCTGATGGCCGGCGGCTTCTCCAACAAGGAGATCGCCAACTCGCTGGGCGTGGCCGAGGGCACGATCAAGAACCACGTCTCCAACATCCTGTCGAAGCTGGGCGTGCGCGACCGCACCCGCGCGGTGCTCAAGGCCTTCGAGTTGAAGCTGGTGTGACGGGCGGCGCGCTCCGGCGCGCGCCGGGCCACGCTTACCGGCGTCGGGTTGGGCTGCTATCCTCTGGCGCTCCCCGGGCCGGCCGTCGTCCTCCCGGGCCGTTCCCGGAGATCTGATTGCATGGCTCGAATCCTTGAATTCATCGTCGCGATCCTGCTGGTCGCCCTGCTGGGCGTGGCGGTCGGCGTGGTGCTCCCGTCGTACCGCACCCACGCCGATTCGATCGAGACGAACCGTCCGATCAACGTGGCCTTCGACATGCTCAACGGCTTCCAGCGCTTCAACGACTGGAACACGATGCGCCTGATCGACCCGAACATCCGCTTCACGCTGAGCGGCCCGGCGTCGGGCGTCGGCGCGCGGCTCGAGTTCGCGTCCAACAACGCCACCGTGGGGTCGGGCAGCTGGGAGATCATCGAGAGCGTGCCGGGCGAGCGGATCGTCTTCCGCGTCGAGGACCAGGCCTTCGGCCACAACAAGACCATGCGCTTCACCTTCGAGCGCACCGGCCGCAACCAGCGCAACGTCGAGATCACCCAGCGCTACCGGGTGGAGTACGGCTGGAACCTGATCGGCCGCTATGCCGGCATGTACGTCGCCGCGGGGGCCGGCAAGCGCCTCGAGAACAGCCTCCGCCTGCTGTCGAACGCGCTCGCGGGCGTGCCGCGCATCGACTACACCATCTACGAGCACCCGCTGCAGGTCGTGCAGGTGCCGGCCATGAATGCGCTGAAGGTCGACGTGACCGCGCCGCTGGCCAACGATGGCTTCGCCATCTCGCTGACGAACCAGCTGCAGTGGATGGACCGCGTGATCGAGGCGAGCGGCTTCGCGAAGGACGGCCCGCTGCGCATCGTGACCATCGAACGCGGCTCGGAGGCCTACACGTTCACCATGCTGCTGCCGGTTCGCGACGCCGACGCGCCCGAGGGGTCGTCGCGCGCCCCGACGGTGGCGGAGCTGCCGGTGCTCGAGGCGACGATCGCCGGCGAGGGCAACCAGGTCGTCCTGACCCAGACCCCGCCGATGACCGCCGCCAACACCAAGTGGATCGGCCCTGCGCCGGGCCTGCAGCGCGTCCGCGACACGCTGCGCGCCTGGGCCATGGTGCGGGGCTTCCCGATCGAGCCGAACGTGCAGGGCTTCGACGACTACAGCGTCGCGATCCCGGACATGCTGAACCCGGACGCCGAGTTCCAGGCCTTCCTGCCGCTGCAGCTCGAGCCGAAGCCGGCGCCGTAAGCGTCGCCGAGCGGGGCGGGCGCCGCGTGCGCGCCCGCCGCCGCCGTTCCCGGAGCTCCGATGATCGAAGTGGAAGGCTTGTCGCGGCGCTTCGGTGCGCTGCTGGCCGTCGATGGCGTGGGGTTCACCGCCGCGCCGGGCGAAGTGATCGCCCTGCTGGGCCCCAACGGGGCCGGCAAGTCGACGACGATGAAGATGATCGCCGGCTTCCTGCGTCCGGACGCCGGGCGCGTCAGGGTGTCCGGGCACGACGTGGTGGCCGATGGCCTCGCGGCCCGGCGGGCGCTGGGCTACCTGCCGGAGGGCGCCCCGGGCTACGGCGAAATGGAGGTCGCGGATTTCCTCGGCTTCATGGCCGACGTGCGCGGCCTCGCCGGGGAGCGCCGCCGCTCGCGGCTCGGCTTTGCGATCGAGCGACTGCAGCTTGGCGAGGTGCGGCGCCAGCCGCTCGACACGCTGTCGAAGGGGTTTCGACGACGCGTCGGGTTCGCCGCTGCGATTCTCCACGACCCGCCGGTGCTGCTGCTCGACGAGCCCACCGACGGCCTCGATCCGAACCAGAAGCACGACGTGCGCGGGCTGCTGGTGGAGCTCGCGCGCGAGCGCACCATCCTGCTGTCGACGCACCTGCTCGAGGAGGTCGAGGCGATCGCCACGCGCGCGCTCGTCATGGCGGCGGGCCGGCTGCGCGCCGACGCCACGCCCGGCGAACTGCTGGCGATGTCGCGGCACGCGGGCGCGATCTGCTTTTCCGCCACCGACAGCGTCGCCGCGGTGGCGGCGCTCGATGGACTCGTCCCCGCGGCCGATACCGCCGTCGACGCCCGCGAGGGCCGCGTGCGCCTGTTCGTGCGCGGGCGGGGCATCGGGATCGATGCGGTCGCGAAGCGGCTGGGTGAACGCGGCGTGGCCTATGTCGACCTGCACGTGGAGCGCGGGCGGCTCGACGACGTGTTCCGCACGCTGACGGTTGGCGCGGAGGCGGCGGCATGATCCGCCCGACCTCGAGCCCGACGCTGGCCGTCGCGCGCCGCGAATTCGCGGCCTATTTCGCCTCGCCGCTGGCCGCGGTGTTCATCGTGCTGTTCCTCGGCCTTTCGGCGGCGCTGGCGTTCTACCTCGGTGGCCTGTTCGAGCGCGGCCAGGCCGACCTGCAGCCGTTCTTCTCGTTCCATCCCTGGCTGTACCTCTTCCTCGTGCCGGCGGTGGGCATGCGCCTGTGGGCCGAGGAGCGCAAGGCGGGCACGGTCGAACTGCTGCTGACGCTGCCGGTCACGCCGTGGCAGGCGGTGCTGGGCAAGTTCCTCGCCGGCTGGGCCCTGCTGGTGCTGTCGCTGGCGCTGACCGTTCCGATGTGGGCCACGATCAGCTGGCTCGGCGAGCCCGACCACGGGGTGGTGCTGGCCAGCTACGTCGGCAGCGCCCTGCTGGCCGGCGCGATGCTCGCCGTCTCCGGCGCCCTCTCGGCCGCCACGCGCAGCCAGGTGGTGGCGTTCGTCGCCAGCGTGGTGGCCTGCTTCCTGCTGATGCTGGCCGGCTACCCCCTGGTGCAGGACGCGGTGCGCGGCTGGGCGCCGGCGGTGGTCGCCGACGCGGTCGCCGCGGTCAGCTTCCTGACCCATTTCCAGGCGATCACCCGCGGCGTGCTCGACCTGCGCGACGTGCTGTTCTTCGCGCTGACGATCGCCGCATGGCTCGCCGCCACGGTGCTGATCCTCGATCCGCGGCGGATGCGCCGCAGCGTCGCCCTCGCGGTGCTGGGCCTCGGCTTCGTGGCGATGGTCGGGGCGTCGACGCTGCTGCTCCGGGGCGCACGCCTCGACCTCACCGAGAACCGCGAGCACACCCTCTCGCCGGCGACGGTGGCGCTGCTGGCGTCGATCGAGGAGCCGATCACGCTGCGGCTGTACTTCTCCGAGCGCGCGGCGGCCGACTTCCCGCAGGTGCGCGCCTATGCGCAGCGCGTGCGCGAGCTGCTGCAGGAGATGGCCGCGCGCGCCGACGGCGGGCTGCGCGTCGAGACGATCGACCCGGAACCGTTCTCCGACGACGAGGACCGCGCCGTGGCGCAGGGCCTCACCGCCGTGCCGCTGCCCGCGGGCGGGAGCTTCTTCTTCGGCATCGTCGGCAGCAACAGCACCGACGGCGAGCTCCCGATCCCGTTCCTGCAGTCCGAGCGGGAAGCTTTCCTCGAGTACAACCTCGCGAAGCTCGTCTCGGCCCTGAACGGCGAGGATCGCCCGGTCGTCGCGCTCTACAGCGCGCTGCCGATGGCGCCGGCCTTCGATCCCGCGCGCGGCGCGCCGTCCAGCGGCTGGGTGGTGGACCAGCAGCTGCGCGAGCTGTTCGACCTCCGTCGCCTCGAAGCCGGCTTCACCGCCGTCGACCGCGACGTCGACCTGCTGATGCTGGTGCACCCCTACGCGCTGTCGGAGGACAGCCTCTACGCGATCGACCAGTTCGCGCTGCGCGGGGGCCGCGTGCTGGCCTTCATCGATCCCGACGCCGAGAACGCGGAGGCCGATCCGTTCGCGGGTTCGGTGGCCGGCCAGCGCAGCTCCGACCTTGGCCCGCTGCTCGCGGTGTGGGGGGTCGACTTCGATCCCGCCCGCATCGTCGCCGATCCCGCCAACGCCCTCGCGGTGCAGACGCGCGAGGGCGGACCGACCGAGCCGCTGATCACGCTGCTCGGCCTTGGTGCCGCGTCGATGTCGCAGCAGGACGTCGTCACGGCGCAAATGGAGACGCTCAACCTCTCCAGCGTCGGCGCGCTTTCGGCCCGCGACGGCGCCGCCACCCGCTTCGAGCCGCTGGTCACCACGTCCGGCGAGAGCGGCACCCTGCCGACGACGCTGCTCGGGACGGTGAGCGCCACGCCGGCGAACCTGCTGCGCGAGTTCCGCGCCGCGGGCGGTGCCAGAACCGTCGCCGCGCGGATCTCCGGCCCGATCAAGAGCGCGTTCCCGCAGCGCGACGGCGACGGGCACCTGACGCGCAGCCTCGTCGACCTGCAGGCCATCGTGGTGGCCGACACCGACCTGCTCGCCGACGCGTTCTGGGTGAACAGCGCGCCTGGCGGCTTCGCCGAGCCGTTCGCCAACAACGGCGACCTCGTCTACAACGCCGTGGAAAACCTCAGCGGCAGCGCCGACCTGATTGCGCTGCGCACGCGCACCGTCGGCACGCGCCCCTTCCACCGCGTGGAGGCGCTGCGGCGATCGGCCGAGCGGCAGTTCCTGCAGACCGAGCAGGCGCTGCAGCAGCGTCTGGCCGAGCTGGAGCGGCAGCTCACGGCGCTGCGCCGCGGCGATGACGGCGCTCCCGCGCTCAGCGCCGAGCAGCAGGCCGAGCTCGCGCGCTTCCAGCAGGAGAAGGCCGAGGTCCGGCTCGAGCTCCGCGACGTCCAGCGTCGCCTGAACGCCGACATCGAGGCCCTGTCGACCGCGCTGCGCGCCATCAACATCGTCGCGGTCCCGACGCTGGTCGCTTTCGTGTTCCTGCTCGCCGGGCTATGGCGCCTGCAGCGTCGACGCCGCCGCGACGGGTGATGCCCGCGGCCCGCGCCGCGCTGCTGTCCGCGGCGCTGCTGCTGGGCGGCTGCGCCCCGGCACCCGAGGGTCCCGGGCCGCTGCTGCCCGGCCTCGACCGCGCGCTTCCCACCCTTGACCGCGTGGTCGTCGAGCAGGGCGATGGCGTTTTGGCGCTGCGGCGCGACGGCGATCGCTGGCTGATCGACGGTGCCGCCTGGCGCGCCGATCCGCGCTGGCTGCAGCCGCTGCTGCTCGGTCTTGCCGAGGCGCGGTGCGACGAGCCGAGGACGGCCGATCCGCAGCGCTACGGCCGGATCGGGGTGGCGTGGCCGCCGACGGGCGCGCTCGATGAGGGCGCCGCGTTCGCGCGGCCGACCGCGCGCCTCGCGCTGGCGTTCGCGGGCAGCGAGCGTCGCGTGGTGGTGGGCCATGCGCATCCGCGAGGCGGCACGTTCGTGCGCGTCGAGGGCGCGCCGCACAGCTGCCTGACCCGCGTCGACCTTCGCCTGCCCGCCCGCGCGGCCGACTGGCTCGACCCGATGGTCTGGTCGCCGCCACCCGGTCCGCCGGCGTGGATCGAGGTGAGCGATGGCGACGCGCCGGCGCTGCGCCTGGTCGCGCGCGACGGGCGCTACGTGGCCGACTCGCGCACGGGTCCGCCCGTGGACGCCCGGGCCGACGCGCTGGCCGCCGCCCTGCAGAACCTGCGCCAGCGCGGTTTGCGCGAGCCCCCCGCGGCGGCGGCGACCGGCGGCCGCGTCCTGCGCTTCGAAACGACCGACGGCGGGCGATGGGCGCTGGCGATCGAGCGGGATGGCGCCGCGACGCTCGCGCGCATCATCGAGGCCCCACCGGCCCAGGGCGACGGGCATGAGGGCCTGGCGTTCGAGCTCCCGCCCGATGTCGCCGATCCCCTTTGGGCCGACCGCGCGGCGCTGGCCGGTGCCGACGCGGCGGCGGCCACCGCGCGGGACGGCGGCGGATAGCCGCCATGGCGCGCGGATTCGACCTCGACGCTGCCCGCGCGCACCTTGCCCGCCGGGACCGCGCGCTGGCGAAGTGGATCACGCGCATCGGCCCGATCGACCCGGAGGGCTGGCGCAAGCCGTTCGACACGGTCGACGCGCTGGCGCGCGCCATCCTCTACCAGCAGCTTTCCGGCAAGGCGGCAGCGACGATCGTGGCGCGGGTCGAGGCGGCCTCCGGTTCGCGTCGGCTGACGCCCTCCGCGCTCGACGCGGTCGATGATGCCGGGCTGCGCGCCTGCGGCGTCTCGGGCAACAAGGTGCTGGCGCTGCGCGACCTGTGCCGGCGCGCTGAAGCCGGCGAAGTGCCCGCCGCGCGGCAGTTGCCGAAGATCGACGACGCGACGCTGATCCAGCAGCTCACCGCAGTGCGCGGCATCGGCCGCTGGACGGTCGAGATGCTGCTGATTTTCCGCCTGGGCCGTCCCGACATCCTGCCGGTCGACGATCTTGGCGTTCGCCGGGGTGCGCAGATTCTGGACGGCCTCGAGGTCGCGCCGACGCCGAAAGAGCTGCTCGCGCGCGGCGAGGCCTGGGGGCCGTACCGAACGCTGGCCAGCCTGTACCTGTGGCGCATCGCCGATGGTGAAGGCGTGCCGGAGCCCGCGAAGCGCCCGCAGGCGCGCAAGCCGATGCTGAAGAGGGTCAAGCGCTCGCAGGACTGAGCCAGCACCAGTGCCAGGGCTCGTAAGCGATGCCGTGCGGGTTGTCGCGCGGGTAGCTCAGGCGGAAGCCGAACTCGCCGGCGCGCCGCTGCAGCCACGCGAAGGCCGCGGTGTTCTCGAAGCTTTCCTCGGCGGGCGGCTCGCCTGGCGCGCCGATGTCGAGCGCCCGGCCGCTGTGGTGCTCGGAGTGCCCCGGTGCGGCGTTGACGCGCAGGATCTCGCCCAGCGTGAGCCCGCGCGCGAGCTTCCGCTCGAAGATGCCGCGCTGGTAGGCGTGGCTGCGGAAGCCGGAGATCGCTTCGAGCCCGACGCCGTCGCCACGCGCCGCCTCGCGCATCGCGCGCCAGGCGCGCGCGGCCGGCGCGAGCAGCCACAGCGCGCGGCGGTAGCGGTCGCGGCCGGCATGGCTGAGCAGCCGCGGCTCCTCGTGGAAGGGCAGGCCGCTGGTTTCGGCGTAGTCGTCGGCAAGGCCCATCGCGGCGTTGTTCGCGTGCACGGCGTCGCCGGGCAGCGTGCCGCGCGCCGCGGGCGAGACCGCGACATCGCGCGCGCGCAGCGCGTCGATCGCGCCGACCGCGGCCTCAAGCCCCGGCTCGCGCCACAGCGCCGGGATCAGCGGCGCGAGGCCGCGTGGACCGACGGCGGCGAGGAAGCGGCCGTCGCGCTTGCGCCGCAGCACCACGTCGGCGGCCGCGATGAGCCGCGAACCGCTCGTCGATCGAGCGCGGCACAGCGACGCCGGCCAGAGCTCGACGTCCGGCGTGTTGATGAGGAAGCGGGGCGGAGCGCGCATGGCGGGAAGTCTAGTGCGGCGCCGCCGGCGCGCGCGTCACGGCGCGCGGCCGCCGCGGCGGTCGTCGCCACCACCGCGCCCACGGTCGTCGTCGGGGGGGGGCGCTTTCGGCAGCCGTCCGGCCTTGCGCAGGGCCTCGCGCAGCGCGTATTCGATCTGCGCGTTCACCGAGCGCAGCTCGTCGTCGGCCCAGCGCTGGACGGCGTCCAGCACCGGGGCGGAGATGCGCAGCGGGTAGGCCTTCTTCTCGCTCACTTCGACGTGAAGCGTGAGAGGCCGAAGACCAGCCGCACGACCACGACGCCGACGAGGGCGACGAGCACCAGCGTCGCGACCATGATCTGCGACTCGGGCAGGAACGCCACCGCGCCGGCGAACGGCACGTGCAGCAGGCCGAGCAGCAGCAGGCGGATGCCGACGTAGCGGCCGAGGCCGGCCGGATCGCGCACCTTCTTCGGATCGACGCCGGCCAGCAGGTGGGTGGCGCGGCCGCTGCGGAAATAAAGGCCGATCGCGATCAGCGGGGCGGCGGCGACGAGGACGACCAGCGCGGCGAGGGTCTGCTCGTTCATGGCGGGCCTCAGTGGTGCAGCGTGCCGGTGTTCACCACCGGCTGCGTGCCGCGTTCGCCGCAGAGCACGACGAGCAGGTTCGAGACCATCGCCGCCTTGCGCTCCTCGTCGAGCTGGATCTTGCCGGCGTGGTCGAGCTGCTCCAGCGCCATGTGCACCATGCTGACGGCGCCTTCGACGATGCGGCTGCGCGCCGCGATGATCGCCGCGGCCTGCTGGCGCTGCAGCATGGCCTGGGCGATTTCCGGGGCGTAGGCGAGGTGGCTGATGCGCGCTTCAAGCACCGTGACGCCGGCCGCGCCAAGGCGCTCCTGGATCTCCACCTTGAGGTGCTGGTTGATCTCGGTGGCGTGGCTGCGCAGCGCGATCTGGTCGTTCGCGCCCGCGCCGTCGTGCCCGTCGTAGGGGTAGCTCGTCGCCATCTGGCGAAGCGCGGCCTCAGACTGCACGTGCACGAAGTTCTCGTAGTCGTCGACCTGGAACACGGCCTCGGCGGTGTCGTGCACCTGCCAGACGACGACGGCGGCGATCTCGATCGGCGAGCCCTCGAGGTCGTTGACCTTGAGCTTGCTCGACTCGAAGTTGCGCACGCGCAGGCTGATGGCGTTCTTCGAATAGAACGGGTTGGCCCACTTCAGGCCCGGGTCGCGGGCGGTGCCGACGTAGCGACCGAACAGCTGCACGACCACGCCGTTGTTCGGCTGCACGGTGAAGAAGCCGCACAGCATCACCAGCAGCGCCAGCGTCGCGAGCGCATTGAGCAGGACCCACAGGCCGGCCATCGGCAGCCCCGGCAGGATGAAGTAGGCCGCCACGTTCGCGAGCAGGGCCAGCGCCAGCGCAGCCAGCATCGCCAGGCCGGAAGGGGGATGGTACGGACGCTCATTCATGGCGGGACTCCAGGGAAGGCCGCCTAATTTGATATCGAAGCGATATCTTTATCAAGGCATCGGAAGGTCGAACCGCACCAGCGGGCTGGGCCGCTGCTCGCCGGCGACCCACAGCGACCCGCCGTCGAGTGAGAAGCCCACCGCCTCGGCCTGCGGCATCCAGGCGAAATCGAGCCGTTGCGGGCGCGCGAGCGCCGCAGGCCATCGGGCTCCGGCCTCGCGCCGGTACAGGTACACCGCCTGGTAGTTCAGGACGGCCAGCGTCCGCCCGTCCGGGCTGAGGTCGGCGGCGGACACCTGGGCGCGGTAGCGACCGTAGACCGGGTTCTGCCGGAGCTCCTCGCGCGTGGGCTGGGCGATGTCCGTCAGCCGGGCCACGCGCCGCGCCGTCTGGACCGCGTCGGTTCCGGGGCGCAGCGCGATGCGGAACAGCTCCGGCGGCACCCGCTTCTTCGACACCAGCAGCACCTCGCCGGCGGCGGCGTCGACGGCGACGGCCTCGCAGTCGCGCGCGCCGTCGGGCCAGCGGAAGCGCAGCGTCCACGCCGGCGTCAGCCGCATGCCGTCGGTGATCGACGCCGGCTCCTCGACGACGACGGCCGACAGCGTCCGGCGCACCCCGCCGTTGTCGCCGGTATCGGCAATCAGCAGATAGCGCCGGCCATCAAGCGTGAACGCCGCCATGTCTTCCCAATCGACGTTGGTCACGCCCGCGATGCCCACGGTGGCGAGGCGCTCGCCGTCGTCCGCCATCAGGTGCAGCTCGGCCGCATGGCCGCTGTCGTTGTGTACCCAGAAGGCACCCGGGCGGCTGCGCGACGCGGCGAGGCCGCTGGTCTCCGCGAGGCGGGCGTCGGCCATGACGCCGGCGATGCGCGGCGTGGGCGCGTCCGGTGGCGCCGCGGTCGCGGCGTGTGGGGCCGCGAGGCCAAGGGCCGGCAGCAGGACGACAAGCAATCGGTGGGGCATCAGGCGGATTCCAAGGCGCCCGCAGGATGGCCCAGCGTCCGCCTCGGCCACAAGCGCGGCGGCTACACTGCGCGGCCTCGCCGCCTGAGGGCGCGTCCGTCCCGAGCCCTGCCGCCCATGCCGCCCGCCGTCACGCCCGTCACCCTCGGCACGCCGCTGTCGCCCACCGCCACCCGCGTGCTCTTCCTCGGCAGCGGCGAGCTCGGCAAGGAAGTCGCGATCGAGCTGCAGCGTTTGGGCGTCGAGGTGATCGCCGCCGACCGCTACGCCGACGCGCCGGCCATGCAGGTGGCGCACCGCGGCCACGTGCTGAACATGCTCGACCCGGCCGCGCTGCGCGCGCTGATCGAGCACGAACGACCGCATCTCGTGGTGCCGGAGATCGAGGCCATCCACACGCCGACGCTGGTCGAACTGGAAGCGGCGGGGCAGCGCGTCATTCCCACCGCCCGCGCCGCGCGCCTGACGATGGACCGCGAGGGCATCCGCCGCTTGGCCGCCGAGACGCTCGGCCTGCCGACCTCGCCGTACCGCTTCGTCGACACCGAGGCCGAGTATCGCGAGGCCGTGTCCGCGCTGGGCCTGCCCTGCGTGGTCAAGCCGCTGATGTCGAGCTCGGGCAAGGGCCAGAGCGTCGTGCGCAGCGAGGCCGACATCGCCAAGGCCTGGGCCTATGCCCAGACCGGCGGGCGGGCGGGGCAGGGACGCTGCATCGTCGAGGGCTTCATCGACTTCGACTACGAGATCACCCTGCTCACCGTGCGCCATCGCGACGGCACCACCTTTTGCCCGCCCGTCGGCCACCTGCAGGTGGACGGCGATTACCGCGAGAGCTGGATGCCGCAGCCGATGAGCGCCGCGGCGCTGGCCGAAGCCGAGCGCATCGCCAAGGCCGTCACCGACGACCTCGGCGGCTGGGGCCTGTTCGGCGTGGAGCTGTTCGTGAAGGGCGACGCCGTGTGGTTCTCGGAAGTGAGCCCGCGCCCGCACGACACCGGCCTCGTCACGCTGATGGGGCAGGAGCTCTCCGAGTTCGCGCTGCACGCCCGCGCCATCCTCGGCCTGCCCATCCCGAACCTGCGCGCGCTGGGGCCCGCGGCCTCGTGCGCGATCGTCGCGGAAGGCCACGGCGTGCCGGTGTTCGAGAATGTCGATGCCGCCTTGGTCGAACCCGACACCGCGCTGCGCCTGTTCGGCAAGCCGCGGGTGGAAGGCAGCCGCCGCGTGGCGGTGACGCTGGCCCGCGATGTCAGCGTCGACGCTGCGCGCGCGAAGGCGCGGCGGGCAGCCGCGGCGATGACGGTGCGGTTGGTGTAGCCGGAGCGGGAAGTCGCGCCGAGTCGTGACTCGCCAGAGGGGTGCGGGGCGACCAAGGAGCTCCGGCCGGATCATCAGGCGCCCGCCGCGAAGCGGTGGCGCAGGACGCGCCATCCGCTCGAGCGACAGGGATGTCGCCTTCGAGCGGACAGCCGGGCAGAAACTCCAGTCAGTGACGGGGCGGGCCAGCGCCGCGCCCCTCTGGCGAGTCACCGCTCGGCGTTGCGAATCCGCTCTACCGCCCCGGCACCGCCGCGCGCGGAAAGCCCAGCGCGAAGGTTGGCGGCTCGCCGGGCGGGAAGCGCAGGCTCAGCTCAACGTCGAGCGCCTTGCCGCAGCCGATCACGTTCCACATCTCGACGCGGTCGGCGAGCGCGGAGGCCGAGCTCGCGTCGACCCGCAGCACCGGCGGTGGCGCCGCGCGGACCTCGATGCGCGCCGGCGCGTCGCAGGGCATGAGCTTCTGCGCCACCGGCAGCAGCGCGTCCAGCACCTCGCGGCGGGTGTCCTCGTCGAGCGTCGCGCCGCGCACCGGCAGCACCGGCTCGCCGCGCAGCGTGGTGCGCAGGCGCGCGCAGGTGTAGGCCAGCGTTTCCGCATCGCCCGCGGCCTGCTGCCGGATCGCCTGCTCGCGGATGGCGGCGTCGATGTCGGTGCGGCGCTGGCCCTGTGCCGCGGCGATCCGGTCGAGCAGGGCCGCGGCCTCGGCCAGCGTCGCCGCGCGCCGCTGGCGCCACTGCGACAGTTCGGCGTCGAGCGGCGCATCGCGGAAGGCCGGGAGCGTGCGGCAGCGCTCGACCAGAGCCGGGAAAGCCAGCGATTCGGCGTGGCGTTCGACCAGCCGCTGCTGCGCGCGCTCGCCGAGGACCGCGGCGCCCGCCGCGGCGGCGGGCACGGCGGCGAGCGTCGCCGCGACGGCCAGCGCGAGAGTCCCCGCCAAAGCCGCCCGATGCCGCCGGATCCGATACCCGCTCACGGCAAGGCGTTGGCCGGAACGAGGTCGACCCACACCATCCGGTGGTCGCTGGCCTCCGCCCAGTCGGCGCCGGGCTGCCCCGGCGTGGGCCAGAACACGCCGCTGTCGACGACGCGGAAGCCGCTGGAGGGCAGCACGTAGTCGAGGTGCAGGTTGCCCGAGGGCGGGCCGAACTGGCTGGTGTCGTGCGCAGGATCGCCGCGGTGGCGCGCATTCACCGGATGGCCCGTCCGCGCGGCGTGCACGCCACCGGCGCTCGTCGGAAACGGGTGCCGCAGCACGCGCGGATGTTCGATCAGCGCGACGATGGCCTCGTGGTGGCCGCTGCCGTCGTTGCGGTCGTTGTTCAGGTCGCCCGCGAGCACGAACGGCGCGTCGGCGGCCAGGCCGCCGCATTGGCCGGCGTCGTCGCACAGCCATGCGGCGCGGCCATCGGCATCGTCGAGGTAGTGGCGCCACAGCGCCAGCTCGTCGGCGTTGCGCCGGCCGTTGCGGTCTTCCGGTCCGTCGAACGACGGCGGGGTGGGATGCGAGACGAGGAAGTGCAGCACGCCGCCGGGCGTCCGCACCGGCACGTCCCAATGCGATTTCGAGGACAGCCGGAGCTGCGACCACACCGCGTCGGCGTGGAACCAGCGGCCGTCCGGATGGCGCGGGCGCCGCGGCTCGGGCAGGGCCGACCACTTCAGCAGGCGGAAGGTCCGCACGCGCTCGGCGTCGATGGGAAAGCGCGACAGCACCAGCATCCCGTACTGCCCCGGGTGCAGGCCGAAACCGAACGCGTCCTCGCCGTAGAGCCGGCCCGGCCCGCCCACCTGGCCGTCGCCGTTGATGTCGAGTCCGCTGGCGACGCCGGTGTTGACCGGCGCGAAGTAGCGGTACGGGTAGTGGATCGGTGCTTCCCCGAACTGCCCGACTTGCAGGTACTCGCGCTGCAGCACGTCGGCGAGCCGGCCTTCGGCGTCGAAGTCCACCTCGTTGAGCAGCAGCAGGTCGGGGCGCTGGCGCTGGATGATCGCGGCGATCCGCCGCGCGTTTTCGTCGGCGCCGCCGGCCAGTCGCTGGCGGACGCCGTCGGCTTCGTTGGCGAACAGCGCGACGTTGAACTGCGCCACGCGCAGACGCTGCGTCGGATCAGCCATCGGCTCGACGGCCGGGCGGTCGGCGGCGCCGCGGATCGGCGTCGCCCCGGAGCCGGCGCAGCCGGCGGCCACCGCCAACCCGAACAGGGCGGCGGCGGCGCGAACGATGAACCTCATGCAGTGTCCTCATCAAACGCGATCCAGTGGCCGTTCCACAGCCGCTCGAGCGGGCGGAATCGGCGCTTGTAGTCCATCTTCGGGTGCCCCTTCAGCCAGAACCCGAGGTACAGATGCGGTCGCGCCGTCGCGCGCGCCCAGTCGATCTGGCCGAGGAGGGCCTGCGTGCCGAGGCTGCGCGGGCCGAAGTCGGGGTCGAAGAAGGTGTAGACGGCCGAAAGCGCGTTCGGCGTCACGTCGGTCACGGCCACCGCGACCAGCCGGTCGCGCAGGCGCCACTCGAAGAAGCGCGTCGGGCTCCAGTCGCCGATCAGGAACTGGTCGAACTCGGCGACCGTGGGATCGGCCATCGGACTGTCCGGATGTCGGGCGTCGAGGTAGCGCGCGTACAGGTCGAACAGCGCGTCGCTGCGGCGGGCCGGCGCAACGCTCATCGTCAGGTCGGCGTTGCGCGCGGCGAGGCGGCGCTGCGTGCGGTCTGGGGTGAACCGCGCCACCGGCAGGCGGATCGGCAGGCAGGCGCTGCAGCCGCTGCAGTGCGGGCGGTACACGTGCCGACCCGACCGCCGGAAGCCCATGGCCAGCGCCTGCTCGTACACCGCGGCCAGCGCCGGCTCCTGCGGGTCGAGCACGAGGTCGCGCGCCTGCCGGTCCGGCCAGTAGCCGCAGGCATGCGCCTGCGTCAGGTACACCCGGATGTCGGTCAGCGCGCCCATGCCGTGCAGTGTAACTTCCGGCACGCGTGCACCGTCCGTCGCGGCGCCACGATCGTCTGCGACCCACTGCCCGCCACCGGAGCCGCGCCATGTCGATCGAACGTCGTGATGTCCTCAAGCTGGGTGCACTGGCGGCGGCCGTGGGCGTGGCCGGCGCAGGGCGCGGCGCGCCCATCGCCGCTGCGGCCCCGGCGCCGTCGGGCCCGGTACCAGGCGGCCCTTCGCGGCGGCTCAAGCTGCTGATTCTTGGCGGCACGGGGCTCACCGGCCCGCACCAGGTGGCCTACGCGCTGTCGCGCGGCCACGAGGTGACGATCTTCAATCGCGGCCGCCGCCAGCGCGACTGGCCTGGCACCGTCGAACAGCTGCTCGGCGACCGCGACGTCAACGACTACAAGAGCCTCGCGGCCGAAGTGGCGAAGGGCCGGCGCTGGGACGTCTGCATCGACAACCCGAGCAGCGTGCCGCACTGGATCCGCGACGCGGCGGCGGTGCTGAAGGGCCACGTTGGCGGCTACATGATGATCTCCAGCCTGTCGGCCTACGCCGACAACGCGACGCCGGGCGCCGACGAGACGGCCGCGCTCGCGACCTTCGAGGGCGATCCGCTGGCGGCGACGATGGCCGACCTGCGCGCCAACATGGCGCTGTTCGCGGGCCTCAAGGCCGCGACCGAGGCCGAGACGCGCCGGCAGTTCGGTGAGGCCGCAACGATCGTCCGGCCCGGCCTGATCGTCGGCCCCGGCGACGAGACCGACCGCTTCACCTACTGGCCGACGCGCCTCGCGAAGGGCGGCGACGTGCTGGCGCCGGGCGACGGCCGCGACCCGGTCCAGTACATCGATGCGCGCGACCTCGGCGAATGGATGGTCCGTCTCGCGGAAGACGGCGCGACCGGGGCCTACAACGCCATCGGCCCGGCGCATCCGCTCGACATGGCGGGCCTGCTGTACGGCATCCGCGCCAGCACCACGGCGGGCGCGCAGCTCACCTGGGTGCCGGCCGATTTCCTCGCCGAGCAGGGCGTCAGCCCTTGGGGCGACATGCCCGTGTGGGTGCCGGGGCAGGGCGAGACGGCAGGCTTCCACCGCCGCAGCAACGCCCGCGCGATCGCCGCCGGCCTCACCTTCCGCAGCATCGCCGATACCGTGGAAGCGACGCGGGCGTGGTTCGCATCGCAGCCCGAAGAGCGCCGCAGCGCGCCGCTGCGGGCGGGCATCAGCGCGACGCGCGAGGCCGACGTGCTGTCCGCGTGGCGTTCGCGGCAGGCCGGCTGATCGCCGCCTGACGCTGCCGGCGGACCGATCGGTCGCTCAGGCCACGGACGCGGCGACGACGCGGTTGCGGCCGCCGCGCTTCGCCGCATAGAGGGCTTCGTCCGCCGCGAGCAGCAGCGCTTCGAGCAGGGCGCCATCGGCCCGGCGCGAGGCCACGCCGATCGATACCGTGACGGGCGTTGCTTCCGCGCCGCCGAGGTCCAGCGGCGTCGCAGCGAGCGCGGCGCGGATCCGTTCGGCGACGGCCAGGGCCGCGGCGGCGTCGGTTGCCGGCAGCAGCACGGCGAACTCCTCGCCGCCGATCCGTCCGAACACGTCGCTGGTGCGGAGCTGCGCGCGGCAAACCGCCGCGAAGGCGCGGAGCGCCGCGTCGCCGCCGGCGTGGCCATGAGCGTCGTTGAGCGCCTTGAAGCGGTCGAGGTCCATCGCCAGCACCGTCACCGTCTCACCCGCGCGCTTCGCTCGCGACAGCTCGCGCTCGGCGAGCTCGCCGAAGTGCCGGCGCGTGGCCGCGCCGGTCAGCGCGTCCACGTTGGCAAGACGCTCGATCGCGGCGCGCTGCTCCTCCAGCAGCCGGGCCTTGTCCTCGAGCTCCAGCGTCCGCGCCTGCACGAGCCCTTCGAGGTGGTCGCGATGCGCGGACAGCTCGGCCTCGTAGCGCTGCATGCGCTTGAGGTCGGCGGCGATGCGCGCCTGCATGCTGTTGACCGCTTCGGCCAGCTGGTCGATCTCGTCGGGCGGTGCGGCGGCACGCTTGCCGGCGAGCACCAGCGAAGGCATGGGGCCGTCCAGCCGCAGCGTCGCGGCGTGCTCGGCCATGCGCCGAAGGTGCCGGGTGACTTCCCGCCGGAACAGCACCAGCAGCGCCAGCGCGCAGGCGCCGAGCGCCGAGACCGTGGTCAGCGCCGCGAAGCCGCTGCGGCGGGCGAGCTTGTACGCCAGCTCGTCGGGGCCGACGACCACGGTGAGCTCGCCCACGCGGAAGGCGCCCGGGATGGCGGGCTGCAGCGCGAAGCGGCGCTCGGCGAGCACGCGCGCCGGGCGGGCGCCGCGCGTGAAGGTCTGGCCGCCGTCGTCGGCCAGCACCACGTGGGCCACGCCGGGGAGGCTGGCGATGCCGTCGAGGATCAGCGCGGTCTCGGCGTCGTTGACCAGCCAGCGGCTGGCGGCCAGCTGGGGCACCTGCGTGCGCGCCAGCTCGTCGAGGCGCTCGCGCGACGCACCGATCTCGGTGACGTAGACGAACACGATCTGCACGATCATGACCGCGAGCCCGATCGCGAGGCTGATGCCGAACGCCGACCGCACCAGGCGCCGGCCCAGCCGGTTGTCGGCTTCGCCCGCGGTGCCGGCGGGCGCGGTGGCCGGGCTGCTCACGGCGTCGGCCCGGCCGCCGGGCCCGGCTGGTACCACCAGCCCGGCATCGACAGCGGCGTGGCCGCCGGCAGCAGCGGGTTGGCCAGCCCGATGCGCTCGCGCCGCGCCAGCGCCAGCCGCGCGAGGTCCTCGCCGTAGGTCTGCAGCAGCAGCCGGTCGAGGCTGCCGTCGGCGAACGACGCGCGGAGGCCGCGCTCGATCGACTCGGCCAACGCGGCGTTGTCGGGATGGACGAAGAAGTACATGGCCGACGGATAGTGCAGCACGAGCCGCGGCTCGAGGGCGAGGCCGCGGGTGGCGTGCACGCCGATCTCCGGGATCGCCTCGCCCACGCCGCGGGGAACGTAATCGATGCGCCCGCGGACGAGCAGCTCGAACAGCGAGGCGTAGCTGGGCGTCCCGATCACGTCGAGTCCGTTGGCGCGCAGGATCGCCAAGTCGGGCCAGTCGTGCCCCTGCGCGCCGCGCAGCCGCGCGAGGTCGCCGGCGTCGCGGACCGCGGCGAAGCGCGGCACGTCGGCGCGCCGCACCATCAGCACGCGCCAGCCGATCAGGCCGCGGTCGAACGGCACCCGCACCGCGCGGAGCCGCCGCTCGCGTTCGGGCGAGGTCACCGTCCACAGCACGTCGATCAGCTGGCCCGACGCCAGCGCGCGGATCGCGCGCTCCTGCTCCATCGGAACCGGGGCCGGCACCAGCGCCGCGTCGACCCCCGCTTTTTCGAGCGCAAGCCGCAGCGCGGCAAGCGGGTACTCGGCGCGCCGGTCGACGGCTCCGACGATGGGCGGATGGCGCACCGTCTGGGCCGCCCCGGCCGCGGCGGCCGGTCCGGGCCGCAGGCCCGCGGCGACGGCGAGGGCCGCAGCCAGCAGGGCCGCCAGCGCGCGGCGAGGCAGGGCGGGATGCAGCAAGCGGGCAGGGCGCGTCATCGGGCGCAGTCTGCCCGCGCGCCGCACGCGGTCAAGCCGCAGGCGGCGTGGCCAGCGTCCCGATCCGCTGGCCAAGCACCACCGGCGCTTCCGCGGAGAGGGCTTCCATCGAGGCCAGCATGGCCTTCGGGAACAGCAGCACCACGGTGCTGCCGTAGTTGAAGCGCGCCATCTCGGCGAAGCGCTCCAGCGTGATGCCCTTGCCGCGCCAGTCCTTGCGGATCACGCGGTCGGCGTAGGCGGGGATCTCCTCGCCGCTCCAGACCGTTTCGACGCCGGAGACGAGGATCGCGCCGACCATCACCGCGACGAAGGGGCCGTGCTCGCCCTCGAAGTGGCAGACCAGCCGCTCGTTGCGGGCGAACAGCCGCGGGATGGCGCGCGCGGCCCACGGCGCCACGCTGAACAGCCGGCCCGGCACGTGCGCGGTCTCGACCAGCGTGCCCGACAGGCTCATGTGCACGCGATGGTAGTCGCGCGGGGAGAGGTAGACGTTGGCGAACCAGCCGTCGCGGTAGGCCTCGGCCTTGGCCTCGTCGGCGAGAAATTCCGCGGCGGTGAAGTGCTGGCCCTTGGCCTGGAAGATGCGGCCCTCCTCGATGCGGCCGATCTGCGCGATCTTCCCGTCAGCCGGGCAGAGCACCGCCTTCGGGTCGGCTTCGGCCGCGCGCGCGCCGGGTTTCAGCGGCCGGGTGAAGAAGGCATTGAAACTGGCGTAGCTCTCGGGGTCGGGATTCGCCGCTTCGGCGAGGTTGACGTTGAACGTCCGCACGACGGTGTTGATCAGCCAGCGCTTCAGCGGCGCCCACTCCGAGCGCGCGAGGCGGTAGGCGAGGCTCGACAGCAGGCGATGCGGCAGGACGTACTGGAGAACGACCGCCGGGCTCACGATGCGCTTCCGCCCGTGGCCAGGCGCGCGAGGTCGCGCGCCACCGCCTGAGGATCAATGGTCGCCACGACGCCGCTGCCCGGCGTCGCGCCCGGCGGCATGCGCGGGCGGATGACGCCCGCCACGCGCACCTCCGGATCGAGCACCACCATCGAGCCGCTGTGGTCCATCGTGTAGGTCTCGCCCAGCGGCACCTTGCGGTAGACGAGGCTGAGGCTGCTGGTGAACGCCTCGAGCGCCGCCGGATCGGTCTGCGTGGCCGACAGCGTGGCCGGGTGGAAATGCCTCGCATAGCCCGCGATCAGTTCCGGCGTATCGCGCTCCGGATCGATCGATACGAAGAGCACGCGCGGCCGCTGCGGCTCCGGCAGCGCCTCCCACGCGCGCTGGGCCTTGCCGAGGTCGGTCAGCGTGGTCGGACAGACGTCCGGGCAGGACACGAAGCCGATGAACACGACGGTCCAGCGGCCCCGCAGCGTGTCGGCCGTCACCGCGCCGTCGGCCGATTCGAGGGTGAACGGCGGCAGCGGACGCGGCGCGGGGTAGGGCGTCATCGCCTCGAAGGCCGTCCTCGGCGCGCCGGTGCCGTCGCCGAGCCAGCGCTCGGCCGCGAGCAGCCCGAGGCCCGCGAACACCGCCGCGACGATCACCAGCAGGAAGGTCCGATTGAACATGGAAGGGGCCCAAACCATCAGGAAACAGGCCGCAAAGTATAGGGGCGCTGGCTATACTCGGGCGCTTGAATCGTGAAGCCCGCGAGGGCGCCGACGCCGAATGCCTGCCGAATCCCCGACCGACGCCCTGCAGACGATCATCGACCTGATCCGCTACGGCGCCAGCCGCTTCGGCGAGGCCGGCCTGACGTTCGGCCACAGCTACGACAACGCGATGGACGAGAGCACCCAGCTCGTCCTGCACGCGCTGCACCTGCCGCACGACCTGAACCCGATCTACGGGCAGTCGCGGGTGACGCCCGACGAGAAGACGAAGGTGCTGGCGCTGTTCCAGCGCCGCATCGTCGAGCGCGTGCCGGCCTGCTACCTCACCGGCGAGGCCTGGTTCGCCGGACTGTCGTTCAAGAGCGATTCGCGCGCCCTGGTGCCGCGTTCGCCCATTGCCGAATTGATCCTCAACGGCTTCCAGCCTTGGATCGGCGACACGCAAGTGCGCGACGCGCTCGATATCTGCACCGGCGGCGGCTGCATCGCCATCGCGATGGGCCACTACAACCCGGATTGGAACGTCGACGCCGTCGACCTCAGCCCCGAGGCGCTGTCGCTGGCCCGCGAGAACGTCGAGCGCCTCGACGCCCGCAACGTCACGCTGCACCACGGCGACCTCTACAGCCCGCTCACCGGCCGCCACTACGACCTGATCGTCACCAATCCGCCCTACGTCACCAACGCCGAGACCGACGCCCTGCCGGCCGAGTATTCGCACGAGCCAGACATGGCCCTGCGCGCCGGCGACGACGGCCTTGACCTGGTGCTGAAGATCCTCCGCGACGCCCCGCTGCACCTGCGCAAGCACGGCGTGCTGATCTGCGAGGTCGGCGAGAGCCAGCAGCACCTCGAGCGCCTGCTGCCCGAGGTGCCCTTCGCGTGGATCGAGTTCAAGGTCGGGCAGATGGGCATCTTCGCCCTGCACCACGACGATCTCGTCGCCCACCACGCCGAGATCGCCCGCTTGGCGGCCCAGCGCCCCTGAGCGCGGACGACGGATCGGACAGCGCATGGCCAGCAACGCCTTCGGGCAACTCTTCGCGGTGACGACCTTCGGCGAAAGCCACGGGCCGGCCATCGGCTGCGTCATCGACGGCTGCCCGCCAGGGCTCGAGATTTCGCCGGAAGAATTCCGCCACGACCTCGAGCGGCGTGCCACCGGCCGCTCGCGCCACACGTCGCAGCGCCACGAGGCCGACGAGGTCGAGATCCTCTCCGGCGTCTTCGAGGGCAAGACCACCGGCACGCCGATCGCCCTGCTGATCCGCAACACCGATGCGAAGTCGAAGGACTACGCGAAGATCGCCGAGCAGTTCCGCCCGGGCCACGCCGACTACGCCTACTGGCAGAAGTACGGCATCCGCGACCCGCGCGGCGGCGGCCGCAGCT
>ERZ1066121.676-NODE-676-length-29485-cov-15.351070_pt1 | contig 29485 bp, 23 predicted proteins | sample MGYA00382768_ERZ1066121 | MGnify/ENA primary metagenome ERZ1066121 (study PRJEB33369, sample SAMEA5778351) | biofilm metagenome | biome: Industrial cooling water; feature: Water cooling tower basin; material: Biofilm | place: United Arab Emirates | collected...
CGCGATTCCGCGCGATTCCGCGCGATTCCGCGCGATTCCGCGCGATTCCGCGCGACGCACGCGACGCGGTCGCGACGGCAGAGCCTTGCACGGGAGTGCGGCGTGCGGCCCACGAGCCCACGCCAGATCGATACGCCGCCCGCGCGCCGTGGCGCGCGGGCGGGAGACGGATCCGGACGTGGCCACGTGGCCACGCCCGGGCGTGTCGTCGGACGAACCTCCCGTCGCCCATGCCCCGGTCCCTACCGGCGCTCGCCTCGCGAGCGCTCCTCACGCGCGTGCGTCGGCTCACGTGTCCGTCGCTCGTCCGCCGGTCGCTCGCGCGCCATGGCGCGGCCGCTCTCGCCATCCTGGTGGGCGCCCCCGCAGTCCACGCGCAGCCGACGCGCACGATCACCGGGAGCGTGGTGGAGGCGGTCGGCGGCACCCCCGTACCGGCGGCCCAGGTCTCGGTCGTGGGGTCGACCCTCGGCACCGTCACGCGGGAGACGGGGGCGTTCACCCTCCGGGTGCCGGACCGCGAGGTCGTCCTGCAGGTGCGCCGGATCGGGTATCGCCCGGTGCAGCGGACCGTCGGCGCGACGCAGGCGACGGTCACGATCGAGCTGCAGCGCGACGCCGCACGGCTGAGCGAGGTGGTGGTCACGGGCGTCGGCACCGGCATCGAGCGCCGGAACCTCGCGCAGGCCGTGGCGAGCGTGAACGCGGAGGAGCTGGTCCGGGCGCCCGCTGCGAGCTTCGAGCAGATGCTCGCCGGCAAGGTGGCGGGCGCCGACGTCCAGACGAACTCCGGCGCCCCCGGGGGCGGGGCGCAGGTACGTCTCCGCGGCGTGTCCACCATCAACGGCGCGACCACGCCGCTCTACGTCATCGACGGCGTCATCGCCAGCGACGCGACCATCCCGTCCGGCATCTCGAACCTCACACGCTCGTCGGCCGACCGGGCCGTCGGGAGTCGCCAGGACAACGCCTCGAACCGCATCGCGGATCTCAACCCGAACGACATCGAGACGATCGAGGTCCTCAAGGGCGCCGCGGCCAGCGCCATCTACGGCTCGCGAGCGAACAACGGGGTCATCCTGATCACGACGAAGCGCGGCCGCGCCGGCGCCCCGCAGTTCGCCCTGACGCAGCGGGTCGGCCGCTTCGAGCAGGCGCGCCGGTTCGGCACACGCCGCTTCACGAGCGTGGAGGACGCCGTCGCGACGTTCGGCACCCGTGCCCGCGACCTGTGGCAGTCGGACGTGTTCTTCGACCACGAAGGGACGCTCGCGGGGGAGACGCCGCTCGGCTACGAGACGATCGGCAACGTGCGGGGAGGGACCGAGACGACGCGCTACTACGCGTCCGCGCTCCTGAAGCACGATGGCGGCATCGTCCGGAACACCTACTACGACAAGCGGTCGTTCCTCGTGAATCTCGACCAGTCGGCGGGGGAGCGGGTGCAGTTCCGCCTCAGCGGCAACGCGCTCTACACGGAGAACGGCCGCGGCGTCACCAACAACGACAACGCGGGCGTGAGCCTGTTCGCCGCCGTGGCGCGCTCCCCGAGCTTCGTCGACCTCCGGCAGCGCCCGGATGGGAGCTGGCCGACGAATCCGTTCGGGAACAGCAACCCCCTGCAGACGGCGGCGCTCGTCCGGAACACGGAGCGCGTGTACCGCTACATCGGGTCGGGGAGCGTGACCTACACCCCCGTGCAGCGCGCCACGCAGGAGGTCCGCCTCCTCCTGAACGGCGGCGTCGACTTCTTCAACCAGCGCACCGACGTCTTCTCGCCGCCCGAGCTGCAGTTCGAGCCGCTCGATGGCCTCGCCGGGACGTCCATCCTCAACAACGGGCAGAACCTCAACTTCAACGCGAACCTGAACGCCGTGCACGTCTGGCGCCCGGGGGGCGGACGAGCGCTGTCCGCGACGACGTCGGTGGGCAGCCAGTACGAGCGGCGCGGGTTGAGCGTCGCCCAGATCGTCAGCCAGGGGCTCATCGGCGGGCTGCAGAACGTCTCGCGCGCGACCGCGATCGGCGTGAATCAGGACGTCTCCCTGACGCGCGACGTGGGGCTGTTCGCCCAGCACGAGCTCCTCGTGCGCGAGCGGCTGCTGCTCACGGCGGGGTTCCGCGCCGACCGGAGCAGCAACAACAGCGACGCCGAGCGCCTCTTCTTCTTCCCGAAGGCGGCCGCCTCGTACCGGTTCAGCGGGCTCCCCCTCCGCGTGGACGAGCTCAAGGTGCGCGCCGCCTACGGCGAGTCCGGCAACCAGCCGCTCTACGGCCAGAAGTTCACCGAGTTCCTCGCGGCCAACATCACCGGCATCCCGACCTTCAACGTCGCCGGGCAGTGGGCGGCGAACGACGTCCGCCCCGAGCGGCAGCGCGAGATCGAGGGCGGGGTGGACGTGACGGTGCTCGGCGGACGGGGATCGGTCGAGCTGACGGGCTACCAGAAGACCATCGACGACCTGCTCCTGACCCGCACCCCGGCCCTCTCCTCGGGGTACGCCGTCCAGATCTTCAACGGGGGCTCCATCCGCACGCGCGGCGCGGAGGCGGCGCTCCGGGCGGTGCCCGTCCAGTGGCGGGCGCTGGAGTGGTCGTCGACGACCACGTTCTCGATGGAGCGCAGCAGGGCGCTGGAGCTGCCGATCCCCCCGTTCCGCCCCCCCTCGTTCGGGACGCAGGCCGGGGCGTTCCAGGTCGAGGCGGGCAGGTCGCTCGGCCAGATCATCGGCAACGACTCGCTGCCCGACGGACGCCTGGTCGTGCGGGCCGTGCGCGACGCGATCCCGAACTTCCGCATGGGCTTCGCGAACACCCTCCGCTGGCGCGCCCTGTCGGCGTTCGCCATGCTCGACTGGCAGGACGGCGGGATCACGAGCAACCGGCAACGCTTCTTCTACGACCTGAACGGGGCGAGCATCGATTGCAACGTGCGCGCGCCGGACCCCAACCCGCAGAACGAGAGCGTCTGCCGGCGCCGCAACCGGCTGTACGCGAAGCAGACGGCGATCTACCTGGAGGACGCCAGCTTCGTGAAGCTCCGGGAGGTGTCGCTGACGTGGGAGGTGCCGCGTGCGCTGGTGCAGCGGGCCGCCGGGCGCGTCGAGTCGGTTCGGACCAGCGTGAGCGGACGCAACCTCGTGTGGTGGACCGGCTACACCGGATTCGATCCGGAGGCGAGCAACTTCGGCACGCAGGCGATCTCCCGCGGGATCGACAGCCCGGGCTTCCCGCCGTCGCGGAGCCTCTGGTTCTCCGTCGACGTCGGCTTCTGAGGGGCGCCCGATGACGAGCATCATCCCGGCGAGCCGCCGCCAGGTCGCCCACGTGGCCGCCTCCCTCGGGCTGGCGCTCGCGGGCGCCTGCCGCGAGATCGACGCCCCGAACTTCAACAATCCCAGCGTCGGTGCCGCCCTCGAGGCGCCGACACGTGGCGCGATCGCCAACGCCGCCCAGGGCTTGCTGCGCGGGACCCGCGTGAACGTGGGCGAGAGCGTGCGCTGGCTCGGCGCCTTCGGGCGAGAGGGATACCCGATGGCGGCGACCGGCGCCTCCCTGCCCGGGAGCGTCCGCGATCCGCTCGTGTTCGACGGGTTTCCCGGCAACGTCCTCTACGCCGACCCGTACCGGAACATCCTCGGCGCGAACCTCCTGCTCGCGATGGTGGACGCGGGCGGCGGGCTGACCGAGACGGAGAAGGCCGCCGTGCGCGGCTTCGCTCGCACGATCGTCGCCTACGACCTCCTGCAGGTGATCGTGACGCGCGACCGCTTCGGCGCGCCGGTCGACGTCGGCACCGATCCGAATGCGCAGCCCGCGCCGATCCTCCCACGGGACGAGGTGTACGCGCGCATCGCGCGGCTGCTCGACCAGGCAGCCACCGACCTGAGGGCCGGGGGCACGGCGTTCCCCTTCACGCCGACGAGCGGGCTGACCGGCTTCTCGACCCCGGCGACGTTCCTGCGCCTCAACCGGGCGCTGAAGGCCCGGGTGTCGGTGTACCGCGACCAGTGGGCCGACGCGCTCGCGGCGCTGGGCGAGAGCTTCCTCGACACCACCCAGCCGCTCGCCTTCGGTGCGTACCACGTGTACTCGACGACGTCCGGCGACATCCCGAACCCGAACTTCCGACCGGACCTGCTGTGGGCGCATCGGCGCCTCCGGACCGAGGCCCAGCGCCGCCCCGACGGTGGGCTCGATCTGCGCGCGCAGAACAAGCTCGTGTCCGTCCCGGTGTTCACCCTGATCGGGATCTCGTCCGACCTGCAGTTCTCGATCTACAACTCGCCGACCGCGCCCATCCCCTGGGTCAAGAACGAGGAGCTGATCCTCCTCCGCGCCGAGGCGAACCTCGGGCTCGGGAACCGCGCGGCGGCCATCCGGGACATCAACGTCGTCCGCACGAACTCGGGGGGACTCGCGCCGCTCCCCGAGAGCTTCTCGGGAGATCTCCTCGGCGAGCTGCTGTACAACAAGCGGTACTCCCTGATGTGGGAGGGAGGGCACACGTGGATCGACATGCGCCACTACGGGCGGCTCGCCCAGATTCCGGTCGGCCGGTCCGACCCGCGGCTCTTCGACGCGATGCCCATCCCCGGAGGGGAGTGTCAGGTGCGGTCGCCCCAGCCCCCCGGGTGCGAGGTCGTGACCGGGATCACTCCGCCACCGACGGGGCCGTGAGCGCGCGGGCGACGGGCATGCAGCGCGCGGCGCACCGCGCAGGTGCCGTGCATCGGAGCGTGCGTCGTGCGGCCGCGGTCGGACTCGGCTGGCTGTTGCCGCTCGTGGGCGCGCCGGCGGCGCTCGCCCAGGACCCATCCACGGGCTCGACGCCGACCGCGGCTGCGTCGACGGCGGCTGCGTCGACGGCGGCCGCGTCGACAGCGGCCGCGTCGACGGCCGCGGCGGCGGTGTCCACGGGACGGACCGCCGCCGCGTGGGCCGATCGCGTCCTCGGGGTGCGCTCGGTGCTCGGCGCCGACGGGGCACGCTGGTCGCCCGACGGCAGGATGCTGACGTTCACGTCGTCGCTCGGCGACGGACGGGGGCTCTGGGGGGTGCCCGCGACGGGAGGATTTCCCGTGCGCCTCGTGCCGGACCTCGGAGGCGTGCCGTTCCTGCTGGCGCAGCACCCGCGCTGGTCGCCGACGGGCGCCTGGATCTCCTATCTCACCGACCGCGACAACGAGAACGGACAGCCCGACCTGTGGATCTGGTCTCCCCGGGACGGGCGGCAGGTGCGACTGACGCGCATGGCGGCACGGATCGGATGGACCAGCTGGTCTCCCGACGGACGGTGGGTCGCCCTCGCGGCGGGCACCGAGGGGAACTACGACGTCTGGAAGGTCTCCGTCCCGGACGGCCGGCTCGTGCGGCTCACCGACGACCCGCGCTACGAGACCACCCCCGAGTGGTCGCCGGACGGCCGGCGCGTCGTGTTCGTGCGGAGCGACGCGCGATGGGTCGACCACGAGATCCTCGAGGTCCCGGCCGACGGGGGGACGCCGCGCCGGATCGTCGAGGTGCGCGACTTCTTCGACTACCAGACCTCCGGCACGCCGCTGATCGGAGCACCGCAGCTCTCCCCCGACGGGCGCACGCTGCTCTACCTGTCCTGGCAGTCCGGCTGGATCAACTACTGGACCGTGCCCGTCGCCGGCGGCACCCCCCGAGCGGTCGCGCCGGCGCCGGCCGACCAGTCGGACGCCGCGTGGTCCCCGGACGGCCGGACCGTCGCCTTCGTCGAGAACCGCGACGGCACGCGTGCGCTCCGCCTCGTCCCGCGCCAGGCGGACGGCTCCTTCGGCGAGCCGCGCACGCTCGTCGGCCCTCCCATGGGGGTCGTCGCCAACGTCGCCTGGGCCCCGGACGGATCGCGTGTCGGCTACACGCTCGCCACCCCGACCGCGGCGGCGGACCTGTACGTGGCCGATCCCCGGGGGGGAGCCCCGACGCGCCTCACCTGGTCGGACGGGGCGGGGGAGGCCGATGCCCTCGTGGCGCCCCGCAAGGTGCGCTACCGCAGCGACACGCTCACGATCTCGGCCTACCTGTACACGCCGCGCGACCTCCGGCCGGGCGAGCGGCGGCCGGCGATCCTCTTCGCGCACGGCGGTCCCACCTCGCAGTACGCCGACGGCTACGAGCCGCAGATGCAGTTCTTCGCCGCGCAGGGCTACGTGATCCTCGCGCCGAACTTCCGCGGCAGCTCGGGCTACGGGCGGGCGTTCGCCGACGCGAACGACCGGTGCTGGGCGCACTGCGATCTCGACGATCTCGTCGCCGGCAAGGCGTACCTCGCGACGCTCGGCTACGTGGACACGGCCCGCGTGGGGATGACGGGGACGAGCCATGGCGGTCTGCTGAGCATGGCCGCCGCGACGTTCGCCAAGGGCGCCTTCCGTGCGACCATCCCGCACGGGGGCACGGCCGACCGGATCTACTACTACAACACCCAGGAGCTGCGGCACATCAAGCAGGCCGAGCACGAGTTCGGCCCGCTGGCGGACAACGAGGCCGTGTACCGCTACGTGTCGCCGTACTACCACGTCGAGCAGGTGGACACGCCGCAGTTCGTGATCTGGGGGGAGGGGCGGTGGCCCGGCTCGCAGAACTCGCGGCGCTACGTCGAGGAGCTCGAGCGGCAGTACAAGCCGCACCGGTGGAAGGTGTACCAGGGGGAGAACTACTACGTGTCGTCGCGCGCCAACGTCCGGCAGATGCTGCTCGACATGCTCGACTTCTTCGACGTGCACCTGCGGGAGGCGCCGTGACGCGCCATCGTCCCGATCGGCGCCGTCCCCTCGATCGGCGCCGTCCCCTGGCGCTCGCCGGGCTCGGCCTGGCACTCCTCTCCGCCGTCCCGCTCTCGGCGGTCGAGCCGCAGGGTGCCCCGGACGCCGGCGCGTGGGCGGAGCGCCTGCTGCAGGTGCGGAGCGCCGTCGGCGGAGAGCGCCCCGTCTGGTCGCCCGACGGGGCGCGGATCGCCTTCACCTCGTCGCTGCTCGGCCCGGGCGTGTGGACCGTCGCTCCCGACGGCGGGTTCCCGCGACGCCTCGTGCCGGACATCGGCGGGGCGGGACACTTTCTCGCCACGCAGCACCTGAGCTGGTCTCCGGACGGCCGCTGGCTCGCCTTCGTCTCCGACCAGGGGGGGAGCACCGAGCTGTGGGTGCGCGCCGTCGCCGACGGCGCCGAGCGGCGGCTGACGAACGCCGGTGCACGCATCAATTCCCTCTCGTGGGCTCCGGACTCGCGCGCCATCGCCTACGCCGGCGACCGGCACGGCGACTACGACGTGTGGACGGTCGGCCTGGACGGCACGGCGCCCGTGCGCCTCACCCGGAACGCCCGCCACGAGGTCTTCCCGACGTGGACCCCCGACGGACGGCGCCTCGCGTACGTGACGCTGGACGAGCGGTGGATGGACCACGAGGTCGCGACGATCGACCGCGCCGGCGGTGACCGCCGGGTGGTCGTGCAGGACACCGACTTCTTCGACTACGGATCCGGGGAGAGCTTCGGCTATCCGATGGTGTCGCCCGACGGGCGGCAGGTGCTCTTCCGCTCCCAGCGGAGCGGATGGCTGAACTACTGGGTCGTCCCGATCGCCGGCGGGACGCCGCGACAGATCGCCGCGGCGACGGCCGACCAGAGCGAGGCACGCTGGTCGCCCGACGGGACGCAGATCACCTACGTCGAGAACCACGACGGGACGCACGACCTCCGCGTCGTGCCGGCTGCCGGCGGGTCGCCGCGCGTCGTGGTGGCGCCCGGGGCGGGCGTGGTGTCGGCTCCCGACTGGTCCCCCGACGGACGGCGGCTGAGCTACGTGTTCGCGACCCCCACGACCGCCGGCGACCTGCACGTCGTGCGGGCCGACGGGAGCGCGCCACCGGTTCGCCTGACGGTGAGCGACGCCGGCGGGGCGATCGAACGCGATCTCGTCGCGCCGCGCAAGCTGCGCTACCGGACCTTCGACGGGCTCGAGATCAGCGCCTACCTGTACGCGCCGCCGGGTGTACGCGCTGGCGCGCGGCTGCCGGCGATCCTCTTCATCCACGGCGGGCCGACCTCGCAGTTCAACGACACCTTCCAGCAGCAGGTGCAGTTCTTCGTCCGCCAGGGCTACGTGTTGCTCCTCCCGAACGTCCGCGGCTCCTCGGGCTACGGGCGCGCCTTCGAGATGGCCAACAACAAGGACTGGGGGCACGGGGACCTGAAGGACGTCCTGGCCGGCGTCGAGTACCTGAAGACGCTCCCCTACGTCGACGCGACGCGCCTCGGCATCACCGGCACGAGCTACGGTGGGTTCCTGACGCCGGCGGCGGCGACCTGGGCGCCCGGCGTGTTCAAGGCGGCGATCGCCGCGTCGGGCTACCCGAACCGGGTCAAGTTCCTGGAGGAGGGGGAGGTCCGGCACATCAAGCAGCTGGAGTACGAGTTCGGCCCGTACGCCGGCAACGAGGAGGTGTACCGGCGCAACTCCCCGTACTTCTGGATCAAGGACATCCGCACCCCGATGTTCCTCCTCCACGGTGAGGGGAGGTTCCCGGGATCGCCGCAGATGCGCGACTTCGCCCTCGAGATGGAGCGGCAGTACAAGCCCGTGCTCTACAAAGCGTACCCCGGCGAGAACTACTACGTCCGCTCGCCGGCGAACGTGCGCCGCATGCTGCTCGACATGCTGACGTTCTTCGATCGGTACCTGAAGGAGCCGAGTGGCTCGGGGAGCGGGGAGGCACGCGCGAGTCGCGACTGACGCTGCAGGAGGGCGCAGCGGCAGCGACGGCAGTTCGGCGTGCGTCCGGCGCCCGACGACGCCCGCACGAGCTTCTTGTGCGCGATCCGGTGCGGCTGGTCCGCGTCCGCCCCCTTCCGCTTCTTCAGATCCTCGATGTACGACTGGTAGTTCCCCTCGTGCCACACCACCTCGCTGTTCCCCTCGAACGCGAGGATGTGCGTCGCCACACGGTCCAGGAACCACCGGTCGTGCGAGATCACCACCGCGCAGCCGTAGTCAGCGGCCACTGCCCACTCAGCTGGTCGAATCGCCGATCGGGAGAGGAGGCAGCCCGAGCTCGATCAGGAAGGCATTGTGGCGCTTGGTGGCAGCGACGATCTCACGCTCGAGCGTCACGAGCTGCTCGTGCACCGCGCCCAGGTCGATCTCCTCCTCCTCCTGCGCCGTGCTGACGTAGCGCGAGATGTTGAGGTTGTACTCGTGCTTGGCGGCAATCTCCTGCAGCGACACGCGCCGGGAGTAGCGCTCCGCCTCGGTCCGGTCGCGGTACGTGGCGACGATCCGGTCGATGTGCGTCCGCTCCAGCCGGTTCTGGCGCTTGTCCTTGACGAAGTGCTCGGCTACGCGGTGTTGATGCAGGGCTGGCTGACGACCTCGAACGCGTTCTCGCACCAGTCGCCGAGGTCGACGAGGGTGTAGTTGAGCGGCGTGCCGTCGTCGCGGGTGAAGGCGTTGCGGTCGCGCAGCCGCTGCGCGGCGGTGAACACGTCGGCGTCCACCACCTCGGCGAGCAGGCGGCGGAACTCGTCGTCGGTGAGCCGGACGTGGTTCAGCGCCTCGAACTTCTGGCGGAAGTTCTCCTCGAGCGCCTCGAGATCCCGGATGTCCGCCCGGTGGACGTACTTCAACCCCACGAGCTTCTCGATGAGCTCGTCCTCGATCCGGCGTTCGGACACTCGCATGACGTCGTTAGTGAAGGGCTTCGGGGAGCGTGCCCGTCCGTCACTCGGCTCGGCCGGCACTCGGCGGCGTGAGCGCCGCGATTGGCAATGGGATTGGGTGCCACGCCATAGGCTGCCCATAACCGGCCATGTATGGGCGCTCTATGGGCGGCGCTCATAGCCGAGGGCCAGAGCCCCCCGCCCACAGGTCGGATGGCTGCTACCGCATCGCGATCCACCGCGCACCCTTCCGGGTCCCCGCCAGGCGAGCCACCCCCTCCTGCCGCAGCTCGTCGAGCAGCCGCTTGGCGCGGTCGCGCCCCAGATGGGTGATCGCCCGCACCTCGGCGTTCGACAGCCCGGATTCCCCCCGTCGGGCCCGCTCGTGCAGGACGCTGAGGATCCGAGTCTTCGCCGCCTCCCACGCGATGCGCCGATCCCGCTCGGGGAGTCCGTCGGCCGCCAGGCGCCGGTGGACGGCCGGATCGAGCAGCCAGTGCACCCCGCGCCCGGCCCCACTCCGCTCGAGCAGCTGGGGCCCAGCGATGGCTGGAGCGACCCATCGTGCAACGGACGTCTCAGCAACCTTCGAGACAGCTTTGTGTTCTTACCGTGTGTAGCGGTAACTACTAGCTAATTGCCAAATCGTCCGCTAAGATGCGTACATGGACCCGACTCGCAACCCGTTCGCCCCTGGCGCCGGCACGCGCCCACCCGAGCTCGCCGGACGCGAGAAGATCATCGACGATGCCCTCGTGGCGCTCCGCCGGGTTCGAAAGGGGCGGTCCGCCAAGAGCCACATGCTGCTCGGCCTCCGGGGCGTCGGCAAGACGGTCCTGCTCAATCGGATCGCCGAGTTGGCGGAAGACGAAGGGTTTCTGACCATCGTCCTCGAAGCACCCGAGGGTCGCCGGCTCGCCGAGATGCTCGTCCCACCGCTCCGGGCCGTGCTGTTCAAGCTGAGCCGCTCCGACCAGGCCCGCAGCGTGGCCAAACGCGGCATGAGCGTGCTCCGCGGCTTCGCGAGCGCCTTCAGGGTCAAGTACGGCGAGCTCGAGGTGAGCGTGGACGCACTGCCGGGCACCGCGGATTCGGGCCACCTGGAATCCGACCTCCCGGAGCTGCTGATGGCGGTCGCGCAGGCCGCCAGGGCTGACGGGCGCGCCGTGGCGCTCTTCATCGACGAGGTCCAGTACCTGACGCAGGAGGACCTCGGCGCCCTGATCGTCGCCGCGCACCGCATGGGACAGCGCGAGCTGCCATTCCTCCTCTTCGGAGCGGGGCTGCCGCAGCTCGCCGCACTGGCAGGCGAGGCGAAATCCTATGCCGAACGGCTGTTCGACTACCCGCCGGTCGGGCCGCTCGATGCGCGGGCGGCGTCCCAGGCGATCCGGGAGCCGATCCTCGACGAGGGAGCGACCATCGACGACGACGCGCTGGGCGAGATCGTGGAGCGCACTCAGGGTTACCCGTATTTTCTGCAGGAGTGGGGGTCGCTGGCCTGGAACGCGGCGGCGGCGTCCCCCATCACGCGCGAGGACGTCGCGCGTGCGAGCGAACGGGCGCTGGAGGCGCTCGACAACGGGTTCTTCCGGGTCCGGCTCGACCGCCTGACGCCGCGCGAGCGCGACTACGTGCGGGCGATGGCCGACCTGGGGCCCGGTCCCCACCGCTCGGGCGACATCGCCGCCGCGGCGGGGATGAGCGTCACCTCGGCGGGGCCCCTCCGGGCGGGGCTGATCCGCAAGGGGATGATCTACAGCCCCGCGCACGGGGACACGGCGTTCACCGTCCCGATGTTCGACGCCTACATGCGGCGGGCGATGCCCGACTGGACGCGCCCCAACCTCCGCGACCGGGCGCGGTGACGCGCGCCGCCACGCCGTAGGCGCGGCGCCGCCCGCGACCCACCGCCCGCGACCCTCCTTCACGAACCCAAGTCGAGCAGGCGATGAACGCCGTCGAGATCGAGGAAGCCGTGTCGGCGCTGGTCGAGCGCCCGTTCGACGCGGCCGAGTTCCCGTACGCCTTCCTGCAAGCGTTCGGCAACAAGGACACGACCATCAGCCGGCTCCGCGCCGGGAGCACGAACAAGTCGGACGTCGGCGGGGTGCTGCAGCGGAACAACATCCACCTCGCCGTGGCGCCGCCGGGCCAGGTGGGTGCGACGCTCGCGCGGCTCCGCGAGAGCCCCGCCACGGCCAGCACCGCGTGCGCTTCGTCCTCGCCACCGACGGCGAGGCCCTCGAGGCCGAGGAGCTCGGCGGCGGCGAGCCGCTCGCCTGCGCGTGGGCGGAGCTGCCCGACCACTTCGGCTTCTTCCTCCCGCTGGCCGGGATCACCACGGTCCGCGAGATCCGGGACAACGCCTTCGACATCCGGGCGACGGCGAAGCTCAACAAGCTCTACGTCGCCCTGCTGAAGGAGAACCCGGAGTGGGGGAGCGATGCGCGGCGGCCCGACATGAACCACTTCATGGCGCGGCTGATCTTCTCGTTCTTCGCCGAGGACACGGGCATCCTCGCCGAGAAGGGGCAGTTCACCGCCACCGTGGGGACGATGAGCGCGCCCGACTCGTCCAACACGCACGAGGTGATCGGCGCGCTGTTCCGGGCGATGAACACGCCGCACGCGGAGCGGGCGACCGCGGGGCTGCCGCGCTGGGCGCTCCCCTTCCCGTACGTGAACGGCGGGCTGTTCGCCGGCACCACCGACGTGCCGCGCTTCTCGCGCACGGCGCGCGCCTACCTGCTGCAGGTGGGGACGCTCGACTGGCGGCAGATCAACCCGGACATCTTCGGATCCATGATCCAGGCCGTGGCCGACGACGAGGAGCGCGGCGCGCTCGGCATGCACTACACGAGCGTGCCGAACATCCTCAAGGTGTTGAACCCGCTCTTCCTCGACGAGCTGCGGGCGCGGCTGGAGGAGGCGGGCACGAGCGCGCGGGCGCTGCTCAACCTGCGCAAGCGGCTCGCGCGCATCCGGGTGTTCGACCCGGCGTGCGGGTCGGGGAACTTCCTCGTCATCGCCTACAAGGAGCTGCGGGCGCTCGAGCACGAGATCAACGGGCGCCGCGGCGAGGCGGGGCGCCGATCGGAGATCCCGCTCACGAACTTCCGCGGCATCGAGCTGCGCGACTTCGCGGCGGAGATCGCCCGGCTGGCGCTGATCATCGCCGAGTTCCAGTGCGACGAGCTGTATCGCGGGCAGCAGGAGGCGATCCGGGACTTCCTGCCGCTCGACGCGGAGAACTGGATCACGTGCGGCAACGCATTGCGGCTCGACTGGCTGGCGATCTGCCCGCCGACGGGGACGCAGGCGAAGCTCGTCGGCGATGACCTGTTTAGCACGCCGCTCGATCAGGCGGAGATCGACTTCGAGAACGCGGGTGGGGAGACGTACATCTGCGGGAATCCACCGTACCTCGGATTCACATGGCAGTCCGATGCACAGAAGAGCGACCTAGAAGCGCTTTTCGCCACACGGATGAACAGCTGGAAGTCCCTGGACTACGTGGCTGGCTGGTTCATTAAGGCGGTCGATTACGGGCTTCAGACAAACTCCGGGACTGCTTTTGTCGCGACGAACTCGATCTGTCAAGGACAGCAAGTACCCATTCTTTGGCCCTTGATCTTCGCCACCGGAGCTGAGATCACATTCGCCTACACTTCGTTCCGCTGGGCAAACCTTGCAAGCAATAGAGCGGGCGTGACCGTCGTGATCGTGGGTGTACGCCGAGAACCCACGCCTACGCGGACCCTCTACACGACGGACGAGCAAGGCCGGACAACCGCCCATAGCGTTGCCAGCATCGGGCCGTACCTCGTCGCTGGCTCGAAGGTGATAGTCAGGGCTGACGAAAAAGAGCCTGTGGACAGGGCGAGAATGATCTGGGGGAACAAGCCAACAGATGGAGGGCATCTTTTTCTCACGTTCAGTGAGCGGGCCCGCTTGCTCTCCGACTACCCGCAGGCGCGACCTTACGTGCGTCGATTCCTTGGAGCACAAGAGTTCGTCCGTGGTGAGGAGCGTTATTGTCTCTGGATCACGGACGCGGAGTCGGCCGACGCCTCTCAGGTTCCGCCGATAGCGAGACGACTTCACGCAGTTGCCAGCTTCCGGGCGGCGAGCAAGGCAGCCGAGACTCGGCCGGCTGCCGCTTTCCCTCATCGATTCCGACAGATTCAGGCCACCGCAGCGCGGTATAGCCTCGTGGTCGCACGAGTGAGCTCCGAACAGCGTCCGTACTTGCCGGTGGGCATCGCGGACCACGGGACGATCATTGGCGACCGCAACTTCGCGATGTACGACGCTGATCTTTGGAACTTGGCGCTCGTTGCGTCGCGAATGCACTGGGTGTGGGTCGGCACCGTCTGCGTACGTCTACGAACTGATTTTTCCTATTCCAACACCCTCGGCTGGAACACCTTCCCTATCCCGACGCTGACCGACCAGAACAAGGCCGACCTGACCCGCTGCGCCGAGGACATCCTGCTCGCCCGCGAGGCACACTACCCGGCGACGATCGCCGACCTGTACGACCCCGAGACGATGCCCGCCGACCTCCGCGCCGCCCACGAGCGCAACGACGAGGTGCTGGAGCGCATCTACATCGGCCGCCGCTTCCGCAACGACACCGAGCGCCTCGAACGCCTCTTCGCCATGTACGCGCAGATGACCGCCGGCGCGCCGCGCGCCGCCGCCCCCCGCCGGAGGACGCGCGCGTGAGCGCCGAGCGCCTCGAGGTCCCGTCCGTCTCCGTCCGCTACGCCGCCAACGGCCGCTCCACCCGGCTCAACGCGCTCGGCATGCGCCCCATGCAGGAGCGCGCCTGGCAGCACCGCGGCGAGCAGTACCTCCTCATCAAGTCGCCGCCGGCGTCGGGCAAGAGCCGCGCGCTCATGTTCGTCGCCCTCGACAAGCTCCACCACCAGGGCGTGCGGCAGGCGATCATCGTCGTCCCCGAGCGCTCCATCGGCGCCTCGTTCCACGACGAGCGGCTCACCGACCACGGGTTCTGGGCCGACTGGACGGTCGCACCCCGCTGGAACCTGTGCGACGCCTCGGGCACCGACGCCGGCAAGGTGGCCGCCGTCGGGGCGTTCCTCGCCAGCGACGACCGCGTGCTCGTGTGCACGCACGCCACCTTCCGCTTCGCCGTCGAGCGGTTCGGCGTCGAGGCCTTCGACGACCGGCTGATCGCCGTCGACGAGTTCCACCACGTCTCGGTGGGGGACGACAACGTGCTCGGCCGCCACCTGAGTGCGCTGATCGCCCGCGACCGCGTGCACGTGGTGGCGATGACCGGCTCGTACTTCCGCGGCGACGCGACCGCGGTGCTCGCCCCGTCCGACGAGTCGCGCTTCGCGACCGTCACCTACACGTACTACGAGCAGCTCAACGGCTACGAGTACCTGAAGCGCCTCGACATCGGCTACTTCTTCTACTCCGGCGCCTACGTGGACAGCATCCTCGACGTCCTCGACCCGGCCGAGAAGACGATCATCCACATCCCGAGCGTCAACTCGCGCGAGAGCACCCAGCAGAAGCTCGTGGAGGTCGAGTCCATCCTCGACGCGCTCGGCACCTGGGAGGGCGCCGACGCCGCCACGGGATTCCAGCTCGTCCGTACCCCCACCGGGCGGCTGCTCCGCGTCGCCGATCTGGTGGACGACGAGCCGGCGAAGCGCAACCGCGTGATGGCGGCCCTTAAGGACCCGGCCCGCAAGAACGATCACGACCACGTCGACCTCATCGTCGCCCTCGGGATGGCCAAGGAGGGCTTCGACTGGATCTGGTGCGAGCACGCGCTCACCGCGGGCTACCGCGCGAGCCTCACCGAGATCGTGCAGATCATCGGGCGCGCCACGCGCGACGCGCCGGGGAAGACGCGGGCGCGCTTCACGAACCTCATCGCCGAGCCCGACGCCGCCGAGCAAGCGGTGACCGAGGCGGTCAACGATACGCTCAAGGCGATCGCCGCCTCGCTGCTCATGGAGCAGGTGCTGGCGCCGCGCTTCGAGTTCCGGCCCAAGCACCCCACCAACACGCCCACGGAAGGGTTCGACTACGGCGACGCGGGCTACGACTCCTCGAGGACCAACGTCGGCTTCGACGCCGAGCAGGGGAAGCTCCAGATCGAGATCGCGGGCCTCGTGGAGCCGAAGAGCGACGAGGCGAAGCGGATCATCCAGGAGGATCTGAACGAGCTGATCGCCGCCGTGGTGCAGGACCGGCCGACGATCGAGCACGGCCTGTTCGACCGCGAGATGATGCCGCAGGAGATCACGCAGGTGCAGGTCGGGAAGATCGTCCGGGAGCGCCACCCCGACCTCGACGACGGGGACCAGGAGGCGATCCGCCAGCGCGTGATCGCCGCCATGAACTTCGCCCAGAAGGGGAAGGAGGCGGCCACCGCGAGCGCGGACGCGGACGCCCCCCCGGCCGAGCGCATGAACACTGCGTTCGTGGACGGCGTGCGCCGCTTCGCGATGGACGTCCGCGAGCTGGACATCGACCTCATCGACGCCATCAACCCGTTCGGCGAGGCGTACGCGATCCTCGCCAAGGCGATGACCGAGGACCGGCTGCGCGAGATCCAGGCGATCGTCGAGGCGAAGCGCATCGCCATCACGCCCGACGAGGCGAAGGAGCTGGCCGTGCGCGCGGTCATGTTCAAGCGCGAGCGCGGCCGTGTGCCGGCGCCGACGGCCGCCGACCCGTGGGAGCGCCGCATGGCGGAGGGCGCGCGGGCGTTCATGCGGTTCAAGAGCGAGGGCCGCTATGCCTGACGCGATGGATCTCGACGCGCTCAGCGCCGAGCTCGAGGAGTTCGCCGAGGCGCCCGCGGAGGCGGCCAGCTCGCCCGTCGAGGAGCGCGTGCTGGCCGGGTTCGAGGAGATCCAGCGGTGGGCGGCCGAGCACGGGCGCCCGCCGCAGCACGGCGAGGGGCGCGACATCTTCGAGCGCCTCTACGCGGTGCGCCTCGACCGCATCCGCGCCCAGCCGGCGCTCCGCGCCTTCGTGGCCCCGCTCGACCACCAGCGCCTGCTCGACGGCGCCGAGGAGCGCTCCGCGGACCCCGGGACGCTGAGTGAGGACGAGCTGGCCGCGGAGCTGGCGGGCATCGGTGACGCGGGGTCGGACCTCACCACCCTTCGCCACGTGCGCCCGCGGGCCGAGATCCAGGCCCCCGAGGAGATCGCGACGCGGCGGCCGTGCGCCGACTTCGAGCGCTTCCGGCCGCTCTTCGACACGGTGCGGCAGGAGCTGAAGGGCGGCATCCGCCAGACGCGCCCGTTCGGCCGCGACGCGATCGTCTCGCTGCACGACTACTTCGTCCTCGGCGGCCAGCTCGTCTATGTCGCCGAGATGGGCGAGGTGTACCGGACGCCCGAGGGCGCCCCCAACGCTCGGCTTCGGCTCATCTACGACAACGGGACCGAGAGCAACCTCCTCATCCGGTCGCTGCAGAACGCGCTGTACAAGGACGAGACGGGCCGCCGGGTGACCGCGTCCGACGCAGGACCGCTCTTCGCCGGGCAGGTGCACGAGGGCGACCTGTCCAGCGGGACGGTCTACGTCCTCCGCAGCAAGTCCGACCACCCCGAGATCGCCGCGCGGCGCGACGTGCTCCACAAGATCGGCGTGACGGGCGGCGACGTGCAGCGACGGGTCGCGAACGCGGCGCTGGACGCCACCTTCCTGCTGGCGGACGTGGAGGTGGTGACGACCTACCACCTCTACGGCATCAATCGCACGAAGCTGGAGAACCTCCTGCATCGAGTCTTCGATCCGGCGCGGCTGGACATCACGCTCACCGATCGCTTCGGGAATCCCGTGTCGCCACGCGAATGGTTTCTGGTCCCGCTGTTCGTGATCGACGAGGCGATCGAGCGGATCAAGGACGGGACTATCACCAGCTTCCGATACGACCCGGCGTCGGCCGCGCTCGTCCCGGCATAGCCGGTGCGCACGACGGGACCGCCACAGCGACTTCGCGCGGACGCGTACCCTACTGGCAACGAGGGCCCGGATCCGTTTGGCGGCTCCGGGCCCTCGTCCGTCCGGCGGCGGGCGCGCAGGCGCGTACCGACTTCGCTCCGCGCCTACGCCCGCACGAGCTTCTTGTACGCGATCCGGTGCGGCTGGTCCGCGTCCGCGCCCTTCCGGCGCTTCAGATCCTCGATGTACGACTGGTAGTTCCCCTCGTGCCACACCACCTCGCTGTTCCCCTCGAACGCGAGGATGTGCGTCGCCACGCGGTCCAGGAACCACCGGTCGTGCGAGATCACCACCGCGCACCCCGAGAAGTCGAGCAGCGCCTGCTCCAGCGCCCGCAGCGTGTCGACGTCCAGGTCGTTCGTCGGCTCGTCGAGCAGCAGCAGGTTGCTCCCGGTCATCAGCGTCTTCGCCAGGTGCAGCCGGTTGCGCTCCCCCCCCGAGAGGTCGCCGACCTTCTTCTGCTGGTCGGAGCCCTTGAAGTTGAACGACGACAGGTAGGCGCGCGTGTTCATCTCGCGCTTCCCCACCAGCACCGTCTCCATCCCCCCCGAGATCTCCTGCCACACCGTGTTCGCCGGGTTCAGCGTCCGGTTCTGGTCCACGTAGCCGAGCACCACCGTCTCGCCGAGCTTCACCTCCCCCTCGTCGGGGGTCTCGCCGCCGGCGACCATCTTGAAGAACGTCGTCTTCCCCGCCCCGTTGGGCCCGATGATCCCGACGATCCCCGCCCGCGGCAGCGCGAACGACAGCCCGTCGATCAGCAGCCGGTCGCCGAAGCCCTTGCGCAGGTCGCGCGTCACCACCACCTCGTTGCCCAGCCGCGGCGCCGGCGGGATGACGATCTCGTTCTCGCTCACCCGGTCCTGCTGCGCCTCGCTCGCCAGCTGCTCGTAGGCCTGCAGCCGCGCCTTGCTCTTGCTCTGCCGCGCCCGCGGCGACATGCGCACCCACTCCAGCTCGCGCGCGAGCGTGCGCTGCCGCGCCGACTCCTGCTTCTCCTCCAGCGCCAGCCGCTGCCGCTTCTGCTCCAGCCACCCCGAGTAGTTCCCCTCGTAGGGCACCCCGCGCCCGCGGTCCAGCTCGAGGATCCACTTGGCGACGTTGTCGAGGAAGTAGCGGTCGTGCGTGATCGCCACCACCGTCCCCGGGAAGTCGTGCAGGAACCGCTCGAGCCACGCCACGCTCTCGGCGTCCAGGTGGTTCGTCGGCTCGTCGAGCAGCAGCATGTCCGGCTCCTCGAGCAGCACCTTGCACAGCGCCACGCGCCGCCGCTCCCCGCCCGAGAGCGTCGTCACGTCGGCGTCCCCCGGCGGCAGGCGCAGCGCGTCCATGGCGATCTCGATCTTGTTGTCGAGGTTCCACAGGTCGTGCTGGTCGATGTACTCCTGCACCTTCGCCTGCTCGGCCAGCAGCTTGTCGAAGTCCGCGTCCGCCTCGGCGAAGGCGGCGCTGATCTCGTTGAAACGATCGAGCATGCGGCGCTGGTGCGCCAGCGCCAGCTCGACGTTGCCGCGCACGTCGAGCGTCGCGTCGAGCTGCGGCTCCTGCGGCAGGTAGCCGATGCGCGTCCCCTTGTGCGGCCACGCCTCGCCCTGGAAGTCCTGGTCGACGCCCGCCATGATCCGCAGCAGCGACGACTTCCCCGAGCCGTTGGGCCCGAGCACGCCGATCTTCGCGCCGGGATAGAACGAGAGCCAGATGTCGTCGAGGATGATGCGCGAGGGCGGGATCACCTTGCGCAGCCCCTTCATGACGTAGATGAACTGGGGAGCCATGGTCGGGTCGGGAGTCGGGTGCGGGCGCGCCGGCGCGGGCGCGCAGCCGCGAGAATCTAACGAGGGCGCCCCGCGCGTTGCGGCGAGCGGGACCGGCGCGTAACGTAGCGCGCCCCTCAGCCGCTCCCGGGCCCCTCCGCGGCCGCTCCCGAGCCGCCCCGGCGCCGCCCCCGAGCCGCTCCCGCGACGCACCGGTCCGTCCCCACGCCAGGAGCCCGCGATGCCGCCCCGCTCACGCACCGGTCCCACCCGCGCGACCTGCCCCGCCGCCACCCTCGCCGCCCTCGCCGCCCTCGCTCCCCTCCTCGCCGCCACCCCCGCCGGAGCGCAGGTGCGCCTCGGGCACCGGGACGACTTCGAGGACGGCACCACCGCCGGCTGGCGCGTCGGCGGCGGGCCGGTCGGCGGCACGCACCCCGCACCCCCCCGCGTCGTGGCCGACGGGCGGCGCGGCGCCGACGACGACTTCCTCCTCCTCACCGCCATCGGCGGCGGCATCGGCGACGTGCCGGTCCCCGGCAGCCGCCTCTCGGCCTTCAACACCGGGAGCGCGTGGACCGGCGACTACCGCGCCGCGGGCGTCGGCGCCGTCTCGATGTGGGTCAACAACCTCGGCACCACCGAACTCTTCCTGCGGCTCGCGATCGTCGACTTCCCCGACGTCCCCGGCCCGCCGGTCGGCGCCGCCCTCTCGTTCGCGCCCGTCGCCCTCCCCGGCTCGAGCGGCTGGACGCGCGTCACCTTCTCGCTCCACCCCCGCGCCCTCGTCGGCGCCTTCGGCACCGGCCTCGGCACCCTCCGCAGCGTCGACGAGCTGCGCCTCTACCACCGCACCGACGTCGGCTTCCCGCCGGAGTCCGTGGTCGCCCAGCTCGGCGTCGACGACGTCACCGCCGTCCCCGAGCCCTCCACCGTCGCCCTCCTGGGCGGCGGCCTCCTCGCCCTCGGCGCCGCCGCCCGACGCCGCCGGCGCTGAGCGCCACGCCCGTCGACCGCGAACGCGCCCGCCGCACCCCGACGCGCCCCCCCGCCCGGCACGGAGCGGGGGGGCGCGTGCGTTAGCTTCCCCGCATGGACCTCGGCACCCAGCTCTCCGGCAGCCCGCTCGCCGTCCTCCCGATCCTCTTCGGCGCCGGCGTGCTGACCTCGCTCACCCCCTGCATCTACCCGATGATCCCGATCACCGCGGCGATCGTCGGTGGGCAGTCGCTCGGCGCCACCTCCGCGTCCCCCGAGGCCGCGCGACCCGCCGAGCCGCGCTGGCGCCCGGTGGCGCTCACCCTCGCCTACGTCGTCGGACTCGCCTCGGTCTACGCCGGGCTCGGGCTCTTCGCCGGGCTCTCCGGAACGCTCTTCGGGAGCGTGAGTACCAACCCGTGGCTCTTCCTGGCGATGGGGAACCTCCTCCTCCTCGCCGCCCTCGCGATGCTCGACGTCCTTCCGGTGCGCCTGCCGGCCGGGCTCGTCCAGCGGGCCGCCACCGCCGGGACCGGGGGCCGCTTCGCCGGGGCCTTCGTCATGGGGGCGATGTCGGGGCTCGTCGCCGCCCCCTGCTCCGCCCCGGTCATGGCCGCCGTCCTCACCTGGGTCGCGACCACGCGCTCCGCCGGGCTCGGCTTCCTCTACCTGTTCACCTTCTCGCTCGGGATGTGCGCCCTGCTCGTGGCCGTCGGGCTCTCGAGCGGCGCCCTCGCCCGGCTGCCGCGCGCCGGCACCTGGATGCTCTGGGTCAAGCGCGCCTTCGCGCTCCTCATGCTCGGCGCCGCCCAGTACTACTTCGTCCAGGCCGGCACGGTCTGGATCTGACCGCCGCTCCGCCGCCCCCCTGTCGCCCGCACCGATGCATCCTCGCGCCCTCCTGCCGTCGCTCGCCGCCCTCGCCCTGGCCGTCGCGGCCCCCGCCGCCCTCGCCGCGCAGGAGATCGGGCTCGCGGTGGGGAGCCGGGGGCCCGCGGCCGCCCTCCAGACCCTCGACGGCCGCCCCACCGACCTGGCGCGCTACGTCGGCCGCACCCCGGTGCTCATCCAGTTCTGGGCGACGTGGTGCTCCAGCTGCAAGGCGCTCGAGCCACAGCTGACGCGCATCGCCCGCACCTACGGCCCGCGCGTCCGCCTCCTCGGCGTCGCCGTCGGCGTCAACCAGACCCCGCAGCGGGCCCGGCTGTACGCCGAGAAGCACAAGCTGCCGGTCGAGGTGCTGTGGGACGGCGAGGGGAAGGCCGCCGAGGCGTACGACGCCCCGGCCACCTCCTACGTCGTCGTGCTCGACGCCGCCGGCAAGGTGGTCTACACCGGCCAGGGGCCGGACCAGGACCTCGAGCGCGCCGTGCGCCTCGCGATGCGCTGACCGGCGCGGGGAGCGGCGCCCCCCGGTCGGCTCAGGCGACGGCGCGCGGCTCCTCGCTGCGGGGGGGCGGCGGCTGCGCGGTGCGCCGCGCGTGCAGGACCTGGCGGAGCTCGGCGGCCGTCGCCGCCGCCTGCAGCGCGGCGCGGATCGCCGCGTGCCACAGCTGCTCGCTCGGCACGTGCTCGGGGGCGGTCGACGGGCGCGCGTGTCCGCGCCCGGGGGCGGGCCCGCCGAGCGGCAGCGTGTCCGACATCCGGGGATCGGACGGGGCACCATGCCACCCGCCGAGCTGTTCCTGCTGCTGCTGCTGCCGCATCGTTTGGGGCCTGCCGGTGCGCGACTGCGAAACCCGCGAGGGGGCGGTGCACCGGTGCGCCGCCCCGCCGCTGCAACGGCAACCCCGGTGCCACGTGGCGGTCCGGGCGGGCGCCGGCCGAGCGGCCGGCGCCGACGCCCCCCTATCGCGCCTCGACCTCGAAGCGCACCGGCACCTGCACCAGCTGCCGCACGCGCTGCCCCTGGCGCCGCGCCGGGGTGAAGCGCGCCGCGCGCGCCGCGTCGCGCACCGCGTCGCCGAAGGCGGGGTGCGAGGCGGCGACGACTCCCACGGTCGCGGCCTCGGGGACGCCGAGCGTGTCGACGACGAACTCCACGACCGCCTCCCCGCCGACGCGCGCCTGGCGGAGCGAGTCGGGGTAGATCGGCTGGATCAGCTCGGTCGTGTCGGCGCGGGCCGGCTCGTCGACCTGCTCGGCGGTGTAGACGGTCGCCGAGGCGACGAGGGCGGCCAGCTCGTCGGCGGTGATCACCTTCTTCGGGCGGCGGCGCGGCTCGGGGACGCGCGACCAGAGGGCGATGACCCCGCAGGCGTCGTCGCCGCGGGCGTTGCGCAGCTCGATCGGGACGCTCGCCGGGCCGCTGTAGACCTCGATCCCTTCGAGCGACTGCGGGGCGAAGACGTCGACGTCCAGGTAGCCGGTGCTCGCCGGCGCCCCGTCGATCCAGACGAGCGGGTCGCAGCGCGCGCCGCGCATGCGCAGCACGTAGCCGAAGCCGCGCGGCGACGGCATGACGGTGAGCCCCGGGATGGTGCGGAGCACGTCGGTGGTGCGGATCGGGTTGCGGCGGTCGATCTCCTGGCGCGTCACGAAGCGCCCCATCCCGCGCTCCTTGCGCTGATAGAAGGGGGCCGCCCAGCCGCGATGCGGCTGGCTCGCCCGGTCGCGCACGACCACCGTGGCGAGCGACTGTGGCAGCGCCTCGAGCGTCAGCTCCACCGGCGCCGTCGCCGCCGTGGCCACCTCGGTCGACGCGGGGCGGTAGCCGATGCGCCGGACGGCGACGGTGACGCGCCCGACCGGGAGCCCGCCGACGCGGAACCGCCCCCCCTCGTCGGTGAAGACCCGCCGCCCGAAGACCACCCCGCCGCTGCCGTCGGGGCGCACGGGGGTGAGCGTCACCTCCGCGCCGACGAGCACCGCGCCGGCCGCGCCGCGCACCACCCCGGCGACGGTGGCCGCCGTGTCGCCGCGCGCCGCCCCCCCTGCCTCCTGCGCGCGGGCCGACGGGGCGGCGGCGAGCAGCAGCAGCGGTAGCAGGAGCGGCAGCACGCGCGGCAGCAGGCGGCGCTGGCGCGGCAGCCGGCCCGCCCGAGCCAGCGGGGCGAGGCGCGACGGCGCCCGGATCCCCGTGCGCGGGACGCCCGGCCAGGCGGGGAGCGCAGGGGTGGACGCCGACGGCGGGGCGGACGTGGCGGGAGCGATGCGGTGGGCGGGCATGGAGCGGCACCTCGGGCGCACGAGTGGACGGCGCGGCGGCCCGGCCCCCCGGCGCATCGAGGTCGCCGGGGGCGGCGCGCCACACCGGCTCACGCTGCAGGTGCGGCGCGTCGGGCGCCAGGGTATCGTACCCCGCGCCGCGCCTGGTGGCCCACCGTCCCGTGGCCGTCGTCGGCGCGCGCGGACGCCGTCGGCCCCGCCGGTCGGCCGTCGCCGTGTTCCGCATCCCGAGGAGCCATGCCCGACGCCCCCCTTCCGGCCGCCGCCCTCCCCGCCGTGCCCTCGGCGCCCGCCTCCGACGCGGCGGACGACCGGGGGTCGCCCGCCGCGCCCGGGGGGATCGGGCCGGCGCCGCACGACCCGGAGCTCCCCTTCGCCTCGCCGTTCGGCGAGTCGGCGGGCGGGGTGGAGGACGTCGTCGGCACCCTCCCCGGCGAGCAGCCGGAGCCCGAGGAGGGGCTCGAGACCGAGCTGTCGCTCTGGGCGGTGGTGTTCGCCGGCGGGATCGGGTCGCGCTTCTGGCCGCTGAGCACCCCGGAGCGCCCGAAGCAGCTGCTGGCGCTCGTCGACGAGCGGCCGCTGATCGCCGAGACGGTGTCGCGCCTGGCGCCGACGATCCCGGCGCACCGCGTGCTGGTGCTGACGAGCGCCGACATCGCCCCGGCGCTGCACGCGGCGATCCCCGAGGTCCCCGAGCAGAACATGCTCGTCGAGCCGCGCCCGATGGGGACGGCGGCGGCGCTCGCGTGGGGGGCGCACGAGATCGCCCGCCGCGCCGGGCGGCAGGCGACGTTCGTGGCGATGCACGCCGACCTCGCGGTGGGCTACCCGCAGGAGCTGCGCGGGCTGCTGCGCCGCGCCGCGGTGCTCACCGCCACCGAGCGCGCCCTCATCGTCGTCGGCACCGAGCCGACGCGCCCCGAGACCGGGTTCGGCTACCTCGTGCCGGGGGAGCCGCTCGAGGCGCTCGACGAGCATCCGCCGGCCACCGGGGGGAACGGCGCGTCGGCCCCGCACGTGGAGGACGCGCTCCCCGAGCCGGGGCTGCCGATCCCCTCGCCGGTGCCACGCGCCCGGCTGGTGCCGCGCCGCGTGCGCCGCTACGTCGAGAAGCCGGGGCCGCTGCTCGCCGAGGAGCTCATCGCCGACGGCGCCTACTGGAGCGCCGGGATCTTCGTCTGGCAGGCCGGGCAGGTGCTCGACGCGCTCGCGGAGCGCACCCCCGAGCTCGAGGCCGGGCTGGCGGCGCTGGCGGCGGGAAAGCTCGACCGCTTCGCCGGGCTGGTGCAGAGCGTCTCGGTGGAGCGCGGGCTGCTCGAGCGGAGCCCCGACCTGCTCGTGCTCCCCGGCGAGTTCGGGTGGGACGACGTGGGGACGTGGGCGTCGCTGCGCCGGGTGCGCGAGCTCGACGACACCGGCAACGGCGTGTGGGGCTCGGCGCACCTGGTCGACGCGTCGAGCTGCGTCGTCCACGCCGACGGCGGGACGACGGTGGTGTGCTACGGCGTCTCGGGGATGCTCGTGGTCTCGCGCCCGGGGCTGACGTTCGTCACGACGCTCGACCGGGCCGCCGAGCTGCGCCCGCTGCTCGACCAGCTCCCCGACGACGTCGCCGGGCGCACCCGGCGCGAGCCGCTGCTGTGACCGGGGCGCCGGCGCCCGGCCGGCGCCTGACCGATGTCCGCCGGACGGCGATCGGTTAGGCACCCGCCGAGTGCCTATCGCCCCTGGAACGCCGGCCGCCGCTTCTCGCGGAACGCCGTCATCGCCTCGGCGACGTCGGCCGTCGCGAAGCACGTCTTGATGTGCGCCAGCTCGTCGCGCAGCTGCGCCTCAAGCCCGGTGTCGGGGCTCTGCGTGAGGAGCCGCTTCGTCAGCGCCAGCGCCACCGGCGGCCCCGCCGCCAGCTGCGCCGCGTAGCCCGCCACCGCCTCGGCGAACGTCGCCGCCGGCAGCACGCGGCTGGCCAGCCCGATGCGCTCGGCCTCCTCCGCCGCGACGTCGCGCCCGGTGAGGACGATGTCGGCGGCGCGCGAGGCGCCGACGAGTCGCGGCAGGTGGTAGCTCACCCCGGCGTCCGGGCTGAGCCCGCGGCGCACGTACCCCGCCGTGAGCGTCGCCGCCTCGGAGACGAGGCGCACGTCGGCGGCGAGCGCCAGCCCGAAGCCGGCGCCGGCCGCCGGCCCGTTGACGGCCGCGATCACCGGCTTCTCGCACCGCCGCAGCGCCAGCACCCAGCGCCCCACCCACGCCAGCGCGTCGAGGCGCTCGGGGAGCGTGCGGTCGCCGAGCATCGCCGGGTCGGCGAGATCGAGCCCGGCGCAGAAGCCGCGCCCCGCCCCGGTGATCACCACGACGCGCACGGCGTCGTCGGCCGCCGCCTCGTCGACGGCGCGCGGCAGCGCGTCGGCGAGCGCCGGGTTCACGGCGTTGAGCCGCTCGGGGCGGTCGAGCGTGAGGGTGCGGACGCCCGCGGGCGTCGTGTCGACGAGCAGGTGGGCGTGGGGCATGTCGATGAACGGTGTTCGGTGTGGAGCGGCGGGACGGCGCCCGCCGGGCGTCGCGGAGCGCCCGCGCGGGCGCGTCCGGCCGTCGCCGCCAGAGGCGCCGCGCTCGGGCGAAAGGTAGCGCCCCCGCACGCGTCGCCCACCCGGTCCAGCCGAACGCGGTTCGCCGCGCGGATGGTCACGGAGTGTCACGAAACGGGTGCGTACGATCGGGACACCCCCTATACTGTGCGGCACCCCTCCACCCGCTCGCCGCGGCTCGCGCCGCCGGCGAGGGCGCTCCCCCCCCGCCCGGGAGCGCGATCGCGCGGGCCCTCCGCGCCGCCGTCCCCGTCGCACCGCGTGCCGCCATGACGCCTCTCTCCGCCACCCTCCCGGCCCCGGACGCCCGCGTGTACTCCGACGCGCCCGCCGCACCCGACGCCCTCGCCAGCTTCCACCAGCGGGCCGACGCGCTCTACCGCTGCGCCGTCGAGTGCCTGCGCCAGCACGAGCGGCTCGCCCGTCTGGTGGAGCACGGCGCGCTGACGGCCGAGCAGCGCGCCGCCCAGTCGCTCGTGCTGCTCTGCGACGACGCCCTCGAGGAGCTGCGGGCGCGCTACGAGCGCGCCGCCGCGCGCGCCCACCCGCCCAAGCACGACGCCTGCTGGCAGGCGGCCAACGGCCTGTGGATGGCGAGCCGCGAGTACGCGCGCCGCCACCGCACGAGCGACCGCGCCGGGCGCGGCATCGGCGAGCACGGCGACCACTCGACGGCGCGGCTGGCCGAGCTGGCGCTCGACTACGACCTGGAAGCGTCGGCGCTCCTGCTGCTGCGCCAGGCGACCGAGGCGTACCGCCGGGCGCGCCCGCAGGCCGCCGAGTAGCCGCCGCGCGACACCAGAGGCCCCGACGGGCCGGGCGGCAGGCGCGACGGCGCGGCCCCCGGCCCGTCGTCTGTAGACGGTCGTCCGTCGCCGGGGACGGCGCACGTCCCCCGCCGGCGACACGCCCGCCCCGGGGCGCCCCCGGCAGGTCGGTCAACCCGTTGCCCGGGCGGCGGTTGCCCGCGAGCGACGGCGCGCCCCCGGAAGGCGCACGCGTTGCAGCCGCGGCCGACGGACCCTCACCCGGAGCCGTCATGCCCCGCGTCTGCCCTCCCGGCGCCGTCCCCGCCCTCGCCACCCTCGCCGCCGCCTGCGTCACGGTCGGAGCCGCCCTCCCCACGGCCGCCGGCGCCCAGGGCGCCCCCGTGCCCCCGTGGGAGCGGCGCAGCGCGCCCACCTTCGCCCTCGGCGCCGCCGGCGTGTACGCGTCGCCGCGCGGCAGCGGCGCGGGGCGCGTCGCCGACGGCGCCGGCTTCGAGGCGCAGGGGATGCTCGGCGTCGGCCCGCTCGCCCTGGGCGTCGGCTACCAGCGCACCGTGCAGCCGGTGCGCGGCGCCGGCGTGGACGCGACCGCCGACGGCGCGTTCGTCGAGCCGCGCCTGGCGATCGCCCCGTTCCGCAACTTCAACCCGTACCTCGCCGGGCGCGTCAGCTTCCTCCGCCAGCGAGTCCCCGGGACCGCCCGCAACGACGAGACGCGCACGACCGCGACCGCGCTCGGAGGAGGGCTGGGGCTGCTCGTCGCGCTCGCGCCGAACGTGCAGCTGGACCTGGCGGCGCTCTACCAGTACGTGCCCGAGAACGACGAGGCGACCGGGGGGGCGAGAGCGCCGCTGCGAGTCGGAGGAGGCAGTGGAGCGCTGCTCAGGGCGGGGGTGGTGCTGGGGTTTGGCGAGTGGGGGAGGTGAACGAAGGGCGCGAGCGGGGGGGCGCGAGCGGGGGGGGCGTGACCGGGGGGGCGTCCTCGGATACGGCGGTCGGGTGACGCGGCTGACGGGTGAGGCGCGGCGGATACGGCGGGGGAACGCCGCGAGCGGGTGGGGCGGGGGCGGGTACGGCGAGGCGGCGACCGCGGGCGCGGATGGTGCGGCGGCGCCCGCCGCACCCGCGCCGCCCCATCCGCCCCGCGGTAACCGCCGCCGCCCCATCCGCCCCGCGGTTCCAGGCGCCGCCCCATCCGCCCCGTGGTTCCAGGCGCCGCCCCATCCGCCCCGCGGTCCCCGCTCCCGCCCCACCCGCTCGCGCCCTCCCCGCTCGCGCCCTCCCCGGCTCCTCGCCCTATCTCCACCTCGAACAGCGTCACCGGCCGCTGCGGATCCCTCGTGTAGGAGACCGTCAGTCGATCGATCACCGCCGGCGCCGCGATCCGCACCGTCAGGAGCTCTCTCAGCGTCGCCGCGTCGAGCGTGCGGTAGAAGCTGAGCGTCGCGTGCGGCGTGAAGGTGAACTTTGCCCGGGCGAACGTCAGCCCGCTCGCGGCGATCCGCTCGTGCAGCCGCCGCAGGGCGCCGTGCGGGTCGAGCGGGAGGACGACGATGTTGGTCTGCATGAAGCGGTGCGCCGGCTGGAAGGGGAGCCGCAGCACCGGCGTCGACGCGGCGATCGGCTCGAGCAGCGCGCGGACGCGCTCGGGGGGGGTGTTGGGCACGATCGGGCCCACGCCCGACGAGCCGGCGAGCGTCACGTGCGGCGGCGACTCGCGGGCGAGCTTCGGGTCGACGCGCTGCTGGATCTCGCGGATCGCCGCCCCCGCCTCCCCCTCGAGCATCGCCAGGACGAAGATCCCGTGCGCCCCGGGCATCAGCGCTCCGCGGCGGCGGCGGGCACCGCGGGCTCGCCGACGAGCGGCGCGACGAGCGGCGCGACGAGCGGCCGCGCTCCGCCGGGGCCGAGCGAGACGCCGAGCAGCCAGCGGTCCAGGCGTGGCGCGGCGCGCCCCCGGTGCCAGCGCGAGACGGCCAGTCCGCCGAGCGTGCCGATCGCCGCCCCGCCGACCACGTCGCTCGTCCAGTGGCGGTCCTCGTACATGCGCGACCACCCCATCCCCGCCGCCGTGGCGTAGAGCGGCACGCCGAGCGCCCAGCGGGCGCCGCCCGTGCCCTGCCCGGCGGTGAGCGCCGAGGCGGCGGCGAAGCCGAGCGTCGTGTGCCCCGAGGGGAACGACGCGTAGTCGGAGCCGCGCACCCCGCGCAGCAGCCGCCAGCTCCCCGCGTCGCGCGGCCGCAGGTAGGGGCGCTGCCGCCCGGCGACCACCTTTCCGATCCCCGTGGCGACGAGCGCGACCCCGGCCGCCTCGGTGGCGCGGAGCCCGAGCGTCGCCGTCGACCGGTCCCCGGCCAGCCGCGCCCCCGCCCAGAGCGCCGGCATCGCCAGCAGCACCCCCGGCTGCGAGGCCCGCCGGAGCGCCACGGCGGCACGCTGCAGCCGCCGGTCCGCCTGCACCGCGGGGCGCTGCAGCCGCTCGGCCACCCGGCGGTCGATCCCGCCGGCCGCGACCGCCGCGACGCCGAACGCCCCGGCG
>ERZ1066121.681-NODE-681-length-29326-cov-12.018824_pt1 | contig 29326 bp, 28 predicted proteins | sample MGYA00382768_ERZ1066121 | MGnify/ENA primary metagenome ERZ1066121 (study PRJEB33369, sample SAMEA5778351) | biofilm metagenome | biome: Industrial cooling water; feature: Water cooling tower basin; material: Biofilm | place: United Arab Emirates | collected...
ACTCGCTTAAAGTTTTGGGGAGGAGGCGCCCACTGGTCACCTGAATCCTTACGATAATTCCTCTGTTTTTTCATACAATCTGGCTTGATGGCTGAACTCGCTTATATCTTGCTTAGTCATAAACTTTAAGTATTAATTGGTTTTAAACTGTCTTAATAGTAATCTTTCTTATGGATTAAATATCTATCTATGGGGCAAGATGATAGTAAAGCAGCAATTCTCACAACCGCAAAAACCAAAAGTTACAGATTACATAAGCTGGACAAGCAGTACGGCACACCCTAAAAAAGATAGGGGTATTTATCTTACAGAGCGTAAAACCGCCTCGTCTTAATAGCGAGGGCGTGATATTTGATATAGTTTTAAAAGATATTTGCAACTTGAAGCGGTGTGATATTTGTTAGACATTTGCCCTCGATGATATTCAAGCATTTAAGCCTCGCCAGTTTATTGGCTTACACTTATTCTTTTCTAGCAGCTAAATTAAGGCGCACCCTAGCGGCTGTGTATTTACCTTTTACAACTTGGGTGTAAGTAAACATGGCGTGACTGTACAGAAGCACGGCTTTAGAGCGAGCATGGACAGCTTCAGTGAATAGTTGAGTTGAACTATATGGCGTGAGTTGCTCGGCTAGTGTCAAGGCAAGGCGAGCGTATTCTTGCACTAGTAAACCCTGCTGGACAATCGCATAGCCGCATTCTCGAATACAATGGTTCTTATGCTGTTTTAAATACCTGCCTACTTCTACTAAGTGTAATCCACGCTTAAAGGTGGCAATGGCGTGTTGCTGGGCTAAATAGATAGTATCCCACGAGATTGTAAGCATAACTTTTGTTTCTCAAACGCACTTTAACTTGGACAATAGCTGTTTATGTAGGCTAAAACAATACCATAGGGTAGAAACTATTATTAAATTTAGCTGTATTGATTGATGCTAAAATTAGGGAATATAGACGAATAAAAATTAAATTACTTCCCAATAACTTCACCTTGTAGTTCAATGTGTACGAATTTGCTAAGTACGGGCTATGAAGTAGGGAAGCTCAACGGTCTTGTCCTTAAGCAATTTACCTAAAATCCCATTTTTGTCTAACAAAACCAAAACAAATAATTTACTATTAATTATAGTACCATTTTGAACACGGCTATGTTGACGAGGGAAGATGAATTAAATTTGAGTACTCAAAGAGTAATGTCTCTAATTTTGGAACTAAGGGTGCGGAAAGCTCGAAGCCAAGAATTAAGGAATAAAAGCCAAGAGATAATCTCCTCATGCCAGCAAACGATGCTTATTGCCAAAGAGGTGATGCACAGTTCTCAAGTATTAATCTCTGAAAACTATAAGATAGTCAGGAATGGCTAAAATATATAGAAAGGACATAGCTGCCAGCCTTGTAGTCAGCTTAGTCCAAAATAATTCTTCTTTAATTGATGGTTGATAGTTAAAATTTTGTATATTTAATTTCCTAAATGCCTAAGTTTTAAGCGGGTGCTAATTATCAAAAAAGTGTTTTGCTAGTTACTCGCTTTGCGTGCTTTATTTAGGCAACTTTTGCAACTATCGAACCGATAATGGCTGTTTTTCAGTATTCGCTGCGTACTGCCTTAAACTCTGTTGTCAGATTACCCAAGCCAGCTTATTGACACTTAGATTGATTATCATTGATTATGAATGACAGGTAATAATGCTCAAGCAACCCGCTCAACAACTCCCTATCGAGTATTAAAGCAAGATGGAACCCCTTTACACCACAATGGAAATACGCCTAACTGGCACTCAGGCAGATATACAGAGCGCTATTGTGAAACTTAAAACCTGCTTTGAAGTCTACTCCGTTTCCCACTTCTACCCCAACCGTGGTTGTAATGAGCAGGGACGGGTGTACGTGAAAGTCAAAAAATAATGTGAATTACCAAAAACCAGATGTCCATGTTATTTCAGTATTGATTTATACTTTCTGCTCTGCCAAAAGAAAGCTGCCTCGCAGTTCAAACCCTAACCGCCACAACAATCCTAAGCTTTAAAGATTGAAAAATGTATAGATATTTACACTAAATTGTTACTTAAAATCCTACTAGTGATAGATGAACAAATGTGGAGAGGAGCGAATAATGCTTGCAAATATACCTAAAAAAATATGTCCTCAAGTATAGAAGCTGCTCCCTCACCCGAATACGCTAAATTCCTGAAAACCTATCAAGAGTTTTTACAGCACTACACTGACTGCCAGAAAATAACCGGATTAATGCGCGAGCCTTGTACTGTGCCCCGCGCCTCTTTACCAGAACTGTTTGCTGAAGCTTTGCAAGCTCATATTAAAGCGACCGATTCCCACAAGAAAGCCATAGAAGCCTACCAAGACTTTAGACAAAAAGTACTGACAGACGTTTTTAATCAATGTAGCAGCTAGCTTTCTGACCAGAAAAGTTGACTAGTTGGTATGTAAGCAATTGGCAGTTGTGGCAACCAATAAATCAAAATCAATCGGTTTGGTCAAAAAAGCCACTGCTCCAGCTTCCATAACTTTTTCATAGGTTTCAGGGCGGACATCACCGGAGCAGACAATAATCTGCAACAATGGGTCAATGGAACGCAGTTTGGGAATCAAGTCCCAACCTATGCCATCTGGCAGGGCAATGTCCAGCAGGCACAGGTCATACTGGTTCGTTTGTATTAGCTCCAAAGCCTCTTGGAGAGAATTTGCCAATTGCACTTTATAGCCAGCCTCACTAAAGATAAAATCAACCAAATCACAGTTATCCTGCGAGTCGTCGATACACAAAATTCTGTTTCTCAAACCAGTCATTACTACCTTTGCTTTGTTAAAATCATTTCAAACATTGGTGGAACACATCAATCACAGGAATTTGGTTGCTCACGTGCCAGTTTGCCCTTTTTATGTGACAGTAACACATAGCGGCTCACGCACTGGTCGCTCCGCTGCTGGTACAAGCCAAAAAATGCAGCCTGCCCTTCAAACTGGGGTTGCACTCTTTTCTTGTCTCAATTTGCGCTTTAATTGTCATCTCTGGCTACTCGTGCCTCTCTGGGGAGAGTATTAAGCGGAAAATTGGCAATAGATTATTATTTCTCTAATTTCAAGAGTCTGCGCTTGCCGAGTATAGCAAGCAGGTGATTACAAATTACCTGTCGGCGCCCGCTCGCAGAGTTGGCATTTACATTGATCAAACTAGCTCGAAGGTGGTTTGGTTGTCAATCAGGAGAAATTCTGTTGACATTAATTAGTTTGTGAAACAGACGGTAGAAGAGCTTGATTTGTCATTGGCTCAATCAACTGCTGCATTGTTAATCATAGATTTTAATAATGATAATAATTTAGTTTCATCAATGGGTTTGGCTAGTACTCCGTTTAAAAGACGGTAATCTTCATCCTCAATTTCTTCCGTATAGGCTGTTACTAGCACAATCGGAATATCTCGAATAAACGGATTGCCTCGAATGGAGCGGGCAACTTCAATCCCACTTAAATCGGGCATCATCAAATCCAGCAAAATTAAATCTGGGGGCTGAGACTCCACCATCGCCAGGGCTGCCCTACCGCAATCGGCAATACAGGTTTGAAAGCCCAACTCTTCCAGCAGGTACTGAAGCAAAATTAGATTGTCTGGGTTATCGTCAACTACCAAAACACATTGGTTTGAAGTTTGCAAGATTAAAGCAGACGGATTCATGTAAATTTAGTTTTTGATTTTATCTTATTAAAATAAGCTCCACCAAAATTCGGTAGTCCAACAGACATTTCTTGCCTAAAGGGGGCTACTGAATTGGGGTGGAAAGCTAATTATTCACTAACCTTATATAGCACTACCGAGCTAATGGGTCTCTCTTTGGATAGGGATTGTACTTGTTGCAATCAATCTGCCAACTGCTTGTCCGGTCAGGGTTTCAAGTTTGGTATCTACCCTAAGATAGATTAGTTTGCCAATTTTATGGTCTTTTATCTGTTTATTCGACTGCCAAGTTAGCTTAATGTAAAAACGGAGACCAAAATTATTTTAGCGGTTAAGGGATTATACCCTAGAACTGGCTAGTTGTGCTAAAGGGAAGTTAATTCTTTACTACTCTGGGATATTGGCAGTTTGAGGCACACATAAACCTGTACCGTTGCATCTTCAGCAACGTAGTAAGCGGTTCTCAAAACTACAAAGACGGTTTGCAGTTCTTCAATCGCCTGCATGATTTCTTGAATCGAACACGCCGACAGTACTAAATTCATCGAATTCTAGCTCGAAGCAATTAGTTTGATTCCAAGCATTCTATTTGATTTTTACCAGTATAAGCAATTCTACTCTTGATTTAGCTAAAAATAAGTCAAATTAGATACAAGCTTGTCTGGGATTGCAACAGTTATCGTTGCTTGGGTGTTTAGTGGTTGGTTAAAATTTTTAGATAGTACTTTGTTACTGCCCTGCGCGCGTTTATTCTTCAACCACAAGTGTAAAATAGCTGTAAAGTTTCATTACTAAGAAAAGCTTGGCAATATCCTCTCCTGTTACAGCTAGAAACCGCAATGCGGGTAGCGGATTTAAGAAGCGACATAAGCCCAAGCTTTTCTTAGTTGCTAGATTGACGAGGGGGTTTGCTTTGATAAACGAAATAACTTCTCTTACCTGAAAAGCTTCCAGATAAGAGATCGGGGTGCATCTACTATTTGCGATCCTAGCCCTGCTGTAAAACTTTTTTATCTGCCCGGAGAGATACTCCTATGGGTATACTGACAACTTTGGGTTGCAACAATTGCCGTTCAAGGTATTCAGAAACATTTTTAGCAGTACATTTTTACATAACCGAGTGTGTTTAAGTTACTCAAGCTGGAAGTGAGTTTTTGCGTACTCAAAAGTTCAAAAGTTTAAGTTTTCAACCTTTTAGATTTTTAACAGCTTGCGTTTTCAAATATTTCTGCTACTATGGAGCTTACATTTAAAAGTTCACACTTTCGCGTACTCAAAAAGTTGACAACTCAGGTACTTAAACTTTTAGCAACTTACTCTTTGTGATTGCTCTGCGATTTCCCGAACAGTTTTGACAATTCAACCTTCTAAACTTTTGCGTACTCAAAAGTCCAAGTTTTTAAATTTTCAACCTTTCAACAAGCTAAATATTCAACAACTCAAGTCTCAGGAATCTAAGGGGTGTAAGCACTCATGATTATTACTGTTGCCTCCTTTAAGGGAGGTGTGGCTAAAACCACAACCGCTATTCACTTGGCAACTTACTTGCAAACCAAAGGTGAGACACTACTAATTGATGGCGACCCAAACCGCTCGGCTAGTGGCTGGTCGGAGCGCGGAGACTTGCCTTTTAAAGTAATTGATGAACGCCAAGCAGCTAAATTCGCTCCCCAGTACAAGCATATTGTCATTGACACTCAAGCCCGTCCTGAGAAAAAGGATTTAGAAGCCCTAGTCGAAGGGTGTGATTTACTAGTGCTGCCAACCACACCTGACGCTTTATCGCTAGACGCGCTATTGAAAACCGTTGATACCCTTAAAACTTTAGGTGCCGATCAATTCCGAATTTTAATTACCCGCGTCCCTCCCAAGCCCAGACGTGATGGTGAGGAAGCACGAAAAATGTTGATGGACGCGGAACTACCGCTATTCAAAACCAGTATTCGGGAAGCTGTGGCATTGCAAAAAGCAGCACTGGCGGGAGTACCAGTTTATAGAGTGCAAGATACAAGAGCCAAAATGGCGTGGCGCGATTATGAGAATGCAGGTAAGGAGCTATTGCCATGAAAAAGTCAGACTCGAATGAAACAAATGAATCCAAATTTAAAAGTCTTTTAAAAGTTTCACAGGCATCAAGAGAAAATATTTCTGAAAATGAATTAGGAGAAGAGGCAACCGAAGAAAAACCAATAATTGATGAAGAAAAATTAGAAGAGAGGCAATCTGAACCAGAAGCAATCACGCCAACTGAACCAAGTAAGTCGTTAAACCCTCAACCCAAACTGACAGAGGAGACAACCACCACTCAAGCACCGCAAACCGATACACCCAAACAAATGGGCAGACCTAAAGTAGGTAAGCGCTCTAATAATAATTTCAAGCAAGTAACGGCGTATATTGAGAACGCAACCTATAAAAAAGTTAAATTTGCACTAGCCCAACTAGAAGATGAAGGTCAAAAACTGGAGTTCAGCGAACTAGTACAAGAGCTTCTGGAGAGTTGGCTTGAGGCGCGTAGGTGAACTTTTGGACTTTTGCGTATTTGCACTTTTGCGTACTCAAAAGTCCGAGTGTCTGAAAATTAGATATCTAAACTTTTGCGTACCTGAAAGTCTAAAAGTGTCATAGGCTTGACAACTAAAATCAAAAGTGTCTTAGAATTCATATCTATTGATGATTTTAGTACAGTATGACCTTAAACAATTTATGGAGGAAAATAAGCCCAAATACGAATAAATTAATTTTGAGCTTAGTGTTAGTCCTCTCGCTAACATTTGGATTTTTAAGCTTGCAAGCTATTGCTCAAACAGCTAATTCAAACCCAACCGCAACCATTTTTACCCAGCAAGTAACTTTTGATGGCAGCAGCAACTTAGAAAATGTTTTTAATAACTTAAAAGCAGCATGGAACAATCCAACTGAAAAAAATTTAAGCGTAGTATTGACAGCCGATTATAAGCTTTCCACCCTGAACTTCCCTATCAACTTAGAAGTCCGAAATCAAACTACATTGTCAAAGTTAGTCACAAGTTTCAACAACAGCAAAAACCAGCTTATCGACAGCTTAAAGCAAACCATAGCTCAAAAACAAGCTATCCTCAACCAGCAGACCCCAACTGATTCTTACGGAGTTGACGGCAGCATTCGCTTTAGCGCGGAGAGTCAGATGCAGGATATTGCCAAAACTTTAACCATGATTAACCAACTAGAAGGCATTAACCTTGACCAGTTTAAGCAAACTTCGTTTACTGCCAAACAAATCACCGTCAGCATGTTAAGTGTTAATTCTAGCAAACCAACAGTTCTTTTTGAAAACCTTGCCAAAACCTATAAGCAAACTATTGAAAACAAAAGCAACTCTCAAGCAGCTAATGCTGAAACCAAATTAGAGACCAAAAACAGGGTAAAAAACTCCCGCATTAACACAGGCGAATTCCGCAAAGCTCGCAACAGTTTGGCTGTAACCAAAATCAATCAGGTAATCAGTGAAGAAACAACTATTGCCGCTCAAGCTGTTATTGGTGAAAGTATCAAACCTCAGATTATTAAATTCACGAGCATTAAAAATGTAAACTCAATTAACAGCCAAGCACAGCAAGCTAAAATCGAAGCTGAGATTAAAGCCGAAACTGAGAAAGCACTTCAACATAACCGTCAAGTAAGACAAACCTACAACGACTACGAAAAAAAGATTTTACAAGAAGCAGGTTTTGACCCAAGCACCAATTTTAACACTAAGAAAAGTCCTTTGAGTTCAGCTTTAGATATAGTTGGCAAAGTAATCACAGGCCCTCAAGTCAGCGCTCGCGGGTTGAATAATTCGACTAATGACTTGTTGATTTACTCTTGGGATAATTCCAACTTTACACTAGATTTAAACGGTAATAATCGTAATAATGGCGGAAGGTTTAACCTGTGGCAACGCAACGGAACCAGTGCCCAATTCTTCCGCTTTGATAACGGTAGAAACGAAATAAAGCTTGGTGGTAAATGCCTTGATATTGCTGGGTCTAACTTCAATAACGGTACTCAAGTTCAGATTTGGGATTGTAACGGAACGGGGGCGCAGAAATGGTACTTTGATGGTGTTGCTCTTGTAGCAATGGCTAATAATAATTTTTGCTTAGACATACAGGCTGGTAGCTTCAATAACGGCACGAAGGTACAAATTTGGAAATGCAACGGAAGTAGCGCTCAAAAGTGGGTTGCAGGGAGTAATAATTTTGGAGCTAACCATACTGTGAGTATTCATGCTTCAGATACAGGTAAGTATGCAAATGGCTTAGACGTTGGTCACGTGTTTTTAAGTTATAAAATAAACGGTCAAGTTGTAAATACTCAAAGCTCATGGCCTAATAACCCTAATAAAATTTGGGAAGGTGGTAACGACTGGGATTGTAATAACAATAATCGTTTTAATAATATCTGTGATGGCGATGCCGCTTTTGTGGATAACAATAATGATTGGGACTACGCTAATAATATTGACGGAAAGGGCGCAAACTTTAAGGCAAAAACTGAGCAGATTCCTAAACGTATATCTGATGTTTATAGGTTCAACTCCGGTTACAGGTGGAAAAGGGTTCTTGGAAACATTGAGTACACAGGCGTTTGGCAGAACAATTTCGCTGGAAACTGTGCAACCTTTTCAAGAAGAGTCTGGAATGATATTATGACTGATACAGGGAAATCTCTACTTTACCCAGAAAATATTAATGTCCCCGGTTCTGTCCGTAAAGCTTTATAACATTTTCATATGATACCGTACATTTTATCACTAATAGTTTTTTGTCTTCCTTTGTCATGGTTATTAACTCAAATTTTAGGCTTATTCAACAAAAACCTGAAGAATAGATATACTTTGATTGCCTCTTTATTGCTTCTTTGTGTCGCTTCAACTGTAACTGCCTTTTTTTATCTAACTTCTCAAGCGGTTTTGAAAGAAATCAAATGTAGTAACGGAACTACATTTGGCGTTCTAAACAATAATAAGATAGGCGTTGATTTATCCAAATACACAAACGGAAAATGGGCAAAAATAAATTATCTATCTGGCACTGAATTAAATAACGAAAACAATAAGTTCAGCATCAATCTTGATTCCAGTTACGCTACTCAAATTAACAGTCAAATCACGCCACAGGAGGTTTCTTGCTTATCAAATGCTTTAGAAGTTACTAGCGTTGAGTATAAAGAAAAAAATCCGTTAACTTGTTATTTGTCTGATTTTTACAATCGCAAGACCTACCCTGAATGCTCCCCTGAAATTAAGCGGTTATTTGAGTAAATTAATGGTAGTGACTACAAAGTTTAATTGCAGTGTGCAAAAATAGCTTCTCTTCATTTACACCAAATCCGCCAAGACATCCGAAATTTCCCGTTGCTGCTTCTGCCGCTGTCGGTTATCGTCGTACTTTTGAATGGTGTCGATGTTGGCGTGGCGGGACAGGTTCTGCACCTTGCGGTAATTCCCGTTGCTGTGGTCAAGGGCGGTGGTAATCGAACTGTGCCTTACTCGGTGCGGGGACATGCGCTTAGAAATTCCTGCTTGTTTACAAAGCTTAACCACTAGGCGCCTGATGGATTCTCCGATTAACCTATCCTCAATTTCGCCTTTACGTGGAGAGAGCGAACCAAACAACGGTTGATAAGTGTGGTTGCCTTTCTTGCTGGCTACAATCCAGTCGTTGAGCGCTTCTATAGTTTTAGTGGTCAATTCAATCACCGTCTTTTGCGTGCCTGTACCTTTACCATATATTGTTAACGTGCGAGCTTTAGGGTTGAAGTCCTCCACATCGAGGGCGCACACCTCGTTGCGTCTTAAAGCGTTATCCCACAAGAGACGTAAAATAGCGTAGTCGCGCTTACCTTTAAGGGTGGTGCGGTCGATTTGGGCTAAGACTTTAGCAAACTCACTGGCTTCAATACCTGATGTGTCCCTGTATTTCTGTACTGTCTCCGATTTAACATCGCTGAGGACAAAAGCGCACACTCCTAATTTTCTGCCCATTGCCACCATTGATTTGATAGCGGCAAGCTTTCGGTTGACAGAGTTTTCCGATAGTTTGCGCTCGTGCATTACGTAGGCTTTGAAGTTGAGAACCAGTTGAACCGCTTGAGCTTGGGTGAGGTGTAAAAATTCCAAGACCGTATCGCGATTTGGTTCTTTCCCGGTGGAATAGTTGAAAAAATCCCGTAAGTCCTTTTCGTAGTTGCGCCTTGTGCCATCGCTGCGGGTGTCTCTCAGAAGCTGCTTGATGACATCTACATCCTTTTCGAGCGTCGTGAAACTGTCGCCTATGGTGAGGTTGTAGGATTTCTCTAGGGTGTAGATGTGTTTAGCCATTGACGCAAAAACGCTGTATGTAGAGCGTAAAGTCAGATTACCACTCTTCAGCATACCGCAAACCCTAGCTGGACACTACACAATTTTGGGCTAAATTGCGGCTGGGAGAAAACATTTTGTATCTATCAGTACGAGAGAACGCTAGCACGTAGATTGTCAATAATCTTGCCTAACTGTCGGTAATTGCTTGTCAGTGGCGCCAGTAAAGTAACTTTTAAAACCATTTTAGCCTAGTTCGCACTTAGTGAAAGCACTCGAACGGCGGTTGTAGAAACATGACCAAACTTGCGACCGTTACTTGGCTTTTCTATTTATTGCTCGTGTTGAACCGATTTTGGCAACTTAAACGGGTACTGGGTGGTACAACTGCTCGCTCGCGTTCCACTGCCACCCAAAGGAACGGGGATCACGATTGCGGGTGTAGCTTATAAATTCTTTAATGCTAAGTTTCTCTCGCTCGGTTAGCAGGGTTGCCGCGCTGAGTCCCAAACGTAGGGCTAAATTCTCGTGAGCAAACGGTTGTAGCTCAACTATGGGTTGTTGGTGCGGATAATATGAATTGGAACGGCGCGTATTGTAATTTTCTTTGCTTGCATTTCCTGCGTTGCGTGATAGCTGTTCAAGTTTGGCGCTAATGACTTCTAGTTTATTAGCAAGCGTTGATTCGATACTATCGAGCTTTACTTCAAGATTTTGTACGGCTTTATTAGAGGGGGCTAGTGTGCTATCAGCGTTGCTATCAAAAGTTATCCTCTAGGGCGTAAAACTCCTATGCATTAAGGCTAGGAGATGTAAGCCCTTACTTAGACCTGTTGTTCTGATATTCCATAATAGTTTCTGTGCTGGCATTTCCTGTACTGCAAGCAAACCATCAGACCAAAAGTATTTTCAGCCTAGTAATACTGCTTTAAAAAATCCTTGTATTTCCTGTAACTTCTGTAAGTAGATAACTGTTTAATACTGTGAACTCTCAAATACTGAAACGGTTGGTTCATAATCAACCAAAATATGAATAGGTTTATGTCACTTTGCATGATGTTTATGCTCCACTTTCGACCTTTACTAAGTTCAAAAATAATTTGCTTCATGTCCTCATTTAAACTATCTTTAAGTAGCTTTTTTCTCTATTCTGTGGCAAAAACGAAGTAAGCTTTCAACAGGAATTTGAAATGCGATTTTGTGTGATATTTGCAGGGCATTTGACAAAGATTACTAATAATCTTACAGTAAATATATAGTTTTCTGTAAAGTATGTTAAAAGCCTATAAGTATCGTATCTACCCAAATCAAGAGCAACAGGTTAAATTAGCCTGTACTTTTGGTTGTGTCAGATATGTTTACAACTGGGGATTGGCATTAAAGACAAAAAGCTATGCTTTGGGTACTAAATTGTCCTGTTTTGAAACCATTAATCAGATGAAATGGCTTAAAGAGCAAGAAGAGTACAAGTGGTTGAACGAGGTACACTCTCAACCTTTACAAATGGCACTTAGAAATTTGGACAACGCTTACACGAAATTCTTTAAAAAGACTGGTGGTTTTCCAAAGTTCAAAAGTAAAAAAAGTAAACAGTCTTTCCAGTACCCGCAGGGAGTACAGATTGATTTTGAAAACGATAAAATCTTTTTGCCTAAAGTTGGTAGGATTGGCTGTATATTCCACCGTAAGTTTGAAGGAATTGTTAAAACCTGTACTGTATCTAAAAACCCTTGTGGAAGCTATTATGTGTCTATTTTAGTTGAAGTTAAAGAAGAAATACCTAGAAAAGTTAAAATCAACAACGAAAATCAAGCTGTTGGTATTGACTTGGGTATTAAATCTTTTGCGGTTCTAAGTAGCAACATAGAAATAGCTAATCCAAAGCATTTAAAGTCAAAAGCAATCAGACTTGCTGTTAAACAAGGGCAGTTATCAAGAAAGGTTAAAGGCTCTAGCAATAGAAACAAATCAAGAATTGAAGTTGCCAAAGTCCACGAAAAAATAGCCAATTGCCGTAAAGACTTTCATCATCAGCTTAGTAAAGCCATTATTGATAAATATGATTTGATCTGCCTTGAAGATTTGAACGTCAAAGGTATGGTTAAAAATCATAAGTTAGCTAAAGCAATTTCAGATTGTGGCTGGAGTCGCTTCAACTCTTATCTTGAATATAAAGCCGAGTGGTATGGTAAATATATTGCCAGATTAGGCAGATTTCAAGCTACAAGTCAACCTTGCCTTAACTGTGGAGTATCTAACAAGTCAGTAAAAAACCTCTCAATTAGAGAGTGGACTTGTCCTAGTTGTGGTCATCACAATTTAAGAGATTTAACAGCAAGTAAAAACATTAAAACATTTGGTCTAATCCAAGTCGGATTTAAGGAACTAGAGCCGACTATAAATAAATCCCTTTGGAGCGGTCAGCCTCTGGTAAAGTCAGTTCTTGACTTTGCTAAGTTGGAGCTGGGAATTAGGGAAGCCTCTACGCTTTTAGGCTAGAGGTAGTTCACTATCAAATCCTCAAGCGCTTGCAGCAACTCAGTTGTACGTCCCTGCCTGTGCAACCGCGAGAGTTCTTTGACTGCGGGAATTAAAGCAGTAGGCACGCGAAGCATTTCGCTGGGTGGTAACTTTTGATTGTGCATCTGATAGCAATTTTGATAGCAGCCTTTTCATCATAAAATGCTTTACTGCTGACATAAACCAATTTATATGGTTTTTTCTCTGGCGGGGGTAATTAGCCGTGAGAGAATGACCATTGACCCGCCCAGAAACGGAAGCACCTATACTTTTAAGCTACGGATTCAAGCGACGGTTTGACAGTCATTAATTACTTGCCTGTAGTCAAGTAGTGTCTAACAGAACTTTTGAATACAGGCTTAATCCTACTAAATCTCAGATTCAAGAGATTGAAAATATGTTGTGGGAAACTAAGTGTATCTACAATAGGGCGTTAGAACAGAAAATTAATCACTACAAGGAAACTGGAGAATACCTTAATTTATTTGTTCAAGATAAAGATTACAATATCAAAACCTGTCCTAATGTCCCTTCTGTATTGGTCGATACAACATTAGCCAGAATGGAACAATCATTTAAGAACTTTTTTAGAGGACTTAAAGAGGGTAAAAAAGTAGGTTTTCCCAGATTCCAATCAATTAAACGCTGGTCTAGTTTCAAGTTTAGAGATTACACTATGGGCAAATTGCTTGAAAAAGAGGGTCAATGGTATTGGAAATTATTTAGAACAACAGCAATTAGAGTTAATCTTCATAGAGAATTTGTAGGAACTCCAAAATATACACAATTAGTTAAAAAAGCTGATGGTTATTATGTTCAACTCATAGTTGAATTACCAGAAGTGGAAGCAAAACCAGTTGATAATAGTTCAAAAGCTATAGGCTTAGATGTGGGAATTAAATGGTTTGTAGCCGATAGTGAAGGCAATAAAATCAAATCACCCAAGTATTTTAGAGCTAATGCTTGGAAACTGGCACATAATCAAAGATTAATGTCAAAGCTTAAAAAAGGTGGTAAAAACAGAGACAAGAAGAGAAAAATTTTAGCTAAATTACACCAGAAAGTAAGCAGACAAAGAAAAGATTTTGTGCATAAAGTATCCAGCCACTATGCTAAAAATTACGATGTTGTGTGTGTAGAAAAATTGAATATAAAAGGAATGGTAAAAAACCACTGCCTAGCTTTATCAATAAACGATAGCGCGTGGGGATTACTATTCCAGCTTTTAGAGTATAAGTTGCAAACACTAGCTAAAAGTTTTATACAGGTTGAGGCTAAGTACACCTCCCAAATCTGCCCCAGATGTGGAGCAGTGGCTAAAAAATCATTATCACAGCGAACTCATTACTGCCCTGAATGTTTATATACAGACGACAGGGATGTTGCTAGTGGTCATGTAATTTTAGCAAGGGGGCTGAGATCAATCGGCTTGGTGCGAGCCTTTGGGGAGTCTGCGACAATAGTTGAGACTTTGAACCAAGAAGCATCTATAGCTTTAGCCTAGATGTAGTTCACGTGGTCATTGCCGAACACGAGGAAAGATAATGGAATTAAAAAGCAAAATCAAAGAGTTAAGTGCCCAAGCAGCGTCCTTGAGTCGTCAAGCTGCACTAGCTTCCAAAACCAGTCGCAAACAAGGCTTAGAGTTAATGCGCCAAGCAAGGGATGCCAGCAAGGAGTGTCAAAAACTTATCCAGCAATTCCAGCAAAGCCAAATCAAAGAGTAATAACTTGCTCGAAGTGTCAGAACAGTGAAGTGCTTAATACTTACTGTTCTTATTTTTTTGCTATTTCCCGCTCCAAATTTTTATTGTCCTTAGTGCAGGACAGGCAGTTACTACCCCAAATTTTGGAATTTTTGAGATAGTAACTCTTAGAGCAACGGGTTTGGTAGTGAAACTAGACAGTTATTCAACTTCTAAATCCCAAGCCAAGGATAAACCTCATTGCCTGATACGTTTATTACCTCTGTACCCGAAACCAGAAGCACTTTCCATTTTTTATCATTGCCATACTTCATAAGCTCGCATTTTTCGCCTCGATACTCGGCAGATGAAGCAGGGTTTGGGCGCCACGCGGATTTGGCAGCACTTTTAATATGCTTGATTTGGTTAGCATCAAAATTAGCTACGAGAGCATCTAAATCAATGGTATCGGCTATTTTTAAGACTATTTCCCCTAAAACCGCTTTATTATCCCAGTTTTGAGTTATTAGCTGGGTTAGAGAGGGGTTTTTCTGCTTGTCACCTACATTTTGATTGTTTTGCGCGGGTTGCTCACCGACTGGTTCAGTAGGTTTTAGTGTAGGTTCACCCTCTTTAGTGTAGGCTGGTGTACCCCCTAGTGTAGGGCTGGAAGGCTTACTGGAAGCGGGTGGTGTAGTAGTGTAGGCTATTTTGCCAGTCTCATCATCTATATTATTGTTATTTTCTTGCTTGGTTTCTTGACGGGGTGGCTCCCGAAATTGCTTGTCCTCTGATGTATCTGCTGGAGGTTGCTCGTGAAAATTATTTTCTTGATGAGGCGGGTTTGAGGGTACACTACCTACACTTTCCTTGCCCTGCGCGGCTTTGAGGTCTACACTAGAGGGTACACTAGTGCTGCACTCCCTACACTGATACGCTTGTATGGTTTGTCCTGATGCTAGAAAGTCGCTGATACGGGGGCAATCATCGCACTCACTTCTAAGGCGCACTCCCTTAATTACCCAGCCGCCGCCATGACGCTTATGCTCCACCTGCCAACCCAACTCGCTGCAAATCTCAAGTAAATGCCCACTAAAGTTGTTAGCAGTGTAGGTCTTGCCATTGTTGTTGTCTTCGCAAAGTTTTAAATAAGCTCCAAATAAAGTTGTATCGGGACTACCATTTTTAACACCAAGAAACACATATTCCTTAGAAGTGGCAGGTGCCAATCTTTCTTCCACGAAATAAGCTAGTGAATCGTTCTCGGTTTTGTGTAGCCATGTTTGACGTTTGAAATCTGGGATAAAACCTTCTTCCCGACCGCGAATTAAATTATTTACTTGGGTTTCTTCCATTGCTAGGGCTAGGGAGATCAGCACTCCCACTTCAGCTTGCATCGCCTCTTCTAACTCTGGGTCTTGAGTTACAAAGGGTTTGTCGAATTGCAATAAACTTAGGCGCCTGTCAATCCCGATAGTGTCTCCCACAAAGGGGTTTTTGTTAGCAACTACCACGACCGAACCATGAAACTTAGCGCTGCTCATGGGTTTGTAAATCTGGCGGTAGGGAATGGTGTCGCCTCCTGTGAGAGATAAAATTCCGGAAATGTCGCTGTTTTGTTTCTTCTCATCGGGACAGATGACCAGTTGTTTGTCAATAAGGCTGGCAATGACGTTATGTTCCCCTAAGTGGTGGAGCTTGGCACTGGTAAAGTTGGAGACCCCAACTGCGGTTTCTAAAATACGGACAAAAGTACCCTTCCCGGCTCCCGGCGCGCCTAGTATCAACATAAACATTTGCAACTGCGCGAAGCGATAGGTTAATGTTCCGTTGAGAAAAGCCAGCAGCTTCAATACTTTGAGAGCGTCTCCGTTTTGGGCGTACATGGCGTAGGCAAAGAAGCTAGGGGCGTGAAGGCGACATAACGCCAAAATATCTCCTCCCTTCTCCCAATCCAGCGTGGGGCAATTATGGGTCAGATTGGAGGTGAACATAAAACCTGGAGCGTGGTTGTGTTTTTTACCCGTTGCCACTTCCAAGACGCAATCGTTAAAGGCAATCCACTGACTGCGCTCGAAGCTTATCCATTTTCGCTCCATCAGTTCTAGGTGTAGAAATTCAAGAACGTTTTTAATGTAGGAGTGGTGCTTAAATTCCACCTGGGGCATGAGTTTTAAGTCCGTGTACACTTCTCTTTCAAAGACTTTATCTGCCACAGCTTCCCAAACCTTATCGTTATAGCGGCGCCAAGTTTGCTGCTCTAAATCGTGTTTCCACAAGTGTTTATATTTTTTAGCCAGTTCCAAAGCCGATTTGCTAGGTGGTAGTTGCTTTTGCGCGTTTAGTTTTTCTACAAACTGTTTCTCCCAACTGCTCAGGTCAACAATTTTGCCCATGACCTCGCGCTTGAACTGGTCAATACCGTTCTTTTGAATGTAGTCGTCCATGCCTTTGCCAAGTGAAATATCCCAACCACTTGAAATATAGACGGGGACTTTGAATTTCTCCAGTTGCTTGGCAAGTTTATATTGGGCAAGACCCACATTGATGTTAGTGGCGCTATCAGCGTCAAAAATGATGATGAAACCAAAACCTTGACGGGCGAGTAGTTCAAGTGTTTCGACTAGGTAGCGTTTACCTTGTGGGTCTTTATCACTAGGAGTTAAACCTTGTTCAACTCCAGCTAAAGCGATACAGGGCAAGGCACAGAAGCACGCCATAATGGCTTTAAATAACCCTTCGGTAATTAACAGGTAGGGGTGCCCGTCAATTTTCCAAGCCAGTTCCTGTAAAGCAATATAATCCGTCCAGTATTGCTTGTTAGTAGGGTGCTTGGGCAGCATCGCATCGTATTCTTCGTTTATGGCAGTGCGATACTTAGCAGCTTTCTTGTCTGTGTCGTTTTCCGCTTTCCACGGTTTATCGGGTTTGTATTGCCCAAAGCCATTGTATCCCTCTAAAAACATGCCATCTGATTTGGCAGGGTAGCCTAAACGTTCGGTTGCTTCTTTTTTGTTCATCGAGCGCACGTTGACGGCAATCCACTCAGGAGGCAGACCCCGCGTGACGGTACACTGCTCGTAGTGTTTAGGGTTGAGGTTGTGGGTTGGTTGAGGTGGTTGAGTTGCTGCGGTTTGGGTTTCTGCCTCTGTCTCTACGGTTTGGGTTTGGGTTTCTGTCTCTAACTCTGCCTCTAGTACAGGGATACATACAGGTACAGATAAACTGTCAGATGCACTGGTTTGATTTTGGTCATTGGCTTCTATCATGTCGCTCCTTCACAGGCGACCTTGACTTTTCTGCTTGCTTTAGGGTTTTAAGCTGATTGTACTTAGAGCTATTGAGAAGAAGTTGAAATATAGATATAATCGGGGTATGACTAATCTATTTTCAAACTTTGATATAGGTCTGGGTGTTGTAGCAATTAGCACTAGGCAAGAGAAAAGATTTAGTCAACCTGTTTTTAATACAAATGTGAACGACCCAGTGGTGGAACACTGGGTTATTTTTTTTATAGATCAAATCGTGTCGTTTTAAATATTTATTTTTCTTAACAATTAAGCTCTGGGGCGCAAGTGAGGCTAGAGTAGCGCTAAAACACAAATACTATACACAAGCGAATTATTACTTTGCATCTAGTTGGTTTTGGCCAGATGTAGGGGACGGCGGGAGTTGATTTGCTTTAAGGACGGTGATTGAATTTACCAATTGCTTGAGATAACAGAAGTTGCAACCCTTCCCAACTTATAACTGTGCTTAAGTCATCAGTGTTTTTGACATTCAAAAATCTATCGACTCCAATTGTGTGCTTGTTGCAGAAATTCTCCTATCTTAACGATTCGGGCACCTTCAAAAGGGTTGAGCTTCAAGAGTTGCTTATCATTAGTAACAATAAAATTAGCTTGGCAACTTTTAGCCAGTTCCAGCAAAAAGTTATCGTCTCTATCGTGGCACACATCAACTTTTATATTTGGGTAAAAATGCGTGTGGCTGGCAGCGATTTTGGCACAAATCCGACCCATCAATTGCTCATCGTAGCTAACACCTAGAATCTGGCGCATGTCCTCACCGTAGAGTTTGGCTTTGATTTCATTGAAGTGGGCAGCGGATAAACATAGTTCAATATGATTTTGAGTCAACACCAACTCCCAGATTTTTATTGCTATCTTACCTTGCAGCGCTAAACTAAAGTAAAACACCGAATCAAACACTATTCTGATTTTTGTGGCGTTCATACTTTAATTAAATTGTGATTCGATAAAAGCTTCTTGTTCATCGGCAGTCATTTCTTGAAAAGATTGGGGAGTTTGAACTTGTTTAACTAATTCCAAAACGTCTCGTCCTGCTTGTTGTTGCGTGGCTCTCATTTCTTCGGTTACTTTCTCGCCTAACAGGATTTTGACTACATCGGCATCTGCCAGCATCGCGTTCCTACTTTTACGGGTATCAATCACGCTTTGAAGAAATTCATCAATGACAATTCTTACCGTCCTGCGGTCTGATTTTTTGGTGCGGGGTTTGAGTTTAGTGGCTTCACTCATACATAGTTGGTTTAATAAGCAAATTATGGTTTAGTGAACTAATCATGTCAAATTCAATTTTAATAAGTGCATTAACCAATTTACTTTTCTGATTGTTTATATTCATAGTAAAACCCACAAGTAGTGTGAAATTCAGGTTTAACTGTTTCTTCAAAACATTTAGGTTCGCCCTTTAAAAACACCTCCTTTGTTTTTCCTTCAATTTCCTCTTCAATTCCATCGGGACAACCTTTATTTCGGTGTTCGCGGTATTCAGCCATTTGAATATTTTCTGGGTTAGCAGGTACAACTTTTAACTTCAATAGAAGAGTTTCCCATCGAGTCCAAATATAATGAAAATTCATATCTATATCAAAAATTCCTTCATAAAAATAGCTAATGTTAAATTCCACTATTTCATTTTTTTTCAATGGCTTTTCAAAATTTAAAGTGACTAGGTTATCGTCAGAAGCAGGACGTTTTTTTCTACTAATACCTGAGATGTTGTCTGAATAATTAATTTTTACATCGTCTTCTTCTCTTATACATCTGTAATAATCAAAAAATTTTAGACTTGCAATATCGTCCTCCAAGCAAAGCAATATTATATTTTTGGTAGATTTTAATGTGTTAGGATTTTTAGTGTATATTGCCTCATGCTCATTTACCAATATTATAAATTTACAACCTTTTTCCCTAAACATGGTAACGTCTAAATACTTTATACCCAGCAAATCAGACACTTTTTGAGGTAACTCAATTATTGATTCTGCGGCAGCTTCGGCAATGTTTTTAATTTTACTTTGATTATTTTTATGTAAGTTAGTATCATAAATATAATTAGGATAAAAAATCTCCACTAATTTTTCAATGGTACAGCCAATAGCCTTACTCATTAGCCAAAATATTTCAATTTTTTCTGGGGTTACTGATTTAGCTGGGTCTTCATTTGTATATTTTGAAAAATTAGACTGATAATTACTTTTCAATGAGTTAAATTTTTCATCATATTCCTTTTCTGTATGACTAACTCCTCGCTTCCAACCCATCAAACAGAGTTTTATTTCTGCCATTTCATCAGCTACATCAGCAAACGTTCTATTCTCGTTGTCCTTCTTAATTAGTTTCTCAAGTGAATGAAGTTTCATATTGCACCTTCAAATCCGAAAAATACTGAAATTTAGATAATGTTAATTAGTTACTAATCTTATAGAAGAATGATAATACAAGAGTACTGCTGTTCACCATTTAATTGATCAGCCTTACATTTTACCACACCTTGTTGACCAAAGTCTATTTTTGGCTGATTTTTCCTTCGCAATTTTAAGCAAGGCTTTTTTATGCGAGAGATGCGGGTATACCAAGAATCTTTCTTTTCTAAATGGAAGACAATGAAAAAGGACACTCAGTGGGTGGTCACATCTGATAATGATCTGTCATATGTGTATCAGGCTCTAGCACAATTAAAACTAAATGTGCAGATATTCAGGGTACAAGTACAAGAAGAGAGTGAAACCCTTCCCTCTCATAGGCAAAAAACAATTGAGACCCTTATATCTCCCGAAGAAGCAAGTACATACTTGAATAGCCATTGCTTTCTTAGCGTTGATTTGGATGAATGCAGCTTCACCGGACAAGAGTTACATGACTTTATCCGTACACTTTAGCACCAAGACGCTTCAAAAATTTGACTTGATTTGCACTACTGGACGCTGTTTTTAAGCCTCCAGTTTTTTATTGCTAAAATTATCAAGCGCGACTTTAGCTTGCCTAAATCGCATAAATAGGCCAAAAACTTGACTATAAACATAATATTTGTCTAATTATAGGCATTCAAAAAACTTACTTAAAGAAGCGTTTTATGGTGCTAGACATAATCAGCTTTAGTGGTAGGTCGATATCGGCTTATTCACGTATCAAAGAAGCACAATTTAAAATTATTCAACATCTGTGGCAATTCACTCCTCTTGCTCACAGACTGAAATCTTTTGACGAATTAACAAAGCAAGCAGAGGTAAAAATTACGATTGATAATGTAGATATAAAAGATGCTGATAAAAAGCTTAGAAAATCTTTAACTCAACTCTGGAAGGCTAAACAGCATCAAACTTTTAATCAGGTAGCTTGTAAAACCTGAACCAAAGCACCCTCCGAGAAGGTGCATTTGGGGCTAGACTTGCAAGCTGCCTAACCCGTTCAATAGCTGTGCTAGCAACTAAAGGACGGGTTTAAATTCAACATTGCCTTAAACTAGGGTTTTGTCAATTGCTTTTAGTTTTAGATATAATTTTTGATTTTATTTTATAAATTTGTATCAGGGTTGCTTGCAAGCAACCCTCTTGCTCACAAGCAACAAAAAACTGCTTGAACCACACAACAAATAACTTTAAGCAACTCCTTGATTTTCTCCAGAGAATTGTTAAACTACACTTGTTAGGTGAGTAATCAGCTAGTAACTTACTACTTGATTATCTCAACCCAAATCTAATCGCATCAGGAATAATTTATTTCTAGTCGCGATTACATTTCTTTTCACTGGTCGCGTTCCGTTGCTCTGATTGCTAGAAGCATTAGAACCAACACACTCACATATATTGCAGCAAAAAGTGATGACCGTTCACATTTGTAGTAACAGGTTATTTTTTATCCGTCAGAGTGCATCGAACGAAACGCTTATATGCTTTTGAATGCCCATGCTTTGGTACTACAACCGAAAACTGGCAGAACGTTAAACTGTTAGCTAAAAAATTGTGTGCCAAAGCAAGCGGTTTTTATTCTCGCATCTCCAACATCGGAACGAACCATGACGCAACTGTTACCAGAAAATAAACCCAAGCCAGAACCATCAACATTACCTAAAAACGCGGCACTGGCGCCAACCATAATCATGGCTGCCTTATCAGGACTAGGTTTGATAGGCGTTATGAGTTTTCTGCCTCAATTGGGATTTTTTCCAGCCAACAAACAGACGGTCGGTCTGACACCCGCCACCGTAACCATGCAAGACAACCAAGAGGATAAAAGCACCCTGCGCGTGTTCTGGGACACGCCTGTAACCCAACCGCAGTTTTGGTTTAATGACAAACTGGTCAGAATGTCCTGCGATACTCAAACTTGTACTATTCCCAAACCTGTAAGTACCGAACTGGTGTACTTTCGCTGGATGAATACTACAGACAACAAGTGGTATTACTTCCAATGCAACGGGGACTATCGCGGGAAGTTTCAGGGTATTCCATACACTCAATAAGTAAGAATGCAAACCAAATTCCTTGATGTTTGCCAATCTTTTTTAAGCAAATGGCTTATGGAATTATCAGAATCAAAAAACTCAAAACCAGTAACCTCATTCCCTCTGACAAACATACGCAACGACAGCGCTTTACACCGAACGCCGACCCCGATAAGCCGCATTTGTGCATCCTCGGCACACCAGAAGCTGATTTGCCAGCTTTAGTTAAACAGCGTATTGGCAACCAAACTATTCGCAAGAATGCGGTTTGGGCGGTAGAAATGCTGTGTAGTGCCAGCGCGGAATACTTCAGACCAACTGCCCCTAGCAAATGGGGTTACTGGGAACCGGAGAAGTTAGATGCTTTTGTGGCTACTGTCATTAAGTGGCTGGACGAAAGCTGGGGCAACCGGATAGTTAGAGCGCAATTGCATTTAGATGAAGGTACACCGCACATTCACGCCTACCTTGTACCCCTTGACGACAAAGGCAATCTGAATTGTAGGGAACTGTTCGGCACACGCTCGAAACTCTCAAAGTTGCAGGATTCCTACGCTAAAGCTATGAAACCCCTTGGTCTGGAACGCGGCATCAAAGGCAGTCAGGCAACCCACACCGAAATCAGGCGACACTACGGGAATGTCAGAAAAGCTCCAAACCTAACTCTGGACGGGGAAACCGTAAAAGACAAGCTCGCCGATAGGGAAAGAGTACTTAAGGAGAACAAAGAGATTAAACGCACCGCCCAGCATTTATCACACAAATTAGAACGGGAAGATTGGAGAGTGTTAGAAATGGAACTAGAGATGGAAAAAATTAGACAAGAGCTTGAACATGCAAAAGAAAAAAATACTACTCTGACTAATCAGGTAAAATCCCTAAGTCAAATTAACGAGACTTTCACGCCGTCAATTAAAGAATTTGCTTATGCATTAGGTGCAAGGCTCATTGACGCTCAAAAAGAACTGTGGCAAATCCGAAAACATGTGTTTAAGTTTACCGACACTAGTTTTATCATGCTCAATTCCAGTGTTTTAAAGGAAGGCACTATCCTTGAAATCGTAATGGTTATCGAGGAATGCTCTTACCAAGATGCAATTATTTGGCTGAACGAACACTACGGAGAAACAATTGCAACCAAAATCGTTGAAGACCATACTAGAAGTATTATTCAGCGCGAACCTGTACCCAAATTTACCCTTCCTGTATCAGAGAAAGCGAATTGGCAACAGGCACGCAACCATTTAATAGATGAGTTAAAAATCTCCCCAACCTTAGCTGACGGGCTGCACCAAGAAGGCTTGCTGTACGCCGATGAGCAAGGTAATTTGATTTGTCCTGTGCGTACTCTGGATAATGACAAAACCGCAGTCGCAGCCCAAGTTTTAGGTATAGCAAAAGCCAACCAGCAAGCAGTTTCTCTAAGTTCTAATTCCAAACAGAGCGGCTATTTTTACTTTGAAAGAGGAGGGCACGCAGCTGATGAAGTTAAAAAAGTAACCATTACAGGTTCAATTACAGAGGCTTTATCTTTGGCAACTCTGGAACACTCACCCTTGCAGAAAACTATGTACCTAGTCCTTGAACCCTCGCAACATATACCTTTTCAGTTCTTGCGCTCCATGCCTAGTCAATCGGTACATATTGCCCTCAGTAAGCGCATTGACAGTCAGCAGCAAGCCCATGAGCTTAAACAGCACCTCCCCAGACAAACGGTGATACAAAAGCCACGCTATATTGACTGGCACACAGAACTGGTCAAAGCCCACGCACAAAAGCAACAGCAAATTGAGTTAGACCCAAATGTATCGCAGCAATTAAGACCAAATCTAGGAGTGAAACGGTGATGAAACGTGCCCAGTAAATACGGACAAGAAGACGCTCTGAACCAATGGCAAAGGGGTTTTCAAAATCTGGTTCGTCTGTTGCTGCTCTCGATGTTCCTCGGCGCCGTAACCACTGTTATCTGGTGGCATTTGCGCGCCCCACCCAACACGTTTTATTACCTGTTTCAATACTGGTACAGTTGGCTCTATTGCCGTATTCCCTTCGCTTGCTCCCAAGTTGCAATCTATAATCAGCAAGTCTTACAGCCTTTTATTGACGGTCTTTGGGAACTATTGAGAAGCTGCGGAGTGGTGTTTAGTGTTACCTCGTTTGTTTCTTTAGTGGGTTTGCGTTACCTCGTGGTGCGACACGCTCACAACCTAGAGAAAGAACGGTTTATACGCGGTTCAAGACTTCTTAAACCAAAAGAACTAAACCTTGAAATTGACACCGCTCGCACGCCTCTTGGCAACATTAAATACCCTCCCACTGATTCGGATTTATACTTGGGACGCGAACGGGTACGCCTGCCCTACTCTCTCAGCTTTCGCCACTTGGGAATAGTAGGCGTGCCCGGAACGGGAAAAACCCAACTGTTCATCAGTATTTTCAACCAACTGAAACCACGTACAGGACACAAAGGTTTTATTCTTGATTTAAACGGGCAATACTACGCGCGCTTTGGGCAGAGAGGCGATAAAATCCTGTCCTTGCAAGATGTACGCAGCAAGGCATGGTCTTTTTACGGTGAGAGGGGTGTTCCAGCAGAGTTTATCGCTCAAGCGCTCGTAGAAGTTAATAATAATGATAATTTCTTTACCAGTGCAGCCCGGTCACTCCTAACTGACCTCATTACGCGAAATGAGAACATAGAGGGTGTGCGGCAGGATTTGATTAGTTCGCCTTTTAAACTTTTAGAAAAACTGCAAGGTGGCATCAGTCCGTCTCTCTTGGGCGCTCCCGAACAAGCAGCCGGGGTCATTGCCACAGCGGCGGTGGAACTGGGATTTTTGAAACAACTCAGCCAAAACAACCAGAACCATGAACGAAACAGCCATGACCAAAATGGTCAAAACTTTTTCAGCCTGACCAATTGGGTCTTGTCTGAAAGCGCGGAATGGGTCTTTCTGATCGTAAAGGACGTAGATTTTGCGGCAACCAGAACACTCTTGCGCTTGTGGGTAATGCTCGTAGTTGGAGCAGTCTTGCAACGTGATGAGCATAAATACTATCCCCACCTCTGGCTCTTTTGTGATGAGTTTCCGGGATTTGGCGCACTTCCCGACATTGACAAGTTTATCAGTCAGGGTCGCAAGTATAAAGCAACTATGGTTGCTGGCTACCAAGTGCGCGGTCAAATTCAACACCTGTACGGAATCGAAGGAGCCAAGGAAATCATCGCGGGACTGCAAAACAAGGTGATTTTCAGAACTCCCGACCCTTCGGACGCTAAAGAAGAATCCTTAACACTTGGTGAACAGGAGGTCGAAGAAGTTACCAGTAACACGCAACTGGGGCAGATTGGAGAGAAGGACAGCAACAGTTTACAGCGCGGTATCGTAACCCGTCCGGTGGTGCTGCCATCTCAGCTTCAGAACCTAGCGGATATGCGAGCTTACGCCAAACTTTGTGAGTTTGACCCGTGTCTAATTAGTTTTGACTACCAAACTTTACCAACTGATAATCAACCCTCAATACGTCAAATTTCAACTATTAATACAACCTCTGATGATGAACATGAAAGTGAAAATGAGAACCAAAACAGCGCTCAACACTTACAACCAACATCAGCAGAAAGTACCAACAATATTCAAGGGAACAATCCAAATTATGAAGATAATTTACAGTGGGATATTGACCCTGATGCAGAGTAAAAACAATAGGAATAACAGCCTAATTTCTAAGCCAAAATTACTTGGTCGCGGTGGTAATTAAGAGTTAATTGGCAATCCAGTTCCTTGCATAGTTTCTGTAAAAAGGCGGAACCGATTATTGGTCTGGCTTCTCTAGGATAGAGAATGGCTGAAACTTGTAAAATATACTCCATGCCGTCTTCTAAAACTAGAGACACTTCCACCTCTCCTACTTCTCTGGGAACTGGTTTTGTAGAGTAGGGAGAGATTTCCCCCGTTAATCTTTGCGCCTTAAAACCTATTGCCTCAGCAGTCGTTTGGTTGATGATTAAAAAGCCGTCAAAACCAGTATCAATTAGACAACTCTGAGTACTCGGCTTCAAGCCTTTGTCGGGTTGAAAAACCAAGTTTAACTGGGGAAATAGCATCGAGTTCTGGGATTGGTTTACTAGGGTCATAATCTTTTGGAATTGGGATTGTATGTTTATCGTCAAGTCGCATGACAATTCGTTTAGGAGCTTTCTGTTGGTTTGGAATTACCTTGCAAACAGCTTTACCCCTTATTGATAGTTCAAAGGGTTTACCTTGCTGGATTAGTTTCTCTAAAATACCAGTTCGGCGCACGGTGGTGATTGAGATAGCAGTCATAGCAGTAATAGTGTGAGGAAAGCACAGTATTATGTCAAATCAACCGAACTAAATTGACGAAAAACAACGATTTATTAGGACTAGAAAGTATGACCGTAGAAAAAATAAGCGGGTATCAGCTTATAAAACTTTAGTAAATCACTTCAAAGAGATGATTTGGTTTTGACAATTCTGCCAAATAGTTTCTCAATTAAGCAATGTTCAAATCTGTAAAACTGTTTCTAATTAAGTGCTTTACGCGAATTATCCGCCTCTGGATTGAGTTGCGCGATGGACTAATAGCTGCGGGCTTTGAGCTTGCCCAGAGCTTTAATAAATAAGCAGCCTCAAAGAGAAATGCTTTAGTGTTAAAAGCCTTTTTTTCCTGACACATGAATGTTCACAATTTACACAAGTTGTTCAAATCTTCTACTTTTTTATTCACCGATACTGAACCAAGTATCAATCGAGAATAGGAGACACTGTGCATGAAGAAAAAATTAGGGTCTATCTTCAGCAAAATTATCTGGTTCGTTGTCATTTTTCTGGCAGCAGTGGGTGTCAGTATTGCGGTAGCGCAATTTCTAGCTCCGCAACAAGTAAATAACGTGCCCGCTATCGTTAGACCTGCGCCGTTGCAACCGATAGCTACGAACTCACCAGTAAGCGAAACACCTGCACCTGATACTAATACCAGTGAGGTGGCGACACCACAACCTCAACCGAATGCTGACAATTCCACAACTGGCGCCACAACAACCGCAACACCAACATCAACACCTACACCAGCAACCAACCCGAACACTTCCGCTCTACCCGCACTTGAGCAACCCGATAAAGTTACTTTGGTTGCTCCTAGAAAACTAACTAAGGGAGCAGTGCTAAGGATTTTTGAGAACGTGGACAACAGCCAGCGTCCCGACCCGATTAATTACAGCCCGTCAAGCAGTAAAGAAGTAGCGGGGCTAACCTTAACCAGTGTCAGTCAATCGCAATTTCAGGAGGTATCAGGTTATTTTTTAGCCGAACGAACAGCCAATTATGCCTTTGTAATTACCTTTCCCGACAACGCTAATTTAGACTCAAACTACTTACGTCTAAGAATTGACGGGCAACCGCTCAGTAACGTCAAAGGGGGTACGGTGAACCTTGAGAAAGGTTGGCATAAAGTGGATTTGTTCTATTTCGAGCCTTACAGCGGGAGTGTGGCTAACCAAATCCAAGTGAAGTGGGGACTTGAAGGTACTGACCTGAAACGATTACAGGTCTGGAGAGAAGCGGCGTGATATGGCGCTTGATGCAATGGGGATTTTTGCTGAGTTTAGTATTTTACATCGGCAGTACTGTAATTAGTTTACTCCCCTTCGTACTATTTCTTGGTGCTGCGACCGTTGCTGTGTGCTGCGTGTACGCGCTGCTGCCTGAGAACTTACGTTTACCGAGCCTTGAAATGTGGCTCTACCCCGATTGGGAGCCTCCGATAAAACCTGCACCAATTAGACCACCTCCCACCTTTGATTTACCTACAAACTCCAAAAACGATACAACCAGTAGTACTAATGTTAAAACACCTGCCCGCGAGCCTCCAAAGCAACCACCGCTTGATTTTGAGAATATACCGATTGCCAGAGGTCGTTTGCCTAGCCGTGAGCAACTGATAGCCTTTCTCAAAAGCAAAGTCATTGGTCAAGACGAAGCTATTGAAACCGTAGTCCGTTATGTTCAAGGTAAACTGGCTTCCCAAGATGATTCAAAACCATTGGTCATATTGCTAGCAGGAACCACGGGTACGGGCAAAACGGAACTATGTAAAGCTGTGCCTGAAGCCTTTGGTACTAAACTGATTCGTTTCGACATGGGGGAGTACGCCGACTCGTTTAAAGCAGCAAACTTAATGGGAAGTGCCAAAGGTCACGTTGGAAGTGATGAAGGTGGGGCGCTACCGAACGCTATTCGGCACAGTAAAACATACTGTATTCTTCTGTTTGACGAAGTTGAGAAAGCCAACCCGAACCTTTGGAGACAACTCTTAGCCTTTTTTGACGAAGGAAGATTAACCGATACTTTAGGTACTGTTACTGCTCCCGCAAACACGATTTGCCTAATGACCAGCAATTTAGCAGCAGAGGAAATCGGGAAAAACCCAGATGCGGTTAAGAGTATTTTGAGAGAGGCTAAATTCTTTTCCCCTGAATTTCTTGGGCGCGTGAACAAGGTGATTGCCCTACCGAGGTTGAGTAAAGCCAACATGGCACGCCTGACCGTGATTATTGCCAGAAAGGTCGCTGCTCGTTACAGCATTAACCTTGTAATTGAGCCAGACGTACTACCACAGTTAGTACAAGAAACTTTTGAGGAAGCCGAACAGTACGGCGGGCGCGGGATTGAGGAAAAAATCATGGATTTATTGATTGATAATTTGGTGGACATGCAGGCGGAACGTATCGCCCAAGCGCGACTGGTGGTTATTGATGAAAAGTTGCGAGCAGTACCGTTTGAGTAAGAACGATTGAGATTGAAGGGGAAAGAGAAAGGGGGGACAAATGGAACGAACAGGTACTTTCTTTGGGATTTTCGGGCAAATACTGCGAAACAGCGCGCGCTGGATTATTCGCTTTGGCAGGCGTTATCAAATAGTTGCCGCAATTTATCTGGTGGTCTTCTGTGTCTGGATTTTCAGCATTGGCAACCAACCCGTTACACCTCCCATTCCCCCTTCTTCCTCAACACCACCAGTACCACCCGTAAGTTCACCTGTTCAAAACCCCGTTCCTGCTGTGCCTGCTTATACCCCCTCGCCTCCACCCTTACCCACCGTAGAAATTGCAAATGTCAAAGCCTACAAAAACGGCAATACAATTACGATTCGTTTCGATAAACAAGTCTCTGATGTGCAGCTATCGGTTGACGGCGGCAACTGGTTTTCTCCGAGTTGCGAAATTAAAATTTGTACCGCTACTGTCCCCGTTGAGGCGCTACAAATTCAAGTTATACTCTAAACGGCTAGAATTTGGACTTTTTTAAATGACTGAAAATTAAAGGT
>ERZ1066121.682-NODE-682-length-29313-cov-7.180669_pt1 | contig 29313 bp, 24 predicted proteins | sample MGYA00382768_ERZ1066121 | MGnify/ENA primary metagenome ERZ1066121 (study PRJEB33369, sample SAMEA5778351) | biofilm metagenome | biome: Industrial cooling water; feature: Water cooling tower basin; material: Biofilm | place: United Arab Emirates | collected...
GGGTCGCGAGCGACGGTGATCTCAAGCCCCGCGATCAAGCTCCGGTCATTCTCAACGACGACATCGATTTCAAGCCGGGATTCACCGGAGAACTCGGCATCGGCTACAAGATAAGCAACTTCCGGCTGGAAGGCACGGTCGGTTACACGACGGCCAAGATCGATAGCGAGCGGTCGGGTGGCGGTTTCAATCCCGACGACCGCGTTCGCAGTCTGAACCTCGGCCTTAGTGCCTACGCGGATATTCCCGTGAGCGATACGATCGTTCCCTACATCGGCGGCGGCGTTGGCGCATCTCGCGTCGACGTGCGGTTGATCCGATCGCTTGGTACACCAGCAACGGTCGCCCGCTTCGACGACAAGGACTGGGGGTTCCAGTGGCACCTGGACGCTGGTGTCGGCATCAAGGCAGCGGAGCGCACGACTATCGAACTGGGTGCGCGCTATACCCGGACGAGCAGTGTGCGTGTCGACGGCTTCGCCGGTGCGCTCCCCGGGGAATATCGGCCACGCCTATCTAACGTGTCGGCGATGATCGGCATCCGGCAGGGGTTTTGATGGCCGGATTGCGAGCCTTCATCTGCGTTGCTGTCGCCGCTTCGGCGGCGACAGCTTGCGCCCCGACTGTTGCCGTTCGGTCACCCGAGATTGCGACGCCGACTTCATTTGAAGCATCGGCGGGCTCGCCACTTTCACCAGCGAACATCGATCGCTGGTGGCTGCTGTTTGGCGACAGCCAACTCGACGGGCTGATCGAACAGGCGCTGGCTCGTGGGGCTGACGCTCGGTTGGCACTCGCCCGGCTTGAAGAAGCAAGGGCGATCCGTGCGGGCGCGCTGTCGCGGTTCGGCGTGCAGGGCGATCTGCAGGGCAATCTCTCGACGCAGCGCCAGACCGTTCTGTCAGGCGATGGCGGATTCATACCAGGCGGGGGCGGCACGCCGACCCAGCCCGGCAATGGCGGCGAGCAGCCCGGCTTTCCCGGTGGTGCCGCGGCATTCACAGGCGGCAACACGACAAACGCTGGTCTCAATCTCAACCTGAGCTGGGAACTCGATCTGTTTGGACGCCGCGCTGCGACACGAACAAGCGCCGATGCCGACCTGATTGCCGCGCGCTTTGCCTATGAGGGCGCGCGCGCAGCACTCGCCGCCGACGTCGCCGATGCACTGTTCACGGCCAGAGGTCTCGCGCGGCAGCTCGACGATGCCCGCGAAGCGGCGCGCATTCAGGAAGACCTTCGCGGCGTCATAGGCATTCGTGCGAAGCGCGGTCTCGCGGCTGACGCCGAAGTTGCTCGCGTCGACGCCGATCGCGGACATTCGCTGGCTCAAGTGGCGGTACTCGAAGCCGAGCTGATCGCAGCCAAGCGGGCGCTGTTGGTCCTGATCGGAGCGGATCGGACACAGACCGCTGATCTTCGCATTGCGGATCGACTCGACGATGCTCCGCTGGTCCCGGCGACGCTGCCTGGGGAACTGCTGACGCGCCGACCCGATGTGCGTGAGGCCGAGGCTCGCTTCCGGTCGAGTGTCGCCAATGCCCAGCTCCGGCGCCTAGACCTTTTCCCTCGGTTCACCCTCAATCCTGGCGCCGGGCTGAGCGCAGCGACCGGCGATTTCGAATATAGCATCATCACGTGGACGCTGGGTGGCGGCTTGACCCTGCCGCTGCTCGACCACCCCCGATTGCTGTCGGAACTCGGTGCCCAAACCGCACGCGCAAACCAGGCCGCCGCGAGCTACGAGAAAACCGTTCAGACGGCGTTTTCGGAGGCTGATCAGGCACTCGTACGGCTCGCTGCAGATCGTAAGCGGGTCGCTTTGTTGACATCAGGGGAAGTGCGCGCGCGGCAGGCGTTCGAAGCGCAGCGCATCCTGTTCGATCGCGGCCTCAGCGATCTGCAGCAGTTGCTGGATGCCGAGCGCAGTTGGCGCAACTCGCGCGAGGCGCTGGCGGCCGCCCGGATTGACGCGCTTCGCCGCGCCATCACCAGTTTCAAGGCGCTCGGCGGCGGATGGCAGTCGGCCTCGGACCCTCTCGAAAGCGCGATACGATGAACAAGATTGTTCTCAGCTCACTTCTCCTTCTGGCCGCCTGCTCCGATCAGGAGGAGCCGCGGCAGCCCGCTCCGTCGGAGCCGTTTCTTGCCGTCAACACCGCTCCAGTCGCGATGCGACCGATCGCCAGCGGCATTACCGTATCGGGGATCATCGAGCCGCGTGAGGAGGCCTCGGTCGGAGCAGAACTCTCCGGTTACAAGGTGCTAAGTGTGCTTGCCGATCAAGGCGACTATGTCCGATCGGGAGAGCCGCTTGCCGTGCTTGATGGTGCCCTAATCGAAGGCGAAATCACGCGTGCCGAAGTTGCGGCTGAACGCGCGCGAAGCGAATATGCGCGGGTCGCCGACCTTGCGGGCAAAGGGGTCATCGCCGAGGAAACGATCGCGCAGCGGCAATTTGAAACGCGCGCCGCAGAGGCCCAACTTCGGGATCTGCGAACGAGGCGCAACCGTCTCACCTTGCGCGCCCCCGTATCGGGGCTCGTCCTGGCGCGCGCCTTGCGTCCCGGCGACATCTCGGGCGGGGGAGCGAGTGATCCCTATTTCCGCATCGCGCGCGATGGCCGGTTCGAGCTTGTCGCTGATGTTCCAGAGGCCGAACTTGCAAAGGTTCAGATCGGCCAACAGGTAACCGTCGAGCTCCCGGACGGCTCGTCACTGACGGGAACCGTACGCCTGATCGCGCCTCGTATCGATCCGCAAACCAAGCTTGGTCAATTGCGCGTGCTTCTGCCCAGCGACCGACGAATAAAGTCGGGCGGTTTTGCCACGGCCCGTCTGACGCAGGACGGCTCTGCGGCCTCGGCAGTTCCGGAGCGCGCAGTTCTCTATCAGGCTGGCGGCGCGGTCGTTTTGACGGTTGCTTCAGATAACCGCGTCCGACGCGTGCCGGTTCGCACTGGAGCACGTGCCAAAGGCTGGGTCGAACTGCGCGAGGGCCCACCGGTCGGTACGCGCGTCATTCTCGACGGTGGTGCGCTGGTGCTTCCTGGAGACAAGGTTCGGGCCGTGGGAGCCTTGCGATGAAAATGGCGATTTCCGCATGGTCGATCCGCAATCCGATCCCTGTCGCGGTGCTGTTCATCGCGATCACTATCGCCGGGATCGCAGCCTATCTTGGCCTGCCGATCAAGCAATTCCCGGACACGACTTTTCCGACCGTTCAGATTACCGTGACGCAGAATGGTGCTGCGCCTGCCGAGCTCGAGACGCAGGTAACGCGCGTCGCCGAGGACGCGGTTGCGAGCATACCAGGCGTCAAGCACGTCATCTCGACCGTCACACTCGGTCAATCGCAGACCACCGTTGAGTTCGAGATTGGCGAGGATGAGCAGAAGGCGACCGACGAGGTCCGCACCGCGATCGACCGAGTGCGGGCTGATTTTCCGCGCACGATAGACGAGCCTATTGTCGAAAGGATCGAGGCGGACAGCCTGCCGATTCTGACCTATGCCGTTGCCGCGCCGGGCATGTCAGCGACTGACCTTTCGTGGTTTATCGATGATACGGTCGCCGGGCGCCTCCAGTCGTTAGAAGGTGTCGCCAACGTTCGGCGCGTCGGTGGAGTAGCGCGCGAAGTCAATGTCATTCTGGACCCCGCGCGGCTCGCTGCCTACGATCTTACCGCCCCCGCGATTAACGAGGCGCTCAGGTCGTTGGTGGCCGATAATCCAGGTGGTCGCACAGAGATTGGCGGCTCCGAGCAGACGGTGCGTGTTCTTGGTCCCGGCCGCGACGTCGAGGCGCTGCGAGCGCTTACGCTGCCAATCGCAAATGGCCGTACCGTGCGACTGACCGACATCGCCGACGTAGGCGACGGAGCAAGCGAGGAACGCAGCTTTGCGAGGCTGAATGGTCGCCCGGTCGTCGCTTTCGAGGTCACGAAGACCAAGCCGTCAAGCGACATAAATGTTGAGGACAAAGTGAAGGCGGAGATGGACAAGCTCCGAGCCGAGCACCGAGCCATCGCATTCACCGAAATCGTCTCGACCGTCGGCGACACGCGCGCGAGCTTCACCTCGACAGTCCATGTCCTGATAGAGGGAATGGTGCTCGCCGCGGTGGTCGTGCTGCTGTTCCTTCGGGAATGGCGATCGACCCTGATCGCGGCGCTGGCGATGCCTATCTCGCTGATCCCGACCTTTGCGGTGATGAGCGCGCTCGGTTTTTCGCTCAACCTCGTCACGCTGCTCGGGCTCACCCTTGTCATCGGTATCCTCGTCGACGACGCGATCGTCGAGATCGAGAATATCGAGAAGCGCATCGAACGCGGCGAAAGTCCCTACGAAGCGTCACTGCATGGCGCAGACCAGATCGGGCTGGCGGTGGTAGCGACGACGATGACGATTGTTGTCGTCTTCCTGCCAGTATCGCTTATGGGGGGGCTAGCGGGACAGTATTTTCGCGAGTTCGGCCTGACCGTCGCGGTGGCCGTCCTCTTCTCGCTGTTGGTCGCGCGGATGCTGACGCCGCTCCTGACCGCCTATTTCCTCGTCCCGGCGACGCACGCAAAGCCGCACAAGCCGTTTAGCGGCATTTACCGCCGGGTGCTCGAATGGGCGATCGGCCATCCGAAACTGTCGCTGCTGTTCGGCGTCCTGTTCTTCATCGGTTCGTTGGGCCTCGCCTCGCTAATCCCGACCGGCTTCGTGCCGACGAGTAACCCGACGTCACTGGTGCTCGACGTCCAGGCGAGTCCCGGCACGACGCGGGACGAGATGGACGCAGCCATCCGCGATCTCACCCGTGTCGTACGCGGTGACGAGGATGTCAAACTCGTCTTTGCCAATGCCGGGGGCCAGGATTTTACGACCGCTACAGCTACCGTCGTTTTCCGAGAAGACCGGACTGGTACCACCAGCGCATTCCGCAATCGCATCCGCCCGGCGCTCCGCTCGATCCCCGGCGTGCGCGTCAACACCTACGGCGAGAGTGGGACGCCCGCTGACGTCGAGATAACCCTCGTGGGGCCCGATGGAGCAACCTTGGCGCGGACTGCGCAAGCCGTACAACGCGAGCTGCGGACGCTACCGATGCTCGCCAATATCCGGCTGGTGACACCCGAAAGCAGCCCGGAACTCGTCATCCGCCCGAAAATGGCTGCCGCCGCGCGGCTAGGCGTGACCGCCGAGGACATAGCCACCATCGCGCGCGTCGCAACGATCGGCGACGTCGATGCGAACGTCGCCAAGGTGTCTGCGGGCGAGCGGCAAATCCCGGTGCGCGCGGTCCTGCAGGACCGCGCACGCGGTGACCTCGACGCGTTGCGCAATCTCGAGATCCCGACCGCCAGCGGCAGCAACACCCGCCTGGAGGCGGTGGCCGACATTTCCTTCGAGGCCGGCCCCGGCCGGATCGAGCGGTTCGACCGCGAGCGGCGCGAGACGATCCGTGCTGATCTGCGCGACGGCGCGACGCTCGGGCAGGCCTTGGACGCGACGGCGAAGCTTCCCGCGCTGAAGGCCCTGCCCGCAGGGGTGCGGCAGGCGCAATATGGCGATGCAGAAGCTTTTGATGACCTGTTTGGCGGCTTCATTGCGGCCATGCTGGCGGGCGTCGGGCTGATGTTCGGCGTGCTCGTATTGCTTTTCAAGAGCTTCTTCAAGCCGGTCACGATTCTGACCGCGCTGCCGCTCTCGCTCGGCGGGGCGTTTGCTGCCTTGTTGTTGACCGGCCTCGCGCTCACGCTTCCTGCGATGATTGGGCTGCTGATGCTGCTCGGCCTCGCTGCCAAGAATTCGATCTTGTTGGTCGAGTTCGCGATCGAGCGCGAGCGCGAAGGGATGAGCCAGCACGACGCGCTGATTGAGGCGTGCCGCGAGCGCGCCCGCCCGATCGTGATGACCACGATCGCGATGGCAGCCGGCATGTTGCCGACCGCGCTCGGCTACGGCGAAGGGGCGGAGTTCCGCCAACCCATGGCGGTGGGCGTGATCGGCGGTCTGATCTCGTCTACGGTGCTGAGCCTCGTCCTCGTCCCTGTGGTCTACGAGTTCGTCGACAACTTCGAGATGTGGCTTGCGCCGCGGCTCGGCCGCCTGATCACCAAGCCGCCCCGCGACGCCGACACGATCGTGCCCGAGATCGAGCGCGCGCAGCCGTCGCGTGGCTGAGCGGGTGGCGACCGGGCGCGGCGCGGGCGTCGCGCTCTGGATCCTGTGCGCGATTGCCTGCGTGTTCGCGGTGCACGCGCTGCGCTCGATCCTCGTGCCATTCGCGGTCGCGGTGCTGCTGATGATCGTGGTGGAGGGCGTCGCCCAGGCGCAGCGCCGCACGCTGCCGCGCTGGCCTGAATGGACGGGACGCGCGCTCGGGGTGCTACTGGTGGCCGCCTTCTTCCTCGGCTCGCTGCTCGTGGCGGCGGCTCAGGCCGCGTCGGTCGCAGAGCAGGTGGTCCGCATCGTCGCGCGCATCGACGCGTTGCTCGCTATGCTCGGGAGCCGGGTCGGCGGCGCGCCGATGACGGTCGCCGGGCTGCTGGACGACGGCACCGTGCGCGCCGCGGTCGGGGCGGTCCTCGATTCGACTCAGAGCTTCGTCAGCGTCTCGCTGCTCGTCGCGATCTACCTCGGCTTCCTGCTCGCCTCGCGCGCGGCCGTCGCGGGCCGCTTCGCCTTGGTGCTGGCCGACCCGAGCCGCCGCGCGGTCGCGATGGACGTGGTCGCCGCCGTCCGACGCGGGACGGGCGAGTATCTATGGGTGCAGACCGTCACCGGCCTGCTGATCGCCGCGGTGTCCTGGGCGATCATGACGGCGCTGGGGCAGGACGGCGCGTCGTTGCTCGCTCTCGTCATCTTTCTGACGAGCTACATCCCGGTGATCGGGCCGTTCCTCGGCGTCTCGGTCCCCGCCGTGTTCGCACTCGGCCAGTTCGACGGCTGGCGCGAGGTAGTGCTGCTGCTCGCCGGCCTCCAGGGCATCAACTTCCTCGTCAACAACCTGCTGGTGCCGCGGATGCAGTCGCGGAGGCTGAACCTCGATCCGACCGTCGTGCTGCTGTCGCTTGCGCTCTGGTCCTATCTCTGGGGTATCGCCGGGGCGCTGCTTTCGACCCCGCTCGCCGTGCTCGCGATGGCGTCCGCCTCTGCGGTCCCAAGTCTGCGCTGGTTCGCCGTGCTGATGTCCGCCGATGGCCGTCCGCTGGGGGTGCGGGGGTGACCCTCGCTTTCCTGGCGGTGCTGAGCGGCCTCGCGCTGGTCGATGCGCTCAATCCGTTCACCATCGCGGCGCAGGCCTATTTGCTCGGCACACCGCAGCCGATGCGGCGCTCGCTCGCGTTCCTCGTCGGCACCTACGCGACCTACCTCGCCGGAGGCGTCGTGCTGCTGCTCGGCTGGAGCGCTTTCCTCGTGCGCGTGCTGCCGATGCTGCCCGACTGGTTGATTCCGGCAGGGGAGGCTCTGCTGGGTGTCGGCGCGTTCGGCTTCGGCGTCTGGTCGCTACGCAAGGCGGCGGCGGGTACGCCGTTCGCGCCGCCGTCGGACCTTTCGGTGCGCGCCACGCTCGGGTTCGCGGTGGCCTCGACGGTCGCGGATCTGACCAGCGCGCTGCCCTACTTCGGGGCGATCTCGCAGATCGCGGATGCCCGTCTCGGGGACTGGGCGAGCGGGCTGGCGCTCTACTGGTACAACCTCCTCTACTGCGCGCCGCTGACGGCGCTCGTTGTTGCGCGCGCTTCGCTGAGCGAGGAAGCCAGTGCGCTTTTCTTCGGCCGCATGCGCCGCGCGATTGACTGGGCGTTCGGGAAGCTCCTGCCGTGGTTGCTTATCTTGGCAGGTGCAGGCTTTGTGTTCGATGGCATTTGCCGGCTTGTCTCATGAGCGTCGCTTTGTTGAAAGGACCGAGGGCCTGCTGCCCAAAGGAACGAGCGAAGATTTCGCTGGGACCGCAGCATGTCTTTTGACGTCCGGCAGCTTCGATACGTCCTTGCCGCTGCAGATCACGGCAGCTTCTATCGCGCGGCTCGGGCATTGAACATTGAACAATCGACGCTGAGCCGGGCCATCCTTCGACTGGAACGGACATTGGGGGCGGAGTTGTTCATCCGGTCTCGCGCCGGCGTCAGCCCAACGGATGCTGGTATGCAGTTTTTGCGCGGTGCTAGGACGATGCTGGCAAGTGCGGACCGGATGATGGAAGCAAGCAGGGCGGCGGGTCTGGGACGCACGGGTGTTCTCACGATCGGTTTCAACAGCTCGGTTTCGGCCGGTCATCTCCGAGCGACCTTGATCGAGGCTCAGCGAGCAAACCCGGACCTTGCCATTGAGGGAATGGAAGCCGACCGGAACGCTCTATTTGCCGGCCTGGACAGCGACGCTGTGGATATTGCTATCCTTTTGGGGGAAGTGGATCGCTGTGAATATCTGCATGCTACCTTCTGGAGCGAGCGTGTCTTCACAGCACTCGCGGCCGATCATCCGCTTGCCTCTCGCGACATAGTCCATTGGACCGACCTTCGCGATCAGCGGTTCATTCTGCCGGCGGCTGATCCGGGACCTGACATTCGCGATATGCTGCTCGGCAGACTATGGAAGTCGGGTGCCGATACAAGCATCGCTTTGCATGCTGTCAGCCGCGAAGCCGTCTTAAGCATGATTGGTGAAACCGACTTCCTCTCGATCGTCTGCGAAGGATCTACCGGCACCCAATTTCCCAACCTGGCCTATCGCCCTATCTATGGCGAGCAGGGCCCCGCGCTGATTACCTATTCCGGATATTGGCGCGAGAAGAACGGCAACCCGGCGTTGAAACGGTTTCTCGACCTGATCCGAAGGCGATACGCGCTTTCTTTCGGGCCCAAGGGCGAAGAGAACGGGACAATACAGCGTCAGGAGAAGCGGTGATGTTACGCTCCAAGCTTCTTGCGATCATTGTTGCCGCGACGATAGGGTTTGTAGCGGGTCTCGTCCTGCGCCCAATCATCTTGCCGCCGAGCCAGACGAATTCTGCCGTCGGAGCACCTTCTTCGGCAGCTGGAACGCCATCTGACGCGCCTCGCGGCACACAGTATTTTGAGGCAAACATTGGGGAGGCGCGACAGGTAGTGGCAGCGTGCCGTGACGGTGCGGCTCGCGGAGACGAATGCACCAATGCCGAGACCGCCATCATCACCGTCGAGTCCAAGGAGAGGTTCAAGCGCTTCCGCACGGAGCGATAAGGAACATCAAGCGGTCTTGCTGCTGCGGCGCCTTGCGAACCCACGGTCGCTGGCCATGAACCGCGCGAGCATTGGCGCGACCAGCTTCTCCGGCAGAACAGGTTCCCCGCCAGTTTCAGCAGCAAGTGCAGCAGCATAGGCGGACAGATCGCGGTGGATAGAGGCAGGCAGTTCCACCGTAAACTTGACCGGCCGGTCGTCGGAAAGCGGCCCAAGTTTCAGTTTTGTCATCGCATTGCTCCAATCGGCTCCAAAATCAAATCGCGTGTCAGGATAACGCGCAGCGGATGGCCTGACCGGATGGTGAGCGTCGGCTGCACATTCAGCTGGCGGTCGACGATCTGCTGACCTGATTGATTGATCGTGTCCTGACTGCCCCGGCGGAGCGCGCGAACAAGGTCGTCCTCGCTGTCTGCGCCCAGTTCGACCCCGACGCCCAACAAGGTCGAGATCGCGGCCGCCCGGAGCAAATTGCCCCAATGCTGATTCACTCGGTCCTGTAGCCCCGCGAACCCTTCGGCATCCGCGCCGGGCTGACGCTCGAGAACGATCGAGCGGCCATCGGGCAGGATAAGCCGGTCCCAAGCGAGCAGGACACGTGTCTGACCGGCGGCGACATCGCTGTCATATTCGCCGATCAGCCGCGCGCCCTGCGGAATGAGCAAGATGCGTCCAGTAGGGCTGTCATAGACGTTCTGCGTCACCTGCGCGGTGATCTGGCCGGGCAGATCGGAGCGGATGCCGGTGATGAGCGCGGCGGGGATGATGCTGCCCGCTTGCACGATGTTCGGCGAGGCGGGCGCGGCCAGCCGCTCGCTGCTGACGGTGCGCTGGCTGGATTGCTGGGCGAGGAAGCCGCGCTTGCGAGCCTGATCGCCTTGCGGGGCGGCTACCTGTTGGGGCGGCGGCGCTGTCTGTTCGGGCAACGCAAGCGATGGCGCCGATGTCGTTCCGGCGCTTCGGGCGTTGCCACCAAGGAACACACCGCTCATGCGGGCGGCATCGCGCTCCTGCTTGGCGCGCTGGCGAGCGGCCACTGCGGCCTGCACGCGCGGATCGGGCTGGCCTTGCTGCGCGCCGATTGGTGGTACAGGCACGTTGTTGCCGCGCTGCTGCGCCGAGACGATCGGCCCGCCGAGATCGCCAGGGAGCGCAGGACCAAGTTTCGGCACATTGGCATAATCGCGCGGCCCCGACGTGATCGCTTCCGATGCCGAACGACTTTCTGTGTTGTAAAGCTCCTGAGCAGGTTTCTCGCCCGCAGGCGCAAGCGCATAGATGAGTGCGCCCCCGATACCGAGCCCTGCCACACCGCCGAAAACTATCAGCGCCTTGCGCGAGAGGCGCATGACTCGAGGTGGATCGCCGCGTAGCTGAAATGGCCGGGGGTCGGCTGTCACAGGCTGCGGCGTCGTCGGTTCGACTGGCGCGTCGACAGAATCGCTTCGGTCGCTCATCTCCGCCGCTCCCGACCGTCGTCGCGCACGATCCGCACGCGCTGTTCGGATTGCCGATCGCCCAATCGCAGCTCGGCAGCGGCAAACAGCCGGTCGACCACCATATAACGGCCTTGGACGCGGTAGTTGACCAACTCGGCATCGCCCGTCGCGCCGGTCACGGATAGTGGCGGCATTTCACCTTGGGCGATCCCGGCGGGAAACTCGATGAACACCTGCCGACCGTCATCGAACGCCCGGGCCGGACGCCAGGGCGCCCGGTCGCCGTCGATCCGGTAGCGGAAATTGAGCGCGGCAAGGTCGACGCCGGCGGCGACCGGCGCGGCGGAAGCGGCGGCGGCGTTGGCACTCCGCAGCGCGATGAGTTTGTCGTGCGGATAGGTCCAGGAGACCGATGCCATGTAGGTCGCGGGCGTCGCGCGCAGCTCCAGATAATAGGTGCGCCGGTCGGTGTTAATGACGAGGTTGGTGGCAAGATCCGGCCGGGTCGGCTTGACGAGGATATGCACCCGCGCCGTCGCACCGCTTCCGCTGATGGTGTCGCCGATGATCCAGCGCACGGTGTCACCCGCCGCAACTGGACCCGGTCCGACGAGCTGTTCGCCTTCCTGCAAGGCAATGTCCGTCACTTGGCCGGGCGCGGTGTAGACCTGATAGAGCGCCCCATCGGTCCAAGGGTATTGCTGGATGGCGTTGAGGAATCCGTCACGCACAGGCTGCACGCGGGCAGCGGCGTTCGCCACACCGACGCGCTGACGGGGATCGGAGGATTCCGGGGCGCGCGATGCATCGGTCAGTGGCTTCAGCTGGCCCGGCAGCGGCAACGGCTCGGGAATCGTCACCACTTCGACAGCGCGCGGCAGCTCCGGCGCCGGCGTCGCAGCGATCTCGACCGGCCGATCATCATATGTGATAGCAGGCGGCTTCGTCGATGTGGTGGCGCATCCGGCGAGAGGCGACACGGAGACGAACAACGCCGCCAATGCAGCGCTGCGGAACGGACTGGCGGTCATTGTGACAGCTCCTTCGACCAGTTGAGTGCGTTGACGAAGACGCCGAGCGGGTTCTTGCGCAGGGCGTCGGGGGTGCGCGGTGGCTGCATCACGACCGTGAGGATCGCCGACCAGCGCTCGGTGGCGGCAAGGCTTCCGTCCTGATAGCGGCGCTCGGTCCAGGCTACACGGAAGCTGTCGGGTGAAGCACGGATCACGCTCGACACGTCCACTGCGGTCTGGACCCGGCCGACATTTGCAAACGGGTCGTTAGCGCGGGCATAGTCGTTGAGGAACAGCGCGCCCTTGTCGGTGGTGAAGTCGTAGGCGCGCAGCCAGTTCTGGCGGACGATGATCGGATCGGCGGGAATGCTGCGCACCTGCTCGATGAAGCGGGCAAGGTGAAACGCCACCTGCGGATCGCTTGGCCGGTAATCGGCTTCAGCAGGCGCGACCGCCTGAGCTTCGCCTAACCGATCGACCTGCACCACCCACGGCACGATGTGCCCGCGGGCCGATTGCCAGACCAGACCGGCGGCCAGTCCACCCGACAGGGTGAGCACCCCAAAGAACGCAAGTTGCCAGTTCCTGGCCTGCACGCGGGCCGAGCCGATGCGGTCGTCCCAGACCTGCGCCGCGCGCTGATAGGGTGTTACGGGTTCGGGTTTCTGGCTGTAGCGGATAGAGGGTCTGCGAAACATGAGATCAGTCCTTCTGAGTGATGTCGAGCGAAGCACCGCTGCCGGCGCCATCGCCTGAGCGCAGCGTGTGGGCAGCGATCGTCGCTCCATGCGTCATCGCCTGACGGTTCTTCATCGCGGCCGCCCACGCGGGTGGCCCGCCGGGCGATGTTGGCGGTGTCGGATCGCCGCCGGAAAGCGACCCGCCAGTTGCCGTGACAGCGGCCCGTCCGCCAGAGCGGTAGCTGTCCTTCAGCGAAGCTGCCGCCTTACGCAGCGGCGACAAGGCAGCACCGACTGCGACCTTACCGACTGCCGCAGCGCCGCCTGCGACCGCCGCCCCACCTGTTCTCCCGGCCGAACCGAGGGCATAGGCGCTGCTTGCAGCGCCGGAGGCGAAGGCACCGCCGCGTGCCGTTCCGGCGATCGCACCGGCTGCTGCACCTGCGCCCAGCGTCGCTGCTGCTGCGCCGCCCGCAACGACACCGCCTGCCATTAGCGCGGTGCCTGCCACAGCGCCTGCGCCTAGCGCCGGTCCGCCCGAGACAATGCCATTGGCGATGCCGGGACCAAAGATGGCGAGCCCAAGCAAGGTGAGCGCGGCGAGTGCGATCGCCATCACCTGCTCGAGGTTGGGCTCGGCACCCATCGATCCGCTGGTGAACTGACTGAACAATGTCGTGCCGATGCCGGTGATGACGGCCAGCACCAGCACCTTGATGCCGCTGGATACGACATGGCCGAGCACGCGTTCGGCCATGAAGGCGGTCTTGTTGAAAAAGGCGAAAGGCAGCAACACGAAGCCTGCAAGGGTCACGAGCTTGAACTCGATCAGCGTCACGAACACCTGGATCGCGATTATGAAGAAGGCCAGGACGACAATGATCCACGCCAGCAAAAGCAGCAGGATTTGAACAAAGTTGGTGAACAGGCCGACTGGCCCGAGCAAGTCTTCGGTCGCGGCAAGCAGTGGATCGGCGGCGTCCAAGCCAGTCCCGGCGATTGCGCCCGGTTTCATGAAATCGGCGAGCGAAAGGCTCCCTCCGCTTGCCTGAAGCCCCAGCCCGGCGAAGCTCTCGAATACGATGGTGGCGAGCGTACCGAAATTGCCAATGATGAAGGCAAAGGTGCCGATGAACAGCGTCTTCTTGACCAGACGTTGCATCACATCCTCGTCCGCGCCCCAGGCCCAGAATAGGCCAGCGAGCGTCAGGTCGATGGCGATCAGCGTGGTCGAGAGGAACGCGACCTCGCCGCCGAGCAGGCCGAACCCGCTATCGATATAGCTGGTGAAGACGCCAAGGAAGGTGTCGATCACGCCGGTGTCGTTCATCGCTTGTCGTCCCGTTCGAAGAAATGGCGGCGCTTTGCCTCCCATGCCGCCTCGCAGCTGCTCTCGGGCATGGTGATGGTTCTGCAGCGGTTCATGTCGACCGGCACTGCTGCGGCATTTGGCGGCCGTGTGTCTGGTGCAACCGGAGCGTCGGGCGCTGGCCGGGACGCCGAGACGATCCCGACTGCCAGCATCATGCCCGCAAGCGCCGCCACACCCGCGATCTTCGCCGTACGGCCCATGTCAGTTGCGCGCCCTGAAGCGGCGAAACCGCTCGCGGCTTTCGGCTTCGATCGCAGCCGTACGCGCAGATTCCAGCGCCTGCGCGCGGCCCTGTGCTGCCACCAGCGCGGTCAGGTCGGCGAGTTGCTGCGATTGCAGCGCGAGAAGCTGATTGCCTGCCTGCGCCGCTTGAAGCGCACCGGCTGCCGACTGGCTCGATGAGACCAGTCGGTCCATCGCCGTACGGGCCCCATCGATATTGCCGACGACGCCCGCCTGCACGCGGAGCGCGTCTTCAAACGCGCCTACACTGTCCTGCCAGCGCGCATTGGCATTGGCGATCATCTGCGAATGGTCGCCGGTCAGCGCGGTGCCGCGATAGCGGGTTTCGAACGCCTGCTGCACGTTCTGGACGTCATAGGCGATGCGCTGTGCCTCACCGAGAAGCTGCTGGGTGCGCTGCACCTGCTGCTGCAATTGCTGAAGCGAGTTGAACGGCAGCGACGCGAGGTTGCGGCCTTCGTTGACCAAGCTCTGGGCTTGCTGCTGGATCTGGGTGATCTGGTTGTTGATCTGCTGCAGCGCACGCGCGGCCTGCAGCACGTTCTGCGCATAGTTGGTCGGATCCTTGACCACCAGTTGCGCTTGCGCAGGCGGTGCGACGGTGAAAGCAATCAGGCTGGAAGTTGCGACAAGGCCGATCGCGGCGGCACGGGACAAGAGTTTGGCATTCATGGGTCAGGACTCCTTTCGGGGTTGGGTCTCGGATGCGGGGGGCAGCAGGTCGGCAGCCCATGCGAGGCCGCGATGGCGCAGCCATTCGGCGGCGAAGCGCTCGGGGCCGTGGGTCTCGACCAGCTCGGCGATGGCGAGCTGATCGGTCTTCGAAGATGCGGCGGCGAACGCGAGCGCAACCTCGCCCAGCCCCAACTCGAATAGCCGATTGCCCCGCCGCGATTGGCAGTAATAGTCGCGTTTGGGTGTGGCGCGGCTCAGGATTTCGATCTGGCGGGCATTGAGCCCGAACCGCTCGTAAATGGCCGCGATCTGCGGCTCGGCGGCGCGCTCGTTCGGCAGGAAGATGCGCGTCGGGCAACTCTCGATGATGGCTGGCGCGATGGCGCTCGTCTCGATGTCGGCGAGGCTCTGCGTGGCGAAGACGACGCTGGCGTTCTTCTTGCGCAGCGTCTTGAGCCATTCGCGCAGCTGCGCGGCGAAGTCGGGGCTATCGAGCACCAGCCAGCCCTCGTCGATGATGATGAGGGTGGGGGAGCCATCCAGTCGGCCTTCGATTCGGTGGAAGAGGTACGACAGGACGGCGGCGGCCGAGCCAGCGCCGACTAGGCCCTCGGTCTCGAACGCCTGGACCGATGCCTCGCCGAGGCGCTCCGCCTCGGCATCGAGCAACCGGCCCCATGGCCCGCCAAGGCAATAGGAGGCGAGCGCCTGCTTGAGCTGCTGGCTTTGCAACAGCACGGCGAGCCCGGTGAGCGTGCGTTCCGGCACGGGCGCACTAGCGAGCGAGCCCAGCGCCGACCACAGATGCTCCTTGGCCTGCGGATCGACCGCGACGCCTTCGCTCATGAGGATCGTGGCGAGCCATTCGGCGGCCCAGGCGCGCTCGGCCGGATCGTCGATGCGAGCGAGCGGTTGGAGCTGCACGCCCTCGCCGGCCTCGTCGGCGAGCATCCCGCCCAAGTCCTGCCAGTCACCGCCCATGCCGATCGCGGCGGCGCGGATGCTCCCGCCGAAGTCGAAGGCGAAGACCTGAGCATTCTCGTAGCGGCGGAACTGCATCGCCATTAGCGCGAGCAACACCGACTTGCCGGCGCCGGTCGGCCCGACGATCAGCGTGTGGCCGACATCGCCTACGTGTAGGGAAAACCGGAACGGGGTAGAGCCTTCGGTCTTGCCATAGAGCAAGGGGGGTTTTCCAAAATGCTCATCCCGTTCCGGCCCCGCCCATACCGCTGACAGGGGGATCAGGTGGGCGAGATTGATGGTGGAAATAGGGGGCTGGCGGACGTTGGCGTAGGTGTGACCCGGCAGGCTTCCCAGCCACGCTTCGATGGCGTTCATGCCCTCGGGGATGATGGTAAAGTCGCGACCCTGGATGACCTTCTCGACCAGCCGTAGCTTTTCAGCAGCAATGGTGGGATCATGGTCCCACACCGTGACCGTCGCGGTAACATAGGCCATGCCGGAATAGTCCGCGCCCAGCTCCTGCAAGGCGTTGTCGGCATCCGCCGCTTTGTTCGAGGCGTCGCTGTCGAGCAGCGTGGACGCCTCGTTGGTCATTACTTCCTTGAGGATCGCTGCGACGGATTTGCGCTTGGCGAACCATTGCCGCCTGATCCGTGTCAGCAGCTTGGTCGCGTCGGTCTTGTCGAGCATGATCGCGCGCGTTGACCAGCGATATTCGAAGGCGAGCCGGTTCAGCTCGTCGAGCAGGCCGGGGAAAGTAACGCTCGGGAACCCCGTGATCGTCAGCGTGCGAAGATGATGGTCGCCCAGGCGCGGCTCCAGCCCGCCGGTCAACGGCTCGTCCGCGAGTAGCGCGTCCAAGTGCATCGGTATTTCGGGTACCCGCACGCGCTGGCGGCGCGTGGAGATCGTCGAATGCAGATAAGTCAGCGTCTTGGCATCATGGAGCCAGCGGACTTCCGGAACGAAGCCTTCGACCAGATTGAGCACGCGGTCGCAGCGATCGGTGAACCCCTTCAGCAGTTCCCACGGATCAACGCGGGACGTTGACCGGCCCTCATAGAGCCAGCCTTCGGCACGCGCCGCTTCTTCGGCTGGCGGCAGCCACAGCAGCGTCAGATAGTAGGCGCTTTCGAAATGCGCGCCTTCCTCCCGGAATTGTTCGCGGCGCTCCATATCGACCAGCGCTGACACAGGATCGGGGAACGCAGCATCGGGATAGTCGAGCGCGGGCGTGCGCTGCGCATCGACGAAGATCGCCCAGCCGGAACCCAGGCGGCGCAGTGCATTGTTGAGGCGCGCGGTGGTCGCGACCAGCTCAGCCGGGGTCGCGCTGTCGAGATCGGGGCCGCGGAACCGCGCGGTGCGCTGGAACGAGCCGTCCTTGTTCAGGACGACGCCCTCGCCGATCAATGCGGCCCAAGGCAAAAAGTCGGAAAGACTTGCGGCCTTACACCGATATTCGCGCAAGCTCATCATTGCCGCATCCAGCTCGGGTAACGAAGATGGCGGCGGGCGACGTCCACGAAATGCGGGTCGCGGCGCGCGGCCCAAACAGCCAGCGCGTGGCCGATCGCCCAGATGACGAGGCCCGCGATCCAGAGGCGCAGGCCGAGTCCGATCGCGCCCGCCAGTGTCCCGTTGACGATCGCGAGCGAGCGCGGAGCGCCGCCGAGCAAGATCTGCTCGGTCAGCGCTCTGTGCACAGGGGCATAGAACCCCGCGATGGGTTCGGTCCCTTCCATCAGACCAACGCTCCGCCGCCGAAGCTGAAGAAGCTGAGGAAGAAGGAACTGGCCGCAAATGCGATCGACAAGCCAAATACGATCTGAATCATGCGGCGCGCGCCGCCCGACGTGTCGCCGAACGCTAGGGTCAGCCCAGTAATGATGATGATCATGACCGCGATGATCTTGGCGACTGGTCCTTCGATGCTTTCGAGGATGGACTGGAGCGGCGCTTCCCACGGCATCGACGATCCGCCGGCATGGGCGGGAAAGCTGATGGTCAGCGCGACCACGCTGGCGGTGGCGGCGAGCATGGCGCGGCGTGCGCCATGCCGAAGGCAATGGATCATGACAGGTCTCCTGACTGAGGTTGGGAAAGCGGAACGATGCGGTAGTCGCCGGTCACGGGATCGAGCCCTTGGACGCGGGCCAGTTCGGCGAGACGGCGACCGTGGCCGTCGCGGACCAGCACGGCGATCAGGTCGATAGTCTCGGCGAGCAGCGCGCGCGGGACCGTGACCACCGCCTCCTGGATGAGCTGCTCCATACGCCGCAGCGCCCCGAGTGCGGTCCCGGCGTGGATCGTACCGATACCGCCGGGATGGCCGGTGCCCCAGGCTTTGAGGAGGTCGAGAGCCTCGCTTCCGCGCACCTCGCCGATCGGGATGCGATCAGGCCGCAGCCGCAGCGAGGACCGGACGAGATCGGACAGCGAGGCGACGCCATCCTTGGTCCGCATGGCGACAAGGTTGGGCGCGGAGCATTGCAGCTCGCGGGTATCTTCGATCAGGACGATACGGTCGGTCGTCTTGGCAACTTCAGCGAGCAGCGCATTGACCAAGGTGGTCTTGCCGCTACCCGTTCCGCCTGCGACGAGGATGTTGGCGCGGGTTTCGATGCTGCGGCGCAACGCCTCGGCCTCGCCCGCTGTCATGATGCCGGCCGCTGCATAATCGTCGAGCGTGAACACCGCGACGGCAGGCTTGCGGATCGCGAATGCCGGCGCGGCGACGACCGGCGGCAGTAACCCTTCGAACCGCTCGCCCCCTTCGGGTAACTCCGCCGACACGCGCGGGGATCGGGCATGAACCTCGGCGCCGACATGGTGCGCGACCAGGCGGACGATGCGCTCGCCATCTGCGGCGCTTAGTTGTTCGCCGGTGTCGCTGATGCCTGTGCCAAGCCGATCAAGCCACAGCCGACCGTCCGGGTTCAACATAACCTCGATGACGGCCGGGTCGTCCAACCAAGCGGCTATCGATGGCCCTAGCGCTGTGCGCAGCATCCGTGCGCCGCGTGATTTAGCCTCGGATCGGAATGGGTGGATGGTCAACGACTGGCCCCTGCAAAGGACCGGGCAAACCGCCGCCCGGCTGTCGGGGCACATCAAGAGACGCAGATATGCTCGCCTCGCAACAACTACTTGAAGGCGTAGTAAATCGGGCGGCAGATACGTGGCCGATAGCTAGGCTCAGGACTCATTGACCGAGCCAGAAGATGACGGTTGCGGCGATGGCGGACATGAAGGTGTGTGCGCATCTGTCGTAACGGGTGTGAATGCGGCGCCAGTCTTTGAGTTTGCCGTGGCGCGACATCGCGCCCAAATAAGGCAGCTGGAACACGATCTATCGGCAGCTCCGGCGATGAAGCGATGCCGGGGTCTTGACTGCGCCTCGGCACCTCCAAGAGCTATCTTAGAAAGCTCCTTTTCCTCGAACGGCCGAACGCTTTTTTTTGGAAGAGGTTCCGGTTTTCTCATCACGCTTCGTGGAAGTCACGATGCGCTGCCAAATGCGCAAAAAATGGGAGAAGATAAGAGATGGGGGATTGCATGGGGCGCGCTCTGTTCGCAAGCGTGGCAATCGTAGCACTTTGGAGCGGAGAGGCTCAAGCGCAGACAGCTAACCGCAACTTCGATATCGCTGCTGGCGAAATGCATTCCGCTTTGCAAGCATATGCACGGCAAGCGGGCGTTCAACTGCTATGGGTTCGCACCGATGTGGATGGCCTACGCAGCAACGGCGTGAAGGGTTCGCTCCCCCCCCGAGAGGCACTCGAGCGTCTGATCGGGAACGAGGAGCTTGAAGTCGTTACTGACTCATCGGGCGCACTGAGCGTTCGTCGGCGCCTCGTCAAAAGAAAATCCTCTCAGTCCCCAGATATCGAAGGATCAACGGAGCCGGCAAAAGACATCATCGTCACCGGATCGAGGATCAAGCGCGACCCGTTCAGTTCTCCCGATCCTCTCGAGGTGATTGAAACTACCCGGGAAGAAATGCGCGGGCGTTCAGGCACTGCCCAGATCATCCAGGGCTCGCCCGCCGCGGCTGGCTCTTTTCAGCAAGGCAACTTCCTGCAAGGTCTTTCTGCCACAGGTGGCACGGGCGCAAATACGATTAGCCTTAGAGGCCTTGGCGCGCAGCGAACTCTGACGTTGCTAAACGGGCGCCGGCTTGGACCGGCCGGCATTGGACTCGATTTCGGACCCGCAGATCTGAACGTGCTGCCCGAAACGGCCATCGATCGGATCGAAATCCTGAAGACCGGCGCGTCGTCTGTGTACGGCTCCGATGCCATCGGCGGGGTGGTGAACGTCATCACGCGCCGAAATACCGACGGCATAGAAATTGGTGCCAACACCGAGTTGCCGTTCCAACGAGGCGGTGAGATCTACAAGGTCTTCGGCACGTTCGGGAAAACCTACGAGCGCGGCGGTTTTACTATTTCTTTTCAGTATGACAAACAGACCGGCTTGCGGGCTGGCCAGCGGGATTTCAGCCGATGCCAGCAGGACCTGCTGTATGATCCTGCAACCGGTGATCGGGTCGACATCGACCCGGCAACTGGTCGCCCCCCCTGCCTCAATCGCGACCTCTTCGGTGGAACCGCGTTCGAAGTCGCTGCCTTTGCGGGCCCCTTCGCCTTCCAGACTTTCTATCCGTCCGGCGATCCCGATGGTCCGGTGCCGGGCTTCTCCTCGCTCGATCCATTCAATTTCCTTCAATTTTATGGAACTGCGGATTCGCGCTACCTCCGCTCGTTCATCTACTCACCGATCGAACGCATCGGGCTGTTCGCCGACGGGGCCATCGACACAGGTCTGTTAGGTGGGAGCGAACTCTACGGCGAAGTTCTTGCGTCGCAGCGCGACTCTACCAACTTCAACTGGGGTCCTCGTGCACTGATCGTTCCGGAAAGCGCCCCACTGAACCCGTTTGGTGGTGATGTTCAGATTAAGCCGCTGCTCCCCAGCCCGAGCAAAACAAGGGTCAGATACGTTAACGGAACGGTCGGATTGCGCGGCGACTTGGCCGTGCGTCGGGGCTGGCTCAAGAATTGGTCTTACGACGCATATGTCAGCTACAGCCGATCTGAAGGGCGAAGCCGGGTCCGCTTGCCGCTGAGGGATCGCTACGAGGCGCTCATCGGCGCCACTGTCGACCCGACGAGCGGACGCCTGCAGTGCCCTGCAAGTGCTCCACCGGGATGTATTCCGCTCAACCTGCTTGATCCGGAAACCTTGACTCGCTTTCCGGAAAACGGGTTCGATTATCTTTATCCAGAAGTCGAGGTCGACGAGACGACCTTCGATCGCGTGCTGGCCAACCTTTCATTCTCCGGCGACCTGTTTGACCTGCCGGCAGGAGCCATCGGAGCGGCCATCGGTGTCGAGTATCGTGACGAGAGCTTCGGCTTGCAGCCAATCGATCAACGTTTCTCGGGCAACTATCTGGAAGTTGTCGAAAATCCTTTTGTCGAGGTTGGTCAGACAACAAGCGAGGCGTTCGGTGAATTGCAGGTCCCACTACTCAAAGGACAGAAGTTCGCCGACGACGTGACGCTAAACGGTTCATTGCGTTACACGAAATATTCCGGATATGAAGCTGACTGGACATACAAGATTGGGCTAAGGTGGCAGTTCAGCCCATCGATTGGCATTCGCGGCACCTACGGCACGTCCTTCCGATCCCCCGATGTCGCTCAGCGAAGCCGTGCTGCAAGCCGGGTTGAGCGACCCGCAATCTTTGTAGATCCTTGTGTAAACTGGGGCGCAAACCCCAGCCCGGCCATTCAGGAGACCTGCGCGCGCGATGGAATACCGGCTGGCTTCAATGGCGGCGGTGGACTTGTAACGCTCCTTGAAGGCACCCGAGATCTCCGCCCCGAAACTTCGCGCGCCTGGACGGCAAGCATCGTCTGGACGCCGCAGTTTGCCAATTTGAACGTGGCAATTGATTACTTCGACATTCGCCTCGAAGACGAGCCGACTAACCTTGGTGTCGGTACAGTGCTAGCGAACTGTTATGCGCTAAGCTTCTTGAATGGTCCGGGCTTTTGTCAGTTCGTTCGCCGCGACACTGACCCTACGTCGCCAACCTTCCAAGCGCTGCTTCAAGTTGACGGTCGGGACATAAACGCCCTCTATCGCACGTCCCGCGGCATCGATGTGGCTCTCCGTTATCAGCGTGATTTCCGCTTCGGCACGGTTCGCCTCGACAGCCAGAACACTTACAGCCTGGAAAACGAAGTTTCCGAGCTTGACGGAACCGTCGTGGACTTTGCCGGAACCTTTCAGAACCCGCGATTTAACGGCAATTTGCAGCTTTCGCTGCAGCGCAATGACTGGACGGTAGCTTGGAGCACGGATTACTTTTCACCCGTCCGGGAACGGGGAGTGCCAAAGCCAGCGATATTTCCGGCACCCCTCTACTACGGAGATAGTTTCGAACCCCGGCAAGTTCGTTACGTCGCTGATGCTGGATGGTATTTTCTCCACACGCTGTCGTTCCGGTACAAAGCGACCAATTGGGAACTGCTCGGAGGCATAAGGAACGTCTTCGATCGAGCACCTCCTGCGATTAGTGCCGTTGGCCTTCGTGTAGGCACAGCACCGTTAGCCAGTCAGTATGATTTGATCGGTCGTACCGCCTTCCTGACCGTACGACGGAGTTTCTGACCATGAAGCACTACTTTGCCTCTGCGATTTCCATTTTGATGAGTGGGGCGTCCCTCGCCTCTGCAGCAACAGCCGCGCCGCAGCCACTGCCGGTGGCAGCCTTTGCCCGCTGGCCGGGATTATCGTTACCCACCCTTTCGCCTGATGGCCGCCATGTGGCTGGGTTGATCGATGAGGGAAAGGACCGCCCACGAGCCATCGCGGTATGGAGAACCGCGCGGCTCGATGCGCCGCCCACCATAATACGCACAAAGTCCTTGCGGTTCCGGGATGTAGAATTTCTTAAAGACGATCGGTTGTTGGTTACCACCTATGCCCCTTTCACTCAGGGGCCGACCCGAACCTACATTACCAAGACTTTCCTGACTGACCTTGCAGGAGCTCGGTTTGATGAGGTTTTTCGGAGAGGTGGTGCCAGCCGGAGTGATTTGGAGGATTTCGAGGAGATCTCTTCGTCAACCGTCGTCGCGAGCCGCCTGCCGCTGAATCCGGACGAAGTGCTGCTGCAACGCACCTCTGTCAGCACTGGCTTCGCCGAGTTGATTCGCCTAAACGTACGAACTGGCCGAACCCAGCGCGTGGCACGCGCTTCGTCAGAGGAGTCGTTCGACTTGTTCGATCCGAAGTCGGGCGAGCCGCTGGTCAAGACCCGCTTCGATAGCCGAGACGCCGTTTATTCGGTTCGCACATATGTGCGGCAAGGTTCTGAATGGCGGGAACATCCCAAACTCTCCTACACCCTAAAGGATCGGCTTACGATCAATATCGAGGGTTTGGATCAGTCGGGGAAGCTGATCGTAGCGACCGATCGTGATCGGGACACTGTCGTGGTCCAAGCTTATGACGTGAGCACGTCCGAATTCGATCCGAATCCTCTGCTAGAAAGTGATCGGGGCGGCGTGTTCGCGGTGCTGCTATCCCGCAGCCCGACGGACTATGGCCGCCTCCTAGGTGCCCATGTACATGCGGAGGCGATTGAACAGGTCTGGACCGACCCCGGCTTGCGGGAGGTCGCAAGGACGTTGAGTGATGCTCTTCCCGCGCGAGTAATCCGGATCCTCGACACCACTCCAGACCGCGCGCGCGTTCTGTTGAGCGCGTCGGCTTCTCACGCGCCAGCCATCTACTATCTTCTGACCGACCAGAAAGTCCTGACCAAGCTCGGAGAACAGCGGCCAGACATCAACCCAGCTAGTCTCTCTCCCGCCCGATCCGTCACCTACACAGCGCGAGACGGACTGGAGGTTCCGGCATTCGTTTACGCTCCGAAGGGGTGGACCCGAGCCTCCGGCCCACTGCCGACGATCGTGCTGCCGCACGGCGGGCCTTGGTCACGTGACTACCTTGACTGGGATGACACTGGTTGGCCGCAGTTCCTGGCAAGCCGTGGTTATGCAGTCCTGCTGCCCCAATTTCGCGGTTCTCGCGGTTGGGGGCAGAAACTGTGGAAAGCGGGAGACCGCGAATGGGGTCGCAAGATGCAGGACGATAAGGATGACGGTGCAGCTTGGCTCGTCAGCCAAGGTGTGGCTGATCCGAAGCGCATTGCGATGTTCGGCTACTCTTACGGGGGCTATGCAGCTGCGGTGGCTGCTATACGTAACGGTGGGCCGTACAGGTGCGCGATCGCAGGCGCAGGTGTTACCGACCTCTCCCGACTCAACCTGTCCATTTTTGGCAACGACCGCATTGCCCGCCAGGTTCAAGGCGTGACCATCGCTGGATTGGACCCCTTCTTGCAAGCGGACAAGGTATCCATTCCTATTCTGATGTTCCACGGGGACCGCGATCAGCGGGTGCCTATCTTCCACTCGCGCGACTACTATGCGCGGGCGCGCGCCGCGGGCAAAGCGGTCAAAATCGTGGAGATTCCCGATATGGAGCACAGCAGCTTCGAACCGGAGCATGTAGCGACGATGCTGCCGCTCATAGAGAACTTCCTGAAGAACGATTGTGGCGATGGCGGGCTTTGAAAAAACAGCTCACCCAAAGGTGCAACGCGCTATTATGTGATGAGTGCGGTGCAAGCTCTTGCATCGAGTAGGGTTGCTGCGACGGTATCGGCGGATGCGCTCAGGGGGCAGTGGCAAATATACGGTGTGAATGAACGTTCGCTATAAAGATACGCGTGGCTATGGACCGAAAGTATCATGACTTACCCTCCACCTCTGCACATGCCACATCGCTCTTTGCAGCGTCGTCTTTCTTGGTACTGTCGTGACACCGCTTGATCGCTGGTTTGTGCACGAGGTCCTACCGCATGAGGGCGCGTTGACGCGTTACATCGCTCGGTTTGCGCCGGACGAAAAAGAAGATGTCCGTCAGGAGGTGTACGCGCGCACGTATAGTTCGGCTCGTGGGGCCATCCCTACCGAGGCGCGTCCCTTTCTGTTCAAGATCGCTCGCAATCTACTGATTGATCGAGCGCGGCGAGCGAGCGTAATCTCTATGGACCTATTGGCGGGTTTAGAGAATTCGCTCGTGGTATCCGATGAGCCGCTTGTAGATCGCGTGGTCGCCGGAAGGCAGGAACTGGAGTTGCTGATGTGCGCGCTTGAAGATTTGCCGCCACGCTGCCGGGAGATCGTGCGCCTGCGAAAAGTGGAAGGCCTTTCTCAGCTTGAAGTGGCGGGCCGCTTGGGCGTGACGGTGAGCACGGTCGAAAAGCAGACGAGCAAGGGCGTCAGACGCTTGGCTGATCTCTTGTTCGGCGCGGACGAGCTGCCTTACGAAAGCGACCGGCGTGCTGAAGGGCACGGGTGTGCGATGACGAGCGCCAAGATCGTCGACGAAGTTGCAGCGACCTGGATTGCCCGGGAGGACGGTCAGCATTGGTCTGATGAGGATGCGCGCGTTCTCAACATCTGGCTGGATCAAGATACGCGGCATCGTGTAGCCTATCTTCGATTGCAGGCCGCCTGGGCGAGAGCAGACCGGTTGTATGAGGCGCAGGGCGGTGCTCCGGTACGGACGGAGTCTCCTGCGCGGCGGGAGCCGCTATGGTGGCGCATGCCAATGGCCGCGTCGGCGGCATTCATCCTGGCGCTTGGCGGAACGTCGCTGGCGTATTGGATGACCTCAGTACGTGGCCTCCATGAAACGGCAGTGGGCGCCGTCGAGAGCTTGAAGCTGGCGGACGGCAGCCGCATCAGCCTGAATACTGGCACACGAATTCGCGAACGATTGAACGCACGCGAGCGAAGGATCGAATTGCAGGAAGGCGAGGCTTTTTTCGAAGTGGCAAAAGATCGTTCCCGCCCGTTTGTCGTCGTGGCCGGCGATCACCAGATAGTAGCTCTTGGAACGGCATTTTCAGTCCGCCAGGATGCGAGCAAGCGACTTCGTGTAAGAGTTCGCGAGGGTGTGATTCGAGTGCTGGGTAGAGGTGGCAAATCTGTCGAACAAGATTTGAGTGCTGGCATGGTGTTGGACGCGACGTCGAACAGAGCTGAAGTGCAGAGCCCGGGCATCACGGCAGTGGAAGCTGCCCTAGAGTGGCGGCACGGATATCTGGTGTTCGAAAGTCGACCGCTAGGCCAAGTTGCGCAAGAATTCAATCGGTACACCACAACCAAAATAACGGTAACGACGGCAGCGGCGTCTAAGCCGATCAGTGGAGTATTCAGAACAAACAACGTAGTGGGATTCCTACGCCTCGTCGACGGTTATCCAGACCTAAGCGCAACAGCGAATGGGGATAACGTGTTGATTGATATTGAGGATCACAAATAGTATCTATGGATGGCCCCTACCTCGCAGGCCTAAAATGATGATCTGGTGGTTGGTTGCGTGCGATCGTCTGTGCGACCTTTTCTGCGTAAGCGTCCGGTGAGCCCGTTGTGCCAGGTGGGCTAGTAGTTCCACGACAGCAGTTGGTCGATCCGACGTTGGGGGTGATCGGCGATGCGGACGATGGTATCGCGCAGTCAGGCTTCGGGATCGACCTTGTTGAGCTTGGCGGAATCGACGATGCTGTAGATGGTGGCGGCGCGTTGGCCGCCTTGATCTGAGCCGGCGAACAGCTTGTTCTTGCGACCGACGGCGATACCGCGCAGCGCGCGCTCGGCGTCGTTGTTGTCGATCTCAAGCCGCCCGTCGTCGACATAGCGGGTGAGCGCGGCCCAGCGCATGAGGGGATATATTCGATGAGCACGATGCGGTCGGAGGTCTTGGCGACGTCGGCGAGGAGCGCGTTGACAAGCGTGGTCTTGCCGCTGCCGCTCCCGCCAGCGACGAGGATGTTGTCGCGCGTCTCGACGCCGTGTCGCAGCGCCTCACGGCATTAACCAGATTGCGCTCGGTGTCGGTCACGATGTGCCGCTTGCGCCCCTTGATCTTCTTGCCAGCATCGTAACCCCGCGGCCCGCCGCTCTCGGTGGTCTTCACGCTCTGGCTGTCGATGACCCCAGCGCTGGGAAATGGCGATCGCGATGAAGAATTTGGGCCGGCCTTGACTCTCAGTCCGGCTCGCTAGGCGATTTCGGCCAAACCTCCTCGGGGATTTCGTCCATCAGGCTATTACCGCTTGCGTAACGTCGGCCGAGCGTTTCGATGAAGCCCTCATAGCGCTTTCGGCCCTTCAATTGCGCAGACGCCTGATCTTCGTCCGGTATCGGCGGAGTCACCGACAGCCAGAAGCGCACGAACAGGGTCAGCGCTTCGGTCGTTAGCCCGGTATTGCGCTCAAGCCTCTGTACCTGACGCGAGAGGCGGTCGAGCCGTCGCGCGAACGTCGCCTCCATGCGATCAGCCCCGTCGGGCGACAGGTATGAAGCGACCGCCGCCTCCACGATCGCCGAGCGCGAGATGCGCCGCCGGATCGCCAGCTCATCGACCTGCTTGGCGAGCGCGGGCGGGAAATAGACGTTGAGCCGAGTTCGCATCGCGGTCTCCTACAGCTCGATGCCGTCGCCGGGGTCAAGCGACGCCTGCCGCGCGAGCCCCTGCATCCGGCGGCGCACAGCCGCCTGCCGGGCGGCGTCGTCCTGCTCGTCCTCCACGATCGCGAACTCCTGCGCGGGCGGGGCCGTCGCTTCCGGCGTGATGGCGACATGCTCCGGCAGCTCTGGCTCGCGGCGCAGCCCACCATTTGCGGCGTCCTCGGCATCGCGGACGATGCGCGCGATTTGCTTCGGATCGGCGGATGCCTGCCGCCCGGTCCAGTCACCGGGCTTCATACTGACCGCCTCCGGCGCGGGCGCCGACGCGATCCGCTCAGCCAGACGGCGATCCTGATAGTAGCGCGCCTTCTTCGCGCGGATCGGATGAACGCCCGCGACCATGACGATCTCGTCATCGGGCGGGAGCTGCATCACCTCGCCGGGCGTGAGGAGCTGACGGGCGGTCTCGGACCGCGACACCATCAAATGCCCGAGCCACGGCGACAGGCGGTGACCCGCATAATTCTTCATCGCCCGCATCTCGGTCGCGGTGCCGAGCGCGTCCGACACACGCTTGGCGGTGCGTTCGTCATTGGTGGCGAAGCTCACCCGGACATGGCAGTTGTCGAGGATCGCGTTGTTGGGGCCGTACGCCTTTTCGATCTGATTGAGCGACTGCGCGATCAGGAACGCCTTGAGCCCGTAGCCGGCCATGAACGCCAAAGCGGACTCGAAGAAGTCGAGCCGGCCAAGCGCGGGAAACTCGTCGAGCATCAAAAGGACGCGATGGCGGTTGCCCTTGGGGGTCAGCTCCTCGGTCAGCCGGCGCCCGATCTGGTTGAGGATGAGGCGGATCAGCGGCTTGGTGCGCGAGATGTCGCTAGGTGGCACGACTAGGTAGAGCGTCGCCGGCCGCTCGCCCTCGACCAGATCCGATATGCGCCACTGACAGGCGCGCGTGACCTGCGCGACGACCGGATCGCGATACAAGCCCAGGAACGACATAGCGGTGGACAGCACGCCCGATCGCTCGTTGTCGGACTTGTTCAGCAATTCGCGCGCGGCGCTGGCGACGACCGGATGCACGCCGGCTTCGCCCAAGTGCGGCGTCGCCATCATCGCGGCCAGCGTCTGCTCGATCGTGCGCGACGGATCGGAGAGGAAGGAGGCAACGCCGGCCAGTGTCTTGTCGGGCGTTGCGTAGCGGACATGGAGGATCGCGCCGACCAGCAAGCTATGGCTCGTTTTCTCCCAATGGTTCCGGCGCTCCAAGCTGCCTTCGGGATCGACCAAAACGTCGGCGACGTTCTGCACGTCGCGCACCTCCCATTGGCCGCGCCGAACCTCCAGCAGCGGATTGTAGGCGGCCGACGCGGCGTTGGTCGGATCGAACAGCAGCACCCGGCCGTGGCGCGATCGGAAGCCGGCGGTCAGCGTCCAGTTCTCGCCCTTGATGTCGTGGACGATCGCCGAAGCCGGCCAGGTCAGCAGCGACGGCACGACAAGGCCGACGCCCTTGCCGCTGCGGGTCGGCGCGAAGCACAGCACGTGCTCGGGACCGTCATGTCGCAGATAGTCGGCGGCGAGCTTGCCGAGCACTACGCCGTTTGGTCCGAGCAAGCCAGCCGCTCGGACCTCCCCCTCGGTCGCCCAACGCGCCGAACCATAGGTTTCAGCGTTCTTCAACTCGCGGGCGCGCCACACCGACATGCCGATGGCGACCGCGATCGACACGAACCCGCCCGACGCGGCGATGAACGCGCCGGTCTTGAAGATGTCGGGCGCATAGGCGTCGAACGAGAACCACCACCAGAAGAAGGCCGGCGGCGGATAGACGCGCCAGTCACCGAGCATGAACCACGGCGGCCCCAGCTCGGGCTGATAGGCGAGCGCGGCGGCGGTCCACTGGGTCGCGCCCCACACGGCGGCGAGCACGATCAGGAACACCGTGATGATCTGGCCCCACAATATCTTGGTAGCGGACATGAGTTCTCCTGTCGTCAGAGGCCGAGGCCGCGCTTGCGGCCGATCGTCCAGTCGATGCCGCCGCCCGCGCGGACGACGCCCGCGACCTGCCGGCCGAGTTGCTGTTCGAGGGTGCTGGCCCAGGGCACGAGGCGGAAGCCGAGCCCATCGTCGATCAT
>ERZ1066121.688-NODE-688-length-29230-cov-6.817069_pt1 | contig 29230 bp, 30 predicted proteins | sample MGYA00382768_ERZ1066121 | MGnify/ENA primary metagenome ERZ1066121 (study PRJEB33369, sample SAMEA5778351) | biofilm metagenome | biome: Industrial cooling water; feature: Water cooling tower basin; material: Biofilm | place: United Arab Emirates | collected...
CGGATGAAGCTGCCGATCTGCATGGGAATGGTCCTTTTGGTTGGAGTTTGAGGCAGGACGTCAGCGCCAGGTCAGCGGCGCGTTGGGCGTAGTTCGGGTGAGGATCGGGATGGCACGGCCGAGCACGGTTGCTGTCCGCAGGGGGCCGAAGTAGCGGCCATCGAGGCTGTCGCGATGCGCGGGGTTGAGGAGCAACAGCTCGTCGGCTCCAAGCGTCCGGCAGCCGCGCCAGACAGGTAGCGGACGGCGCATACGATCGTCGATCAAAGCGACAGCGGCAGGTCGGCCATCGACACTCACGACACTGCCGATCCGGCAGACGCGCTGTCCTGCCTTGGCGGCAACATGCTTCAACAGCGGCACGTTCTCGCCGAGATATCCGCGCACGACCATCCAGCGGCCAAGGCGCTGTGGCGGTGCCACGGCGACCAGCGTTCCGAGCGGCGGATCGCGGTCTGGCTGGATTCGATAAAGCCCAATCGGTGCGCTCGCACTGGCGTTCCAGACGATGCGCGGAAGGGGATCGGTAACCGCAATCGCCGCGAATGATAAAGCGAATGAGGCAGCGGCAATGGCTGTCATGCGGGTGTAGAAGCGGTGGGTCATCCTTCGATCTCCCGGCGCCTGAGCCATGCCCGATGGCGCTCCATCGTGTAAGCACGCGGCTGATGTCCGGCGGCGATGCGATTATGAACGTGCCGCCAATGATCGGATGCTGCGTCGCAGGGATCGACGCCTGCGTTGTCCACCGCGTCAATGTGGCTGAGCACCTGGGAGACCTTTGGCCAGCCCTCAATGGTGAGCAGGATGTCGCCGCCGGGTTGGACGAATGGCAGCGTCGTGAACGGTTCGCCTGCACCGACGGCGCGCACGATGTCGATGCGCGAGCTGACCGTGCCATAGTCATTGGCCGCCCAGCGAACGAACGCGAACACGGCACCGGGACGGAAGCCGACGATGCGACGACGGCGATCGACGATCTCGTCCTTGGCGACCCGGCCGAAGCGGATCCAGTACTCGATCCGCTTCTCGATCCACGTCAATTGAACGCGGGTCATGTTGTCGGGACGCGGGGCGCCGTGTCCATGATGTGTGGGCGAGTCGGTCATTGCCGACTCCGCGCGAAGGGCGAGTTGGCGCGCGGAAGCAGGTCGTTCTGGCCCGGCTCGCTGGTCGAATGCTTGGTACCAAGATCGGCCCAGGCCTGAAGGTCGTCGACCGAATAAACAACCCTCCCGCCGATGCGGCGATAGGTTGGCCCGGTCCCGAAATAGCGGTGCTTCTCCAGCGTCCGCCCGGAGAGCCCCAAGAAGCGGGCGGCTTCCGGTGTTCGGAGATAGCGGGGCGGCAGATTATGCGTCGTATCAGGCAAGGTCGGGCTCCTGCGGTCGGGGGTGGCAGGAGACGAAAATGACGAAGCGCGCCCGGAGAGGTGGAGTATGAAGATTTGTGATCGCGGGGATGTGACCACCCCTGCCCGAGACCCGCAAAAGCCGGTTCAGCGGATGCGCAGCAGCTTGCGATAATCGCCATTCATCGACGCAGTGGCGTCGCGGACGAGCCGGATTGCGAACGACCGCCCGGCCGATGTTTTCCATTCGGTCGCTGGCAGTTCGGCATCATCTTCGCGGCCCATAGCGGCGGCAATCTGGCGATAGCTCGCCCCTGACATGCGCAAGTCGAGCGCCTGAAGCATCATGGCGAGGCGTGCTCGCCGGTAGCCGCTAAGCGGCCATCCGCGTGCCGGTGGCCCCGATTGCTTACCGAACAATCGGCGATGGACGCGCAGCAGGCTCGTCACCCGCGTCGTGAAATCATTGTCGAGTGGGATGATCGCCGCCAGCGGCTGACCGGGCGTCGGATCGCGCAGCCAAAGCGAATGTGCGCCGTCCCGGTCAGCCACCACGACATGCCGGCCCTCGATCCCGGCCTGATCGGCCAGCAGCGCGCCGAGCTTCAGCGGATCAACGGCTTTGGCGGCACCGAACCCTTCCGGCGCGGCGTCAAGAATGACGGTGACGGCGGTCATCTCGGGCCGCCAGATCACTGTGTCGGTAAGCTCACCCGGCGCATAGGCGAAAGGACAACCCCCAGCGCCGCGCGAATGCGGCTTCAGCGGCTTGGCGTGAAATTCTACTGCGCGCAATCCGCTGCTCCATCTGCGCATGTTCGGCGCGGTAGTTGCGGTTGCGCTTCAGAAATTCGGCGGCGAGTTCGGCGCGACCGAGCGTTTCAGCCGCCTTCTCACCGCCATTGGTACGCTTGTTCGACGACCCGGGCATGACAGTCTCCTGGCCGCGACCATCGCGGCCCGCGGACGAGAGTGTGGCAATGCCTTTGCATATCGAAAAGCGTCAAAGCTGCATGCTGCCATGCACACGATGCGCTGACGTTTCGCCAAAATGGATTGAAACGTTAATGCTTTAGTTCGCTGTCGCGCGCCAGCAGATGCGCATAGCCGACCTCGGTCATCCACCGCGCGCGGGCCAGATGAGTGGTATGCATCTGCTCGGCGCGTTCCGGTTCGCGGGCAGGATCAATGCCGAAAATGATCGCGACGGCCTCTCGCCAGTCGGCTCCGTCGGCGTCAGCGTCGAGCAATCGCAGATAATCGGTGAGGTGCGCCTCGTCATAGGGCGTGATCGCCGGAAGCTCAGGTGCAATGTCGTCGAAACGGCAATTCATGGCAGCGAATCCCCCCTTGTGCCCGCCACTGCAATAACGAAACTACCTACAGAAAATACTTGCAAGTCATGCATAGCTGAACGCACCTTTTGCAAAGCCGAAGCTTAAGTTGACCAAATACACCTTATAAGAGATAAACCTGATCAGGTGTATCGTCCAGCGTGCCGTGCATGGACATGCGCCGCCTCGTGGGACTGAACTTCGCGCGTTTGCGGCGCGACAAGGGGCTGACGCAAGAGCAGTATGCCGAGCTGTCAGGATTTACCCAGCAGTATATCAGTGATCTGGAGCGCGGGCGTCGCAACCCCACGGTGGTGACCCTGTTTCATCTGGCAGGACCGCTCGGGGTCGAGCCGTCCGACCTTGTCGCGAAGATCGAAGACGACGCCTCCGATCCGGCCGGAATGGTGTAGCTCAGAATGCAAAGAGCCCCGCCCGGGTGTTCCGGGCGGGGCTTCTGGCCGGCTCAACCGTCGCTGCGGCGACCGTTCGGGCGCGACCAGATGAGGCTGAAGCTTTCGCCGCCCTCATCGTCGAAGAGGTTGGCGTAGATCGGCGCGTTGAAGCTGGGATCGTCGAGCTTGACTGCGAGATAGTCGCGGCCTTCGTTCGAGGTCTTGCTCCAGGCTGCACCGATTTCGGCGCGGTTGACCAGAACCCGGTGCGATGGAGCATTGTCGTTGGTGCGGGTGTCCTGCGGGATGATGCGGACGCCCTTGGCCTGAACTGAGAGGGTGACGATTTCGCCGGTGTATTCGCCCGAAGCCGTCTTCTTGAAAGTGCCGATGGTTGCCATGATGAAGTTCCTTTCCTTGGATCGAACCGCCCGATTGCGGTCTCGATGGGTGATCCAAAGGCCGGGACGAACGCCGCCGCACCGCTTGCGGCCGAAGCGTCAGCGGAGGACGGCGGGCTGCGAGTTTCTTGGTTCGCGAGGAATGACCGAAGGTCAGGGGAAGAAAGTCGCAAGCCCGCTGTTGCGGCTAGGCGGCCGAGGCAAAGCCGCCCCGGCCAGATCAAACCCGCAAAGAGACCGTTGTCGGGTGAGTTGCCATAGGAAAGACATGGTAGAATCCGACACTTAAGCAACGACGGTCTGGCCGCGTCCATGGCGGACGAACACCAATCGGCAGGCAATATGTGTCACTGCAACAAGCATGACTCTCGTGCGACAACGCTGCGGCTGGCAAATTGGGTGCACACCGGAACGACCGCTTTGGAGCAGTAAACCCGCATAAGCTGCCTTTCGTTCAGGCTCAGCTGGTCGGCAGCTTCGCTCCCTAAAGTCAGTCATTCAGTTGTTCAGCGCCTGCACCCGAAAGCGGTCGTCCATTCACAATCGCTCGGATTGCCCATTGAACGGCCGATGCTGATCCGAGGACAGGCGCGACTACTTAATCAGGCGATCACACGTTTCCTGCAACATAGCCCGTGTGAGCCGGTTGCCGAGGACCACCGCGAGCATTTCGAGATATTTCGGCCGGTCAAGACGGTTCGAAAGACGTTAAGCGTTATTGATCGGGGAACGCTCACCCACGAAGATCGTCAGGCCATTCATATGTTCGAACACCATGCGGCAAGCTGGGACGTCGGCCGAGCCGAGCCGAAACATACTGCTTCGGGCGAAGATTGATCGTTCCGTATAAAGCTGCGACGGCCACGACGTTCTGCTTCCCTCGCCAAAAGTTGGCGCTTAAGGTGTTCGGCTGGAAGCAGGGGTAGTAAAAACATATGGCGAAGGTCCCGTTCAGAGTTTCCGCGCGCGCTGCGCGGCTGATCGGGCGCGAGAACGTCGCGACGTCGCATGGCGCCGTCACCGAGCTGGTCAAAAATGCCTATGACGCCGACGCTGGCGCCTGCGCTGTACTCTTTCTCCCGCGCTGGACTACCGTCCCATCCAGTTTTTCCCAGGCGGAATTTGCCCTTGTTCGCAAGGCGCTGCCCGACGCCGAGCATTTTCTTCAGCAACTCAATGGCCGCTGGCATGTCGCTGACCGCCTGCCCGATGAAGCCCGCCATGCCCTAAACGGGGCGATCGAAAACATGCTCGACCTGTGGATCGTCGACAACGGGCATGGCATGTCTGCGGAGATCATCGACCTGCGCTGGATGGTCATCTGCACCGATGCCAAGGAATTGGATGGCCGATCAACCGGGGGTAGAGTCGTAACCGGCGCCAAGGGTATCGGTCGGTTCGCGCTGGATCGCCTTGGTCGCGAAACCGAGCTGTTTTCCGGGCAGAAGGGCGCCAAGGATATTGTCCACTGGTATGTCGACTGGTCGGATTTCGAAGGTGCCGGCAAGATCGTATCCGATGTCGAGGCACTACTCGAAAGCGAGCCTCAGCCCCTCACCATCATCTATCGCGATGCCGGCCTGCTTGATCTGCTGCCCAAGACGCGCCCCGAGCGAGAGAGGGTGGCTGAGCCGCTGACGTTTGAGGCGGGCACGGCGATCCGGATTGGCTTGCTCTACGATCAATGGGACTCGACCGACAGCCTGCGGCTCAAGGACACGCTCGCATCGCTCCTGCCGCCGCACGACCGCGCCGATTTCGACATTTTCGTCTACGACCATCGTGTTCCGAAGGAGAGCGGGTTCATAGAGAATCTGCCGCCGGACCAGTTCGATTACCGCATGACCGCGCATGTTCAGCCAGAGGGGCGGATCAACATCACGCTGGAGCGGCAGGAGATCGACGCCGCGCGGATCAGGCCAAGCGTATTCGAAGCGGAGGGCATGAAACGCGCAGGCTTCACACTGGCCGACTTCGAACGGGGATCCTACAGCTACGATACCGATTTGAAAACGTTGCTTGGCCTCAAGAGCGATGATGACGTCGAACCCTATCTGGCGGTCGGCCCGTTCGACCTAACACTTTATTTCTTCAAGCTACAGAATGCAACGCCGGACAATCTGATGCGGTATCCGCAGCGAAACTTCGATGTTTCGCGTCGGCGCGCGTGGCTCAAGAACTCAGGTGGCGTCCGCCTTTATCGCGATAACTTCCGGGTCCGTCCCTATGGCGAGCCGGGATCCCAGGCTTATGACTGGCTGCTGCTGGGAGAGCGCGTCGCGCGCAATCCGGTTGCTGCTTCACGGATTGGCTGGAATGTGCCGCCGCAGCAGCTGGCCGGCACCTTGTACATCACCAAGGATGCCAATCCGGACCTCGACGACCAGTCAAATCGTGAGGGCATTCGTAACGAGCGGGCATTTCGCGCCTTCCGAGAAATCGTGCGCGGGCTAATCGGTGCGTTTGAGCAAGACCGGGCCTATATCCTCGGCCAGTTTGGCGCTGCCTATGATCGTGATAACCCTCCGCCGCCCGACGTCGCCGAAGCGCTGCGGATCGTCAAGAAGTACCGCCTTGAGTCGTCCGAGGCAAAGCCGAACGGAGCCGAAGCCACATCGCCGAAGCTCCATGGGATGCTGCCGGCGACGGAAAAGACGCCCTCCGACATCGTGCAGGTCGGTGAGGCGCTTGAGTCGAAGGTCTACGAAAATGAGGCGCTCCGCGATGACATCCAAGTCATGCGCGGCATGGCCACACTGGGCATTATTCTGGTCTCCTTCACGCATGAGCTTAAACAGATAAAGGCTGACATGGAGGCGCGCGGCGAACGGCTAGCAAATGCCGTGCAAGCCGTTGTTGACCCCGTGCTTCTCGCCAATTTGCCAGTGCCGGCCCGACCGGCGAGCGTCCTCGAACGTATGCGTCGCCAAGACGAAAAGGTCAGCCGATGGGTTGATTTTGCGCTGTCCGCCGTGTCACCCGCAAAGCGGCGTCGGCGCGTTATCGACATTCAGAATTACCTTGAGGGGCTAAACGATTACTGGCGCGAATTCCTGAACGCACGGCAGGTCAGCCTTCATCTAGGGCCGCCAGCCGAGCCGAGCCTTGCTTTGCTGGCGCATGAGATCGACCTCGACAGCATTTTCTACAACCTGATCAATAACTCGGTCGAAGCGTTTGTCCGACCTTCGGAACAAAAATCGCGCGACATCACTATTCAAGCGAGCGCGGGCGGCCCCGGCTGGATCGAACTCACCTATGAAGATAACGGTCCAGGGCTGTCGTCTGACTTCAACGCGGCCGACGATATCTTCTTGTTCGGCGCGTCTTCGAAGAAGGACGATGGCCTAGGCGACCCAGGCGGCACCGGCATCGGCATGTGGCTGTTGCGCAATGTCGTCGATGATCACCGCGGTCGTCTCGAACTGCGCTCGAAGCTGGGGGAACCAGGTTTCGCGCTCGCTATTCGCTTGCCGGCCCATGGCGGTGACAAAGGTGATGCTCGTGCCTGAGGAAAACCAGACGGAAAAGCTTCCCGTGATCGCCTATATCGATGAGCATGAAGACGCGCGCCACGACTTTCTGACCGACGCTTTTCAGAGCGGATTGTTTTCCGAGATTCATGTTTTCGCACCCGAGCCCACGCTCCCCGAAATGGTTGCAAAGCTTCTCGACCTGTCAATCGACGCGCTGATCTCCGATTATCAATTGTCCGAAGCCGCCCCCGTCGAATATACTGGCGAAGCGCTGGTCGAGGCGTTTCTTGAGCGCCGCGCCGGCTTTCCCTGCTTCATTCAGACCTCCTATGACGATGCCGCCTTGCGGGCGGCGGACGACGTCAATCGCGTCTATTCCAAGAACCCAAAGGCCGAGGGCGGCGGCAGGCAGCAGTTTCTCCAGCGGATCATCTTCCAGATCGAGCGTCATCGCGCGCGGCTACGCGAATGGCACGACGAGCTGGCCAGCTTGCTCGCGCTCGATCGCAAGTCGCTGAACGCCGGCCAAGTCGAGCGCATCATCGAACTCGACGATGCTATCGAGAGCAATATGGGCTCGGATGATGCGCTCACCCAGCAATCAAAGCGCGATCTGCTCAAGGACGAGAATCTAGTCAGTCGCCAGGCGGACCTGATCACCGAGACCGAGAAGCTCATCGAGGATATGCGGCGGGCGCTCGATGACTGATCTCTTGCGTGTCCATAGCCAGGCTCCCACCCGAAGCTCAGTCGCCGCCCAACAACGCTATACTTTGTATCGCGACACTCTGCGCCGCGATTTCATCAACGCCTGCGGCTATTGTGGCGATGACGACGAGCGCGCCGATCGATCAACTTTCCACATCGATCACTTCGCGCCCCGCAAGCATTTTCCCGATCTAACCCTCGAATATGCTAATCTCGTCTACGCTTGCCGCTTCTGCAACGTCAGCAAGTCGGACCACTGGATCGGCACCGATCCGGCGACCCCCAATGATGGTGCAAAGGGCTTTGTCGATCCGTGCACCGACGACTATGACGCGCATCTCGGCCGTAATGCCGACGGACGGATCGTCGGCAAAACCGACCTCGGGGGCTATATCATCAAGCGTCTCAAGCTTGATCTGATGCGCCACGAACTGCTGTGGCGCGCCCGGCGAACGCGAGAGCTGCGGGACCAGATCGATGGCCTGATAAGGGCATATAGGGAGCGTGAACGCCCGCTCCCAGAATACGCAAAACTGCTTGAGCGGTTCTACGACCTCACCGTGATGATTGAAGACTATGAACTTCGCGCCGTCCCTCGATAAGCGTGGTTCGACCCGGCTGACCGGTGCCGTCTATACTCCCGGCAAGGTCGCAGCGGCGCTCATAGGCTTCATTGCCAAGGATTTGCCTGCGCGCCGGCTGCGCATCCTCGAACCAAGCGTCGGCGATGGTGCCTTTCTCAGTCAGCTCGCTCTGTTGCTGCCGGACCATGACCATGTCGCGGTCGATATCGACGAGGCCGTCGTCGAGCTGCTGCGCGAGAAGGCCGCGCTCTGGCCGCCTTCAACAACTCTTCACGCGCGAGATTTCATCCAGTTCGGGTGCGAGCGGATTGAGACAGGTGTTGAGCGGTTTGACCTGATCATCGGAAATCCTCCGTTCATTCGGAAGCATAATTTCTTGGACAGCTTTAAAGCGGCGCTGGTCCGGCTTTCGATCGCGACGGACTATCCGCTCGCCAATCTCAAGAACAGCTGGGCGGCGTTTGTTGTCGCCTCCGAGAGGCTCGTTTCCGATGACGGAATCGTGGCGTTCGTCCTGCCCTATGAGTTTATGACGGTGTCCTACGGTCAAGCCCTGTTTGGCCAGATGCGCCAGCTGTTTCCACGGATTGATCTTTTCGTTTCCGACGAGAAGGCGTTCCCGGAGATCGAGCAGGACGCGGTGCTTTTCGTCGGCACCAAGGCACCCCGTGCGGACCAAGGCGTTTTCATCCAGCGGGTCCGTAACATGAGCGATCTGGCGGGCGCTGTGGAGCACCCGCTGGTGTTCACGCAAGACTCGGCTCTGGCGCTCGATCTGAACGCCTACCTGCTCGAGCCGAGGATCATGCCGCTGCTGCGCAACCTACAGAGCAAGGTCACGAAATTCTCGGATCTGGCCACCAGCGCGCCGGGCGTGGTCACCGCGGCGAATGATTTCTTCATCCTCACGGACGCGAAAGTCGAATCCCATCGCCTCGAGCGCCATGTGCTGCCGATCCTCAAGAAAGGCAGCCTGATCGGTCGCTCGCCGGTTTTCAGTCCCGATGATTTCCTGGCCATGTCCAAGCGTGAACCATGTCGCTTGCTCCACATAAAGGGAGACATCGAGGCGCTCGATGAACCGCTCCATGCTTATCTGGCGCAAGGTCTACGGGACGCGCTCCATCTGCGGTACAAGTGCCGCAACCGAAAGAACTGGTACGAAGTGCGGCTGGTCGAACGCGCGCCCGGCTTCTTCTTTAAGCGGTCGCATGGCTATCCCCGCCTGTGCATCAACGCGGCCAATGTGTATATTACTGACACGGCCTATGGAATACGCCCCGGCCCAGGCTACACGATACGCGGGATTTGCTTTTCATTTTACAATTCGCTGACGATGTTCTTCGCCGAGACCAATGGCCGATTCTATGGCGGTGGTGTGCTTGAGCTGGCGCCAAGCGAATTACGCGAGCTGCCGATCCCCTATCATGAGCCGACGGACAGTGAGTTTGCCGAATTCCTTGAGGTTCACCAGACAGCAGCCGGAAATCCCCTGCCCATTCTTGATTTCGGCGACCGCTGGCTGGCGAAGCATCCGATGGTGTCGAAGCGGCACCTTAAGGATATTCGGGCAGCGTGGGTAGCGGTACGGGCACATCGCCTCCGGCATAGCAGTCGCTGAGATGAATAGCCGATCACTGTCATTTGGCGACACTTGTTCAGCAGGAAGGGCCGGTGAGGAATGATGTGTTCCTTGGTCGATTGATAAAGAGCGCACATGCGATTTGCGCAACCTCGGCGTGCTGCATCAGCCGTCTTTGTACGCCCATGTCCACGCGTTCAACGACGAGCGCGATGCGGGTAAACTGTTCTTGCTCGAAGATCTTGGAATCACCTGCCTGCGCGCCGACAACCGCGCGGCGACCGATCGCAAGCCGAACTTGACGACATGACTACGTCGCGCTCCGAGCATCCGTGCGTCGCCGCCTGGCTTGAAAATTTTTCGCTGTCGCGGCGCGATACCGCGCGGCTGCTGATCGATGCGCTCGAGCTGGTCAGCGAGACCGATCTGCGCCGCGAGCTGATCGCTGCGACGCTTGACCTGCTGCCGAGGTTGGCCGGGCCAGTCGCCGCGTTTCCGGCGCGCGAGGTGCCGCCGCACGAATCCGCGCATGCCGAGGGGCGAACTGGCGGCTATCAGTTGCTCGAGCCCGGTTTACCCGGCAGCGAAGCTGTGCTTGCCAACATCCTGACCGGGGTGCTGCGTGAGGGCGGAGCTACGGTGGGCCTGCTCGACGGCCACGATCTCGAGAGCCTGCGCGCGCACAAGGTCCGCACCGTCCTGCTAATCGATGATTTCAGCGGTTCGGGCAATCAGCTGATCAAGTTTCACAAGGCGCTGAGGCGGCACAAGACGATCCGCAGCTGGGTCTCCTATCATCTGATCGATTTTCATGTCCTGGCCTATGCCACCACCGACAAGGCGGCGAAATTGCTCCGCCGGCGCTTCGGCGATGAGAAGGTTCATATCATCCGCGCCTGCCCGACCTTCGAGGGCGCTGGCTGGACGCCCGAACAGCGCGCCGAAGTCGAGACGCTTTGTCGTAACTCAGCGGGCCGTCGCAACAAGAACTGGGCTTTGGGCTATCGCGACAGCCGCGCGCTGATTGCCTTCGAGCATACCGCGCCCAACAATTTGCCATATATCCTATGGAAGGTGGCCACCGGCTGGAACAGCTTGTTCAAATATAAGGGTGTCCCAAACGACCTTCTGCGTCTGTTCACAATGCGGCCCGACCCGGCGCGCGAACCGCTGGTCGGGAGTGCCGGCGCAGAGCGGCTCGGCCAGACCATCGACCTGCTTGGCCGGCGCGTTTTTGGCGCGGGAAATATCGCCGAAGTGCTCCGTGTCAGCATCGCCGAGGCCGAGCGTTTGCTCCGTCTCGCCGAGGATCTAGGTCTCACCAACGCGCGGTACCGGCTAACCGATGCCGGCCGTGCCGAGCTTAAGCGCTGGCGCGCGGCCCATCCGGTGCGCCTCTTGCCTAATCGCAATGAACCCTATTATCCTCAGCAACTGAGGGCGGAGCGTTGAGCATCCAGCTTCCCCCGGCCGTAAAGGCCGGACCAAGCCGCGGGGTTCTCGCGGCGGGCTGGCGCGTTGCGCTTCGCCTGGGAAACGGAGTCGCTGAGATCGACCTTAGTGAAGCGAACTTCCGCTCTGACGATGTCTGGGCTCGTCCGCTCCACTATGGCCTCCTTACGGGTCAAAGTGGATGATCAGCGCTTCGCCCCACCCTTACCGCGCTGGCGGCCGCGCGCTCGGCCGGCCCGAGCCGGTGCTCGATGCGGCTCTCGCCCAAGCGGCGGGGCCCGAGTCCCATGGCGCACCGGCAATCTTGACCTTGATGCACCTCGCCAAGCGGATGGAGGTCAGCCACAAATTCCTGCGTTCGGTGATCGGCAGCAAGGAAGGGACGCATTACCGCGACTTCCATATTAGCAAGCGCGATGGCGGCGGTCGGCGCATAGCGGTCCCCTCTCCCGAGCTGATGGCGGTCCAGCGCTGGATCGTGCGCGAAATCCTTCGCGACCGGCCGGTCCACCCAGCAAGCTTTGCTTACGCACGTGGCAGCTCAATCTATGCCTGCGCGCGGCGCCATGCCGGCGCTGGCTGGTTGCTCAAGCTCGACATCCACGATTTCTTCGAAAGCATCCCCGAAAAGTCGGTCTATCGCGTGTTCCGCGAGATCGGCTATGCGCGCCTCGTCGCTTTCGAGCTGGCGCGGTTGTGCACCCGGCCTTGGATTTCGCCGCTGCCGGGCACACGCGCCGAGCGTAGTGTTCCCAACGCCAGCCGCCGTGGCATCGATTATTATCGGCGCGATCTCACCGGCTATCTCCCCCAAGGCGCGCCAACCAGTCCGATGCTGTCGAACCTCGTCTTCCGTGTGCTCGACGAACGCCTAGCCCAACTCGCGACCCGGCACGGCCTGACCTATACGCGCTATTCGGACGACCTGACCTTCTCGGGCTCGGCGAGCAGCTTCAGCCGAACTCGCGCGACCGCAATTGTTTCCGAGGTGCGCGAACTGCTCGCGGCGCGGCGGTTTCGGCTCCACGAGCGCAAGATCGCCATCGTCCCACCCGGCGGCCGCAAGGTCGTGCTCGGCCTTCTGGTCGACCGTGCGGTGCCGCGCCTGTCTCGTGAGTTGCGCAGCCGACTCGAGGATCACGTCCGCGGCATCGAAAGATTTGGAATTGTGCAGCATGCCAAGGTGCGCGGTTTCGCCTCGGCGACTGGCATGATCAACCATATCGCCGGGCTACTTCGCTTCGCCGGCCATATCGAGCCCGGTTTCGCCGATCCGCTGCGCACGCGCTTCTTGACAGCGCTCGCCCATTGGCGCTGGTCGCCGGTCGACTGATCGCCTCACTGCTTTAGGGTGGCCGGATGCGGTGGATGCGGTTCGAGGGCTATCGGACGATCGGCCCCGCGGATTGCCAGGCGCGTGCAAATTGCCCATCCAGCGAGAATGTCCGCTAGCTTCGCCGAGATTCTCATACCTGTTGCCGCATCGCTTGGTGTTGCGTTCGTGGCGGGGTGGGTCAGCTATATCGCCGGGCGCGGCGTTCGCCTGCACGAATGGAAGCTGCAGCTCGCGCGCGATCGAATTCTCGAGCGGCAACATCTCTATGCCAAGTTCATTGCCGAGGCCGATCGCAACCTGCTCACCGTGGCCACTGGCGGCGTCAAGTCAATCGACAATGTGATGCCGCTGTTCGCGCTCCAGGCCGAGATCTGGCTGCTTTCTGCCCAGAGCGTGCAGGACGCGGCCAAGCACATGTGCGATCTGGCGCTCTCCGCCAACGCTGCGGTCGATGATCGCGCCGTGGGCGATCAATTTGCCGCGAAAAAGGCCTTTGTCGACGCGGCGCGGACCGAACTAGCGGCGCTCGAGGCGGACGCACGCAGAAGCCGAGCCTGAGTTATCGGCGGCGCGGCCTTCATTCTGTTTGTCGTAAGCGCCGCTCTCGCCTAAAAACCGGGACGGCAGCACAAGCACGGATGACCCGTCTTCCATGCCGGCCAGGAAAGAGCGAAGTTGTTGCAAAAGCGCGTTCTCATAACCGATGTCGACAACACTCTGCTCGATTGGCAGGATCTTTGGTATCAGACCTTTTCGGCGATGATGGAAAAGGCGCTTGAAATCTCCGGCGTCGATCCCGACACGCTCTACGCCGAAGCCAGCGTGATCCATCAGAAGTACGGCACCAGCGAATATTCGCACCTTCTCGAAGAACTGCCGTCGCTCCGCGTGCTATATGGCGACGATGTCCTGACCGTGATGGCGCCGGCGATCGATGCATTCCGAGAGGCGCGCCGGCGCGTGCTGGCCCTCTATCCGACCGTCGCCGACACGCTTGCCGCGTTGAAGGCGAAGGGCGTTCGGATCGCCGCCTTCACTGAGTCGAAGGCGTTCTACACCAACTATCGCTTTCGCAAGCTTGGGCTCGATGGCCTAGTCGATGTGCTATATTCACCTCAGGATCACAGCGTTCCGGACGAGATGGTATCGACGCGGCACTATGATGCCGACAGCTACGCCTTCAAGCACACCGTCCATCACTACACGCCCGAGGGCGAGGTGAAGCCCAATCCCGACATCCTGCTCGATATCGTCAAGGATCTCGGGGTCTCGATCGACGAGGTCGTCTATGTTGGCGACAATCCGCTGAAAGACGTCTTCATGGCCCAGCAGGCCGGCATCACCGACGTCCATGCGGCCTATGGATCGAGCCAGCACAAGCCCGAATATGAGCTATTGCGCAAAGTCACGCACTGGACGCCCGAGATGGTCGAGCGCGAGCGCACCGCGCTCATGCCCGGCAGCATCGTACCGAGCTACATGTTGACCGAGAATTTCGCCCAGATTTTGCCACTGTTCGAGATGTCCTGATGGCTGACCCTGATCCCGAACCGACATCATCGCCCCGAGCGGGGCCGCCGACGGAGCCCGGAGCGCCACCGCTCGGAGCGGGACAGATTGAAATCTGGAAAAAGATCGTCGACGTGCAGCAGCACTTCAACGACCTAGAGCTGCGCATCCGCAATTTTGCGCTGATCGTCACCGGCGCGTTCCTCGGCCTTGGCGGCTACGCGATCAAGGATGCCGACGTCGTCAAGCTGTTCGGGCTGGAAGTGTCGATTGCCGGGCTGGTGGTGGTGTCGGCGATCTTCCCGCTCGCTGCCTTCTATTTCATGGACCGACTCTGGTATCATCGACTGCTTGATGGCTCGGTCTATGCCGGCATCGAGGCGGAAACGGCGCTTAAGGATCTCGGATACAAGGTCGATCTCGGCTCCAAAATCAAGCAGCACAGCCCCTTCAAACTTTGGTTCACCAAGGAGAAGATGATTCGATCCGCGACCAAGATGGACCTCTTTTACGCCATTCTGGCAGGGTCACTGTTTCTGGTCGCTGGCTTTCTCGGATTCGGGATCCGGCCGCAGACCGGCGTGGACAAAACGCCACAGCCAATCGTCCTACCATCGGCAACTCATCTGTCGGCCGATGTTGCATCGCCTGCAGTCCCCGCCAATACGTCGGCGTCCGCATTGCCAACTACCCAGCCGACTGTTGCGAACGAAGTGTCCAATGTGGGCCAACCGATCGTCGGAAATTCCCAGACCGGCAAATGAAATCGCTGCCTCCGTAATTGTTTTCTACTCAGCTAGTTGCCAAGGCTGGGCGTTGGCTGAACGTCTCTTTCTGACGTAACCTGTCGTTCACCATGTCGCATGCATATGGCGGCTGCGTCCCAAACCAAGCCATTCAGTACATACGACAGCAACGTCCTCTCGCAGGCGGTCCTCGTTCAAGAGGGAATGACTGCAATTGGGACGCCTAGCTAATTTCGTCGACTATGATGAACGGATGTCGGGTTTCGGGGAGGCCGCAGCACCGCCTGAGCGTCCGCAAGTGTGTCTCCTCCCCGGCGCTCAAAACGGATCATAAACTCGGACGATCATCATGGGATCGCCATCGTAATCGGCATCGGTCATCACGGCGTAGCCATCGCTGGTCTGGATCAGCACCACACAGGTCATCAGCGTCTTGGCAAGGCTCCAGGCGAACTTCTGGGCGGTGGGAAGCGACATGATCTTTGCTCCTGTTTTCGGAGCGGGGACCGTCCCCGCTCGACAGGCGCACAGGCGACCGACGGGCGGCCGCGATCACCGAAAGCGAAGCTGAAGGCCGCAAGCTGTGCTTAGCGGACCCCTTGCGGGTTGATCGTCACAAGGCAGCGCATAGGTCAGAAGTAAGCCAGAGAGAGCGGGGCGTTCCCGCTTCCAAACGGGATGCAGCGTTGATTCACCGCCCGGAAGTTTTCCGTCGTGTCGCTCACACAGTTGACTGTCGGGGCATTGCTCCGACCGGCGGTTGGGTATGCCCCGCTCAGGTCGGGGGCTGAGTCTTGCGAAAGTCGAACACGGGAATGCCCAGCTTCCGGGCTTTGTCTGCAAGGTTGTCCTGAATGCCAGTACCGGGGAACACCACCACGCCGATCGGCAGGATATTGAGCATTGCGTCGTTGCGCTTGAACGGTGCTGCCTTGGCGTGCCGCGACCAGTCGGGCTTGAATGCGACCTGCGTCACCTTGCGGTTGTCGGCCCAGCAGGCGGCAATGCGCTCGGCCCCTGAGGAAGCACCGCCATGCAGCAGCACCATGTTCGGGTGTTTGGCGCGGACCCTATCCAGTGCCGCCCAGATGGCATTGGTGTCGTTGCAGTCCTTGCCGCCGGTAAAGGCTACCTTCGCCCCGGCGGGAAGCATGAGCTGGGTTTCGGCACGGCGGCGGGCGGCGATGAAGTCGCGGCTATCGACCATCGTTGCAGTCAGCGCGCGGCGGTTGACGAGGCTACCATGGCGGGGATGCCAAGCCGAACCGGTATGGGTGCGATAGAGATCGCAGGCGGCATCGCGCATCAGTTCATGGGCATTGCGCCTTTCGATCAGCGTTAGCCCTTGGGCCAACAGTTGTTCCAGTTCGACCGAGGCGACCTCGGAGCCGTCCTGTTCGCGCTGCGATCGACGCTGTGCCTGCTCATTGTCGTCGAGCTCGCGTTCGACCCGCTCGGCGGCGCGGTGGAACAGATTGACGGTGGACCAAAGCAGGTCATCGAGATCGGGTTCGAGCCGTGTGTCGGCAAGCGTACCGATCAACGCGTCGAAAATGTCAGCGACGGCCCCGGCGACCCGGTCGCCTTCGGGCAATGGTCGCGGATCGGGTTCGTCGTGGAATGGCCGGAAGCCATAGAGTTGCAGTTCATCGAGAATATGCGCGGTCGGGGATTGCTCCTGGGGTTCGTCGTGCTCGGTCATGACGGTCGCTCCGTTGTTGGACCGCGCCTCTCGCGGCCTTCATGGGCGAGCAAAGAGCGGGGGCAGAGCGGGTCGGCACCCGCCCGGGGTCCCCAGAAAGTACCACTTTCTGGGGTGGGCTTTGCGGCCGAAGCGCAGCGGAGGATGGCGAGCACGACTTTCTTGGCGCGCGAGGAGCCGCGGATCCGGGGTCCCCGCGCGGCTTGACGCGTGGGGTGGTCGCGGCGGGGAAGAAAGTCGCGCGCAGCCGTTGCCGGCGCGGTCGGCTTCCGCTTCTCTCGCCCCTATCGAAGGCAGAGGCGCGGCTCTGTCAGGGGAATTGCGGATCATGGCGAACATGGCTCGGGCGCAGCGACGTCACCGCCTATGGTCAGCCGATGAACGGTTCGGCATCCTCCGGGGCAAGCTGCACTCGCACCGCTGCCCGCATCTCGTCCCGGCCAAGCTGCTGCAAATCGTCGTTGAAGTCACCAAGGCTGGCAGTCAACATCAACGGTTCGATACCGGCCCCGATCGCGCGCTCGGCCAACGTGACTGCCGCATGTTGTCCAGCGGGATCGTTATCGCGCGCAATGTAGAGGCGGCGCAGCGATGGTGTGATTTGCAGCGCGGACAGGTGACCCGCTGAGAGGCCAGCAATCATGGGAATGGTCGGCATGATTTGACGGAGCGACAGTATCGTTTCGATTCCCTCTCCGGCGACCAGGACTGATCCGGCCCGACCGAACCGCAAGCCGTTGCCGAATAGATTGCCCATGGCGCGACGCGGAGTGGCGACAGGTGCCTTTCCGCTGCCGCTTGGATCGAGCCAAGTGCGGTGGATGCCGGTCAATGTTCCGTCATCCCTGCGGACTGCTGCAATCAATGCCGGGAACGCGCTCGCCGTGCCGGGTGAATCTTCTTCGTCGGCGCGATATCAGCAGTTGGGATGGAACCGCAGATTGCCAGTCCCTCGCAGGTCGGTGATGCCGCGCTGGCGCAGATAGGTCTCGGCAAGCGTATCAAAGATCGGCTGCGATATCGCCCATAGCCGACGTGCAGCTTCCGGCGATCCGGTCGGTGCGGGCGGCAGCGGTTCAATTGCCTTTGGCTCCGGCGGCGGCAGAGACAGGAAACGCCGCGCCTCGTCGAGCGTGTCGGCGAGCGAAGCCAATCGCTGGTTGGCGGCGATGAGGTCGAGCAGGTCGCCATGTTCGCCGGTGGCTGCGTCGGCCCATTTGCCCGCAGCGCCCTTGCCGGCATCGGGTCCAGTCAGTCGCACGAACAGGCTGCGCCCCGGCGTGCCTTCGACATCGCCGATCAGCCAGTAGCGGCCCTGTCGGCGGCCGTGCGGAAGATAGTGGCGGCAGACGCTCTCGGCATTGCGAGCAAGCTGGCGTGCAAGGTCGGATGCATCGGGCATCTGATCCTCCTAAGACAAGAAGAGGGTCCGCCGGGGAAACGACGGACCCTCAGTTGCGAGCGGATCTAGGGAGCGCGACCTACTCGCCGGCGACGGCGAAGGGGGTGTCGCCCTCGGCCTCGGCATTGTCGTCGATCGGCGCTTCGTCCGCCACGGACCGTTCGCCGTCATCTGCCGCCGACCGCGCTTCGCCAGTGGCATCAGCATCGACAATGGTCTCGTGGCCCGCCGAATCGCCCTCACTCTCGACCGGCGTTGGTATGGCGCGACCCGGCGTGCGGAGCGGTTCGGGCAACCACCCGCTGCCTTCGAGCAGCACTGCCGCGCGCGCCGCCATGTCGCCTTTCTTGAGATGCGCGATGCTCTCGGCGGCCCGTTCGCCCTTCGCTTCGGCAACGGCCTGGACGATGCGCGCCTTGGTCACCCGGCCAAGGAACGTGTCGGCCGTCGGCCTCCAACCTGCCGCCGCCATGTCGAGATCGACCGCCTTGGCGAGCATATCGGCATGGGCGAGCGCACGGGGCCTGCGGTTGTAGGCCTCGAACGTGGCGTTGACCGTGCAGGCGATGCAGTGGGCGAACAGCGACTTCTGCTGCTCGCCGTCCATGTCGCCGAGCGCATCCCACAGTGCTTCGGGCTCAGCGGGCAGCAGATCGGCGAGCGCCTGGTGCCGCGCATCGATTGCCTGTGCGGACGCCGTATCGCCAAGCCCCGGTGCCTGCTGGCCGAAACCGACATGCTTGGCGTCGAGTTCAAGGCAGCTGTCGAGCGCGTAGCGGTAGAACAGCCGCAAGACGAGCGCATGGAGGCAGGCGTGGAATGCCACCTCAGGCGACCGGGCCACTGCATCGCGCAGAGCGATGGTGCGGTGAGCGGTCAACTCCGACATCAGCCGGTCGGGGATTGGCCGCAGGCCTTCATCCTCCTCCGGCTCAGGCACCACCTCGACATGGCTGTCGATGCCAGCTTGCTCACCACCATCGCCGGTGCCGCTGCCGGCATGGTCGTACTCGCCTTCTGCAACCGCACCCTGCTCGGGCTCGACGGGCAGTTCGTCCTCGGGTCGAACGAACCCGCGCTCGATCCGCAAGCTGCCATCCGGCGCAATGCTGACGAACGCACCGGCCCGCGCAACCTCGTCGGCGTCATAGGTCAGCGGTCGCTGGTCGAGCGCCTCGATCGCAGTCTCCAGTTCGCCGAGCCGTTCGTCCACTTCGTCGGGCAGTTCGGGCAGGTCTTCATGCTCGGCGACAAGTGCATCACATTCGGCCTGGAGCGCATCGCGCGTGGCCTGTTCCTCGGCGGTGATCGCCACCGGCGTGCTGCGCAGCTGACGAAGGCCATAGGTATGACCGTAGGGGAAGTCGGGCGCTGCATCGATCCAGCGCCAGCCTTCGGCCTGCACCTTCATCGCCTCCTCGCGCAGGCGCTCGGAGACCATCAGATCGACCAGGCCGACATCCTGCAGCCAGCCGCCGTCGTCGCCCTGGAACAGGTCGCGCATGACGCCGCCGCCCGCCTCGATATAGGCATTGATGTCGATGAACCGGGCGCGCTTGTCGCATGCACGCACCGCGCCTTCGGTCAGCATCCGGCGGATCGCGTATGGCTGGCTGTCGTAGGAGCCCGCGAGCCGTTCAAAGACCTGCTCCTGACGCTCATGGTCGCCATTGACCGTGAACGCCATCAACTGGTCGAGCGTGATTGCGTCCTCGCCATAGGCGTTGAGTATCTTCGGCGACACGCTGGCGAGCTTGAGGCGCTGCTTGACCACCGCCACCGACACGAACTGGTGCGCGGCGATCTCTTCTTCGGACTGGCCCTTCTCGCGGAGCGCCAGAAATGCGCGGAACTGGTCGAGCGGGTGTAGCGGTGCCCGCTGGATGTTCTCGGCAAGGCTGTCTTCCTCGGCATCGCCCTCGGTGCGGATGATGCACGGCACCGGCGCATTACGCGCGAGCTGCTTGCGCTTCACCAGCAGTTCGAGCGCGCGGTAGCGGCGACCACCCGACGGCACCTCGAACATGCCGGTCTCGTTGCCGTCGGCATCGACGACGGCGCGGACAGTGAGCGACTGCAACAGCGTGCGCCGCGCGATATCTTCGGCAAGGTCCTCAATGCCGACACCTGCCTTGATCCGGCGGACGTTGGACTGCGACAGCACCAGCTTGTCGAACGGAATGTCGCGCGAGACGCTGAGCGCGAGCTTGGGATTGGATTTGGGCATGACACTTCTCCGGACGGCCCGGCCGGGAGCCACTCTCCCGGCACCTCGCACCGTCACGGAGCGAAGCGCCGCCCACTTCCTCTGAAGAGAGCGACGCTTCGTCTAGCACTACCGGCGGGAGTCAGGCCGCGACCGCAAACGGATCGACAAGCTTGTGTATCGGTTGGGCACGGCCCATCCACGGCTCGGGGCGGATCGTTCGGACCCAGTCTGCGAAGCTCGGCACGAACCCCAGATCCTCGATGACGTGCTGCTCCCCGATCAGGCGGACGGGCACGACGCGCCCGGTCGATAGCGTCAGCACCGGACCGAAGAAGCGCTCCAGCATGAAGATGCCCTCGGCATGATGGCGCAGCGCGCGGTGGCGGAAGTCGGCAGTGATCGCCTTGGACTCGTCGAACCACTGATGCAGCGGCAGATAGTCCTCAGGCGTCCCGCCCCATTTGCGGACCGACGACAGGGCGTGGTGATAGCAATGTCCCATGATCAGCCTCCTCACCATTGGTGCGCGTAGGATTCGATCGCGGTGTAGCGATCATTGTGGTCGAGGCTGATCGTCCGCGCGGTCACGTCGAAGGTGAAGTCGCCGAACGCGCCATCGTTGTTTTCCCATCCGGCGTGCGTTTGACGCAGCAGATCATAGCAGAGCGTTTCGATCGCTTCGGCTAGTGGTAGCGGCTGCTGGTCGATGGCGTCGTCACCATCACCTCTGCCGGGGGAACCGTAGGGGATGCTGATCTCCGGCAGCATCATTTCGCCTTCTGCTCCGGTAGCCGTCATCGCTTCGATCTGGCCGCTGTCGCCAAAACCGTCGAAGTTGACGACCAGCGTGACGATGCCAGCCGATGCCAGCGTATTGAAGATTGCGGCCTGATTTGCCGGGCGTAGTCTCTCGAACAGCGCGTCACGCGCGGCTTCTTGTGCTAGATGGCGCTGCCAGACAGCTTGGGCGTCGATTGGGGACGCGGAGGGTGAAGCAGGTTCGATCATGACGGTTCTCCGGACAGTCCGGCCAAGAGCCATTCTCCCGACATCTCGGACCGTCACGAAGCGCAGCGCCGCCCTCTTCCTCTGAAGAAGGCGACGCCGCGCACCGACATAGCGATGATAGGCGGAGCTATGCTGCCACCCGGTCGAACAGCTTCTTGGCACGACCCTCCAGATCAAGACGCGCATCCTGCTGGGACTTGCTGCGGGCGAAAGCGGTGATGCCCTGGACGAAGTCGAACACGGACTCCGGTGGGCGGCCTTCCTCGGCCAGTACCGTGTCGATGATCTTGGCGGTCTCTGCCTTTCCGAACCCGCGCTTGCGCAGGAAATCGGTGCGGTCCTCGTCCGTGCGCGCGACAATGCGCTCGCGCGCCTGGCGGATGCCGTTGACGAACGGCGTCGGCGAGGAGTCCGCGAACCGCGTCAGTGCCGGAGCCGCCTCATGCGCAAAGCGGTTGGCGGCGTATTTGCTGTGGCGGATGCTGATCTCTTCGAAGTCTTCGACACCCCACAGGTTGCGGTTTTGGCAAACGGCGCGAAGGTAGAAGCTGGCGATGCCGAGCGTCTTGGCGCCCACCTCACTATTCCAGCAATAGAAGCCCCGGAAATAGAGGTCCGGCGATCCATCGGGCAGTTTGCCCGCTTCGATCGGATTGAGGTCGTCGACCAGGAACAGGAACACGTCGCGGTCGCTCGCATACAGCGTGGTCGTATCGGCGCTGATATCGACCATCGGATTGTAGATGCCCGTCGACCAGTCGAGCACGCCGGGTACTTTCCAGCGCGTATCGCCCGTTCCGTTGCCAGCGATGCGCTGCACGGCGGCAACCAGTTCATGGTCATATATGCGGCCATAGTCGGGACCGGTGACAGCGCGCAATTCCATCCGGCCGTCTTCGGTTTCCAGCGTCTTGATCTGCTCGGCGCGGTGGTTGGTGAGGCCATATTGCAGGTTGATACCTGCCAGCGGTGCCGGAAGCTGCCGCAGATACGCCGCCGGCGCGCCGACCAATGCCGCCAACTGGCCGAAGCTCCAATGCGTTGGGGAAATCGGCTGGTCGGCACCGGGCAGTATCAGGTCAAGCCGTTCGGCATTGTCGCGGCTTGCCTCGACCCGCACGGCGGCGCTCTCGACCGTGCGCGTGCGGCTCCGCTCCGCACGACCCTTCACCGACGCCATCAGGGCATCAAGCGACAAATAGCGCTCGTCTGCGGGACGGCTGAACCATTCCGACGATACTCGCCCAATACGCTGGCCGCGACTGACATCAACCTTGTAGCCACCGCGCTGGTCGGGGCTCGCGTCGAGAACTTGAACTTGTGTCATGACATGTCTCCGCGACGGTCCGGCCGGGAGCCTCTCTCCCGACACTCGAACCGTCACGGCGACAGCCGCCGCCCTCTCCCTCTCTCCTTGACAATGTAATGCGGTTTCCTTACAAGATGGGAGCATAGGGGAGACCGCCATGGCCGCAATGCTCGAAGAGATCAGCACCATCACCGCCAAGGGTCAGACGACCGTTCCGAAGTCGGTCCGCACCGCACTCGGTGTCGATTATGGCGGCAAGATCGCATTCCGGGTCAATGAACGGGGCGTGTCGGTCCATCGCGCGGAGGTCGATAATGAGGACCCGGTGATCGACCGGTTCCTGGCGTTTCTTGCCGATGACATCACCCGGCGGCCCGAAGCGGTCACGGCGCTGACGCCTGCGTTGGTCGAGCGTCTCGCTTTGCTGACCGAAGACGTGAAGGTCGACCTCGAAGCGCCGATCGACGGCGACGTCGATCTGTAATGCTGGAGGTGAACGGATGGCAGCTGTTCGCCCATCCGCTGTTCCTCGATCAGATGGAGAAGCTGGCGGGTGCGGTCGAGAAGGCGCGGAAGAAAGACCCGCGCGGCTGGCGCAAGTCGGCCAACGCGAAGCTGCTCGCGGCCCTGCGGCAGTTGGTGTTCGAGACGATCCCACAGGATCCGACCCGACCGGAGTACCGCCAGGGCGGAACGCTCGGAGATGCACGTAAGCACTGGTTCCGCGCCAAATTCGGGGGCGGGCGGTTCCGGTTGTTCTTTCGCTACAGCAGCAGCGCCAGGGTGATCGTGTTCGCGTGGGTGAACGACGAGAATACCCTGCGGACTTATGGCGCGAAGTCCGATGCCTATGCGGTGTTCCGCAAGATGCTCGATGGCGGCAATCCGCCGGATGACTGGGCGGCACTAATGGCGGGGGCAAGCGATCCTGAAGCCCAGAAGCGTATGGAGGCGGCTACGCCGGAGGCGCCGTGAGCACGTATCTGCGCTACGCTGGCAATCAGGGTTTGCTCGCCTTGATGAAGGGCGACAGCATCGTCCTATGCCTTTGCCACGCAAACGCCGGATCCGCGCGCCGCGCAAATGGTCTCAAGACATTGGCGACCTGCACGATTATGTTCAGGCACCACCGCAACGCGCATGCGTCGGCAAGGCAGATGCAGAAATCACTGTCTCCGATGACTGGACCGATCAGGTTCCGATCAGCGACGCAGAGCTGCGGGTCATCGAAGGGCATTTGCGCAGCGAGCTCGATAATTTGTTCGGTCCGTTGCCGTGAGGTAAGGAGTAGCAAGCCATGACCAGCGCCGCCCGCCGAGCAGATCGGGACGAGGCGTCGGTTGCCACCACCGCACGCGCCGCGCTTTATCTGCGCGTCTCGACCAGCAAACAGGCCGAAAGTGACCTGTCGATCCCCGACCAGCGTCGCCAGATCGAAAGCTATTGCCTGTCACGCGGCTGGGAGGTCGCAGATACATTCGTCGAACCGGGTAACACGGCCACCGATGATCGCCGACCCGCATTCCAGGCAATGATTGAAGCGGCGATGACCAAGCCACCTGCGTTCACAGTGATCGTGGTTCATAGCTTCTCGCGCTTCTTCCGCGATCAGTTCCAGTTCGAGTTCTACGTCCGAAAACTGGCCAAGAACGGGGTCAAGCTTGTCTCGATCACGCAGGATCTGGGTGATGATCCGATGAGCGTGATGATGCGGCAGATCATGACCCTGTTCGACGAGTATCAGTCCAAGGAGAACGGCAAGCACACCCTGCGCGCCATGAACGAAAACGCCCGGCAGGGCTTCTGGAACGGTGCGCGTGCGCCAATCGGCTACCGGATCGTGGCGGCCGGGCAGCGCGGTGCGAAGATCAAGAAGGCGCTGGAGATCGATCCGATCCAGGCGGAGACGGTGCGGCGCATCTATCGCATGGCGCTGAACGGGGTCGAAGATCGCGGGCCTATGGGCCTCAAGGCGATCGCAAGCTGGCTCAACGAGAACAACATTCGCACCCGTGACGGCGGGCGCTGGGGTGTGGGTGCTGTCCACCAGATACTGACTCGCACGACCTATATCGGCCAGCATCGGTTCAACACGCGCGATCACAAGACCCGGCGACCGAAGCCCGAGAGCGAGCACGCGATCATGCAGGTCCCTGCCATCGTCTCCGAGGCAGAGTTCGAGACCGTGCAGCGGTCATTGAAGGCCCGCAGCCCGAAGATGATGCCGCCGATGGCGGTGGGTGGTCCGACGTTGCTTACCGGCATCTGCTTCTGCGCCTGCTGCGGCGGTGCGATGACGCTGCGCACCGGCACCAGCAACACCGGCAAGGAATACCGCTACTACACCTGCGCCACCAAGGCCCGACAGGGCGTGAAGGGCTGCCCCGGCATAACCGTGCCGATGGACCGGCTGAACGATGCGGTAATCGCGCATATCGAGAAGCGGCTGCTTGAACCGACGCGGTTGGAAGCGCTGATGGACCAGATCCTCGAGCGCAGGGACGACTGGGTGGCCCAGCGCCGACTGCACGTTGCCGATCTTGAGCGCCGGGCGACCGAGGCCGAAGCCAAGCTCAAGCGGCTTTACGAAGCGATCGAGAATGGCGTCCTCGATATGAGCGACCCTTCGCTCAAGGACCGCATCGCGGAATTGGCCGCGACCCGGGATCAGGCGCGCGGCGACGCTGACCGTGCGGTGTCGCATATCGAGAGGATCGGGCCGACAATCACGCCGGAAAGCCTTCGGGCGTTTGCGAAGGCGGCCCGGAAGAAGCTGCGCAACAACGACGGATCGTTCGCACGCGATCATATCCGGGCCGTCGCGCAGCGAGTCGAAGTGATCAGCAAGACCGAGGTCCGCATTCGCGGTCAGCGCAGCGAACTGCTCCGAACCTTGACCGCCGCCTCTGGCGTAGAGGCGGCGGTGCTAGGCGTTCGTGGTTTTGAACCGAAATGGTGCACCCGAAGGGATTCGAACCCCTGGCCTCTGCCTTCGGAGGGCAGCGCTCTATCCAGCTGAGCTACGGGTGCTTGCTCGGTGTGCGCGGGCCTTAGCAGTGGTTTTTGGGTGCGGCAAGCGTTCCTGCCGACGAATTGCGGTGCTGTTTACCTGCCTTGCAATATCGCGCCATCGCCGCCATATGCGCGGCGGGAGTCGGGCGGACGTAGCTTTCGCCAACCCGGTCAGGTCCGGAAGGAAGCAGCCGTAACGAATTTCGCTGCGGGTTGTTCCGGCTCCCACCCCTTTCTTCTATCGCAATTTGCGGTCGCAGGTCTAAGACGGCGGCATGAGCGACTCCGCTGACAATGACATGCCGATGATGGGGCTGGGGCTGGACGAACCGGCGCCGCTGCCGGTCAGGGCGTCGGCGAACGGGGCGTACCGCGTTCTCGCGCGCAAATATCGTCCGCAAACCTTTGCCGAGCTGATTGGGCAGGATGCGATGGTGCGCACGCTCGCCAACGCCATCGCGCGCGACCGGTTGGCCCATGCTTTCCTGATGACCGGGGTGCGCGGGGTTGGCAAAACGTCGACGGCGCGGCTGATTGCCAAGGCGCTTAACTGCATCGGGCCGGACGGGAAGGGCGGGCCGACCATTGACCCGTGCGGAGTATGCGAACCATGCCGCGCGATCGCCGAGGGCCGGCATATCGACGTGATCGAAATGGACGCGGCGTCGAACACCGGCGTCGACGATGTGCGCGAGATTATCGAAGCTGTGCGCTATGCGGCAGTGTCCGCGCGTTATAAAATCTATATCGTCGATGAAGTGCACATGCTTTCCAAAAACGCATTCAATGCATTGCTGAAGACACTGGAAGAACCCCCGCCGCATGTGAAGTTCCTGTTCGCCACCACCGAGGTGCAGAAGGTGCCGGTGACCGTGCTGTCGCGGTGCCAGCGGTTCGATCTGCGCCGGATTACCCCGGCGATGCTGTTCGACCATTTTACCGCCGTGCTGGCGAAAGAAGGGGTGGCAGCCGACCCGCCCGCCATCTGGCTGATCGCCAATGCGGCCGAAGGGTCGGTGCGTGACGGGCTGTCAATCCTGGATCAGGCGATTGCCCATGCCGACCTTGACGGCGGCGGACGGGTGACGGCGGATCAGGTGCGTTCCATGCTGGGCCTGTCCGACCGGTCGGGGATATTCACGCTGCTCGGCGCGGTGCTGGCGGGCGATGCGGCGGCGGCGGTCGATCAGGCGCGCCAGCATTATGCGCTGGGGATAGAACCCATCGCGCTGGTGCGCGGGATGATGGATCTGGTCCACGCAGTGACGCTGGCCAAGGTTGCGCGGCACGAGGAAGCCGCCATGGCCGAGGAAGACCGCGCGCGCATGGCCGACTGGGCCGAACGGCTCAGCCATGCGCAGCTGCACCGCCTGTGGCAATTGCTGACCAAGGGTCATGACGAGGTGCTGCGCGCCAACACGCCGGTTGATCATCTTGAAATGCTGTTGCTGCGCATCATCTACGCCGCGTCCATGCCCGATCCGGGCGAGCTGGCGCGATTGCTGGAACGCGGCGTTGTGGCTGCGCCGGTTGTACCTGCCATATCTTCGCCGGCACCTGCCGAAGCCGCGCCAGTGGACGCCGTCGCCATTCATGCGATGATCGAGAAGGCGCAGCGCCACCGGCTAGCGGTGCAGTTTCACGATCACGCGCGCGTCGTGGCGGTTGGCGAGAATATGGTCACTCTGACCCGCACTCCGGGTTTCGACGATGTGGCCGCCCGCGAACTTGCCGATACGCTGCACACCGCGACCGGCCAGCGCTGGCTTGTCGAACTGGTCGAGACGGCTGGTGCGCCCAGCTTGGGCGAGGTTGCTTCTGCTGCTGCGCGCGATGCCGATGCGGCTGTCCGTGACCTGCCCGTGGTAAAGGCTGCATTCGCTGCCTTTCCCGATGCCCGCATTCTCCCCCCCGAAGCACAGCAACACAGGAAAGCATCATGAAATCGCTCGAAGAAATGATGAAGGCGGCGCAGCAGGCTGCCGCCACCGTTCAAGCGCAAATGGCCGAGGCGCAGGCAAAACTCGATAATGTCGAAGTAGAGGGCGTGTCGGGGGGCGGCTTGGTCCGCATCCGTGCTTCCGCCAAAGGACGGATTATAGGGATCGTCATCGACGACAGCCTGATGGCGGTGAGCGAAAAGCAGATGCTCGAAGACCTGCTGGCCGCCGCCTTTAACGACGCGCGGGAAAAGGCCGATGCCGCGAGCAATGCCGAACTGTCGAACGTGACATCGGGGCTGCAACTGCCGCCGGGGTTCAATCTGCCGTTTTGATCGGGGAGTTATAGTAAAAACCCATTTTTCTTCTTAACCGCTCGCCCTTCGGCAAGCTCGGGGCAAACGGTTTGTGGTAGCAATAGACGCGTTTCAGCCCATCTTGCTCGAACGGTTGAAGCATGGTCATTAAACGCCATATTAGCTTCAACCGAGTTAGGAATTGCGCGCGAGTGATGAGTCCCGCGCGCCCAGGAGCAAACGTTGAACCAGACCTATCCCCTGTTGCCACTGCGCGACATCGTCGTTTTTCCGCAGATGATTGTACCTTTGTTCGTTGGGCGTGATCGTTCCGTTGCTGCGCTGGAAGCGGCGATGGAAGGAAACAAGGAAATCTTCCTTGTTGCTCAGCTTGACCCGGGCGAGGATGATCCGGCGCGCGATGACCTGTATGACATGGGCGTCATCGCCACCGTTCTGCAATTGCTGAAGTTGCCCGACGGCACCGTGCGGGTGCTGGTCGAGGGCAAGCAGCGCGCGCGATTGACCGACCTTGACACGTCCAGCGACGCCGTTCTGGCGACAATCGCCATCGTTGAGGAAGAAGCCGACAATAGCAAGCAGACCGCAGCGCTGATGCGTTCCGTGCTCGATCAGTTTGAAAATTATGCCAAGCTCAACAAGAAAATGCCGTCTGAGACAGCCGTGCAGCTGTCGCAGATCGACGATGCGGCGCGCCTTGCCGATGCCGTTGCCGGAAATCTGAATATCAAGGTGGCCGATAAACAGGCGCTGCTGATCGAACCCATGGCGTCAAAGCGGCTGGAGATGGTGTTCGCCTTCATGGAAGGCGAATTGGGCGTGCTGCAGGTCGAGAAGAAAATTCGCGGCCGCGTGAAGCGTCAGATGGAGAAGAGCCAGCGCGAATATTATCTCAACGAACAGTTGAAGGCCATTCAGCGCGAGCTGGGCAACGATGGCGGCGAGGGCAGTGACGATCTGGCCGAGCTTCAGGAAAAAATCGCCACGCTGAAACTTTCAAAGGAAGCCAAGGCAAAGGCTGAGGGCGAGCTTAAGAAGCTGCGCGCAATGGCTCCGATGTCGGCTGAGGCGACGGTGGTGCGCAACTATCTCGACACTCTGCTGGGCCTGCCATGGGGCAAGAAGTCCAAGCTTAAAAAGGACATTGCGGCGGCACAGGCGGTGCTCGACGCCGATCATTATGCGCTCGACAAGGTCAAGGACCGTATCGTTGAGTATCTTGCGGTCCAGGCGCGCACCAACAAGCTGAAAGGCCCGATCCTGTGCCTCGTCGGCCCGCCGGGTGTGGGCAAGACATCGCTTGGACGCAGCATCGCGAAGGCGACCGGGCGCGCCTTCATCCGCCAGTCGCTGGGCGGGGTGCGCGACGAAGCGGAAATCCGTGGCCATCGCCGCACCTACATCGGCTCGCTGCCCGGCAAGATCGCGACGAACCTGAAAAAGGCGGGCGCGATGAA
>ERZ1066121.690-NODE-690-length-29127-cov-9.406474_pt1 | contig 29127 bp, 20 predicted proteins | sample MGYA00382768_ERZ1066121 | MGnify/ENA primary metagenome ERZ1066121 (study PRJEB33369, sample SAMEA5778351) | biofilm metagenome | biome: Industrial cooling water; feature: Water cooling tower basin; material: Biofilm | place: United Arab Emirates | collected...
CGTGTCGGAGCCGGGGCGGGCGCCGGCGCCGGATACATCACGGCACCCGCCGGATAGGCGCCGGCCGGATAGCCGTAGGCTGGCGGGGGATACGCCGGGGGATACCCCCCTGGCGGATACCCCGGCTGGTAGCCGTAGGCAGGCGCCGGGTACGCCCCCGGCGGATACCCCAGCTCGGCCGGGCTCACGTACCCCTGCCGCAGACTTGGCGCGCCCGCGGCGAGCGCGAGGTCGGCCCGCAACGCCTGCTCCATGGCCGCGTCTCGGCCACCGTCGCAGGCCATCAGCGCGACCGCGGCAAGCGCGAGCCCCGCCATGTGCCACGGACGAGGACCCATCGAACCAGCCCGCCCCTGCTGCGTTGTCATCACCGACATGGTACCCTCCTGCCTGGGAAGAAGACGTAGCCCGCACCAACCGTTGCCCTCCCCCAGTGCACCCACCGTGCCACGCGCTCCGGTGGTGCGCTGCATCACGCCTCGCCCCGCACGACGGTCCGACGGCCGCGGAAACGCCAGGCACGTCACCACCCGTTGTCCTGCGGGCGACGCACGCCGTGTCCCGCGCGGAGGACGCCCTCGCGTCAACGTCCGCCTCGCCAATCGGGTATCTTTCTCGTCGTCCGCCGCGATCACGCGGCGACCCTTCTCGCTTCTTCTCGGAGCTCCTGTCATGTCGCTGAGCTTGTCGGCGCGTCGCGCCACTGTCTCGTCGTTCCTCGCGGCCGCCGCGCTCGTGGTGGCACCGGCGATCATCACGTCGTCGGCCACCACGCTGCACGCGCAGGCGGCGCCCGCGTCCATGCTGGCCGCCGGCACCATGGCCCCCGACTTCACGCTCGTCACGGTCACGAAGGACGGCCGCACCTCGAAGCCGTTCACGCTCAGCGAGCACCGCGGGGAGACCATCGTGCTCGCGTTCTTCCCCAAGGCGCGCACGAGCGGCTGCACGGCGCAGATGCACACGTACCGCGACAAGTACGAGCAGCTCTTCCGCAACGGCCAGAAGGTGCGCCTGATCGGCATCAGCACCGACACCGACGCCGACCTCATTTCGTGGGCGAAGGACGACGGCTTCCAGTTCCTCTTCGGCGCTGATACCGACCGCAAGGTGGGTGCGCTGTACGGTGCGGCGCGTGAAGGCGCGTTCCACAATCGGTTCCTCTACGTGATCGGCCCCGATGGCAAGATCTCGTACGCCACGAGCTTCCGTCCGCTCGCGCAGGAAGCGTACGACGCGCTCGACGCCGAGATCCGCAAGGTCGCGCGTTGACCCTGCCGCCGGCGCACGCGCTGCTTCGTCGCTGCTACGACGCAGCCGTTGCGGGTGTGTCGCCGGCGCCGCGCACGCGTGAGCACACGGCAGCGTGGCTCGCGCGTCGCGCCTCTGCGGCGCCAGTGCACATCCTGGCACTCGGCAAGGCCGCGGTTGCAATGACCGACGGCGCCGTCGCGGCGCTGCACGACGCGGGGCAACAACCCGCCGGTGGACTCGTGATCGCGGCGCACCACCCGGCTACGGTGCCCGCGTGGTCGGCGCACTTGCCGATCAAGGTGGGCGATCATCCCATCCCCGACATCGGCTCCCTCGCCGCCGCCGATGCAATAGCGGCCGCGATTGCCCAGGTGGACGCCGGTGATGATGTGCTCGTGCTGCTCTCGGGGGGCACGACCGCGCTCTGCGCCGCACCGTGTGCCGAACTGAGTGCCGCCGTCGGCCATCCCGCCGATGCACAACGCACCATTGCCGACGCGGTCGCGTCCATGCTCGCGCGAGGGCTCGCGATTCACGAAATGAACGCGATCCGCCGTCGTCTGCTCCGCTGGGGTGGTGGCCGACTCGCCACCGCACTCGCCGCGCGTGGCGTGCGCGACATCACGGTGTTCGCGATCTCCGATGTGATCGGCGATGATGCCTCGGTGATCGGCTCGGGTCCGTGCACACCCGATCCGTACACCGCCGATGACGTGCTTGCGCTCTGCGACGCGTACGGACTGCGTGCACAGCTCGACGCGCCGCTGCTGCGCGCGTTGGGGCTCGCCGGCAGTGGCGCGGCCCTCATCACGCCGCCGCCTGCCTCACACCCCGCGTTCGTACGCGTGTCGCACACCGTGATTGCGCGCAACACCGATGCCTGCGAAGCAGCGGCGAATGCCGCACGCCGCGACGGCGTGCGACAGGTCGTGATCGCCGACGAAGTGCTCGAAGGCGACGCGGCGGCCCTCGGCGTGGCGATTGCGCGTGTCGCACTGCGACACGCCATCAACGAGCCCGACGAGTGGCTGCTCGTGTGGGGAGGTGAGCCGACGGTGGTGCTCACCGATGACGAGGACGACGAAGACGCGCTGTCCGCTGTCGTAGCCGACGCGCCCGATGAACCACCGCTCGGTGGCCGCATGCAGGCGCTGGCGCTCGCCGCCGCCCTCGCGCTCCAGAGCGCCGAAGCACTCGTGCCATTCGATGCGATGGACGACGCCGCGACGCACGCGGCGCGGCTCACCATCCTCGCCGCCGGCACCGACGGGCGTGATGGGCCGACGGACGCGGCCGGCGCGATCGTGGACGCGGTCACCGTCCCGCTGGTACACCGGGCGGGTCGTGACGCCGATGTGTACCTGCAGCGGCATCGCAGCTACCATGCGTTGCACGCGGCCGACGCCTTGCTGCACACCGGACCGTCGGGCACCAACGTCATGGACCTCGTACTCGTGCACCTGCGCGCGCTGTGACCCCATCGCCTCGCTCCCGCGCGTCGTCCGCAACACCGTCGGCCGACGTTGCTGCGGCAGACGCCACCTCGGCACCAGCTGAGCCGACACCAGACTTCGTCGACGCCGACAACGACGAGGCCTATCGCCGTCGTCCTCGGCAGTCACGCGGGCAGCGACGGGTCGATCTGCTGCTCGACGCGGCCGCCGAGGTCATCGCCGAGCAAGGCTTGCAGGCGGCGACCGCCGAAGCCATTGCGCAACGAGCGCATACGGCCAAGGGCTCGCTGTATCAGTTCTTCCCCAATCGCGACGCCGTCGTGGCCGCGCTCGCGCTGCGCTACGCCGACGAAATGCGGGCGGTGCACGAGCGCGCCTTTGCCACCGATCCGCGTGGGTTGTCGCTGGAGCGCCTCATCGATCGCATCGTGCGACCGCTCGCGGTGTTTCACGACCAACATCCGGCGTTCCGGCGCGTGTTCGCCACGATCGACGCGCCGCCCGACTCGACGGGCAGCGCACCGCTGCGTCTGCGCGCGCAGCTCTTCGATTCGTTTGTCGATCGTCTCGATCTGCTCTTTCTCGCGCGCAACCCGGCGCTGGGCACGCGCGAACGTCGTCGTGCGGCGATGATCTGCGCCTCGATCGGCCAGGCGCTGCTGGCGCGGCGCGCCCGCGCGACCGCGAGCGAGAAGAAGCCCATTCTGGACGAGCTGCGGCGCGTGCTGGTGGCCTATCTCACGCCGCTGCTGGAACCGACCGGCCACTGAGCGAACGTCGGCCGCCGCAGAACGATCGGCGCGCCCTACCCCCGAGGGGCCTTCGTCGCGAAATTGCAGGATTGCGACGTACCGATCGCGCGTGCGATCGGTCGGTGCCCGGCGGCGCGGCCGCCCGGGTCGGCCTCAGCCCCGTTCCGTCATGTCTTCCCGCATCGTCTCGGTCGGCCTGATCCAGGAGACCGCGAGCGACGACCTCGCCGCCAATCTCGAACGCACCATCGGCAAGGTGCGCGAGGCCGCGGCGCGTGGCGCGCAGATCATCTCGCTCCAGGAGCTCTTCAACGCGCCGTACTTCTGCAAGTCGCTGCGCATCGAGCGCTTCGACATCGCGGAACCGATCGCGGGCCCGACCGTCGAGCGCCTCCAGGCGCTCGCGCAGGAGCTGGCGATCGTGCTCATCGTGCCCATCTACGAGAAGCAGGCCCCCGGACTTTATCGCAACTCGGCCGCCGTGATCGACGCCGACGGCGCGCTGCTGGGCACCTATCGCAAGATGCACATTCCGCACGATCCGCTCTTCGAGGAGAAGTACTACTTCGCACCGGGCGACGTGACCGGCGACGAGCGCACCGCGCGTCACCCCGGCATCAACGGCTTCCGCATGTGGCGTACGAAGTACGCCGACATCGGCGTGCTCATCTGCTGGGATCAGTGGTACCCCGAGGGAGCGCGCATCACGGCGCTGCTCGGCGCGCAGATCCTGTTCTACCCCACGGCTATCGGCTGGCATCCGGCCGAGAAGGCCACCTTCGGCACGGCGCAGGTGGAGGCGTGGCGGACCATGCAGCGCGCACACGCGATCGCCAACGGCGTGTTCGTGGCTTCGCCCAATCGCGTGGGCCATGAACCCGAAGCCGGCACCGATGGCATCGAGTTCTTCGGCCAGTCGTTCATTGCTGATCCGTTCGGTCGCTATCTCGCGCAGGCGGGCACCGAGCCGGAGGTGCTGGTGGCGGCGTGCGACCTCGGGCTCATCGAGGAGACGCGTCGCAACTGGCCCTTCCTGCGCGATCGCCGCATCGACGCGTACGGCCCCATTCTCAATCGCTGGCTGGGCGCGTGAGCGATCGTGTGCACACGGGTCCGTTCCGCATGCCGGCGGAATGGGAGCGGCACGACGCGACCTGGATCGCGTGGCCGCATCACGAGCCGGACTGGCCCGGCAAGTTCGAGCCCATTCCGTGGGTGTACGCCGAAATCGTGCGTGCACTCGCCGGCAGTGAGCGGGTCGAGATCGTCTGTCACAACGAGGTGGTGCGCGAAGACGCCGTCGCCTGTCTGAGCATGCATGCGGTCCCGTCCGACGCGTACCGCCTGCACGTGGCAGCCACCGATCGCGTGTGGCTGCGCGACAGCGGCCCGACCGGCGTGCACACGCCAGACGGCCGTGTCACGCTCATGCGCTGGGACTTCACCGCGTGGGCCAAGTACGACAACTACGCGCACGATCGTCGCATCCCCGAGCTGGTGGCGAACGTGACGCAGCTGCCCATGCAGCAGGCCATGCGCCCGGATGGCGCCGGCCCGCTCGTCCTCGAAGGCGGCGGCATCGAGACCGACGGGCTCGGCACGATGCTCGTGACCGAGGAGTGGCTGCTGAGCGACGTGCAGGTACGCAACCCGGGACTCACGCGCGCCGACTACGAGCGCGCCTTCGCCGAGACGCTGGGCATCACGCACACCATCTGGCTGGGCGAAGGGTGCGTGGGTGACGATACGCACGGCCACGTGGACGACATCGCGCGCTTTGTCGCCCCCGGCGTCGTGGTGCTCGCGCACGAGGAAGACCCCGCCGACGAGAATCACGCGCGCTCGCTCGACAACCTGCATCGCTTGCAGCGCGCACGTGACGCCCGCGGCGAAGCACTGCGCGTGATCACGCTGCCGTATCCGCGCGCCGTCATCATGGACGACACGCGACTGCCCGCGAGCTACGCCAACTTCTACATCGCCAACGACGTGGTCATCGTCCCCACGTTCAACGATGCGAACGATCGGCGGGCGCTCAACATCCTTGCCGACTGCTTCCCTACGCGCCGCATCGTGGGCGTGCATGCCGTCGATCTCGTCTGGGGGCTCGGCACGTTGCACTGCCTGTCGCAGCAGCAACCGGCGGCACGCTCCGCATGAGTGAGCCGATGGTGATGGATGCACGGTTCGAGCAGGGGCTCGCACGCTTCATCGGGCCGCGCTGGGAGACGTATCGTCGCAAGTTCGCGCCCTTCTTTGCGGAGCCGTCCTTCACGCCCACGTGGAACTGGGCGGCGGCGCTCGGCACCGAGTTCTGGTTTCTCTACCGCAAGATGTACCTGTGGTTTGCGGTGTTCTTCTTCGTGCCCACGATGGTCATCCAGTGGCTGTGGGGCGGTGAGATCAACCTCGAAGCGGTGACGGCACCCGAGAATACGCAGCTGCGGCTCATCATCGTGGGCGTGCAGATCTCGTCGCGGCTCGCGGCGGGAGGGATCGCGAACTGGCTACTCTTCCGGCGCGCCGTCACGGCCGTGCGCGTGGTGGAAGCGCAACCCATCCCCGAGCCCGACCGACAGCGCTTCCTCGAGCGGCTCGGTGGTACCAATCGCACGTTCACCTTCATGCTGCTCGGGGTCTTCGTCCTGCTCACCCTCCTGCAGGTGATCGGCGCCGCCCTGCCCTGACGCACCTGGTCCGGGATCGGAGCGCGGGCTCAAGCGGCGGCCCCTTCCCGCCGACACTCTCGACACATCGCCTACCGTGTCGCTTCCCGCCATGACGCTCGCCTCGACTGCCCTGTCCGTCCGCACCGGCGCCTCCGTATCCACCGACCCGCGCGTCGCCGCGCAGGAACTCTTCGCCGCGCTCGAGCAGCCGGACATCAAGCTCGCGATCTTCTACTGCGCCACCTCGCATGATCTGCCGGCGCTGGCCGACGCGCTCCGCGAGCGCTTCGGCGACACGCCGCTCATCGGATGCACCACGGCGGGCGAGATCACGCCGCTCGGCTATCTCGACGGCACGATCACCGGCTTCAGTCTTGCCGGTGACCAGGTGGATGTCGCCACGCTCGCCATTCCGCTCGATCCGTTCGAGACGGCCCGCACCGCCGACGCGGTCCACGCCATCGCGCACAGTAGCGGACCGGCCGGCGCGCGTCCCGCGCACGGATTCGGCTTCCTCCTGATCGACGGGCTCGCCATGCTCGAGGAGCAGGTCGTGAGTTGCGTGCACCAGCACCTGGGCGGACTCGATCTCATCGGCGGCTCGGCAGCCGACGACACACGCTTCGAGAATGCGTGGCTCTACTGGGAGGGGCGGTTCCAGCAGCAGCTCGCCGTTCTCACGGTCGTACGCACGCCGCTCCCGTTCATGACGTTCCGGACACACCACTTCGAACCCACGGGGAAGCGGTTGGTGGTCACGGGGGCCAACCCGGCGCAGCGCAGCGTACACGAAATCGAGGGCCGTCCGGCGGTCGAGGCGTACGCCGAGGCAGTCGGCATCCCGGTCGAGTCGTTGTCCACCGAAGTGTTCTCGAAGCATCCGGTGATGGTACGCGTCGGTGGGCAGTACTTCGTTCGCTCCATCGGCAAGCTCAACGACGATCGCAGTCTGCAGTTCTACTGCGCGATCGACGAAGGCATCGTGCTCACGATGGCGCGCGAACTCGATCTGGTGCAGAATCTCGAGGAGACCTTCGCCACGGTGCGCGCGGCCATCGGCGATCCGGTGCTCGTGCTGGGTTGCGATTGCATGCTCCGCCGCGTGGCGACCGACGTCTCCGGCACGCGAGCACGCGTCGGCGAAATCTTCCGTCGCCACAACGTGATCGGCCTCGCCACGTACGGAGAGCAGTTCAACGCCATGCACGTCAACCAGACGTTCACCGGCATCGCCTTCGGCGCACCGCAGTGACCGCGACGTCCGACGTCGGAACGCCGTCCGCAGAGGCGCACCTGCAGGCCGAGGTGCTGGCGCTCCGCGCGCGCATCGAGCAGCTCGAGAAGGTCAATCAGGTGCTGATGGACCGCGTCGAACGCGCGACCGATGAGCAGGGATCGTCCTTCTCACTCTTCCAGACGGCCATCGCGCTCGAGCGGCAGGTGCGTGAGCGTACGAACGCGCTCGAAGAGGCACGCGAGCGCCTCGAGCACACCAATCGCGAGCTGATGGCGTCGAACGCCGCGGCGCTCGAGGCCAACCGGGCCAAGTCGGCGTTTCTCGCCGCCATGAGCCACGAAGTTCGCACGCCGATGAACGGCGTGGTGGGCATGACGGAACTGCTGCTCACCACCGCGCTCGACGACGGACAACGACAGTCCACGCTCACGATTCAACGCTCGGCGCTGTCGCTGCTGCGCATTCTGAACGACATCCTCGACTTCTCGAAGATCGAGGCCGGTCAGCTGGCCATGGAGCGTGCCCCGTTCGACGTGCGGCAGGCAATCGACGAGACCCTGCAGCTCCTGCGACCGCAGGCCGAGCAGCGCGGATTGTCACTGCGCGTGGAGTGGTCACCAGCGGTGCCGAACGCACTCGTGGGTGACGCGGTGCGATTCCGACAGCTCATCACCAACCTGGTCGGCAACGCCATCAAGTTCACACCGACCGGCCGGATCACGGTGCACGTCACCCGCACCGCCGATCCGGAACGGCTGCACGTCGAAGTCGAGGACACCGGCATCGGCATCGCCGCTGACACGCTGCCACGTCTCTTCGAACCCTTCCTGCAGGCCGACGACACGACGACGCGACGCTTCGGTGGCACCGGACTCGGGCTCGCCATCGTGCGCCGACTCTGCGAACTGATGGGCGGCAGCTGCGGCGCGCGCAGCACCGAAGGAGCGGGGTCGACGTTCTGGTTTGCGCTGCCCCTGGAACTGCCAGCCGTACCGGTGGCGCTGCCTGTGATGCGCGACCTGCCCGCCCCTTCCTCGGCGGCGCGCGCGCCGCTCAATGTCCTCGTGGCCGAAGACGATGCGATCAATCGCGCCGTCTGTCGCGGATTCCTGCGCACCCTCGGACACCAGTGCACACTGGTCGAGAACGGCGTGGAAGCGGTAGCCGCCCTCCATCGTGAGCACGCCTTCGATCTCGTCATCATGGACTGGCAGATGCCGGAACTCGACGGGCTCGAGGCGACGCGACGGGTGCGTCAGTCGGAGATTGGCAGTAGTCGTCGCGTTCCGATTCTCGCGCTCACGGCCAACGCGCTGGTCGGGGATCGCGAGCGCTGTCTCGACGCGGGCATGGACGACTTTCTCAGCAAGCCGTTCCAGTTGCAGGATCTTGACGCGCTGCTGGAGCGCTGGCGCCCCGCTTCGCGTCGAGATATGCCGTGAGCGCGGCGCAGGCCGCCACGTAGGCGGACTCCACGGCGGCGATCGTCGCCTCGTCTGCGAGCGCGTATTGCTCGCGCGCACGCGTTTCGATGTCGCGCGCGAGCGTCATCACGTCGACGGCTCCCACCAGCCCACTCGCCGACTTGAGCGTATGCGCCGTGGTGCCAAGTCGCTCGACATCACCAGCTGACCACGCCGAACGCAATCCAGCGACGAGCGCCGAGCTGTCCGAGTGATACAGTCGAATCAATTCGCCGACGAGACTGCCATCTTCGTCGATCTGCGCGAGACTGTCGAGCGCGACGGGGTCGAACACCATGGGGAGGCGGCGGAGCGTGGGGAGGCGCGGTCCGCGAAAGCTGCTGTCATCGCGCGCTCGGGGCAACCCGACGGGGGCGTGACGCTTTGGTGCGCCGACCGCGTCAGCTCAGACGAATCAACGCCTCCGCGATGCGGCCCACGCCACCGCGCATCGGATCACATACGGGGACGCCAAGTTCGGCCTCGGTGCGCAATGCATACTCGCCCCAACGATCGTCGTCGAGCGACGAGGAGTTGATGCTCACCCCCACACAGCGCGTCGCGCGATTGGTGACGCGCGCGGCGACGGTGTACTGCGCGATCGCGTCATCAAGCGCGGGAATGGTCGCGTCGGGAAACATCTCGATGGTCGTTCGCGACGGATCATGGCAAAGCACGAAGGCGTCGGGCTGCGATCCGTGCAGTAAACCGAGCGTTACGCCCGCGTAGGCGGGGTGAAATAGCGAACCTTGCCCTTCGATCACGTCCCAGTGATCCGCGGCATTGTCAGGCGAGAGCACCTCGGCCGCGCCCGCGATGAAATCCGCCACGACGGCATCGATCGCGATCCCTTCACCGGCGATCATGATGCCGGTCTGTCCGGTCGCCCGAAACGTCGCGTGTGCACCGCGCGCCCGCAGCGCCTGGGTCAGCGCGAGCGCTGTGTACTTCTTGCCAAGCGCGCAGTCAGTGCCGACCGTGGCCACACGACGGCCGGTGCGCTTACGACCCGTCGCAGCAGGAAAGCGCCGATCACTGTGACGCACATCGTGCAAGGCGACGCCCCGGTGTCTCGCCGCGTCGACCAGCTCCGAAAAACTGGTCAGGCGCGTGTGCATCCCACTTACCACGTCGAGTCCCGCATCGATAGCACGTCGCAGGTCGGGAAGCCATTGTGGCGGCAACGTCCCACCAACCGACGCTATGCCGATGACCAGACTGCCCGCACCGCGCGTGGCGGCGTCCTCCGGCGTCAAGCGCGGCACCCCAACGGTCACAGGGCTGGTGGGCAGCGACCACTCTCCGACCACATCTTGGCCGCACCAATCCCGCAGCCCGCGCGCCGTCTTCGCGTCAGTCGCTTGGCCAGCGTCACCGAGGTACAGCAGATAGGGCTTTCGAAGGTGGTGCATGGCGATCGAAGACAGGACGCACGCGCGAAGTCCCGCTTGACGCTGGACGCGCGTCAGCGCTCGCCGCGTACCGTGAACAGCGACGACGTGCTGTCGACCATCCCGTCCCGTCGCAGCACGACCGTCAAACGATACTCCCCCGGCGGCACTTCCGGCCAGTTGAACTGAATCGCACGCCCCGGCAATCCGTCGGGGCGCCCCGCGTCGCGAAACCCGATGGCGACCGGGGTCATCGCGCGCGACAGCCGCAGCGCGTTGGTGATGCGCTGGCCGAAACTCGAACTGGTGCGCGTGGCGCGCACGGTCACCTGCAGCGGCTGCTGCGGATTGACCGGCACGTACGTTTCCCAGTACAGACCGAAGGCGCGACCGGGCTCGATGTCGTTGCTCCCCCAGGCGCGCGAGGCGACACTCTCGAGCGTCGGTGCCGGTCCCGCATCGCCGCCCGACAGCAGCAGCATGTCGCTCACACGCACATCGCTGCTGAGCGGCTGCACGGCGGCGCGCACCCGAGCGGTGCGTCGCGCGCTCGCGCCGAGCACTTCGAGACTGAGCAGGCGAGGCGTGACCCCAACGGTGCCGATGATCGCACCCGCCGCGGCGGCGCTGTCGCGCATCGTTTCACCCACGAGACGCGCGGAATCGTCGGCCATGAACAGCGCGACCCGGTACGGCCCCGCGCCCATGCGCTGCGTTCGCGTCAGACGCCACGCACTCGCGACCACGGTCGAATCGCCGCGACGAAAGCGCGCAAACTGATGCGGCAGCGCCGAGAACCCGGTCGCGTAGCGCGGCGCGTAGCGCATGCGGGCGTCCTTGCGGTCGGGCTCCCAATCCCTGGCCGTCGCGCCGAGCGGATTGCGAATGGCTTCCGGCGTGGGCATGAAGTCGTAGCTCGGCGTCGGCTCGTGTCCGATGATGCTCGGCAGGCGCGGATCGAGCGCCCCCGCCGTCTGCATCGACCACGCAGTGGGCCACCCATAGCGCACCTGCATGGCCGGAATGGCGTCGCCGAACGACATGTCGTACGGAATGCGCCCCTGCCCGTGCACGATCGAGATGATGTGGCGCGCGAAGAGTTCGTTGCGCAGATCGTTCGAGGGAAGCATCCAGAGCGGTTGGGCCAGCCGCAGAATGCGATCGTTGGCGGGACCGCGCGCGGCGCACGACGCGGCGCCGTACGCTTCGTGCATGGTCGTCGGGAGCCACGGCCGCAGATCGGTCCACGCGCACCGCATGCTGTCGGGCATGGCCGCGAGGGCCCGATCGAACGCGGCCGTCGCGTTCACGTGCTCGCTCGACGCATGCAGGGCGAGTCCGCGCAGCGCATCGCACCACCACGCCGTGCCACCACATTCCCGTGCGGCTTGCACCGCAATGTGCGGCTTCTGCTGCTCGAGCGCGTAGCGCACCCGCATGCCGTGCACCCAGTCATCACCCGGATCGGCCTTCGCGGCCGCTTCCATCGTTTCGAGCAGCCGTTCACGCTCGATGATGAGATCGGTGCGTTCGGCTGGAGGCGGCACGTCGCCGTTGTTGTTCCAGTAGCACAACGTGCCGATCTGGACTTCGCACGTGGCAGCACCACCGCCGTTGTAGAAGCGCAGGCCGGCGCGGCGATTGCGCTCGAACGCGTCCTGCGCGGCGCGTGCGGCCGATCCCTCGGCGGTCACGCGTCGCGCGACGCCCGTCGCGCTGCGCGTGTTATCGATGCGCACGCTGTCCGCCGGTGGCACCTGCGTTGCGGCCCCCGCCTGCGCCTGCGCGAGTGATGCGCGCGAGCCGAGCAGCAGAAGGGCAGCGCACGTCAGCGCGGCAGTGCGCACGGGCCGTGCGGTGCGAACAGACGGAAAGCCACGGAGCAGCGAGGACAACGCGGACATGAGCGAGGAACGAGGTGGGACAGGGCCATGCGGTCCGCCGCCTCGCGATCGAGACGGCGCGGACCCGGCCGATGCCAAGCTAACTCCCACCGCTAGAAGGTGAGTTTCAGCCCGGCGCTCAGCGCCCAGTTGTGGGTCAGGTCGCTGCGGCGCCCGAGGCCGATGGCCTCCTGCGTGTCGAAGCGCCCGATGTAGTCCTTGGCCTGCACGCGCAGCGCGACCTGCCGCGACATGCCGACATCCACCCCTACCCCGCCGGTGTACACGAGGTTCGTACTCTGCAGGTTGAGGAAGCGATTGCTGATGTTGTTCGTCATGCCGCCCACGCCCGCCGAGACGAACGGCGCGAGGCCCCGCCGGCCGCCGGAGAGCCCGCCAAGCTCCAGCCCGGCGTCATACAGCCAGAGTTCGTTCCGCCCCACGTTGACGCCGCCGAGCACCGGCAGCCCCACGCGCACGTCGGCGTTCGCGTAGCCCAGGCTACCCGTCAGCGAGAGGCCGGCCACGAGCGGGATGGAGAGCTGGGCACCAACCACCGGCGCATTGACCGTCGAGAGGTTGGTGCCGATGGGCCCGTCGAGATAGTTGCCGGTGACCAGATACCCGGCCCACGGGGTGACGGAGCCTCCCTGCCCCAGCGACTGGGCGCTGAGCGCGAGTGGCAGTGCGAGCGGGACGGCGGCGAATGTGAACAGGCGACGAACACGACGGAGCAGCATGCAACACCTCGGTGAAGGGGACGCTGCCGAGACGTCGCACGACGTGGGCCACGGGGACCGTGTTCCTCGCGGTGCGCCAACTGCTTGTCAGGCCGTCACTTCCGTTCGGACCGCCGGCCAACGCCGACGGCGATTGTCCCCTCCAGAGGACAAAGAGCAGACCCGCGCCGTGCGCGGCGCTCCGTGACGCCGCGCACAGGGGTCCACTTCAGCGTGGAGGCGGCGCGCTGTCTCCATCGGCCGCGCGCAGTTCCACGGGAATGATGGTCCGTCGCAGCCGGAGATTGAGCATCTCCACCGCGACCGAGAAGGCCATCGCGAAGTAGGTGTACCCCTTCGGGATGTGCTGCCCCATGGCCTCCGCCACGAGGTTCGTGCCGATGAGCACGAGGAACGCGAGCGCCAGCATCTTCACGGTGGGGTGCCGGTCGACGAAGTCGCTCACCGGCGTCACCGCGAAGAGCATGATCGCGAGCGCAATCACGTTGGCCGCGATCATGATCTCGATCTGATCCACCATGCCGACGGCGGTGATCACCGAGTCGAGCGAAAAGACGATGTCGATGATCATGATCTGCGCGACCACCGCGCCCATCGACGCCGCCGCCTTCGCGACATCCTTGGCCGATGCCTCGCTCGGCTCGAACTTGTGATGAATCTCCATCACGGCCTTGCCGATGAGAAACAGTCCACCGATGGCGAGGATGAGGTCACGACCCGACCAGCCGCGACCGATCAACGTGAAGAGCGGCGTTGTCAGGCGTGCGATCCACGCAATCGAGAACAGCAACGCGAGCCGCGAGACGAAGGCGCCCATGAGTCCGAGGCGACGCGCCTTGGGCACCTGCTCGGCGGGCAGCCGACCGGCGAGAATCGAAATGAAGATGATGTTATCGATGCCGAGTACGATCTCGAGCACCGTCAGCGTCGCGAGGCCGATCCAGGCCTGCGGGTCCGTCAGCCAGTCCATGCACGCTCCAGAGCGGGTTGCGGGTGGAAGCTAAAGGGGCCCTCAAGACGCGCGAGGCCCCGCGCCCTACTGCCGGCAGCGCCCGTTGGGGTCCGGCAACGGCCGATCGATCGCGGGGCGCGACGGCTGATCGGCCACGTAGGCCGCCAGGTCCCGCAGGAACTGCGTCACCCGCGTGTACTTGGGATACGCGATGTACTGCGGCTCGTCGGTGACCTGATGGTAGTCCTCGTGAATGCTCGTGAAGAAGAAGGCGATGGGCACACCGTAGCGCGCGTAGTGATAGTGATCGCTGCGGCAGTAGAACTGCTGCGGATGACCATCGGCGTCGAACTGGTAGTCGAGCGCGAAGGGAAGCGGCTGCTTCGCGTTCACGGCGCGCACCCACGCGTCGTACTCCGACGAGAGACGACGCGGACCGAGCACGGTGAGGTAGTCCTCTCCGCCACCCGCCACATCGGCGGCGGTGCCGCGTCCGATCATGTCGAGGTTGATCTGCGCCACGATCGCCTCACGTGGCACGGTGGGGTGATCCATGAACCACTCGCTGCCGTTGAGTCCCACTTCCTCACCCGTATGCCACACGAGCAGCAGCGAGCGCTTCGGCTTCACGCGCGCGGTGGCGAACGCTTCGGCGATCTCGAGCAACGCCATCGAACCCGACCCATCGTCGTCGGCGCCGTTGTTGATCGAGTCGCGACGCGGCGCGCGCAGCGCACGCAGGCTGTCGAGCGCGATGCGAATGGCCGAGCGCTGCGCGGGCGTGACACCACGCGCGTTGGCATCGCGCCCCTGCGCCTCCCAGATCGCCCGATTGAAGGCGCGCACCGAATCATGCTCCACGGTTCGGCGCGTGATGCCCACGTGATCGCTGTGGGCACCGAGGGCCACGTACTGCGCACGCAGCGTGGGGTCACTGCCTTCGATGATCGCGACCACGTTGTGCGACCACATGGTGTCGGCCGATCCGCCGAACCGCACGATCGGCACGCGCTGGTAGTAGCCGCTGTCGCCCCGCGGTGTGATGCGGAGCCGCATGAGTTCACCGGTGATGTACCGCAGCCCGCGCTCGTGGCCGGGCGTGCCGGCCGCACGTCCCTCCATCGAATCGTCGGCGAAGATGTACAGCCGCGTCCGCAGGTCCTGCTCGGTGATGGCGGCGACCGTCGTGCGCGACGACGCGTCGGCGCGTGCCGACGTCGAACCGGACGACGCACAGCCGCCGGAGCACGCGGCCACGATGGCCGAGAGGAGCAGCAGCACAGACGAGGAAAACGAACGGGGCATGACCGAGGCGGATGGAGGGTGAGTCGCCAGGCCGAACGATACCATCGGGCAGCCGGTCGGAGGTACTATTCGGGATGCCGTCTCCTGCCCCACGTCCCGCCGTCGTCCTGCTGAGCGGCGGCCTCGATTCCACCACGGTGCTCGCCGTCGCCCGCCGCGACGGCTTCACGCCGTACGCCATGACATTCCGCTACGGCCAGCGGCACGAGCAGGAAATCGAGGCGGCCCGTCGCGTCGCGGCCGCGCAGGGCGTCGCCCACCACGTGGTGGTGGACATCGACCTGCGGCAATGGGGCGGCTCGGCGCTTACGAGCGCCGTCGAGGTGCCCAAGGATCGTGACGTCAGCGCCGCGCACGACATTCCGGTCACCTACGTCCCCGCACGCAATACGATCTTCCTGTCGTTCGCGCTCGCGTGGGCCGAGACACTCGGCGCCACCGATCTCTTCGTGGGCGTCAACGCGCTCGACTACTCCGGCTATCCGGATTGCCGCCCGGAGTACCTGCGCGCGTTCGAGACGATGGCCAATCTCGCCACGCGCGCCGGGGTGGAGGGGACGCAGCGCCTCGTGATCCACGCGCCGCTCATGCACCTCACCAAGGCCGGTATCGTGGCGCTCGGGCAGTCGCTCGGCGTGGACTATGCGCTCACCACGAGCTGCTATGATCCGCTGCCCACGGGAGCCGCCTGTGGTCGGTGCGATGCGTGTCAGCTGCGCCTCAAGGGCTTCGCCGAAGCAGGCGCGACCGATCCGATCGCGTACGCAGCGCCGAGTGTGCGCTGATGTACACCGTCAAGGAGATCTTCTACACGTTGCAGGGCGAAGGGATCAACGCGGGTCGTCCCGCGGTGTTCTGCCGGTTCGCCGGATGCAATCTGTGGAGCGGCCGCGAAGCCGATCGCGACACCGCGGTCTGTCGCTTCTGCGACACCGATTTTGTCGGCGTTGGTCCCGATGGTGGCAAGTTCGCCACCGCGGAGGCGCTCGCCGCTGCGGTCGCGGCGCGATGGCCCACCGATGCGCCACGGGACGTGCGTCCGTTCGTGGTGTGCACGGGCGGTGAGCCGCTGCTGCAGCTCGACACCGCCGCCATCGACGCGCTGCACGCCGCCGGGTTCGAGATCGCGGTGGAGACCAACGGCACCGTGGCCGCACCAGACGGCATCGATTGGATCTGCGTGAGTCCCAAGGCGCGCGCGCCGCTGGTGCAGACGCGCGGACACGAACTCAAACTGGTCTTCCCGCAGACCGAGCCCGAGGGCGATCCGGCGCGCTTCGAGTCGCTGGCGTTCGATCATCTGCTGCTGCAGCCCATGGACGGCCCCGCTGTGCGAGAGAATACGGCACGGGCCATCGCGTATTGTCTCGCGCATCCGCGGTGGCGACTGAGCGTGCAGACGCACAAGGTGATCGGGGTGCGGTAACGACGGGTCTTGCGGCACATCGGCGCGTGTGCGTTCATCGAAACGTCATGTGTCGTTCATGAAGCGCTCACGCACTCTTCATGTCCTGTGCATTGCCGCGCGCGAGGCCGAGCGCCAGGATAGGCGTGAGAGTCGCATTCACGGACCCGTACGCCCGAGCGCAGCGATGCCGAGTTATCGTCGAACCGCCGCCTGGGTGCTGCTCACCTTCCTCGGAGCAGCAGCCCTCCCTGCGCAAACCGTCGCGCCGCGCCAGGCGTCCGGCCGTGCAACGGTTCAGCGCACCGCCGACACGCTTCGCCTGCGCGATACCGATACACTGCGCACCGTGTCGCCACGGGCCAGCATCACCATCGGCTTCGATCGTGATGTGACCACGTGGGATGACACGACAGCCACGCGCACTCCGCCTGTCCGGCTGGAGCCCGCCATTCCGTTCATCACGACGTGGCGCGACGCGGCGACCCTGCGCGTCACGCCGATGGCGCCGCTTCTGCCAGGGCAGCGCTACCGCGTGGTCATCGACACCCCGTACGTCGCCATTGATCGCGCGCGCCTTGTCGCCCCCGCCACGGTAGACATCGCGGTGCCGCCGGCGATTCGCCGTGACATGCTGCCACGTCCCTACGAGCGCGATACCGCACTCATCGACCCACGTGGCAGGATCCGTCTCGTCATGAGTGGCCCCGTGGACAGTGCGCGATGGGCGCACGCCGTGACCGTGCGCATTCACGCCTCGGCGCATTGCACACCCGCCGAGCATCGATACGTGCTGGTGCAGCAGCGGCTGCCGCAGCGCGGCGAATGGGCGTCGGACATCTTCGCGCGCGATGTGGAAGGTACGCGCCGCTTCGATACACTCACGCGCGTGCTCGAGTTCGCGCCGGAGGTGCCGCTGCCCGAGGATTGTGCGGCGCGTCTCGAAGTCCCCGATCGGCAGCGTGGCGTCGCGGCATCCGACCGCGAACCCACGCCGGCGCCCGAGTACCACCCCGTGCGGACGGCGCCGCCGTTTCGGCTCGCGCCGCTCGCGCCCTGCGGCGAGAGTCCCTGCGTCGTGCCGAGCCTCGCGCACGTCAACTTCACGTTGGGCGTGCAGCCGAACACCGAGTCGTCGCTGCGCCTCGATCCACCAGCCCGTTCGACACTGACCAGCGAGCGGGTCTTCGCCCCGCGCTCGGCGTGGACGATCCCCACCAGCGCCGAGGCCGGTGACACCGTGCGCTTCACCGCGGACAGCCTGCTCCGCGACATCTTCGACCGTCCGCTTGCGGGTGCAACGTCGTGGACGAGCATCGTTCCCGATCGTACCCCGGACGCGCGTCTCCTCGACGCCGGACTCGTGCAACGGCCACGAACACCGCGCGATTCGGTCGCGGTGCTCCACGTGAATGCGAGCCGCATCGAACTACGCGCCGTTCGCGTGAAGCCGTCGGTGTTCCACGCAACCGCTCTGGCCAACGATTGGCCGCGACGGCTGTCCTCGTCGGTGACGGGTGACACCGTTCGTGTTGTGTACGACCTCAAGGCACCGCGCAACGCGGAGCGCACGTCGTGGATCAGGATTCCCGACGCCATCATGCGCGACCAGCAGCATGCCTGGTTGCTCGAGGTACGCCTGCTTCGCACCAGCAACCGAGTCAGCGTGCGAGGTACGCCGTGGTCGGACTCCCTGCTGCAGCCCAGCGTGCCTCGCCCCATGCTGCTCATGTTCAGCGATCTCGCCGTCCACGCGCATCTGCTGGGCATGCCGTCGGCGGTGTTCGTCACGGATGTGCAAAATGGCGCGCCCGTGGCGGACGCCACCGTGCACCTGCTCGATTCGTCGCGCGTTGTGCTGGCCGCGGCGCGGACACGGCCTGACGGCACCGCCGTGCTGGGGCTCTCCGACAGCCCGTTGCTGTGGCGCACCATGCGCGAGCGTGCGGATCTGCTAGAAGTGGCTCACGACGCCGATACGCTGCGATTGTCCGTACGGGATCGTCCCTCACTCCTGCCATTGGCGCTCGCCGGCAACAAGTCGGCCTTCGATTGGTCACGTGTCGCGTACGACGAGACGCCGTGGAGTCGATCCGTCGCGTTCAGCGACCGCGAACTGTACGGCGCCGGCGATCGCCTGTACTTCGGCCTCATCCGTCGCGCGTGGACGACTCGAGGCCCCGAGTCCTCGGCCGGCGACTCGGTACGCTGGTACGCACGCGCGGTCACCCTCGGCAGTGCGTTTCTCACCGCACCCTTCGACAGCGGCAGCGTTCGCCTGAGCGAGGAGGGCGTCGCGGCCGACTCGCTCCGCGTGCCGCGCACAATGACGCCCTCCACACTCCTCGTGACGTTCCGCCGGTTTCTCGACGGAGCGTGGCGTGACGAGGCGACGGTACGCGCGCGCGTCGCCGAGTATCGTGTCCCGGAGTTCGACGTACGCGTCGCCGCGAGTGAATCGCGCGATACGTCCGGCGCGCAGGCGGCGTTTGCGATGACCGCGCGCTACCTGCACGACGCCCCGATGACGGCGGCGCCGGTGCGGTGGACGTTGGCGCTCGAAGAGCAGCTGTACTTCCTTGCGCCGCGGGCACGATCCGACGGATGGCACACGGGCCCGTGGTGGGGGAGCGAGGGCATTCCTCAGCGTCGTCTGCCGCAGCATCGCCGCTCGGGTACCGCCACGCTCGACAGCAGTGGCTCGCACCGCGTGCACGCGAACCTCGCCGTCGAGGCGTTCCGTCGTCCCGTGCTCGCATCGTTGAACGTCACCGTCACCGACGTCACGCGCCAGGAAGTGAATGCGCACGCCCTGCGAATCGTACATCCTTCGCTCTTCTACCTCTCGGCGCGCCGCGAAGCCCGGCCAGATGACGAGCGCGCGACGACGCCGGTGCAGATCATGGCGCTCGATACGACCGGTGCGCCGCGTGGTGGCGTGCTCGTGCAGGCGGCGCTCGTGCAGTGGCGCCGCGACGATCGGACATCAGAGACGAATCGCCAGGGTACCGCGCCGCTTGATACCATCTGGCGCGCTTCCGTCGACGTGATCGACTCGCTGGTGCGCGTCGATGTCCCCGTCCCCGCACGAGGCGTGTATGAACTCGTGTTGTCGGCACGCGATTCGTTGGGTCAGGACGTCCTGACGTCGATCGATGTGAGCCGTTCGCGCCCCGTCATCGCACCGGCGCCGGTGGTGGCGCCCACGGCGAACCTCCTCCGCGTCGAACAGGACGACGTGCCGTCGGGAACGCCAGCCGACGTGACGTTCGACAGTGCGTTCGAGGATGCGGAGGCGTGGCTCACGCTCGACCGCGAAGGCACGTTGTGGCAGTGGCGCGCCCGCGTGACACGCGGGACGCACCGCGTGCAGGTGCCCACGACCAACGTCCCGGCTGGCGGCGCGTACCTCTCGCTGCTGCTGGTGCCGCGCGATGACGCGCTGCGGCGGCACCATCCAGACGCCGTGCTCGAAAATCGCCTGCCATCGGGCCGTCGCTGGCAGTTCGCCTCGATCCCGTTGCGGGTCGGTGATGCCACATCGCGTCTCTCCGTGCAGGTGACGTCTCGGAAGACGCGCTGGGCACCGTCGGACACCGCTGAGCTCGATTTCGTGGTGCAGGATGCGGCCCACGAGGGCGTTGCGGCGCGCCTGGTCGTGTGGGCCGTCGACGAAGGGCTGCTCGCGTTGAGCGGCTACCAGACGCCCGATCCGCATGACGTGCTGCGACGCGTCCCCCGCCCGCTCATGCCGGCGCTCACGTCACTGTGGGGCGTCGGCGGCGTGCTGGCGCGCGGTGAGGTACGGGCCGCCGCTCGTCAGCCCTGGTTTCTCCGGCCGGAGTACCGCGACTTCAACGGGAGAGCGTACTTCGAAAACGCCGCGGGCGGCATCGCGTCGCGCGCCGCAGGGCTTGCGGCCGGCCTGCCCACGCCCGAGGCTCGCGAGGACTTCCGACCGACGGCCTTCTTCGCCGCGACCGTGCGCACCGATCCCACGGGTCGCGCACGCCTTCGCGCCGCCTTGCCGCAAGGCGTGACGCGCTATCGCGTCTTTGCCCTCGCCGTGGACGTGCACGGACGCGCCGGCCGCGACTCGACCACGCTGCAGGTGTACACGCCACTTGTGGTGCGCGCGGCGATGCCCCGCTTTGTGCGACCCGGTGATGCGTTCCGTGCCGGTCTCGCTGTCTCCTCGGCCGACGCGCAGTCGCGCGCGGTCCGCGCGAGCGTGCAGACGCACGGTCTCACGCCGGCGACCGCCACGCGTGACCTGCCACGCGCAGCCAGCGCACGCACCGCGCTCTTCGCGTGGCAGGTGCCGCCGGGCGCACCCGATCGCGTCGCCGTCTCCCTCCACGCGGTGGCAGCAGATGCGGCGGACGGCGTTCGCATCACGCTTCCCGTCTCGCGTGTTGCACGACCGTTCGTCGCCTCGCGAGGCGCGCTGCTCGAGTCGTCCGCTACACGCATCGTGACGCTCCCGCGCGACGCCGATCTCTCGTCAGCGACCCTCACCGTGTCGCTCGGTACCGGATTGCGTGGTGCGCTCGCCATCGCGGCGCATCGGGCACAGCGCGCCGGGGGCACCGGACTCGAGCCGACGGCCGGTCAGTTGCGGTGGCTGGCGTCGCAGGCACCGGCGCACGTGGACTCCCTCGCACACGCGGCGTGGCAGCAGGCGGTGCGTCCGCTGCTCGATCGGCTCTCGCAACGCATCACGCCGAACGGACGCGTCACCTTCTGGCCAGGGGTCGATGTCAGCAGCACGTGGTGGACGGCGTACACCGCACTTGTCCTCGCCGAGGTCGAAGGCGTCGGCGCTGCGTTGCCACGCGAGGTGCGTGAGCGCGTGCGCGAAGCACTGTACTTCAGCGAGGTCGACACGCTGGCCCCCGTGTACGGAACGCTGGAGGAGCGCGTGACCCAGGTGCGGCAGCGTTGGTCGACCGAGTTGCTGCGAGCGCTTGCGCGACGTGCGCTCGGCGATGCCGACACCATGCTGGAAGCGTCAGTCCGCGCGCACGCCGCCGACCTCGCGTGGGAGGATCTGCCCGCACTCGCCGAACTGCTGCACGCAGGAGGGCGTACCGACGACGCGCGCGACGTCCTCACGTCAGCCTGGCGGGCGGTGCGTGCTGACAGCATCTCACGCCTGCAGTGGCCGGAGGATGTCGCGGGCGGCGAGCTGCCCTCGCCGTTGCGCGGACCGGCGCGACTGCTGCGAGCGACAACGCAGATTGCCCCCGACCACCCTCGCCTCTCCGAGCTTTCCTCCGCGATCGCGCCTCGACTCGCCACGTCGGCCACGATGCACGATGTCGGATGGGTGGCCGCCGCACTCCCGATGCCCTCGGACGCCGAGATCACCCCGTCGTCCGTGCGACTGGCTCGCATGGACGGGTCAGGTCGCGTCGATACCCTGCGCGTCGAGGCCGATACGCGCGAGCGTTCGTCCGTCGCCGCCGCCACAACCGCCGGACGCCTCACCGTATCGGTGCCGGCGCAGTCGTATGCCCGCCTCTTCGACACCTCGCCAACGACTCAATCGCTGGCCGTGACGGTGGCCACCGATGCGCCCTCGTACGCCGTGCTGCAGGTGGAGGCACCAGCCCGCCGCGACGCGCGCGCGGCACAGAGCAACGGCCTCACCGTGGAGCGGCACCTCGAACGACTCCGGGATGGACAGCGCGTCCAGCGTGTCGAGGTCGGCACGGTCCTCCGCGTCGTCCTGCGCGTGCGCACATCGGCGACGCAGCACTTCGTCCGGCTCGAGGACGCGCTGCCGGCAGGCTTCGAACCGATCGACGCCTCGTTGCGCACCACCACGCCAGTCGGCGACGTGCAGATCGCGTCACGCCTCCAGACACTGCGCGACCTCGCGCCTGATGATTTTCTCGAGGGAGGCAACGGCACGCGATGGCGCGCCCCCTTCCAACTGACGCCCGAGGTACGGAACGACGCCGTGACGTTCATGGCGCGCACGCTCAGCCCTGGCGTGCACACGGTGAGCTATCTGGTGCGTGCCACAACCGCCGGACGTTTCGTGTATCCGTCCGCGCTGGTGGTGAGCGAGCTGGACCCCGAGGTGAGCGGGCGCACGGCCACCACGACGCTCGTCATCAGCGATCCACCACCGGCGTCGAGCGTGCGGCGCTGACGATTCACGCCGGACGCAACACCCGCCCACTCCCCTCGCGCGCCCGCGCACCATCGCGCAGTGCGATCGTCCCGTTCACGACGACCGCGCGAATCCCCGTCGGATACTGGAACGGTTGCTCGAAGCTCGCGACATCATCCACCGTCCGTGGGTCGAACACCACCACGTCGGCGGGACGACCTACGGCGAGTACGCCACGGTCAACAAGGGCGGCCCGCGCCGCTGGTTTTGCGCTCATCTTGGCAATCGCATCAGCGAGCGAGAGGGCGCCGCGCTCGCGCACGTAGCGGCCGAGCACTCGCGGAAAACTGCCGATGCCGCGCGGATGCGGGCTGCCGCGACGCGTCGGCCCATCGATCGCGAAGCCGCCGCCGTCGGTGCACACCATGCCGAGCGGATGGGCAAGAATCCGCTCGAGATTGGGCTCGCTCATCGCGAACCCCACCATCCCGACGTCGCCGTCGTTCGCGCGCAGCAGCGCCACCGCCGTCTCGAACGGATCGACTCCGAGTGCTGTCGCGTACTGTCCCAGCCGCTTCCCCTCGGCGGCCCGATCGGTCACGGCCTTCACCGAGGTAATCTGCACGTTGTCCCAGCCGCCAATGAGCGCGATCTTCGCGAGCGTTTCCTCGCGAATGTGTGGGCGCACCGCCGCATCATCGAGTCGCGCAAAGAACGCGGCCGTTCCGCCGTCCCGACTCCACACCGGAAACAGACTCGTCAGACCCGTGGCGTACGCCAGATAGGGATAGCGGTCGAAGGCAACATCGAGCCCACGCGCCTGCGCCGCGACGAGCCGCTCGAAGACCACATCGAGCTTGTCCCAGTTGCGCGGTCCCTGCGTCTTGAGGTGCGAGACCTGCAGGCGACAGCCCGCACCTTCGGCGACCGTGATCGCCTCGTCGATCGCGTCGAGCAGCCGATCATCTTCGTTGCGCATGTGCGTCGCGTAGGCGAGCCCCCGCGCACGCAGCGGACGACAGAGTGCGATGAGCTCATCGCGGCTCGCGAAGGCTCCCGGGGTGTACTCGAGCCCCGACGATGCCCCACACGCTCCGTCCGCCAGCGCGCGCTCCACGAGCGACACCATGGTGCGCAGCTCCTCGGGCGTCGCCGGTCGATCATCGTTGCCCACGACGGCGGCGCGCACACTGCCGAGCCCCACCATCGCGGCCACGTTGCACGCGGGTCGCAGTCGCTCGAGACTCTCCAGATACGGGCCGAACGGACGCGCCGGCGACCCCACCGCGCGCGAACTGCCATCGGCACCGCACACGATCGTGGTGATGCCCTGCCGAATCACGGACTCGGCGCGTGGATCGTCGTACAGCGCCCCGTCGGCGTGCGAGTGAATGTCCACGAACCCCGGTGCCACGACGAGCCCCGAGGCATCGATGATCTCCCGCGCCGACGCCGACAGCCCGGCGCCGATCGCGCTCACTCGACCGCCGGTGATCGCCACATCAACGGCACGTCCGTCGGCTCCGGTGCCGTCGATCATGAGGCCACCGCGCACCAGCAGATCGACGTCTTGTCGACGCGCGTGCACGGCCGGTGCGGCCAGCACGGACGTCGGTGCACCGATCGCCACCGACGCGGAGGCAGCGGCGCTCGCTGCCACGAACTGGCGTCGCGTGATCACGTGGATCGCATCTCGCCACGCACGCTCTGCATGATCGACGCGAGCGTGTTGCCCTGCGCGAGCGCACCGATGCGCTGCTGCACGCGCGGGTACAACGTGTCCGCTTCACCACGAAACTTGCCGAAAAGCGACTTGAGATCGGCCCCGCTCAGTGATTGCCCCTGCGCATAGTAGCGCTCGGCCACATGACCGAGCGCGTAGGTGCTCGCGAACGTGACCGCGGCACCGGCGGCGACGCCACCCGCGCCGCCGAGCATGCGTCCGAGCAACCCGCCGGCGAGGCCACCGAACGTCCTGCGCACCGCGGTTTCGAGCGCCTGCGCGACGACACCGACACCGAGCGTGGCCATGAGGGCCTTGATCTGTCCACCGTCGGCGCTTGCCCCGCGACGCTGCCCGATCGTGTGCACGAGCCGCATCTGCAGCGGGATGATCGCGAGGTTGGCGAGCTTGTCGGGCAGCAGCTCGAGGGCGGCGGTGAGCATCGCCTGATCGAGAATGAAGTCGTCCAGCGAATCGGTCGTTGCTCCCGCCGTCGTGCCTGAAGCCCCCGCACCCGACGCGGTCGCCGCCGATGCCCCCACCCACGACTCGACGTCGCGCGCGGTGGATTCAGCCTCGCGCGCGAGATCGTCACCATCCACCCCTAGGGCCTGCGCGAGCGATCGCAGGAAGAGCGTCTCGCGAGTGTTCACGTAGCCATCGGCGTTGGCCACGGCCAGCGCGGTCCGGTACGCCAGCGCCCGCTCCGCGGGGTTCTCGAACACACGCGCCAGCCGCGCGGCTTCGATCGGAGCACTCGTTGCCGTCAGCTGCAACACGTCATCGAGCGAGACGCCGAGTCGCTCGGCAACCTCGGCGAGCTGCGTGCGTTCGGCCTCGTCCTGCGTTCCATCGGCGATGGCGGTGAGCGCCGCAATGCGCACCACCGCGTCAGCAGCGGCGGGGCGCATCAGCGCACCGCCGGGACGAGAACCGCGCGCTGGCCCGGTTCGACCTTCACCACGCGCAGCACCGCCGTCTGCACCACATCACCGGCCTGCAGCACCACCCGATAGTCTCCCGTGGTGATCTCGCGTGGCGCACCAGCACCACGACCACCACCAAAGCCACCGCCACCACCACCACCACCAGCGCCGGACGGTGCATTGGCCAGCCGAGCGCGCACCGCTTCAGGCGTCTGCGACGAGTCGGCGGCGCCGCGCGCCTCGGCCGGACGCGGATTGACGCCGGCCGGGAAGCCCGGCACCGCCAGCGTGGCGGGTGCGCTACCACCGCCGAACCCACCGCCACCGAAACCGCCGGCGTTCACATTCCACTCGACCCGATGCAAGCCGGCCGTGTTGCGGCCCGACAGCTGGGCCAGCGTGTCACCGGCCGCGTCGACGATGCTCACACGCACCGACCCGCTCACGTTGGCCGCGAGGCGATAGCGGATCACCGCACCGGACGGCCCACCATCTCCCTTCCACGGGCGCTGCGCGCGCGGTTCCGACGGCACCGGCAGTTGACCGTAGCGGAACGCCGGTGCCGGCGTGAAGAGGTGCACCGGCTTTGCGACCGTCTCGGCCGTCATCTGCTGCAGCGGCGCGACATCGAGCACCTGAATGGCCCGACCGTGCGTGCCGGCGATGAGCTCGCGATCGCGCAGATGCACCTGCAGATCGTACACCGGTACGGTGGGCAGATTCGACGCGAGGCGGAACCAGCTCGTTCCGCGATCGAGCGACGCCGACACGCCGAGTTCCGTGCCGATGTACAGCAGGTTCGGATTGACCGGATCCTCGCGCACGACGTACACGCTGTTCGGACGATCGCGCGGAATCCCCGCGGCGATCGACGTGAACGTGCGGCCGTAGTCGGTGCTCATGAACACGTACGGCGTGAAGTCGTTGTCCCGATGTCCGTCGAAGGAGACGTACACCGTTCCCTCCGCGTGGCGCGACGGCTCGACGCGGCTCACGTACGTGCCCTTCGGGACGCCCGTGAAGCGCGGCGTCAGATCTTCCCACGCACCACCATCGTTGCGCGTCATCGAGACCTTGCCGTCGCTCGTGCCGACGTACAGCAACCCGGGGCGCACCGGCGATTCGCCGATCGTGACGATCGTCGCATTCTCTTCGGCGCCCGTGGCGTCGCGCGTGATGCCACCCGTTGCATCGGGCGCCGCATTGCCCTGCGCGTCGAAGCCCGTGGTCACACGCAAGATCGTCTCGTCGGCCGTGGAGAGGTCGGGCGAGATCGCGTAAAGATCGAGGCCACCGTTCACCGACTTGAAGAGCTTCTCCGCGCCCGCGTAGAACACGTTCGCGTCGTGCTTCGACAGCACGAAGGGCGTGTTCCAGTTCCAGCGGGTGGCGACCGAGGGATCGGCGAGATCGCGCTGCATCTGGGCGCGCAGGTCGGCGATGCGCTTCTGCTGATCGGCCGTGAGCGGCTTGCCCGCCGCTGCAGCCTTCACCTGCGCAATACGATTGCCGAAGTCGGCGCGCGTGACCGTACGCGGCCGGATGCGATCGAGCTGCCCGGTGCCGAGATGTCGCCGCATCAGGTTGCCCCCCTGCGACTCGAAATACACGAGGTCGGGATCGAACGGATTCTGTGCCGACTGCAGGCCGTCGGCCGCGAACAGCGCGAACCAATCGGTCATCTGCAGCTGCCCACCGGCGCGGCGACTCAGTCCGCACGACGTGCCATTGTCCTGCAGACCGCCGCACACGCGATACGGCACCTGGTAGTCATAGCTGATGCCGTAGAACTGCCCCATGGGCATGTTGTTCAGCGCGTCGTACGTGCCGCCGCGGTCGAAGGTCTGGAACACGCCCGCGTCGCCCCCCACGATGAAGTGATCGGGGTCCTGTGGATTGATCCACATCGTGTGATAGTCTTCGTGGATGCCGAGCATGCCCGCTGTCCACGAGCGACCGCCGTCATTCGACGCGTGGAACGCGACGGCGAGGCGATACACGCGATCGGCGTTCTTCGGATCGACCATGATCTCGGAGAAATAGAACGGCCGACGATTCTCGGTGTTCATCCAGCGCCAGGAACGGCCCGCATCCTCGCTGCGGTAGAGGCCGCTCAACAGCAGCGCGGGCGAGGCGCCACGCACGGAATCGGCTTCGACCATCGCGTACACGATGTCCGGATTGCTCGGCGCGAGCTTGACGGTGATGCGTCCCTTCATCGTCTCGGGGAAACCGTTCCCCTTCACTTCGGACCACGTTGCGCCGGCATCAGTGCTCTTCCACAGCGCCGAGCCGGGACCACCACTCTTGAACCAGCTCGGCTTGCGCACCCGCTCCCAGCTGGCGGCGTAGACCACGTCGGGATTGCGCGGGTCGAGTGTGACGTCCACGAAGCCGGCCTTGTCGCTGATGAACTTGCTCAGCGACCAGGTGCGTCCACCGTCGGTGGTCTTGTAGAGCCCGCGCTCCGCATTGCTGCCCCACTGCGCCCCGAGCGCCGCGACATACACGATGTCGGGATTCGTGGGGTGGATCGCGATGCGTCCGACGTGCTGCGTCTTCTCGAGCCCCATGGATTGCCACGTGACGCCACCGTCCACGCTCTTGTAAACGCCCCAGCCGGGCGCGACGGAGTTGCGCGAATCGGCTTCGCCGGTGCCGAGCCAGACGATGTCGGGATTGCTTGGCGCGATCGCGATGTCGCCAAGCGACGCGATGGGGCCGTTCTCCCACACGGGGAAGAACGTCGTGCCGGCGTTCACCGTCTTCCACACGCCGCCCGTCGCGCCGGCGAGATAGAACACGCGCGGGTCGCGCGGATGCACCGCGAGACTCGTGATGCGCCCCGCCATGTTGACGGGGCCGATCGCGCGCCACGCCATGGCGCGCAGCGTCGTGGAGTCGGGAATGAGCTGCGCCTGAAGCGACGCGATGGGCAGCCCCAGCAGAAGCGCACTCAGCAGGCGGGCGCGGGTCGAACGAACGGTCACGGCGGGCGGGGTTGAGGGTGATGCCCTAGTCTACGCCGCCCCCCGCGTCGCCGTTAGCGTCGCGCAGCGTCGAGGACGTGCAGTTGCCCGCGGGCCACCGTCAGCGCGGTGGCGACGAGGTGCCGCCGTCGGTCACGCGCCAGCGGCCGGCCTCGTTGGTCACTCGGACGTCACGCGACGGGGTCTCGCCCGGGACCTCCGTACGGTCGAGCCGCGTGTAACTGACGGAGGCAGCGCTGTGCCACACGGGCGAGGACGCGCCCCACTCCCCGTCGCTCGCATCACGGAAGACCTGCTCGGCGCCTTGCGCGGTCACGCGGTAGATCGCGAACACGTTGTCGGTGTACCCCGCTTCCAGATCGGCGTTGGCGATGGCGAAATGCAGGCCGTCGGGCGCAAACACCGGCACCGAGGCCAGCGACTCGACGTGTCCGCTGGCCGCATGCACCCACAACACTTCGGACGCCTCGTAGTAGTAGACGCGCACCACGTGGCCCTGCCCCGTTTGATCGAGGCCCTCGTACCAGTATTGTCGTGCCGATTCGTCGTCGGACGCACAATCGATGAACACGAGGCGATGGTCGTTCTCGAGCGTCAGGACGAGTGTCCCACCGTCGCGTTGCGGCGGTCGCAAGGGATCGGATCGCGCGACACGTTCCGCGTCGAGTCGCTCGCGCACGCGCCCGTCATCGAGCGACGGCGTCTCGTGTGCGCAGGTGGCGCTGCGCAGCGTGTCAGCCTGCGGCGAGTGTGTCGCGACCGTGGGCGCGCGGTCGCTGTTCGCGGTCGTCTCATCTGCGGCCGGCGGTTTCGCGCAGCCGTGCAGGGCCAGCAGGAGCGTCGCCACGGTCAGACGGCGGCG